>Ga0326726_10000838_pt1 | contig 28061 bp, 27 predicted proteins | sample MHFenrmetagenome_2_FD_207603 | JGI IMG/M metagenome (GOLD analysis project Ga0326726, IMG submission 207603) | Lab enriched peat soil microbial communities from Michigan Hollow, Ithaca, NY, United States - MHF15MN | ecosystem: Environmental > Terrestrial > Soil > Wetlands > Peat | place: USA... | reverse complement strand
CATTTCAACCTCTTCGCCAACCCCTCTACGCCTTGCGACCGTGCGCGGGACTTTCTCACCAAGGCGGGCCTCAGTTATTCGAAACTGCCGCAGGAGGGGGACGTTGAAGTTCTGACTACGATCGCAGTCCAGCAACTCTCTGGATTTGACGAGGCGCAGTACCGCAGAGCCCTGGAGATCAGCGGGTATCCCAGCAAAGCGGATCCGCAGCGGATCAACAAACCGATGCTGCTGTTGCTGCTCGTCATCCTCGAGTCTTACCTGGCCATATCTTATGCGCCGCTGGCCGCGTTCCTGGTCGAGCTCTTCCCGACGCGGATCCGCTATTCCTCGCTGAGCGTGCCGTACCACATCGGCAATGGCTGGTTCGGCGGGTTCGTGCCGTTCATCGCCACGGCACTCGCCGTGCGAGCCGGTAATATCTATTACGGCCTCTGGTATCCCACCATCGTCGCGTTGGGTTCGGGCCTGATCGGGTTGTTGTTCATCCGCGAGACTCGCGGCGCTGACTTGCGCCGCTAGGGGAGGGACCTTGGCAGCAGAAGAAGCACGACCTCTTGCGGCTGACGAAGGCATCGATCGGCCCCATCGCCGCATCATCTTCGCCTCATCCCTGGGTACGGTATTCGAGTGGTATGACTTCTACCTCTACGGAACCCTCGCCGTGTTTTTCGGCGCGCTCTTCTTTCCGCCCGGCAACGATACCGCCGCGTTTCTCGCGAGCCTTGCCACTTTCGGCGCAGGTTTCGCGGTGCGGCCGCTCGGTGCCCTCATCTTCGGTCGCGTCGGCGATCTCGTCGGGCGCAAGTACACCTTCCTGATCACGATCGTAGTGATGGGCCTCGCTACCGCCCTGGTGGGCGTGCTGCCGACATACGAGCGCATCGGCATCTGGGCGCCCGTGCTGCTCGTGACCTTGCGTCTTGCGCAGGGCCTCGCCCTGGGCGGCGAATATGGCGGCGCCGCGACTTATGTGGCGGAGCACGCGCCGCACGAGCGACGCGGTGGCTACACGAGCTGGATTCAGACGACCGCGACGCTGGGGTTCTTTCTCTCGCTGGCCATGATTCTCGGTTGTCGCGTCGGCTTTGGGGATGATGACTTCAAGGCTTTCGGCTGGCGCGTGCCGTTCCTGTTCTCGGTGCTCCTGCTGGCGGTGTCGGTGTACATCCGCCTGAAGTTGAGCGAGTCACCGATGTTCGAGGAAATGAAGGCACAGGGCCGCCATTCGCGCGCACCGCTCACCGAGAGCTTCGGTGAGTGGCGAAATCTCAAGGTGGTGCTGCTCGCGCTCTTCGGCGCCACGGCCGGGCAGGGCGTGGTGTGGTACACGGGCCAGTTCTACGCACTCTTCTTTCTTCAGAACACGCTCAAGGTTGATTACCGCCTCTCGTATGTGCTGGTCGCCGTGGCGCTGCTGTTCGGTACACCATTTTTCATTTTCTTCGGTCGGCTCTCCGACCGCATCGGTCGTAAGCCCATCATGGTCGCTGGCTGCCTGCTCGCAGCCTTCACCTTCATTCCCATCTTCAAGGGGCTTACGCATTACGCGAACCCCGCGCTCGGTGACTTCGAGGATCGCGCCGCGATCAGCGTGGCCGCGCGCGACTGCCACTTCAACATCTTCGCGAAGCCAGCAACGCCGTGCGACAAGGCACGTGATTTCCTCACGAAAGCCGGCCTCAGCTACACGGCGCTCGCACCGCTCGGCGATCAGGACGTGGTGACGACGATTGCCGGTGAGACCCTCACGGGGTTCGATGAGGCTGCGTACAAGCACGCGCTCGAGACGAGCGGCTATCCCGCCAAGGCTGACCCGGAGCGGATGAACAAGCCCGCGACCGTGCTGCTGCTCGTCGTACTGATGCTCTACGTCACGATGGTTTACGGGCCCATCGCCGCGTTCCTGGTGGAACTCTTCCCCACGCGGATCCGCTACTCGTCGATGAGCCTGCCGTATCACATCGGCAACGGCTGGTTCGGCGGCTTTCTGCCGTTCATCGCCGCGGCCCTCGTTGTGCGCGCCGGCAACATTTACTACGGCCTTTGGTATCCGATCATCGTGGCGCTTGCCACGGGGCTCGTCGGCCTCTTCTTCATGCGTGAAACACGCGGCGTGGATCTGCGCCACGAGTGATGACATCGAGCTCCCGCGGACGGCGAGACCCGATGCGGTGTCGCCGTCCGCGCGATTCACGCGTTCTCAGAAGCGATACGTGGCCCCCAGCGTGATGGGGAAGGACCAACGGTCTCCGCCCTCGTGAGTCGTGTCGAAGCCGAGCGCTGCCAGCTGCGCATCATCGCCGGCGTGGGCTGCGGCCATGTGATTCGCACCGATCGCGAATTGCATATCAACGCTCGACGGTGTGTGGAAGTCGATGCCGGCTTGCAGGCTCTGCGCAAAGACCGTGGTCGCGCGCGCGAACCGCACTCCTTTGAGCGAGAGCGATGCATCGGGAATGTCGATGCTGCCGCTCATCTCAGGCAGGCGAGTTGCACCGAGCCCCACGCCGCCAAAGACTTTCCACGCGTCCCCGGTCGGCACGTAGTAGCGCGAACCGAGCATGAGCGTGTAGGTATCCGCGTCCTTGAAATCGCCGACGACAGGCATCGACGTAGCCAGGTCCGATGTGGTCACCAGGCCGATGCTGCGTCGCTGGCCGTCCATGGCGTTGTAATCGAAGCGTCCGTAGGCCTCGATGTTTTCGTTGACAGCGTAGCTCAGCTCCGTGCCGACGTCGTAGCGCGACTTGTAGATGTCATCGTACGAGACTGTGTCGAGGGCGAGTGAGCCGCTAGTGCCCGACAAGCCGGGGTCGATCACGCCGAGGTCGGAGATGTCCTTGCGGTGCGACTTCATGAAGTCGCCCTGTGTGCCGACCGAGTCGCCGGCGAAGAACTGCAGCCCCCACGGGTTGTCCTCAGTCGCGGCGTGAATCGTGGGCGAAGCAGCAGCGAGCAGCACGGACAGTGCGCCGGGCCTGAGTTTGCGAATCGTGAACATGACCATCACTCCTTAATGTGAACTCGTCCGATCAGCCCGCCACGGATCGCCCCGTTTGACGCACGAGAGCGCAAGGAGTTGACCGGGTTAAAACTTCTTCACAATTCTTTATCCGACGGCGCCGGTTTCAGTTGTCTCGCTGGGTAGTGCTGCTAAGATGGCGCCCGCAATGGCGGACAGATAATGAGACGCTCGCGCTCGATCATCGCGTATGTGCTGCTAGCGCTCACGCTCCTACTGGGGCAGGTGGCGGCGCAAGCGCACGCGTACTCGCACCTGCGAGCGAGCGGTGATCCAGCGACACCCACCGGGCAACACGCGCCGTGTACCGAATGCCTGTCCTTCGCGCCGCTCCTTTCCGCGACGCACGGCTCGCACGCAGCGGTCGAGTTCCAGTTCGAAGGTCCGCAGGCGAGGATCGATGCCGATTCCGCTTCGCTGATCACAAGCTCTACTCCCCACGGCTTTCAGTCCCGCGCTCCTCCAGCTCTTCTCTAGTGGCTGACGTTGTGGGCGGCGCCTCGGCGCACGCCCATCGTTCGTTGACTGTGGAGGAGAGCTTCCATGAAGACGTTTCGTTTCATTGCCGCATGCCTCGTGTGGGCATGCGCCGCGTTGCCCGCAGTGGGGCGCGCGGACGATGTCACGGCCCTGAAGAGCGAACTCGAGACGCTCAAGTCTGATTACACCGCGCGCATCGCCCAACTCGAGGCACGCATCACGCAGCTTGAAGCGCAGGCGAGTGTTTCATCCGCAGCAGCAGCGGCAGCGGTAGAGGTGGCCGCCAGTGCGCCACCGGCTGAGGTCGCAATGACGCCGCGCGCGGCCGGAGGCAACCCGGCCACGGCGTTCAATCCCGCGATGTCGGTCATTCTCGCGGGCAACTACGCGGGCACATCGCAGGACCCGGGCACCTACCAGATCGCCGGCTTCATCCCGAGTGGCGGTGAGGCTGGACCGGGGGAGCGCAGTTTCAATCTCGGTGAGTCGGAGCTCACCTTTGCCGCCAACGTCGATCCGTACTTCTTTGCCAACCTCACCGCCTCGGTGAGCGGCGACAACGAGATCGCGGTGGAGGAGGCGTACTTCCGGACGATCGCACTGGCGGAGGGCTTTGTCCTCAAGGGTGGACGGTTCTTCTCCGGCTTCGGCTATCTCAACGAGGTGCACGCGCACGCGTGGGACTTCGTCGATCAGCCGCTCGTGTACCAGGCATTCTTTGGCGGCCAGTACGCGCAGAACGGCGTGCAGCTCAAGTGGGTGGCGCCGACGGACCTGCTCCTTGAATTCGGCGCGGAGACCGGCAACGGCCAGGAATTTCCCGGCACGCATCGCAATCGCAACGGCCTGAACGGCGCCACGCTCTTCAGCCACGTGGGCGGCGACATCGGCGACTCGACCAGCTGGCGCGCCGGCGTTTCCTGGATCGACCTGCATGCTGAAGATCGCACTTACGACGACGTCGATCAGTTCGGTGTGCCGGTCGTCAACGCCTTCACCGGTAAGTCGCGCACCTGGGTGGGCGATGTGACCTTCAAATGGTCGCCGCATGGCAATCCGATCCAGCGCAATCTCAAGTTCCAGGCCGAATACATGCGCCGCACCGAGGATGGCGATCTCACCTTCGATGTCGACAACTTGGCCGCGAGCGGTGGCTTCGATACGACGCAGTCGGGCTGGTACGTGCAGAGCGTGTACCAGTTCATGCCGCGCTGGCGCCTGGGCGCCCGTTATGACGCACTCGATTCCGGGAGCACGCACATCAGCCTCGTCGACGACGGCCTGCTGCCGCCGGGCGCATTCCCGCTGTTGCAGTCGGCGAACCCGTCGCGGGTCACGCTGATGCTGGACTGGAGTCCGAGCGAATTCTCGCGCCTGCGCGCCCAGTACGCCTGGGACGATGCGCGCGACGCCGAGACCGACCGGCAGTTCCAGCTGCAGTACCTCTACAGCATCGGCGCGCATGGCGCCCACAAGTTCTAGGAGCCGAACATGATCAGGTCATTTCGCAGCCTCGTGCTGCTCATGCTGCTGGCAGGCGCCTCTCCTGCACATGCCGGGTTGAAAGTGCTCGCCACCACCGCTGACTGGGCCGCGCTCACGCACGAGCTCGGCGGCGACAAGGTCGACGTCTACGGCGCAACGACCGCCTTCCAGGACGTGCACCGGGTCGACGCGAAGCCGAGCCTCGTAGCGCGCGCGCGCTCGGCAGATCTCGTCGTGCTCTCCGGTGCGGACCTCGAAATCGGCTGGCTGCCGGTGCTGCTGCAGGAGTCCGGCAACCCGCGCATCCAGGTGGGCCAGCCGGGCTACTTCGATGTGTCCTCCAATGTCCGTCTGCTCGAAGTGCCCTCGGCAGTGGATCGCTCGATGGGCGACGTGCACCCGCTGGGCAATCCGCACGTGCAGCTCGACCCGCACAACATCGCGGCGGTGGCGAAAGCGCTCACGGCGCGCCTCGCACAGCTCGATGCGAAGGATGCGCCGTTCTTCGAGAGTCGCGGTGCCGACTTCCAGTCGCGCTGGCAACAGGCAATAACGCGCTGGCAAGGGCAGGCCGCGCCGCTCAAGGGCACGAGCGTGGTCGTGATCCATCGCGATCAGTCCTATCTCTGCAACTGGCTCGGCCTCAAGGTGGCGGCATCGATCGAGCCGAAGCCCGGCGTGCCACCAAGCGCCGGCTATCTCGGGCAGCTCGTCGCGCAGCTCACTTCGGCGCCGCCGAAGTTGATCCTGCGCAATGCCTACAACGACCCGAAGGCGGCGGACTGGCTCTCCGAGCGCGTGCACGCACCGGTGGTGCTGCTGCCGTTCTCGGTTGGCGGAACACCGGAAGCGGCGGATCTCTTCGGCCTCTTCGATGACACGATCAATCGACTTCTCAAGGCAGTGCAATGAACGATTTCTCGGCGTACTTCAGCATTCTCTGGCCGGCGATGATCGCCGGCATCCTCGTGCTGCTCTCCCACGTACCGCTGGGGCAGCAGGTCCTGAAGCGCGGCATCGTCTTCATCGATCTCGCCATCGCACAGGTGGCCGGACTCGGCGTGATCGCCGCGCACACGGTCGGCTTCGACATCGCGGGCTGGACGACGCAGATCGCGGCGGTTGGGGCGGCGCTGCTCGGATCGCTCCTGCTGAACTGGACGGAGAAAAAGCGGCCCGAGGCCCAGGAAGCGCTGATCGGGATCCTCTTCGTGCTCGCTTCGACCGCGCAGCTCCTGTTGCTCGCGAATGACCCGCACGGCGGTGAAGATCTCAAAGACCTGCTCGCCGGTCAGATCCTGTGGGTCTCCCCCGAGCAGTTGATCCGCGCCGGCGTGCTCACGGCGATCTTCCTGGTGGCGTGGTTCCGCTGGCGCGAGAGACTCGGGCGCATCGGCTTCTACGTGCTGTTCGCGCTGATGGTGACGGTGTCGGTGCAGCTGGTCGGCGTGTATCTGGTCTTCACCAGTCTCATCGTGCCGGCGGTCGCGACGTATCGTTATGCGCCGAACCGGCAGCTCCGCATCGGGTATGTACTCTCGTTCGTCAGCTACGCGGTCGGCCTCGGGATATCGACGGTCACCGATCTGCCCTCGAGCCCCGTGATCGTATGGGCGATGGCGCTGATCGGTCTCCTCGTTCATCTCGCCAACGGTGCGGCGAAGACTGCCGTTTCAAACCACTGAAGGTCTCGAGCGACAGCAACACCCGCTAGCGGCGTGCCGGGAGAGGAGGCCACCTTCCTGGGCAAAACGTCGCCGGGCGGATGCAGCTTGAGGAAATTGCGCAGGTCCGCGGCGGCAACTGCAGCGTCCGCGCGGTAACTCGGGCTCGCGAGCATGAACGCAGCGATCACCGTGCCTGCAATCCGACCGGCGTCGATATCGCTGCGGTAATGCACGCCGCCCACAAGGCGCTGGCGAGCGAAATCCTCCGCGCGTGCCCAGATCGCCTCACGTCGCTCCGGCACCATGTCGGCGAGCAGCACTGCCGTCATGAACACCCACGTGGCGTGCCCGCTCGGGTAGGCCATGTTCACGATCGGCTCGAGGCACGGCTGAATGTGCGCATCGAGCGCCACCGGTCGCGGCCGATCGAAGTGCATCTTCGCCGCATCGAGAAGCTTCTTCTCATCGGCGCGCGCCGCATCGAACAGCGACTTGACGCTCGCGGGGAGCGCCTTCTTCAGCCCCGCCTCATCGCCGAGCGCGCCGGCGAACTGCTGCACGCCGATCTCGATGTTGGCGCGGGCGTAGTCCACGTCCCGCGGCGTGCGCTCACGCTGCAGTTGGAGTAGTTCGTCGAGCTCGCTCCGCGTCTGTGGCGAATCGTTCGCGGGCGGCGACGGCAGAAGCCGCACGAGATCCGGCGGCGTGACGTCCAGGTACTTCGCCGCGCTCGCGGGCATGGCGAGCAGCGCCGCGATGACGAGCAGCAGCGTTCGAGGCGAGCATGGATGCAAGAGCACCTTGCGCATGTCGATCAGTCCCCGGTGAGATGCTAATGGAGTACAGATCGAGAGTACCCAAAACCAATCCCACTGGAAATACAACCAACATCATCATGACGACCGCGTGAAACACCAACTCCATTTTCGACTCCTCGCACTGCTCGCAATGGCCGGCAGAGTGAGCCCTGACCGCGCAAAACAAGCGCAGGTTCCATGAAGTTTGTGTGACACCTACTTCGCAGGCAGCTGAATGAATGGCATCGCGCCGCCGAGCATGTATTGCGGCATGTGGCCATCCCACTTCTGCACCGCTTCCCACTCGACCAGCTTGGGATTGGTTTCCAGGGCCTGAGCGCGAATCTGCATCGACTTGGCCTCGGATTCGGCGGTGATCACCCGCTGCTTCGCCTGCTGCTCGATCTGCGCCGTACGATTCGTTTCCTCGATGGCTTTCTGTTGCGCGATGACCTTGGCCTCGATCGCAGAGTTGAAACGCTCCGAATACTCGAGGTCGGTGATCTCGAAGCGCGTCACGTCGATGGATCTATCGGCGAGCGTGTCGGTGATGGCCTTGGCTGCTTGTATCCCGGCCTGTTGACGATTGGAAATCAGGGCAACCGCATCCCATTGCCCGGTGACCTCTTTCAACGTGCCGAGCACGATCTGCGGGACGAGCTTGTCGGCCCAATCGACTCCCACCGACTGAAGGATCGCGGGCGCATCCCCGGCACGCAGGCGGTAATTGAGCGTGTACTTGATCTTCGCTTCCTGAACGTCCTTCGTGTACGCCTCCGTCTCGCCGTCGGACCGCAGAATACGTGTGTCCATTTCGGTGAGATGAGTGGTGAAGGGATTCATGAAGTAGATCCCTTCGGGCAGCGAACCGGAAACCACCTTCCCGAATCGGGTCTGTACTCCCCGGTGGCCGGTATCGACGGTATGAATGCCGCAGCTCGCCATGACGAGCGAGAACAGCGCGATCACTCCCCAGACAACGTACTTGGTGGTGGAAGGCATGTATCAGTCTCCCTGGACTTTCTTGTAGCTGGTGAAGAGCAATTCGCGTCCGGCCTGAGACAGCAGGGCCAATGGCCAGATGATCGCGAGGGCGATGCGCGTCGCGCAGCGCCTGGCGTTCGGCTTGAACAGCTGTTCAGAGATGGCGCCGAAGAGGAGGGCAGCGAGCACTCCGAAGTAGGCGAGGACCAGCAAGCGCTGGAACACAATCGCGGTCATCACTGCAGCTCCTTTACTGGCTCGCGCTGCCACATTATCGCAGCAGCCGTAGTATCCTGAAACACACAGGTTGAAAGCGTGGGTAGCATGAGTTATCAGCCGCGCCGACCGTCTCGGCACGAGACACACGTCATTCGGGGTGTGCGTCAACACCTGACGCGCTGGGGCCCAGACAGCGATTCCCCGGTGATCCTGTTGCATGGGTGGATGGATACCGCCGCGTCGTTCCAATTCGTCGTGGACTGCATGGGCGATCACTCCTCGTGTGTAGCGCTCGACTGGAGGGGATTCGGGCGCAGTGACTGGGATCCTAACGGCTATTGGTTCCCAAATTATTTGGCCGATCTCGACGAGCTGCTCGACATCGTCAGTCCGGCTCAGCCCGCGCGCCTCGTCGGTCACAGCATGGGAGGCAATGTTGCCAGTCTCTACGCCGGTGTGCGGCCCGAGCGCGTCGAGCGCCTGGTGAACGTCGAGGGATTCGGATTGCCGCGCATCTCCGCGGACAGAGCGCCGGAGCGCTATCGCGAGTGGCTCGAGCAACTGCGCGGCACACCTGAATTCTCAACTTATGTATCCTTTGAGCAGCTGGCCGATTCGCTGATGCGGCGAAATTCTCGGCTCGATCCCGATCGCGCACAGTTCATCGCACGCGGGTGGGGAGTCGAGCGCGGCTTGGGTCAAGTCCGGCTTCGCGCCGATCCGCGCCACAAGCTGGTCAATCCGGTGCTGTATCGACGCGATGAGGCAGAGGCGTGCTGGCGTCGGGTGAGTGCGCCGGTGCTGTTTCTGGTGGGCGAACACTCGGAACTCCGGTCGCGTCTCGGCCCCGACGGGACCGACGCGCATCTTCGCGAGGTGTTTCGCGACCTGCGCATTGAGACGATTGCGGGCGCAGGACACATGTTGCATCACGAGCGGCCGGAGGAAGTTGCGCGGCTGATCGAGGAGTTCCTGCAGCTGCCATGAGGTGACGACAGCGAGTTGAAGGCGGCGCGACCATAGGAGTACCGTGGTCGCGATAACGTCTGCCACACGGTCGTGCGTCTCAATAGTTCACAGGAATGTGCGGCGTGGGCCAGCCTCGCCCTCCTTTTCACGACCGGCGTGTTCGCGCAGACAAGGTCGGCTGATGCTCCGCCCAAGGGCGAGATTTTGGGCGAGGTCATCGTCACCGGCTCACGCCTGCAGGTCGCCGCGACGGCTGCAAATGCCCCGGTGACTGTGCTCACTCGCGAGGATCTCGAGCGTGCCGGCGCGGATTCGCTCGGTGATGTCCTGCAAGCCTTGCCGATGGACACTGGCACGTCCCTCAACCCGAACGTGGACGCGAGCCTGGGCGCGACGCGTGTGGATCTGCGCGGCCTCGGGTCGGAGCGCACCCTCGTGCTGCTCAACGGGCGACGCCTGCCGAATGGCGGCGTCGGCGGTGATGCCTCGGTTGATCTCAACACGTTGCCGGTATCGATGATCGAGCGTGTCGAAGTGCTCGCGAGTGGCGCATCGGCCGTGCATGGATCGGACGCGATCGGCGGCGTGGTGAATGTGATTACACGACGTGCCCATGAAGGGGCAGAGCTGGCGGGATCGTGGGGGATCACCGAAGAGGGCGACGGGCAAACTGTGCGGGGCAATGCGGCGCTCGGCTTCGACCTGCTCGGAGGCGCCTGGAGCCTCGGTCTCGACTACGTGCGGCAGGACGGTGTTACGGACGATCGGCGCAGCTATTCCGCACAGCCCATGAGAATCATCGGCAGCGCAGGCACGCTCGGTTACGTGGGCCAGCTCGGGATTCCGGATGGCCAGTTCCAGGTTCCCGCGGGAAACGCCCTGGGCCTGCAACCCGGTCGATACATGCGCGTACCGGGTGCCACGGGACAGACAGCGGCCGACTATCGCCCGTTTACCGTGGCCGACTCGTACAACGTCGGGCATTTCAACTATTCGCAAACACCGATTGAACGCCGCTCTGCGTGGCTGCTTGGTTCGCAACCGTTGGGCGAGAGCACGCGCTTCTTTCTCGAAGGACTCGTCCATCGGCGCGAGTCTGCGCAGTACGGTGCGCCGGAGCAGTATGTCCCGCTGTCAGATCCGTCTCCCACGCTCGCCAACGGCACGAAGGGAATTCCCGCGCAGAACTACTACAACCCGTTCGGCGTTGACCTCCCTTTCGCTGCTCGTCGCTTTGAAGAGCGCGGCCGTCGCTCGGTCGACGAGGAGATCGACCTGTGGCGCGCAGTCATCGGGCTCGAGGGCACTCTTGGCGCGTGGGACTGGGAAGTTGCGGCCGGTACCGCCGAATCGGATGCCACGACTCGCTCCGCTGCGGTTTTTGCCGTCACGCGCTATGTCGAGACGTTGGGGCCGTCCGGTCCCGATGATTCGGGTCGAATCGTGTGCGGCGCGCGCGATCCCGCCACGGGCCGCGTTCCCGCCGCCAACGTGATTCCAGGATGCGTTCCACTCAACATCTTCGGCGGTGCGGGCACCGTCACGCAGGAACAGCTCGACTACATGAGCCCCAGGACGATTGTCGACAAGGGCACGAACGATCAGCGCCTCGCCGAGGCCGTGCTGAAAGGCCGCTGGGGGCAGGTGCTCGAGCGCGACGTGCACTGGGCGTTCGGCGGCGAATATCGGCGCGAGGCCGGCAGCCTGGTCGGCGACCCGTTGCGCAACGACTCGGACTTTCAGGGTCTGATCGAACCGTCCCTGCAGGGCGGCTCATTTGATGCGAAGGAATTGTTTGTCGAGGTTAACGTACCCCTGTGGCACGATCGCGCGGGGGCGCGGGATGTGGCGCTCGATGTCGGCGTGCGCTGGTCGGATTTTTCCTCCTTCGGCCACAACACGGCGTGGCAGGCGGGATTGCACTGGCAGCCGCTCGAAGAAGTAACGCTGCGTGCGAACTACGCCACGGTGTTCCACGCCCCGAGTCTCCTCGATCTCTTCGAATCGCGCACAGTAGAGCCAGAGTTCGCGCTCGATCCCTGCGGCAACAATCCGACGCCACACCAGCAAGTGAACTGCGCGGCGGATGGTGTGCCTGGCGGAGCCTATGTTCAGAGTGATGCACAGCTTGGCGTCATCCGCGGCGGCAACCCGGCGCTCGGGCCCGAAACCGGAAAGACCTACGGTATGGGAGTGATCTATACGCCGGCTTGGGCGCGCGGTCTTACTGCCAGCCTCGACTTCTACGCGATCGAGCTCGAGCGGGTTGTGGGCAGCGATGACCTCGAGACTGTGCTGGTCGATTGCGCGCAACGTGGCACGGCCGAGAGCTGTGACGCCATTCGCCGCTTTCCCGATGGCAGCGTCTCTTTGGTTGCAGGCGTGAATCGAAACCTGGGACAACGCAAGGTCAGGGGCCTCGACCTCGCAATCGATTGGGACACGGTCACTCGCGTGGGTAACCTGAGCGCAAGACTCCTCGCCACGTATCTCGAGCGCTGGGACGAACGACCATTTTCCGGCGGTGCGCTGATTCATCACGCGAGATGGTTCGACGGGGGCGCGCTGCCACGCTGGCGCGCCTCGGGGCACATCGACTGGCGTCGCGGGCCGTGGCTGGCGAGCTACGCCGTCGAGTACATCGGCAGCATGACTGAGGATGTGCTGGAGTTTCCGCCCCTGCGCATCTTCTTCGCGCCCTACACGCGGAGGATAGCGCCGGTGTTCTTCCACGACATCGAGGCGGGATACGACTTTCCCCACGGACTCGGCCTGCGCGCCGCCATTACCAATGTCACCGACGAAGATCCACCCTTCGTGAACACCGGCCTGCCGGAGAACACGGATCCCGGCTCCTACCGGCTGTTGGGACGCACCTACTTCATCCAGCTGCTGTATCGGTTCTGATCCCTGGCTCTCGCGGCCGGCCGGGCGACCGCTTGGGCGGTGCGTTTTCGCTGGAGAGGCGCGTCCGTGCGCCCAAGTAAATCAAGGCGATGGCACAGGAGAAAGTTTGGATGAATTGATGGGCGCTCCAGGATTGATCGTGGGCGGATGCGCGAGCAGCGTCGTGCTGGCCGATGACCCAGCGTCCACGAACATGGGCACGCCGGCGTCGTCGCAATGGTGGAGGGAACGACATGAAAAGCCCGCTCGCACAAGCGATCCACGCGCTCCTCAGGGAAATGGGGCCGACAGCCGCTGTGGCCACCGGCCTCATGTCTGCCTCGGCACTCGGCGCTCCAGGCGATCTTGATCCGGCGTTCGGTGACGTGGGGCGTGTCAGCTCGGCGCTCGATTTCGCGGGCCCGGCGTGGTCCCTCCTGCCGCTCGATGGTGGCGGCAGCGTGTTTGCCGGCGGAGAGCACTGCGATGGCTTCTATTGCTACTACTACGATGACGGCTTCGTGGGCACGTTATCGGGCGCTGGCTCGCTCGACTCGCACGTCACCGCGGCGCTTCTCGCGCAGACTCAGGTTCTCGACATCACGCGTCAGCCGGACGGCAAAGTGATCGCGGTTGGCCGTACGTCCTCGAACCAGCATACCCCGAGCTATTCCGTCTCGCTTACCGTATTCCGGCTCGATCCAGGAGGAGACCTCGATCCGACTTTTGGTGATGGGGGTATCGTTCATGTCACCGGGTCCCCCGATTCCGTGGCGCAATCGGTCACGCTTGACCCCAATGGCGGCATCGTTGTCGCTGGCTCGAGGGACGGCAAGTTGCTCGCATTGCGTCTGCTTGCCGATGGCAGCCTGGATACGACCTTCGGTGCGTCAGGATTCTTTACTGGTCCGCCCAATGATTTCTGGGCCGAGCGCATGCACCTTCTGCGCACGGCGAGCGGTGGATATCGCGTCAATACCAACTTTTACGATGCCCAAAATATCGCGCGTTGTCGGGTAGTAGCCCTCACGGCAAACGGTGCATTCGACACGACGTTCGGCAGTTCTGGAATCGCTGCGCTCGATCCTCCATCCGGCGACCCTGTCAGTTGCAGTTCGATGGCGGCTCAGCCAGACGGGCGCCTGGTCCTGGCGGGCCGCGAGAATGGGCATGGATTCGCCATGCGACTGCTTGCGAGCGGAAACCCGGACCCAGGTTTCACCGCGGGTGCAGTCGCCAGCGCCATGCAGGATGCGGGAGCGTTGGCCATCGATGGAAATGGCTCCATTCTGGTCGCTGGACTTCCTCCTGTCGGTGTGCCTGGGGCTGTGATCGTGCGGCTGGAAGCGGACGGGACTCTCGATGGGCTGTTCGGCAATGCCGGCTCGACGTGGATCGATTTGCCATCGGACACGGGCAGTACCCCGCTCGTTCACGACATGAGTGTGCTCTCAGACGGTCGCATTCTGGCGGCAGGTGGGGACGGAGCGCGGCCTTTCGTCGTGCGCCTGCTGGGCGATACGGGCGCCGGTCCTGGCGCCCTCAGCGTCGTGCAACCCGGCATCAGCGTGAAGGAGCAGAACCAGGAAGCGCTCGTGACCGTGCGACGCGCGGGCGGTGCTTCCGGCGCAGTGAGCGTGAGATATGAGACCGCTCCGCTCCGCGATTACCATGGGCCAGCGGCAACTGCCGGTCAGGACTTCACACCAGTCGTCGGTCGTCTGAGCTGGCCGGATGGCGATACCACCGATCGGCAGATCAGCGTGCCGATTGCCAACGATACTTCTCCGGAAGAGCACGAGCTCTTTGCCGTGACGCTCGACGACGTGCAGGGCGGCGCAGGACTAGGCACGCGCAACGCCACAGTCACAATTCTGGGCGATGGCGATCCCGCCGGCCAATTCGGGATCTCGAGCTCTACCGGATTAGCGATCTCGAGCCCTAACGTGCTTGTCGTGGAATCAGCTGGTCATGCCGAGGTGCAAGTGAGCCGCAACCTCTATGCCACAGGAGCGGTATCCGTCACGTTGACACCCGTCGCGGGAACGGCCACGCCCGATGACTTTTCGACGACTCCAGTCACGGTTTCATGGAGCGATGGTGAGTCCGGGGCCAAAACCGTCAGGATCGGCATCACGAACGACAGCTCGATCGAGCCGACGGAGACATTCAGCGTGGAATTGTCCAATCCTACGGGCGGGGCGATCGTGGGTCCGCACGCGACGGCCACGATCTCGATCGTGAACGACGACGGGCCACCCGTCTCTTCGGGTGGAGGAGGTGGGGGAGCGTTCGGATTTCCTTCCTTGCTGTTGCTTGGGGCGGCCCGATTCCTGCGCTCTGCACTCACGCAGCTGGCGATGCGGCAGCGTGCGCTCGGAGATTCCGGAGCTGGCGGGCATTATCGACGTTGATGCGCTCCCGCCAGCTCTTATAGCGCGGATCGGCACGCAGTGTCGCGAAGGCCGGGTCTGAATCGATGGAGTCGATATAAAGGAGTGGCTGGGGATGCAGATCCAGTCCCCAGATCAGTCTGAAGCCGCCCTGGTATGCCCGGTCGAGCGCTCGCAACGCGAGCTCCGGCTCGTTGGCGAGTGCGTGGGTGCGGGCACGCAGATAGATGAACATCGGCCAGCGCGGTACGTCCGAGCCATCGAGAAAAGCGGCGATGCGGCCCAGCAGTTGGTTTGCAGCCGTGGCGTCGCCAGTCCGCGCGTAGGCGGCCGCGAGGTCCAGGGCGGGAATGACGTTGCGGGCTTTGACGGGCTCGACGCCGTGCGCGAGATCCGGTAGCCGCTGCTCGAGGAAGGCGCGCGCCCGGTCGGCGTGGCCGGTGATCAGTGCGAACCTTGCCGCCGGAAGATCGAGTATCCGACTGAGCGGGAAGGCGTCGCAGTGGCGCTCGAGCGCCGCAAACGCCTTATCGTAATGCGCGTCCATGCTGAACAGCATCGCCTCCCGCAGAGCCTCGCTCAGCTCGCTGCCACGAAACTCCTCGAGCGACTTCCGAGCCGCTGCGCGATCACCCAGAGACAGGTACAGACTCCACCGCTGAATCAAGTCTCCGAGAGCGCCGCGTGCAGGCAGGTAGGACTCCGCTTCAGCGAGGTGCCCGAGCTGCCTTTCCAGAGTGCCGATATGCAAATCGTAGCTCGTTTCGCTTGGACTCAGAGACTGAGCGGCCAGCTCGTGAAGACGCTTGAGTGCAGCCTCGTGCAGGCCACGCCTGCTCAGCATGGAAGCGCTGAACCCCAGGGCTTGATCCCAAAGCGGATCCAGCTCGATGGTGCGCTCGAACAGATTCAGCGACAGATCCGGCTCGTCCCACCAGATGGCGCGCGCGAAGTTAAAGAAGATTACGGAGTTCGAGGGGTCGAGCTCGATAGCACGCCGGTAGTCTTTCTGGGCGCTCGTGTAGGCCCGGAAATCACCACGAAAGCGTGACTGCCAGGATTCGAAGTTCGCCTTGACCAGCAGTGCCTCGCTGGAATCCGGATCCAGAGCGAGGGCGCGCTCAAGGGCGGCGTGGCCGAGGCGGACGCTGTCCTCCACCCCAACCAGGTTCAGCCAAGCTTCACGAAAGTAATAGAGCGCGAGACCGGCATGCGCCTTCGCGAACTGAGGGTCGCGCGCGAGCGCCTCCTCGAACATTTGCGCAGCGCGAGCCGGATCTCTATTGAAACCACGGCCGCGCAACAGAGTCATTCCCATCATGTAGAGTCTGTAGGCTTCGGCATCGTGCGTCCCTCGATTGCTGAACCGAAGCTCGTCGGCAGGGACGAGCTTCACCTGCAGTGCCGCGGCAACCGCCAGCGCGATCTCGTCCTGTACCTGGAAGACGTCGATGAAATCGCGCTCGTAGGTCTGTGACCAGAGCTGACGTTCGCTGCGCGCGTCGATGAGTTGCGCGGTGATGTGCACGCGCGGGCCCGAGCGGTGCACGCTGCCATCGAGGAGATAGTTGACGTTCAACGTATTGGCGATGACCGAGGGTGATCCCCGCTGTCTCTTGATACCGAACGAGGACGTTGGGCCGATGACCTTGAGAGCGCGAATGCTCACGAGCTTGTCCAGCACCTCCTGCGACAGGCTCTCCGCAAAATGTTCCTTGTCGGCAGGATCGTCGACGTTGACAAACGGCAGCACGACGATCGAAGGTTCCCTGAGTGGCGGCGCACCGCGTGTCTCATCCGCCGCTCGCCGCGCCAGCCATACACCCGTGAGCAAGCCCAGGCCCATGATGAGCGCGACGATTCCGAAGATGAGAGCCGGCCTACCCCGGTACCAGCGGGGCTCGCCCCGGGTTGGCGCCGTAGGTGTGGTCGATGCCGCTTCGCTGACCGGGGACGTTCCGTTGTCGGGCGAGCGCGACGCCGCCGACATGGTCTCGACTGGGCAAATGAACCGGTAGCCAAGCTTGGGCAGCGTCTCGATGAAGCGCGGGGTTGCGGCGTCGTCGTGGAGCGCCTCGCGCAAACGGGCGATTGCGTTGTTCAGCCCGTGATCGAAATCGACGTAGACACTCGAGGGCCAGACTCTCTGGCGCAGCTCGTCGCGCGTGACGACATCACCGGCGCGTTCGAGCAGGAAACGGAGGATCTGGAACGGCTGTTCCTGCAGGCGGATGCGCGCGCCACTTCGGCGCAGCTCGCGCGCACGACAGTCCACCTCGAATACGCTGAAACGAAAAATCGGCGCAGACTCGCTGGGTTCGCTCGCGGCCATTGTGTTGCGATCGCCCGGGCGATTGGCATCATCTCACGGCAACGTCAATGAATCACTGGCCAGGATGCATACGCCCGAGATTGAGAACGCAGGCGAGGGCGTCGGGGCGGTCGAAGGTGGTGACGAGCAACGATAGTTTCATGAAGTTGCCAGGGGAGGGCATGTAAGATCCGCGGGGTGCGCCGCATTCATAGGGCGGGAAGGAAGGTCTCCGATGTTCAAGAAGGTCGCATTCACGATGTACCCGATCACTGACGTGGCTCGGGCGCGCAAATTCTATGAGGAAACCCTTGGCCTCAAGCGCGGTTCGATGGGCAACCAGGGCGACAAGTACTGGATCGAATACGACCTTCCGGGCGGCGGCTGCCTCGCCCTCACCAACTTCATCCCCGATGCGCCGAGCGACAAGGCGGGCGGAACGATCGCGCTCGAAGTCGAGGATCTCGACAAGCTCGTGAGCGGCCTCAAGACGAAGGGGGTCACCTTCAAGGGCGAAGTGATCAACACGCCGGTCTGCCGGATGGCGGTGTGCCTCGACTCCGAGGGCAATTCACTGCTGCTGCATCAGCTCAAGCCGAAATAACGTCCCTCAGCCGAGCGACTCGAAGTACCGCACCATCTCGTCGCGCCAGTTCTGCTCAGGCATCACGCCGCGACCCGCCTTAAGGTTGTCGGCCAGGTGCTCCGCGCTGGCCGTGGCGGGAATGACGCAGGTCACGGCCGGATGCGACAGCACGTACTTGAGGCAGAACTGTGCCCAGGACGTGCAGCCGATGTCCTCTGCCCAGGCGGGTAACGGCTTGTCCGCCACGCGGCGAAAGATCGCGCCGTCCTCGAACGGCCGGTTGACCATGACTGCCATGCCCAGCTCTTGAGCGAGCGGCAGCAGACGCTCTTCGGCGTCGCGCGTCTGGATCGAATAGTTGAGCTGCACCCAGTCCCACTTCTCCGCACGCATCACCGCTTCGAGCTGCTGGTGTGCGCTGGTTTGCGAGTGCGTGATGCCGATGTAACGGACGTCCTTTCTGGCCTTCATGTCGCGCAGCGTCGTCGAATGCGTTTGCCAGTCCTTGAGGCTGTGGATCTGCATGAGATCGATCCTGGACGTGTGCAGCGCTTTGAAGGACTTCTGCATCTGCTGGATGCCCGCCTTCTGGCCGGAGGCCGAGACCTTGGTAGCCAGGAACTTCTTCGCGGGTTTGAGCTTGGTCACAAGATCGCCGACGACGCCCTCAGCGCGCCCGTAGGAGGGCGCGGTGTCGATCAATGTCGCGCCGGCCGCGAAGAAGCGTTTCAGAACCTCTTCAACCCCAGCTCTCTCGCTGGGCGTGTCACCGACATTGAATGCGCCCGACGTCCCGAGGCCGATGACCGGCACGGATTCGCCTGAGGAGGGGATCTTGCGCGTGAGCAGTCGTGGCTTGGATTCCGTCGGAGCGGCCGCGGCGGCGGATCCCGAAACCAGGGCAGCGCCGGTGAGCAGCAGGGCATGGCGGCGATCGATCAGCATTTCGTTCTCCTGTGTATCCCACGCATCGAGCCTTTCGCGGAATTCAAGCTGCCCTATGCGCACTTGAACGCGAGCGTAGCTGATCGACCACGTGACGTGCGAGCGCCGACGCTACGCGGACCTGCCGCCAGGCGACCGCCGCCGGCAGACGGTCGTCGCGACGAAACTGCAAGCACGCCTCACATATGGAGGCAGATCGGGATCCTGTCGTATCGAACAATCGGCGGATGTCCTCTTCTGACAAAACGCTGACGCAGGTACTGACTGCGCAGGCGGATGCTAATATCCGCTTCACAGAGTTAAGGCACTTGCTAGTGCGCCTGGGCTTCTCAGAAAGGATTCGGGGCGACCACTTCATCTACACGCGTGAAGGAATTGGCGAGATCATCAACCTTCAGCCAAGAGCTGGAAAGGCAAAGCCGTACCAGGTCCGACAGGTACGCGCCCTCATCGTCAAGTACGGGATGATGTTGGAAGATGAAGAGTAAGTACGAGATTACGATCTATTGGAGCGATGAGGACCAGGCCTACATTGCCGCGGTGCCCGACTTACCCGGCTGCATGGCGGACGGTGCTTCCTATCACGAAGCCCTTGCGGCCGCCGAAAGGGCCATCGCTCTCTGGATTCAAACCGCAAAGGAACTCGGGAGAGAAATTCCGAAGCCCAGGCCGCGACGAGCGTCCGCCTGACGTCGACAGCCGACTGGCCCGTACAAGCAGTGGGGAGCAGGTCAGTGAGCTTAACCAATCCAGCAGTTCGCGGTGAGGGATTGACGTTGCGTCAGGCGGCGCTGATCGCGGGCATCGGCCTGTTGATCATGGTCGCGACCACCCCCTTTGCCGAATATCTTATCTACCCGAAGCTCGTCATTCGGGGCGACGCCGCACAAACCGCTGAGAACATTCTCGCCCATCGCGGCCTCTTTCTGGCCGGAATATTCGGCTACCTGATCACCTTTCTCTGTGACGTCCTGGTGGCCTGGGCGCTCTTCTTCCTGCTCGTGCCGGTCAACAGGGCACTTTCATTGCTGACCGCGTGGTTGCGGCTGGTGTATGCGGCGATCGCGCTCTTCGCGCTGTTGAAGCTCGTGACCGTCTTTCGCCTCGTGACCACACCGGACTACCTGACGGTCTTTGGAGCCGATCCGCTGCATGCCCAGGTCAAGCTCCTGCTCGATTCGTTTCGATACGAGTGGTCGATGAGCCTGGTGATCTTTGGCATGCACCTTGTTCTGCTGGGCTACCTGGTCTATCGCTCCGGCTACATCCCCCGGATCATTGGGCTTCTGCTCACAATCGATGGATTGGGCTGGGTGATCTACTGCTTGCAGCCATACCTCTATCCGAACGCACATGTCGGATTCATCTTCATCACGTTCTTCGCAGAGCTGATCTTCATGCTCTGGCTTCTGATCAGAGGTTGGAAGATCGAGGAGCCAACGGTGAATTCGGCCAGCGCTTCCTCGTGAACAACCAGCGCAAGGTCTCCTACGCGGCTGTTCTGTTTCTCGTCACGCTCACGGCCAGTGCTGACAACCGTCCGCTGCTGGAAACCGAACAGATATTCGCGGATTTCCTCGATGCGTATGGCGCGGTTGAGACGATCGATTCGGGCCTGGTTGCCGAAATCGAAGGCCAGAACCGCGCAGTGTGGCAACGCCGTCGCGATGAGACTCGCTCAGCGCTCACCACACGGCTGAGGGATGCAGGCCTCAAACCGCTCACGCCGGCGGATTCCCGCATCGTCAGCAACATGCAGCGTACGTTCGATGAGCTGACGGATCCCGGTGCCTCGATGGCGCCCGACCGCAAATGCCAGGATGCAACGCGACCGGAGAAGGACGTCGAGGTCCTGCAGATGACGCTCTACGCCTGCTTCGATGAAGTCGGGAATGCGCTCAAGTTCGAAGATAAGCGCATCACACGCAGCGGCGCCTTGCAGCAACTGCAGCAGATCGAGGAGCCCGCAAGGCGCAAGGCGTTGTTCATGGCGATGTCACCGTTATGGCAAGCCGTGAATGGCCAGAACGAGCCGACCAGTCCCTACCGGCGCATGATCGCCATGGCCGCCACCGCCTTCAGGCACAAGCCTTCGCCGATTGATGAAGCAGCACAAGCGCTGAATACGGACACGCCGCGTCTCGAAGGATGGCTGCTCGAGCTGCTCGAGGCCTGGCGGTTGGCGAATCAGGGCACCAAGCCGATCGAGCCATGGGACTATCGCCATGAACATGCCCGCGCGAGCCGCGCGCTGGATGCCTCGATCCCGCGCGATGCGCTGGCGACGCTCAATCAACGGTTCTTCACCGATCTCGGCGCCGATCCGCAGGCGCTGGGTGTGCTCTTCGACATCGACCCGCGACCCGGCAAAGCTCCCATCGCCTACTCGGACACCGTTCGCATCGGCCGGCAGCTCAACGGCAAGTGGCGGCCGGCGATCTCACGCGTCTCGGCCAACTACGATCGCGGTGGACTCTATACGCTCAATGAGCTCACACACGAAACGGGCCACGCCGTCCATTACATAGCCATCCGCGCGCGTCCCGCCCTTTTTTGGACTGATAGTCTCTTCATCGAGGCGTTCGCCGACGTGCCCTCGTGGTCCGTGTTCGAACCCTCCTGGCAACAGAAGTATCTCGGCCGCTCGGTGCCGCGCGCCGATGGCCTGCGCGAGTTGTACTCGTTGGTGATGCTCGACGTGGCGTGGGGGCTCTTCGAGCTGCGCATGCTGCGCGCGCCGACGACCGATCCCAATGTGTTGTGGACGGAAATCACGAGCCGTTACCTCGGCGTCGTGCCACATCCGGAGCTGTCCTGGTGGGCGGTGCGAGCACAGCTCGGTTCGAACCCGGGCTACATGATCAACTACGCCGTGGGAGCGATGCTGACCGCGGAAATGCGCAAGCGCACGCGCGAGTCGATCGGCGCGATGGATGCGGGGAATACCGAGTGGTACCCATGGACTTCCGAGCACCTGCTGAAGTTTGGCGCGGAGCTCGACACCGCAGAATTGCTGAAACAATTCCTTGGCCGGCCGCCATCTGCTACCGCACTGGTCGATGAGATCGCATCGATTGGTCGCGACAGCAAAGGCCATTAGACGCGTGCCCGAGGCGCGTTGGCTGTTGCGCGATCGCAGGCATGACCTACCGCGCGGCGGCTGCCTCGCTTTCACCAACTCCGTCCCCGATAGGTCGGTCCGCGGGCAGCCGCAACGCTAATACGGCGGCCAGAAACACGATCCCTCCGAGCACCAGCAGCGGCACGACATAGCCACCAGTCGCATCCTTGAGAAAGCCGATCAGGTAAGGTCCGATGAGCCCGCCGACGTTGGCTAGCGCTACAACCAAAGCAATACCGGCTGCTGCGGCTTCGCCACTCAAGAACCCACAAGACAAAGAGTAGAAGGGCGCAAAGAACGCCCCCATCCCGATCGGCACCAGCGCGAGTGCGCCAATCGAAAGCGTCGGCGATGGCAGCAATGCGGACGCAATGAAGCCGACAACCATCACGAACAGCGGCAGCGCGACATGGAGGCGGCGTTCCCGGGTTCGATCGGAATGCACCCCGTTTGCAAGCATGCTGATGGCCATGAGGGCGGCGATGGTGCCGGACACCAGACCGACGACCCAATTGCTCGAATTCAGGAAACTCTTGATCAGCTGCGGGGACCAGATGATGTAACCGTAGTAGCCCGTGTTGGCCAGCAACGGGATCGCACCCAGCCGCCACACGCTGGGATTCAACAGCGCATCGCGGATGCGGTGCTTCTCGGCGTCGCCGCGCTCGGCCGCGTCGGCCGCCATGACTTCCACCAGCGCAGCGCGCTCCTCGGGCGCGAGCCAACGAGCATCCTTCGGCTGATCGGTCAGATAGCCGAGCACGATGAACCCCAGAATCACAGCGGGGATGCCCTCGACCAGGTAGAGCCACTGCCAACCGCTCAAGCCCAATGACCCGTCGAGTCCGAGCAATGCGCCAGACAATGGGCCGCCGATCACGCCGGACAGTGGAATGCCGATCATGAACGCGGCGATCGCGCGGGCGCGCGCAGCGTTCGGGTACCAAAATGTCAGGAAGTAGATGATGCCCGGGAAGAACCCCGCCTCAGCCGCACCCAGCAGAAAGCGCAGCACGCTGAAGCTGATCGGGCCCTGGGTAAAAACCAGCGCGGCCGCAAGCAAGCCCCAACTGATCATGATGCGGGCAATCCAACGCCGTGCTCCGACGCGAGCGAGGATCACGTTGCTCGGAACTTCGAACAGGCAGTAGCCGAGAAAGAAGATTGCCGAGCCGAATCCGAACTGCGTGGCCGTGAGGCCCAGGTCCTGATTCATCTGCAGGCCCGCGAAGCCCACGTTTACTCGATCGAGAAACGAGACTACGTAGCACAGGAGGATAAACGGAATCAGTCGCAGCGAGACCTTGCGCAGCACCTGCGACGTCACAACCACCGGCGAACCCGCCCTTTGTAAGCGAGGTACTGCGCGCCGAAGATCTCCTCGAGAAAGCGTTCTTCCCCGGCGATGAATTGCGTCTGGATGATCCACACAAACACGGGAATCGGGAGGAAGGCACCGAGCGCGCCGAAGAGCATCGCCGCACCCAGGAGGATCAGCACTAACCCGAGATACATCGGATTGCGCGTGAACCGATAAGGCCCGCTCGTCACGAGTGCGGTCGATGGTTCGAACGGGATCACCGGTGTGCCGGCGCGTTTGAAGAGACCGGAAGCGATGGCGGCTAAGGCAATACCGAGAATGAGCAGGACACTGCCGCCATACGACCAGGGCACCGGCACGATGCGCGCAATGGGCAGCCAGAAGTGCAGCGCCGCCATCGCGAGCAGGCTCAGCAGAAAGTAGACGGGCGGAATGATCTTTCGCTTTTGTTCCATCTTCTTAATTCTGGGCCCTGCACGTCATCGATGTACACACTGGACACTGGCGCTCAGGTCGTTCGATCATCTCCACATGCTCACCGCGACCTGTCACTGCGGAGCGCTGCGGATCGAAGTGCCCCGCAAGCCACGCACACTCACCGACTGCAACTGCTCCATCTGTCGCCGCTACGGCACCCTGTGGGCGTACTACAAGGCGTCCACCGTGCGTGTCCACGGCGCGCCGCGCGCGAGGGGCGGGTACTCCTGGGGCCGAAAGGAATTGAGGTTCGTCCGATGCGGCACCTGCGGCTGCATCACGCACTGGGAGCCCATGCATCCAACGAAGAGCAGCTACGTCGGCGTCAACTGGCGAAACTTCGAGCCAGGCGCGCTCGGCCGAATCCGCATCCGCCTGCTCGACGGCGCAGGCAAGTGGCACGCCCGGTATGTCCACCGCACGCCGCACGGGATTGCGTGAGACCTATCGGCGCCAAGCAGGGCTCGGCAGCGCGCAAAATCACATCCTATTCGTTGACCGTCGTGCGCGATCAGGATGCCTGCAGCAGCGTGGCAGCGCGGTTGTAGTTGCGTGGCTCGACCCAGAAGAGCATGCCGCACCGACCTTCGCCCGCTGAGATCACGTCGGCCGCGATGATGTTGATCTTCGCGTCCCCGAGCGTCGCGAGGGGCGCCACGGCGGCGCCGACCTCGTCCGTGCCCTGACCCAGGAAGGCTCGCTTGATGCGGCTCAGTTTCCAGTTGTGCCGCTTGGCGACAACCTTGAGGCCATCGAGATCGTCGGTGACGAGATCGATCTGCGCCTTGTTGCGCCCCTGTGGGAATCCGGAGAAAGCGAGCAGGTTGACGTTCGCATCCTTCAGCGCCATCAGGATCCGTCCCGCCTCGCCGGGCGTGCTTCCCACCGTGACGTACGCGTAGTTCACTTTACGAATCGTGATTGGCATTTGCGCCTCCTAGGCGTAGCCGCCCGTTTCGCGTGAACCGCGACTATATCGCCGTCGCGGGCGGCGTGCTTACGCCGCCGCCGATCCGCTCGCCGTGCGCGGCTCGCGGGCGGCAATGAAGGGCGTGCGGCGCCGCGCTGGACTGAGCATCCCGGTCTCGGGACCGAGGCGTCCGTGGCTGTCTCGGACACGGGACGCGGACGTCCGCAGCGGACACGTGACCTCAAGGACGACGACGAGACTATTTAGAAATAACAGCCTGTTAGCCCTTCGCGGCAGGACTGGCACGAGCCGTGCTAGGAAGAAGACGACCAACGAATCCTGGACGCACCCATGCAGCACGAGGCCCGTACCATGACGCACTCAACCTTGATCTCCCTGAGCCGCCCCTTTAAACGCGCCGGGCGCGGAGAGCATCTCACCGTCAGCGTCGTTGCGATCGGATCAAAGGGAAAGATTTGCTTAACGGGTGATCAAGTATTGCGTTTGATGGATTGGACCATTCAGCCGAAAGTGCGCACACCCGAAAGCCCATTGGTACACGGTTCGAAATTGAGCAAAAGGCCGAAGGAGAGCGCCATGAGCACGCTGCACAGGATTCGAGAGTTCGCGTTGGTTACCATGATGATCACGGGAGCTTTGATCGCATCGGCGACGCAGGCCGACAAGGTCGGAGCATGCGAGCGGGTCGATGTCGCGCGCACATACGCCGACCTCGGGCACCTGACCGTGACGGCGCAGCGCTCAGCAGAGGTTGCGGCACTCGGAAACATTACCGTTATTGCTCAGCGCCTTTCCGACACGCGTGTCGCAGACCTTGGCGCGATCACCGTGACCGCACGACGCTCCGCGGCCCTACTAGTCGCCGACCTGGGTAGCCTCACCGTGACCGCCACGCGCATCGAAACGCTGAGGGTTGCGGCGCGGCCTTCGGATCGCTCCTGGAACTGATCCCCTGCCTCGAGCCTGCCGGATTTGCGGCAGGCTCGCTCTTTTTGCGACGACCGACGAGACGAGCCAGGGCGCGACCGCGAGCGCCTCACCGGCCACGTACATAGTGTTCGACACGGCCAGCTCGCCTGCCTCAACCGGAACACGGATGGCGTATCGACCGATCTGCTGCTGCGAAACCTGGGACGACTGGGCTATCGGGCAAGGCTGGTAGTTACGCGGGCGGCTTAAGTCCTCGTGCATCTGCCAAGCCCGTCGTGGAACTCGGGCGAGCGCGGGGCTGTGGTCCCGACACTGGCGTCAAACAACCCAGCGTTGATTTGTCACTGCGACTACGAACGCGAGGCCCGTCTCGTGGAAGGGCGCCGTCGCAATCCGGCCCTCCCTTTGACGCGGTACTCGGCCCGTGGCTCGCGTATCAGGAGCGCGAGAGGGATATCGAGTTTCTCGTACAGCGCGCGGATCATCGGCAACGTGAGCGAGCGCTTGCGTGAGAGAACTTCCGACGCCCGGTTCTTGCCGCCGAGGAGCGGCGCGATGTCCTTCTGTCGGAGCCCCTGCTGTTCCATCCGGAACAGAATGGCGTCCACGGGATCGGGCTTGCGGAAGACAAATCGGGCCTTCTCATAGTCCTCCACAAGCTTCGCCAGCAGCTCGAGACGTCCACCCTCAGCCGACTCCAGCTTCGGGTTCTGCGCCGCAAGTTTCTCGATCTCTGCAAGGTAGCGGCGGTACTGCTCGTCCGTCTTGATGATTCTCGGCTCCATCGTCTTCAAGCCTTATCGTTTGCGGTTCCGCTCCTCATACTCGGCGTGGGTTCCAGCCCAGACAACCATCACAACCCCGGCCTCATAGGCAACGATTACCTCTTGCACAAAACGCATCGAGCGTGTCGCGCCCGACAATTCTCATGGATAAGTCCGGGCTGAAAGACTAGCATGAAGTTCCCAATATGGGAACCACGAGTACCTTACCGTGAGCGATCTCTGTATCTACCTTGCATGCTATGTCCCAGATCAGAGACCCTAGGGCTGCTAACGCCGTATTTCACGCTCGAGCCCTTGCTGAGATCCGCGCATCGGAGCGGCGATCTAGCGCGACACCGACTGAGGGACCTGCTCGATGAGGAAGGGTAAACGGGTTATCACACGCGACGCGCGAGAGCTGGCTCGCGTTCTATCGCTCGACCCCGCCGAAGCTGTCGAGATTGAAGTGCGCGCCTCCCTGGTCGACAGGATCATCGCGGCGGTGAGCCAGCACGGACTCACGCATGCGCAGGTTGCACGACTGGCTCAGACCTCGCGCACCCGTGTCACCAGCATTCTCAACCACAACACCGATGGCGTGTCGACCGATCTGCTGCTGCGAATCCTGGGTCGGCTGGGTTATCGAGCAAGGCTGGTCGTTACGCGGGCGGCCTGGGTCTCTGCCGGCCGGCGCCGATGTGCCTGGAACTAGCGATCGCATTGGATGCCCGTACATGTCATCCGTAACGTCGTGGCTCGAGCACATCAACGTCGTATCGGTGTTCCTGCTCGTACTGGTGGAGCAACTCGGGCTGCCGGTACCCATATTCCCGGTGTTGATCGTGGCCGGCGCCTGGTCGGCGCAAGGAGGCCCGGCTCCGGCGAAGATTGCAATCGCAGCCGTGGCAGCGTGCCTTCTCGCAGACCTTGCCTGGTACTCATCCGGTCGACGCTATGGCAGCCGGGTCCTGCGGGCCATGTGCCGCCTGAGTCTCGAGCCCGATACCTGCGTGTCGGATACCGAGCGTCTGTTCACCCGCTTCGGCACCCGGGTTCTCACGATCGCGAAATTCATTCCGGGTCTCGGCGCAGTCACGACGGCGATGTCGGGGGTCGTGAATGCACGCTTGTCCGGCTTCCTGCTGTACGACAGCATCGGCGCGGCGCTCTGGGCCGGCGCGGGAGTAACCCTCGGCTGGATCTTTCACGACGCTGTCGATGATGTGTTCGCCGAACTGGCGGCGCTTGGACGCGTTGGGGGTCTACTGATACTCGCATTGCTGATCGTTTTTCTCGCGTTGAAGTTCTGGCGGCGCCACCAGTTCTTTCAACAGCTGCGCATGAGCCGCATTACGGTGCAGGAACTCCATCGTCTGCGCGAGAGCGGCGCGCCCGTGTTGCTCGTTGACGCGCGCCCCAGCGCGAGTCGCGCGCGCGACGGCATGATTCCCGGAGCTATTGCGTTTGAAGCTCTTCTCCAAGACGGCGAGCTCAATCGTCGCGGCGGCGAAGCAGTCGTCTACTGCTCCTGCCCGAACGAAGCCACCGCCGCGAGGATCGCACACAAACTCATAAGCTTCGGGTTTCACCCCGTACGCCCGCTCATCGGTGGAATACATGCGTGGCAGGACGCGGGCTTTGCCGTCGAGCGGCCCTGAGTTCCGCTGCTGCCTTTCTCGATTCTTCGCGCTGGCCTAGGGCGCTGACAGCTCCTGGCGAAGCCAGGCAGCGAATGCGCGCTGCGCGGATAATGGCCCCTTCGTGTCGCCG
>Ga0326726_10000837_pt1 | contig 28062 bp, 33 predicted proteins | sample MHFenrmetagenome_2_FD_207603 | JGI IMG/M metagenome (GOLD analysis project Ga0326726, IMG submission 207603) | Lab enriched peat soil microbial communities from Michigan Hollow, Ithaca, NY, United States - MHF15MN | ecosystem: Environmental > Terrestrial > Soil > Wetlands > Peat | place: USA... | reverse complement strand
GACTATCGGTTGCAGGCAGCTAAAAAGTTTGGTGCTGATGTCGTGATTCATGCAAAAGAGAACCTGCCAGCGGAAGTCAAAAAACACAATGAGGGACGACTGGCTGACCTGGTGGTCCTTTGTACAGGGGCGTTGTCAGCGGTACAGCAGGCATTACATTCAGTTGAGGCTGGCGGCACTATCCTTTTCTTCGCGCCTACCGCTCCTGAGGATAATGTTCCGTTCCCGTTGTTTGAGCTATGGAACAAACAAATCACCATGGTTTCAACCTACGCGGGAAGCCCAGAGGACATCACCACAGCGATAGAATTGATCACAACAAAGAAAGTTATTGTTGTGGACATGATATCACATACCCTTCCGATTTCAGAAGCAGCAAAAGGATTTCAACTCGTCGCAAAAGCAAAAGACTCCATGAAAGTGATTCTGAAGCCGTAATAAAAACAATAGATATGATGCAAGCTCTTCTGAATACTATTGAGAACATACGGGGTACTCATAACACCAATATCTGAATTGCCAGCAAAATCAAAAACTATTGCAACCACATTATGTTTTCCCGCCCAAAAAACATTTGATTCAAAAGGAAAATCAAAATCCGTGAACATGAGTTCATCATCGACATAAAATTCAACTCTCCAGACACCACTCATGGCATCGGAGACATTTGCAACAAATTTAATCTGACCAAGTCCTATCATCTCTTTTGTAAGGAAAATATCTGGAAGCGTCTTGTCGATTTTGAAGGTTGCATTGTACATGTGATATTGACCCCAATGATCAACATAGTAAAAACATGCAGTATGATATCCTTCTGATGATACTACAACCGGCATTGTATATTCCATCCACGCTCCATCATCTATTTTAAAATATGTATGATTAATCGGACCGGTAACATTCAAAGTTAATACAACACTACTTTTGTACCAACCGTTTTCTCCCAGCCATCCCGAAACTATAATACCATCTGAGCAACTCATCGTCTTCATTGTTTGTTCTTTCTCAATTGGAAGACTCTCTGTTATTGGTATAACTGTCGTAATCAGAAACAAAACAATGAGTCCAAGAACCAACTCTTTCCTCATTTCAGTCGATTTTTTCATTACTTTCCGCCCTTCTATGATTTTATAATTACCTTTCCCTATAAATAGATTACTTTTGAGAAAAATTACCTTATTTGTTTTGTAAAAAACAAAAAGTTTCTTGAAAGAGTAGCATACATACACAATCCCCCTTCTCTCAAAGGTTTATAACTCCGCATTTTATTCTCTCTGCAATGAATAAACTCAAGGCCATCTGGGAACTCATGCGGCTGGGTCATGGGGTGATGCTATTCCTTGCCATCCTCATCGGCTCTCTCATTTCTCAAAAAACCCTCCATGGTAACCTGAATCTGCCGCTTCTGAATATCTTCCTTACGTTCTTTACCGCACTTTTTCTAGAAGCAAGCACGTTTGCATTGAACGACTACTATGACCTGGAGATCGACCGGATTAACAAACGAACAGACCGACCGCTGGTCCGAGGCGATATCTCCCCAAAAACAGCGTTAAACATTTTTTACCTCTTGTTCCCCCTGGGACTCATCTGCTCGTATTTTGTGAACATGACGTGTTTTATCATCGCTCTCGTCACTGCTTTGATATCTGTTCTGTATGATGTCAAAATGAAGAAAATCAAACTCATCGGAAACTTCTACATCGCGTACATCATGGCGATCCCCTTTGTCTTCGGAGGAGCAACCGTTCTTGGGAACAACGCGTTTTCGCTTGGGGGAATTAACCCGGCAATCTATGATATCGCTCTCATCGCATTCCTTGCAGGGGCTGGCAGGGAGATCATGAAGGATGTCATGGATTTCGAAGGAGACAAAAAACAGGGGGTCAAATCGTTCCCACGGTACATCGGCATCCGTGCCTCCAACGGGGTTGCATCACTCTTCTATTTGTGTGCCATTGTACTAAGCTTCTTGCCGTATTTTTCAGCAAGTTTTGGGGTGTACTACAAGAACATAACCTATTTTATCCTGGTGTTCATCACAGATACGATGTTACTCAGTACGTGCCTTCAACTACTATTCAAGAAACAGCCGAACATGAAGTTCCATCGGAAATATACGCTTGCCGCAATTTTCATCGGGCTGCTTGCGTTTCTCGTTGGAGCATTTATTTTTATTGGAGGATGAAGAAGTATGATTCAAAGTGATCTGCTCGGGGTTGCTGCTGTCTATATCTATGTTGCTGTACTCATCATATTTACCGAAAAAATACTTTCAAAAAGATACCCGGTGCAGAGCAGGAAATTCCTCCATATCATGACCGGGAATATCGCATTCATCCTCCCCTTGTTTGAGACTCGGTGGGTTATGGCGTTTGTCGCGGCTGGTCCATTCATCCTGTTCACGTTTCTCATGAGCCCGTACTCACCGATCAAGTCGATGCGGGGGAAAACCTCTGAGGCTGGACATGGGTTAGGATTGGTGTACTATGCGATCACCTGGACGGTGCTTGCATACGTGTTTTTTGATCATCGGGAGATCATCGCGATGGGGATCCTTGCGATGTCCTATGGTGATGGTTTGGCATCGCTCATCGGAATCAAATATGGGGAACGAAAATACACGGTTTTCAAAGATATAAAAAGCTATGTCGGCTCCCTTGCGATGTTTATCTGTACATTTCTGTTGCTCGTGATTGCTCTGGTGTTCTACGCACAGCCGCTGACGACACGAACTGTAGCGTACTTGCTTTGTATGGCGGGGGTCGCCACGGTTGTTGAGGGCATCACACCATTGGGTCTTGATAACCTCTCGGTACCGTTTGTCACCGCGGTGATGTATTGGTTCTTTTTGGTGGGGTGACATGCGGCTCATCATCGTGGATGGTCTTGATGGTGTCGGAAAAGATACGCATGCCCAGCTGATCAAGAAGCGCTATGAGCAGAAAGGAGAAAAAGTGGTCATTCGGTCCCATCCAGAGTCAGATAACTTCTTTGGACGGACTGCGAAGAAAGCGTTGCTTGGCCAAGGGAAGATCAATCAGCTCAAAGCCTCATTGTTCTATGCGATGGACGTCATGTATTCGCTGCGGCGGTACTATCGGAAGCCGACGAGTGATACACTGATCATGGTACGGTATCTGATGGGGACAGCATATCTGCCGCGGCGGTTGACGAAGACCGGGTATCATTTTTTTGAAAAACTCGTCCCGACTTCACCGTACATGTTTTTCTTAGATGCCAAACCAGAGGAGCTCGTCGAACGGATCAAGCAGCGCAGTGAAACTGAGATGTTTGAGACACAGGAAGCATTCCTGAAGGTCCGATCGAAAGCGCTGGATCTTGCAAAGGGCTGGCACATCATCAACACCGCTCAGTCGGTCGAACAGACCTATACTGCGATTGAAAAAATATTAGACACGCTTGACAATACACCAGCTTCATAGATTGTACTTTGTTGTTCCTTTTTTTTGATTATAAGATGTCCGTCGTCCCAAGGAGCTGTGCAACGACATCATCGAGACCAGGGACGGTATCAAGTTTTCTTACCTCAGAAGGACGCACCCAGCGGTACTCCACATGCTCCCAATCCATATGAACGAGTTCTTTGGATTGAATATGGAACAGAAACGGGTACACGATCCAGTTGTATCGTCTCCCATCATATGTATCAGAAAATTCAATAGGATTTCCTTTTCGGACAAGTTCTACTGCATCTGCATCGATCCCTGCTTCCTCCCGGATCTCTTTCATAGCGGTATCATAGGGGTCCTCAAGTTCCTCGATATACCCAGCGACACCACCCCACAAACCACGGTATGTCCCTACCAGGTTACTGCGTTTCAATAGCAGGATCTTTCCCTCATGCTCTAAGAGACATGTGACCACCTGCGGCATTGTATCACAACTCCTTCATCATCCGAGTTTATAGTCGAAATGCACCTCATCAAACTGAGATGATAGGTTCAGCAAAGATTCAATTGGTTGTCCTTTCAGGGTCACCTCAAAGAACATGGTCACGTAGGTTCTGGTAATGTTCACCATCCGTTTCGGTGCTATCGAGCCAAATAGAAGAAGCCTTGGTGGAATCAACGGAACCAGATGACTAAGAAGAACTCCGACGTCGGTAAACGCGTAATGCGTGGAGCCTGAAATATTCATTTTAAACGTGTCATTGGTCGTGTGATTCCACAGATACATAATTGTTGAATCGTTCGATAGATGTGACTCCGCGAACATAAAGAGGAATGGTACGGTGATGTTCCCTGGGATGAACTGCTGGTAGAAGACGCCATCAAGGGTCAGTCCTGCGCGGAATCGAGAGTCTTCGTAGCAGCAGACAGCGGTGTTTGCCCCGCCAAAGGAATGACCGTATATCCCGACCTCTGAAAGGTCGAAATGTCCGGAGAACTCAGGGTCGGTAGCGTTCATCGCTGTTATCGTATCCAAAACAAATTTCGCGTCCTGTACGATGGTCCGTAGTGACATGTTAAAAAACGCTGACCGTGCCACTGAATCGGTTGGTACATCTGCAAGACCGACGGTGTGGCCATCAGGGAACACGGTGATTCCGGAGACGTACGGATGATTGATTGAGACAACCACGAAGCCATGGCTGACCAGATCCTCAATGAAGGATGTGTAGATCTGATACACCCCGTCATAGCCTGGTGAAAAGACAACCACCGGGAACATCCCATTAGCAATGTTGGTTTCATTGTGCCCATGAGGACGTACAAAGAGATATGCGTTGTTCGGGATGGTGATCAACGGGATTGGAGACCTATCTTTTAGCCATTGGAAAGTAGGGTAATCCATGTATTCGGTTCGCGTCCCTGCGTTACTTGTCTCGATCGGATACCAAAGTTCCACCATCATCTCCCGAACATCGGTTGTGTCTGTGGTGAAATTCTCCGGTCGGCTCGCATCAACCAGATGCATGGTTCGAACACCGATGCCATAGGGGCCGGTGAGTTTCGGTAGGAACGAGGCATCATGAACACCAGAGATGGTGATCAAACCTTCTCCCGGGCTGATCAATCGAGCAGAAAAATGCGTGTCGTTCAATCGTAGGATGCCCATCACGGGAGTGGTTTTTTCTGCCCCGGTCATATCCCATTGTCCTACTACCATTATACCATGAAAGATGCCATGGAACGTCCCAGTGTTTGTCCCTCCAGATGTGTTCCATTCACCGGAAAATGTTCCACGCGTCGCCCGGCGACCCTGGTTCATCACACCCCAGAGAGACCCAGACGCATCATCCTTTTGTTTACTCCATACACCCTGGAAGGTACCATCAGGCCAATCCGCAGGATTACGGGTAGTCGCTGATGGTACTGCAATGGAAAACGAACAAAGTATCAAAAGGCTACAAAAAAATATTGAGATGATGAGTTGTTTTTTCATAGTTGTATCCCCCTTTCAGAATTCTATCATGTAGAGAAGGAGTTTTTCTCTATAAAAGAGTTTCCTATAGCCTGGTTTTAGAACTTTTTCGAGATATACGCGAGTACTGATTCAAAGATAGCTCGGCCATCACCGATATTATCCCCCAGCCCGGTCGCAGTCCAATCTGGATGCTGATGTTTGTAGTACGTCCGCTCTGGGTGTGGCATCATTCCAAACACGGTGCCCTGTGGGTTGCAGATGCCTGCGATGTTCTTCGGAGAACCATTTGGGTTCCATGGATACCCTGCGTAGTTTCCGTCAGGGTCGACATACCGGAACACGATCTGGTCGTCTTTCTCTAACGTCTTGAGGTACTGCTCCTGTTTTTCCAAGGGGAACAATAGTTTTCCTTCTGCATGCGCGCTAGGGATTAACCTGATGTCGTTCTTCGGGATTTTTGAGGTGAACACGCAGGTTCCTCGGTTCTCATGTTTCAGTAATGTTGGTCGGCATTCATACCGATTCGAATCATTGAGATAGAGGCATGCGTCAGGGACCGGACGGATTGTCTCCTCAAAGCCAGGCAGTAACCCTAGTTCAGCGAGCACTTGAAACCCGTTGCAGACGCCCAGGATTGGACGGTCCTGTCTCACAAACTCCCCAAGTTTTGTTTGAAGCTGGCTTTTGATCCGCGCTGCAAAAATCGCACCGGCTCTGATGTAGTCACCAGCGGAGAACCCCCCGGGGATCATCAGACACTGATAATCTAGGATATCTCGTGTTTCATCAGCATTGCAGTCAATGTTCAGCAGTTGTTTCAGATGGACAAATTCAGGGCGTGCACCTAATCGTTTGAAAGCATCATAGGATTCCTGCTCGCAGTTCGTGCCCTCGATCCGTATCACTGCGATGTTGATGTCTTTGAGTTTCATGGTATCAGCCTGGTTCGATTGGTAAATGCATCTCCCTTATATCTATTTTTTTTTGATGGCAACATTAATGATGCTGGATGCTATCTGGAGGCATACGGTGAACCGCATGAAACACGTCCATTATACTGAGGTAGATTTAGAGCATCCTCAGGAAGAAGGAGTAAAAAACATCAAGGTCCGATGGTTGATCTCGAAGAAAGATGGTGCGCAGAACTTCGCAATGCGTCTGTTCGAGATTAAAGCCGGGGGGAACTCTCCGATGCATCAGCATGAATGGGAGCATGAGGTGTTCATCCTAGAGGGCGGTGGGTTTGTGAAAGACCAGAACACTGAACAACCATTGCGACCAGGTGATGTCCTGTTTATCAAACCTATGGAATGGCATCAGATCATCAACCGAGGAAGCACGACGCTAAAGTTCCTGTGCTTGATCCCGTATCAAAAATAAAGAATAACATTGAAAAAGAGCATGGGCGATTCAACATAACAGAAATCACAGGTGATTGCGGTGTATGAGTTAGCATATATTCTTCTGGCGACCTTTATCGTGTCCCTTATTTCGTTTGTTGGTGTTGTGACGTTGGCATTGAAGGATAATATCCTGAATAAAATCTTGATCGTCCTCATCGGGTTGTCCGCAGGTGCTCTTATGGGTGGGGCGTTTCTGCATCTGTTGCCAGAAGCAGTCGGTAAGAGCAGCGGTCTTAATGTCTACCTTTTTGTCCTCCTTGGTTTCATCCTGTTTTTCCTGATTGAGAAAGTTCTGCATTGGCGGCATTGCCACAAAGGAGAATGTGACGTTCACACATTTCAGTACATGAACCTTGTCGGGGATTCCATTCATAATTTCATCGACGGGTTAATCATGGCAGCGAGCTTTGTCGTGTCTTTGCCGCTTGGCGTCACTACGACCATTGCCATTGCCACTCATGAGATTCCCCAGGAGATCGGTGATTTTGGTGTGCTGTTGTACGGTGGTTTTTCGAAGAAAAAAGCAATCACGCTGAACTTTGCGATCGCTCTTACTGCTGTTCTTGGAGGGATCGTGGGTTTCTTTGTCTCCAGTCTTGTTGAGAACATCGTCCTTTTCATTTTGCCGTTCGCTGCAGGAGGATTCATTTACATTGCCGCGACGGATCTTGTTCCAGAGATTAGGAAAGAGCTGGATATGAAAAAATACATGGCGACGCTTCTGGTGTTCATTTGCGGTATTCTCATCATGTGGGTGACCAAAGTCGTCTTCGGTGGATAATTCAGTATAGAGGGGGATAAGAGGATAGAACGTGTGCTTAGCGATCCCGGGGAAAATCATCGAGCTTGACAAGAAGAAACAAAACGCGACCGTTGACTATGGAAGTGGGACGAAACGGAAAGCCAACGTGTCCCTCGTCCAAGTAAAGATCGGTGATTACGTCCTGGTTCACGCCGGGTTTGCCATCCAGGTCCTTGATGAAAAAGAGGCACTAGAGACGCTGGCATTGTTTCGAGAGATGTTGTCTCTGCAGGAGGAGGAGCGATAGTGTTTTCCTTGCGTGATAAACAGCTTGCTGATGACATTATCCTTCAGATTACCAAAGCACAGGTGCATCTCAAGTTCATGCATGTGTGCGGGACCCATCAAGATACGCTGGTTAAACATGGATTGGATGTCTTATTGCAGAAATGTGGTATTGAGATCGGGCAGGGTCCAGGATGCCCTGTCTGTGTCACGACCCCCAAGGAAATCGAGGAGATTTTGCTACTTGCGCAGCACGGAAAGACGATTGCCACGTTTGGGGACATGATTCGTGTCCCTGGTGTTTCTTCCTCACTTCAGCAGATGAAGGCGGAAGGCTGTGATGTGCGGACCGTGTACAGCGTCGAAGATGCGCTGATCCTTGCGGAGAAACACAGGGATAAAGAAATCGTGTTCATGGCGGTCGGTTTTGAGACGACCGCGCCGACCACTGCATCGGTCGTGTTGCGAGACCCGCCGTTGAATTTTTCTGTGTTGTGTTGTCACCGATTGATTCCCCCGGCTTTACAAGCGATTCTTCAGATGGGCGAGCTAAAAATCGATGGGTTCATCGAACCTGGTCATGTTTCCACGATCATCGGGACAAAGCCCTATGAATTTATCTCAAGAGAGTATCAGGTTCCTCAGGTGATTGCTGGGTTCGAGCCACTGGATCTTCTCATGGCCGTCTGGATGCTGGTGCGGCAGATCCAGCGGGGAAAAGCCGTGGTTGAGAACGAGTATGTTCGAGCGGTCAAGCCGCAGGGGAACAAAAAGGCACAGCAGGTACTACGGGAAGTGTTCGAACCAATGGATGTCAAATGGAGAGGATTTCCCATGATTCCTCGATCTGGTCTGCGTCTTCGGAAGAAGTATGAGCCGTGTGATGCCCGGAAGAAGTACGAAGACGAACTACGGAAGATTGCGAAAGAGGAGTTTGTTGAACCGGTCGGTTGTCTCTGTGGTGATGTGCTAAGAGGTTTGATTTCCTCAAAGCAGTGTCCGTTGTTTGGGCGTGAATGCACCCCGGAGAACCCTGTTGGTCCGTGTATGGTGAGCAGTGAGGGGAACTGTTCTATTCAGTATCGATACACGAAGAAGTAGGTGCATCGCAGGCGGTTATCGTATTTTTTTACGAAAGGTAAAAAGAATCAGGGTGACAACAAGGGCGATGAGGAACGCACCGATGGTTCCTGCAAGGATGCCTATGAGTGGGTAAAGATAATGGATTCCTATGGTGTAGCTGACGACGCTGGGGCTGCCGTAGATCATTCCTTTTGCCATGGCACCAGTGAATTGTGGTCCATGTTCTCGTAAGGAGATCAGCATCGTTGACAGGAAAATAGCGGGAAACACGGAGAATATCCCGCTGAGGGTAACTCCGACGTTGGAGAAGGAAACCGCGATGGCGATGACGATACCGGCGATGAGGCTTCTACCGAGGAGTTTGAGGGCTGTGTAGTGGACTTTGATGGTGTCCTGGGAGGTTATTTTTTTCTTTTTATCAAGGATGAGAAATGCGAGGAGAAAACAGACCAGGTATACGGTAAGGGACAGGATGATGGATGTTAGGTTGGAGTAATAGATTACGATAGTCAGCACCGTCCATATGAGGAGCGATCCTGCAAGCGCAACAAGGATTTTCTTTTGGGAAAGCAGTGCGAAGAGAAGGAGGAAGACAAGGTTGATTCCCATTTCTGCGGGAACAACTGCGACGGAGTCTGAGGTGAACTGGGTTCCTTTGTCTACGGCGATGAAGAGGAATGCGATGATGATGGTGGAGGGGAGCGTTCCGATGACTCCTCCTGTTTTTGTCCCGTATTTTTCTGCGATGATGGTGACGAGGATGACGACGAGAGCGGATAAGGCAAAAGGGATGATGGCATGGTACAGGAGGGAGTATTCCATGAGACTTGGGGGATGTGTTCTTCTTCTTAAACGTTTCTTTTTTGACGATTTGGAAAAGTATATAAACAGAATTTGTAATACAAACTAAATTGTAATAATTACAAAATAGAACTCATTACAGTTCTGATCCGCATGTATGAAAAATACGTAAAAATCCTCAAGGACCATACACTAAAGATAACCTCTCCACGACTCGAAATCCTGAAATACCTTGACGAACATCACACCCATCCCAACGTAGAAGAAATCTATTCAACACTGAAAAAGAAACACCCATCGCTCTCCAGAACAACCGTCTATAACTCTTTAGAAATACTGAAAAATAACAGGATCGTCCAGTCATTGACCATCTCCGGCTCGGAACTCAGATACGACTTTGACGAAGGGCTCCATCATCATTTCATCTGCAAAAACTGCGGCGCGATCCTCGACATCTCCATCAGTTGCCCAAACATGGACAAGACACTGCAGGGAGGCCATCGCGTCGAAGAAGTACAAGGATATTTCAAAGGCGTCTGTAAAAAATGCCAGACAAAAGAAAAAGAGCGGAACAACAATGGATAAAAAACCATTTCATAAAATCTCCTACGGCCTCTATGTCGTCTGCTCAAAGAACGGAAAAAAAACAAACGGGCAAATCGCCAACGCATTATTCCAAGTCACCTCAGAACCACCCACCATCGCCGTCAGCATCAACAAACAAAACCTCACGCATGAATACATCACGGAAAGCAAAGTGTTCACCGTCTCCATCCTTGATAAAAAAACCCAGCTCCCCCTCATCGGTACCTTCGGATTCAAAACAGGCCGAGACATCGACAAATTCAAAAACGTCCACATCAAACTCGGAACAACTCAAGCCCCCATCGTACTGGACAACACCCTTGCCTATCTTGAGGCGCACGTGATTGACAAAATCGATGTGGGCACACATACGATCTTCATCGGCAAAATAACAGATACAGCAGTACTCTCTGAAGAACCACCCATGACCTATGACTATTACCATGAAGTAAAAGGCGGGTACACACCAAAAACCGCACCGACCTATGACAGCACTATTGATAAGAAAACAGAGAAAAAAAGGAGGATATAAAAATGGACACCTATGTCTGCAACGTCTGTGGATATGTCTACGACCCAGCAAAAGGCGACCCGGAAACCGGTATCGCTGCAGGGACCGCATTTGAGGATCTCCCTGATGATTGGGTCTGCCCGATCTGCGGAGCAGGAAAAGACGCATTTGAGAAACAATGAGATATAAAACACTCGGTAAGTATTAAAAAAAAAAATTGTAAGGAGACAAAAAAGATGTTAAGTAAAAAAATTGAAAACGCCATTAATAAGCAAATCAACGCAGAACTCTGGTCAGCGTACCTGTATCTCTCCATGTCCGCCTATTTTGAATGCATTAACCTGGGCGGATTTGCGAACTGGATAAGAGTCCAGGCGCAAGAAGAAGTCGGTCATGCCATGAGATTCTACAAGCACGTCATTGAACGCAGAGGGCGAGTCACCGTCAGTGCCATCACCGCACCACCCATCAACTGGAAATCACCATTGAACGCCTTCGAAGACGCGTTCAAACACGAACAGAAGGTCACAGGGATGATCAATGACATCGCAAATTACGCAGCAGCAGAAAAAGACCACGCGACCGCCAACATGCTCCAATGGTTCATCGACGAGCAAGTCGAAGAGGAATTATCGACCGATGCCATTGTCCAGAAACTCAAAATGATCGGAACCAACACCGGCGGACTGTATATGCTCGACCGGGAACTATCCCAACGGAAAACAAAATAACCGACGTTAAAAAAAAGGATACGAGGTGAGATAAGTGGATCTGAAAAAATATTCACTCGAAGACCTTCTACTGGCGGCAATGAAAAGCGAAATCGAAAGCTATACCGTCTATACCACCATCGCAGACCAAGTAAAAAACGGGCTGCTGAAGGACAAACTCAAATTCCTCGCGAAGGAAGAAGAAAAACACCGCAGCTTCATCGAACAGTTGTATAAGGCAAAGTTCCCAAAGAAAAAAATCACCATACCGAAAACGACGCCCGTACCACTCCCTCCGCTCGTCATCCCTGACGAAGACACCCCCCTTGGTTTAACCCTTAAAAATGCGATGGCCGCAGAACAGGCAGCTCATGAGTTTTACCAAAAGCTCTCAGAGCAATTCACAAAAAACGATATGATGATACGCAACACGCTTTCCTATTTCGCAGACATGGAGCTGCAGCATTACAAAATCCTTGAAATTGAAAAAGAAAGCATGGACCGATTCGAAGAAGCCGATGTCTATTGGCCGATGGTCCATGCAGGACCTTAAGAAAACAACAATGGAGCTGAAGAGGATGAAAAGTCTAAAAGGGACACAAACAGAAAAAAACCTCCTTGCAGCATTTGCAGGAGAATCACAGGCAAGAAATCGCTACACCTATTTTGCGTCACAAGCTAAAAAAGAGGAGTTCGAACAAATCTCTGCGATCTTTTTAGAGACAGCGGAAAACGAAAAAGAACACGCGAAGGTATATTTCAAGCATCTACAGGGTGGAATGGTCGAGATTACTGCGATGTACCCCGCAGGCGTCATCGGGACGACAGAAGAAAACCTCAAAGAGGCTGCCGACGGAGAAAAAGCAGAATGGGGAACCATCTACCCCGGGTTTGCAGCAATAGCAAAAAAGGAAGGATTTCCTGAAATCGCACGAAGTTTTCAACAAATCGCTGAAGTCGAGGCACACCATGAGAAACGATACCGAGCACTTCTTGCTAACCTCGAGAAAAAGCAGGTGTTTAAGAGAGAAAAAGTCATGAAATGGAAATGTAGAAACTGTGGGTATGTTCATGAAGGCAAAGAAGCACCAAACAAATGTCCCGCATGCCAACACCCGCAGAGTTATTACGAACTACTAGCGGAGAATTACTAGAGGTGACATCATCAGTAGCGATCTCCCGTTCGACGCTGAGCTTGACTGTGTAGGCTTGTACTGCCCGATGCCCATTGCGATGACCAAAGAGGGAATCGAAAAAATCGAAATCGGCCAGGTTTTAAAAGTCGAAGCGGACGATCCTGCTGCAGAGGAAGACATTAAACGATGGGCGAAACGAACAGGTCATGAGATCCTGAAATTTGAAAAAGAAGGATCGTTGATGACCTTCTTTATTAAACGGATGAAATGAGGGAAGCATATGAAAGATGAAAACTCAATATTGTATGTGATAACCACAGATAACCCAGAAAAACAATACGCACCTTTAGTCTTGGCTCAGACCGCGAAAATGATGGACCTCAAACCAATGGTATACTATCTGGGAACAGGGCTAAAGATCCTTCTCCCCGGGGCAGCAGCAAAGATAAAACTCGGTAGTTTCCCTAGTGTTGCTGAGATGCTGAAAAAAACCATGGACATGGGGATTATCATCTACGCTTGCGAAGCATCGAAACAGATGTGCGGTCTTGAACAGGTCACTCTGATACCAGGCGCGAAAATTGTTGGTGCAGGCACCTTGAATGACCTAGCGCTTGACGCTGGGGCGACCATGTGGTTCTAACGGAGGAAAAAAATGCCACGGATTTATCTTGATCACGCATCATCAATGCCGGTCGACAACCGGGTTCTTGAGTTCGCAAAACCGTACCTCAGCTCGTCCCATGGAAATCCCTCCTCGCTTCACTCCATTGGTTTGGAGGCGAAACGTGCGGTGGAAGACTCACGAAAGAAAATCGCAGACTTTATCCACGCGGAAAACGAAAACACCATCATTTTTACCGGGAGCGCGACCGAGGCAAACAACCTTGCCGTGAGAGGCACCGGATTACGGAACATCGCACAAGGCAAAGAGATTGTTGCCTCTGCTATTGAACATATGTCCGTGCTCAATCCGATGAAAGAGCTTCAGAAGAACGGTTTTTCATTCACAACAATCCCTGTTGATTCCACAGGGATAGTAGACCTCAAAAAACTTGAAACAACTCTCATAAAAAAGACAGTGCTGGCGTCGGTGATGTATGCGAACAATGAGATCGGGACCATCGAACCGATCAGAGAGATCAGCAGGATCGTCCATGAGAAAGGTTTGTACCTGCATGTGGATGCGGTCGCTGCAGCTGGAAGAATCCCCATTGACGTCCAGAAGGATGGAATTGACCTGCTGACGCTTTCTTCGAATGATTTGTATGGACCTCAGGGGGCTGGAACGCTCTACGTGAAACCAGGTGTGAAACTCCAATCTGTCATGCTTGGCGGTGGACAGGAGCGTGGCCTGCGCTCTGGTACCGAGAACGTGTTTGCGATTGCTGGGATGGGTGAGGCGGCACGGATCGCGCAACAAGAGATGCAGCAGGAAAGCAGCCGACTCATTCCTATCAGAGATAGATTGATCAAAGAAATTTTAAAAATCGATCAATCCTACCTGACCGGACACCCGACACAACGCTTACCGCATCATGCAAGCTTTCGGTTTAATTATATAGAAGGGGAAAGCATCCTCCTGAATATGGATATGTATGGCATCCAGGTGTCGACCGGCTCTGCGTGTTCCTCAAAGACACTGGAGCCATCGCATGTTCTTCTCGCGATCGGATTAAAACATGAGCAAGCACATGGGTCTATGGTGCTGACGCTTGGGCGTTCCACCGCCATGGATGATGTTGAACCGGTAAGCAAGGCGACGTCTGAGACCGTCCAACGCTTACGAAAACTCTCCCCAATGTCTCAAGAATGGAGGAAATAAGAATGGCAAATGTAGGATATAGTAAGAAAGTCATGGAGCATTTTATGAACCCCCGGAACGTCGGTGTGATCGAAAACCCTGATGGGTACGGGAAGGTAGGAAACCCGGTCTGCGGGGATGTCATGGAGATATTCATCAAAGTAAAAGATGATATTATCACGGATATCAAGTTCCGGACGTTCGGCTGCGGCTCCGCTATTGCGACCAGCAGCATGGTCACTGAGCTTGCGAAAGGAAAACACGTCGATGAGGCAGTGAAGATCACCAGGGGCGATGTCGCAAACGAACTTGATGGTCTGCCTGCCCAGAAGATGCATTGTTCAAATCTAGCCGCCGATGCGTTGCACGAGGCGATTAAGGATTATAAGAACAGAAAACAAAAGAAGTAAGATGGAGGTATGAACGTATGGTGAAATTAAAGGAAATCTACAAATGTAATGTCTGTGGAAACATCGTAGAGGTCGTCCACGCTGGTGACGGTGAACTCGTCTGTTGTGGGCAACCCATGGAGCTGCTGACAGAAAAGTTGCAGGACGCAGGAAACGAAAAACATGTGCCGGTGATTGAAAAGACCGCGACTGGCGTGAAAGTAAAGGTAGGATCGATTCCTCATCCCATGGAGGAGAAACACTACATCGAGTGGATCGAGCTGCATGCTGACGATGCGGTATATCGGAAGTTCTTAAAACCAATGGATAAACCTGAAGCAGAGTTTTGTGTGACTGCAAAGAAACTGTCAGCACGAGATTTTTGCAATATCCATGGATTATGGAAGTCGAAATAGTTAGTCTTACTATAACCAATCGAATCGGGTCCAGGGGTTCAAATCCATTCCCCTGCACTTAACAACATATCATTAGAATCAGAAGCATTGACACAATTTTTACTTACATTTCCAATATTAAAACCCCTTAATCACTCCTATGAATAATTATAAATTCTAGCGAAGAGATGCAGAGCTGAACGATAATGACACCAAAAAATATCATTCTGAAATATTTTGAGTGCCTCAATAAAAAAGAAGGATGGGATTCTCTTTTATCCGCTGATTTAAGCTTCACAAGTCCCACTCAACATCTCCAAGGAAAAGTTGCATACATTCAGGACAACCAAGATTTTTTCCATATGGTTACCTCCATCGAAGTTAAAGATATTATCGTAGATGGGAATAAAGTATGTGCAATAACTTCATATGAAATACGATTCCCTAACGGAACTGTCTATAAGGACAACAGTATCGCCGAAATATTTTCAGTTAAGAACAACAAAATCATTTCACTTGCTATTTATTTTGATACCGCTGCATATATTACTTTTCGCGATAAGGATAAACAATTATTGTTGTAGAAACATATCTTTAGAAACAGAAGCATTAACACGATTTCTTTGACTCAATGGTTTTTTTGTGCGAAGAGATATGAGGGTTCAAATCCCTTCCCCTTAACTTTTTATTGTTTTATCAGGATTGATTTCAACTCAACAAAGATTAAAATCCTATTTCAGATTACCATTGAAATAGGAAGAGGTAATAGGGATAATAAAAAATATGAAATTACTGCTTACATCTTCAGGATTAACAAATAAATCAATTGCTAAAGCATTATTAGATTTAGCAGGAAAACCATTTAATGAACTGAATTTGGTTTTTATTCCTACTGCTGCAAATGTGGAAAAAGGAGATAAGGATTGGTTACTTAAAGATTTAATTAACTGTAGAAATTTAGGGTTTGCTTCTATAGATATTGTTGATATTTCTGCTGTTCCTAGAGATATTTGGGAACCAAGAATTAAAGAAGCAAATATTTTATTATTTGGGGGAGGAAACACATATCATTTAATGCATTGGATACGAGAATCTGGACTAAAGGAGATTCTACCAAGGTTGTTAACAAACAGAGTATATGTAGGTACCAGTGCTGGAAGTATCGTTGCTACTCATAGTTTGTCTATCACTACTTCAGAACCTGGAGAATACAAAGATGAACAAGCACTTAGTTATGTCAATTTCCATGTTCGTCCTCATTTTAACTCACCTCGTTTCCCAAGCATTAAAAAGGAGTATTTAGAGAAAATAGCAAACGAATTACATGAACCGATTTATGCAATTGATGACCAAACAGCGATTAAGATAGTTAATGGGAAAATAGAGATTATAAGTGAAGGAGAATATTTAGAATTTAATGTATAAACCATTTCGTCATCTGTCACTTATTGTTTTTTATGACTAAACTCGTGTTCAAATCCCTTCCCCTGCACTTTTTTATAATATATAAAATATAAAATTTATATGCATCATACACATCTGTTTTAATGAGTAAAGCATATGACATTTTAAAAAACAAACAAATATATCGTTTAATTATGAGTTAGATGATTTTGTCTGTTGAGGGACCGAAATGACCAATATACTTATCCGAGAAGCGAAGGAATCTGACTTACCGATAATCGAAAAATTAATGATAGAACTCATTGAAGCTTTGAGTAATACCGAAGATATTGACATCCAACACGTTGTCAACAACTGTAAAAATCTTTTAAAAGATAATAACTCATATTTTTTAGTCGCGGAGATAAAAGGAATTGTTACTGGGTTCATTAATTTTACGACACGAAAGACAATTTTACATCAAGATTTATCAGGATTAATTGATGAACTTGTTGTCACTAAAGAATTTCGAGACAAAGGTATTGGTCAACAGTTGGTCTTGGATGCTATTAAAAGATGTAGACAACTTGGTTGTTGTGAGATTGAAGTTACCACTGAGAAGACAAACACTAAAGCAAAAGAATTTTACAAGAAATGTGGATTTAAGGGCAGAGGTTTATTTTTTGAAATGGATTTATAGTTGATAAAAGGAAGGCGCCCTCGCTTAATAATATACAATAGGAAGACATAAAGAATATACAATATTTATCATTCTTTATTAAACAAATAATTACGTAATCTATCATCATCCGTCAATCATTATCGTACCTGTAATCATAGGTTCAAATCCCTTTCCCTGCACTTTTCTTTGAACCTATACATATGTCCATAAAGTGATTCATATAATGTGTTAGACACTAGGAAGTTATTTTATTTATTTGTAAATACACCCTTATGAACTGGTTGCTTCTATTTGTGTTAGGACTTTGCGGGATATTCACATATAAAACATATGGTTTTGTGAAATATGATTCTCATCGGCCTATGATTAGATATGCTGCTGAAATCTATTTCCATCCTCTGCAAATCGCTGAAATCGGCGTGTTCTTCGGAACAAACGCTCGCAGAATGTTTAAAAAACTTAATGTAGAAAAAATGTTTCTTGTAGACCCGTATAAAAAATACCAAGATTATGAAAAAGATAAAAATGTTTTAATGTTCTTACCGTCATCCTTTAAACCAGCTTTAACCGTGCTGAAGAGATATACTAATCGTATTGTTCCCCTACAGATGACCTCTGAAGAAGCTGTTGATTTTATTCCTAATGATCTCGATATGGTTTACATAGATGGTAATCATGCGTATGAATATGTGAAAAGAGACATAGAGTTATACTATCAAAAGGTTAAATCTGGGGGTCTTATAGGAGGGCACGATATCGAAGGAAATTCAAATGGGGAAGATGTACGACGAGCAGTATTCGAATTTGCAGAGAAAAACAATTTATCGGTTCATGTCAGAACACCGGATTGGTGGATAATAAAAAACTAATAATCATTTTTTTCTCCTATTTCAATAAAACGACTTCAGAATTTATCCTTTGTTAAAACAATATTAAGCAAATAAGAAAAGTTCAATAAATGAACTCCTACAGATTAGTTTACAGGGGAAACCATTATTTTTTATGACTAAATTGGAATTCAAATCCTTTTCCGTGCGCAAAAAACATATCCCCCTAGAGACAGAAGCATTGAAGCGGTTTCAAGACTCATGTTTTTATGATGAAATTCCGCCTTTTCTCAACTATTTATATCTTTAAGAAAAAGAGATTTGAACTTGAAGTTTAAGTCTCTTCCCCTGTACTTCTTTTTAACATTATACATAATTTTGTTTGAACAAACATGCGATACTTCTTTCTAGATTGAATTATAGATTTGAATCAACCCTGTTTTTGTTCTTCTCGGGTTCCTTTGTAGAAACTATCGGAACTCCTGAGGTATTCGTAAAGATTATATATTTCCATTGCATACTAATTGTTAACAATTAACCAGGGAGGTAGTGTATTGTCGGAAAAACAACGAGATAAAAATTCTATCACCAATGTAGCAGAAAAGGAACTCGACCTTCTCATCAGACACATCGATATCTTAAAAACCGTACGAGAACACGGCCCTATCGGCATCATACGACTTTCACAGATCACCGGTCAACCCCAACACGTGATCAGATACTCACTACGAACTCTTGAACATGACGGCATCATAAAACCATCTGCTCAAGGTGCCATCATAACAGATAAAATCCATGAGACACTCGGGACGCTTGAATCGACACTTGACGACATGATAACCACGATGTCTGATTTGAAAAAGAAATTGAAATAAAAGAGATTTTTTCGAAGGAAATCGAAGAAGTTCGTTTGTTCCAAAATTTTTAAATAGGATAAGTAAATAGTCTTTCTCACCAAAACGAGGTGCATAAAAATGAAACACAGCAATCTAATGCTCATAACGATGATAGTAAGCAGCCTTCTTCTCATCGCTACGTTTTCAGCCCAGGCTGCAGATGTAACCATCACAGATATCATAGACGATGTAAGTTCCGTTGATTATACTACACAAGAAACCACCGTAGTTACTTCTCATCCGGATATCAATGTTCAAAATATTGATATCACCAAAGCAACCTATACCCAGCAAGGAGCACAGGCTACGGTCACCCTGCAGGTGAGAGGCACTATCGAGAATAGGGGAAAAATTATCGATCTTTACAATCAGGATTCTTTAGGCTCTCTCAATTTTGTGGAATATGATTTTCAAGTAACCACCTCAGAGCAAGACTATACAATTAGTTACGCCAATCAAACAGGTCAAGTTGGCAATGGTATCGATACAACTAACCTCACCTCCTCTGATTTCAACGTAGTTGGCGATACCCTTACAATTCACTTCCCGTTGATGAACGCATCGGAGGTATACGAAAACCTTAGCGTCACATCCATGTTCGTGAAAATGAATTTAACTGGAGGAGGCACGGACCTCACGGACTTCGTGTATCTCTCAGATATCGCCCCGAATCCCGCACTGGAGATTATGGAAGCGTACGCACCAAACGTTGGCGCTGTAGGTGATACGATACAATTTAACGGCAGCATCACTCCTCTCACCGGACAACCCCCCTATCAATATCATTGGAATTTTGGGGATCAAGGGACATCAAGCCAATTGAATCCAACCCATGCCTATACAAAAGCAGGTAAATTCGCCTATACGCTTACCGTGACTGATCAAGCAGGTGATACCGTAAGTCAGACAGGGAACATCACAATCTCATCAGAGGGCGGAGGAGGTTCAAGCGGTTCGGGTCTCTCCAACCAGATGATCATGTTCCTGGCAATATTGGCTATCGTCATCGTGGTCGGTGTCGTTGTCATCATCTGGATTATCCGACGATAAATCCCTTCTCACATCCTTTTTTTCTTTTTTTCTTGAGTTATCTTTTTATGGTCTGAGAAGATGACTTTTATACCAAGGAGTCTAGTCCATGAAGGATGGCGAAAGCAAATACGCATATAAGAAGAAATCTGCTTGGGAGCTGTTTTCTAAACCACAAATCACCACTGCCTTTACGTTTGCAGAAGGGTATAAGACATTCCTTAATAAGGCAAAAACTGAACGAGAAGCAATCCATGTGATTGCTGAAGTAGCAAAAAAGGAAAAGAAAAAAATCGTCGTCAACCAAGAAAAATCAGCAGCGATCGTCATCAAAGGAAAAAAACCTGTTCGCGACGGACTGCGCATCGTCATCTCCCATATCGATTCCCCTCGACTTGATCTCAAACAAGTACCTCTCTATCAGGACTCAGAGAGCCATCTTGCCCTTTTCGAAACACATTACTATGGCGGGATCAAGAAATTCCAATGGGTCGTCATCCCGCTTGCGTTACATGGGGTGATTGTGAAAAAAGACGGCAAAAAAATCACGTTCACCTTAGGAGAGGATGACCTAGACCCGGTTTTTTCAGTACCAGATTTACTGCCGCATCTGTCCCGTGATATCCAGGATAATAAAAAAATCGATGAGGCAATCAAAGCAGAAAGTTTGGATATCGTAATCGGAAGTCAACCAGCGAAAGGTGATTTTAAAGAAAAAATCAAAGCAGCCATTCTAGAGAAGCTCCATGCAGAATATGACATCACGGAAGAGGATTTTATCTCCGCGGAGCTTGAAGCGGTTCCCGCTTTCAAGGCACGTGACCTGGGATTTGACCGGTCATTGATTGGCGCATATGGACAGGATGATCGTATCTGTGCCTATGCAGCGTTACAGGCGATCTTGGATGTTAAAAACCCGGAGCATACGGTCCTGTCCCTCTTCGTTGATAAAGAGGAAATAGGCAGCGAAGGAAACGCATCTGCGCAAGCGACCTCATTTCTCCGATCTCTTATCAGAGAACAGGATGCAAATGTCGATATCGATAGTGTCCTGATCAAATCAAAGGTGATTTCTGCGGATGTCTCCTCAGCGGTCACCCCGAATTACACGGATGCCTTTGAGCTGAAAAACGCATCATCGTTGGGCAATGGCGTGGTGATGTCCAAATATACCGGCCATGGAGGGAAATACTCAGCAAACGATGCCTCAGCAGAATATATCGCTGAGATCAGAGCGTTGCTTGACAAGGCAAAGGTCCCATGGCAGACAGGGGAGCTTGGAAAGGTCGATAAAGGTGGTGGAGGGACGGTTGCTAAATATTTCTCACGATTGGGAATGGAAGTCGTTGATCTTGGTGCCCCTGTGCTATCAATGCATTCGCCCTACGAGGTTGCGAGCAAGGCCGATCTCTATTCCTCGTATCTCGCGTACCTTACCTTCTTAAAAAGCTAACCGTACTGGTTTGGTTAGAACGATTGTTGTCGTCCATTATTCAGAGAAACATCTTCTTTACAATATTCTGGTGTACAGAGTTTATTTATTTTTTGGGCGATAGGAAACCCAGCGAGATGCATCATCGGTATAGTTGCTTTTTTCCCATGTTTCCATCGAGCGTAAAACCAATGGGAGAAGAAAAATATCGGGTTGAGCATCCATTTCATGTCCGGTCTCCAGAAATCGATGTTGTACTTCCAGCATCGGGCGATGACCTCCCATTGCAGCTCTGAGAGATTTTTCAGATTGGTCCGACGACGGTTACCTAGCATTGCTTCCTTTAACGGAATGAACAACACAGGCGTGTAGAACATCTTCGCATGATGGTTCCGTAGATCATCGATAAGATCGAGTGTCGCACGGACATCGTCCTCTGTCTCGTCAGGTTGTCCGGTCATAATCGTACATAAGGGCCACCAGTCGTAGTCGTTCATGATACCAACGCCCTGTACGACAAGCTCTGGCCAGTTATCGATGCTATAGGGGAGTGCTTTTCCTTTCATGTATTTCTGCATGAGTCGCACGCTACCGGTCTCAATGCCGACCTCAACAGAGACAAAACGCTTTGAATAGGATTTATGTAACTCCGGTGTCCATCGTGTCTTTTCTAGCAGAATCGGTGATAACTCCTCTAAAAGTTTTTGATCATTGATAACCGGTGCAAGGGACGCATGGGAAAGTAGGATGTACTCCACGCCAGGGTAGGAGGCGATCGTCTTGTACAATTTTACGATTTCTTCCCTATTTGGGATAAAACGTGGTTTTGATTTATACAAGAAAATATCCTCAGTGACCGTAAAAATTGTAGATGACCCTCCCTCAACGTTGGTTTTTACTTCTTTCATGATATAATCAAGGGGAAACGAGTATTTTGTACGATTTGTCGGGCTACAGAATTGACATCCTCGTCCACACCCGCGAGTGATTTCTACCATGCCGTAACACGCTGCGTGTGTGATGGGAGGGATTTTTTTTCTGTCTGGTTTCTTTGCGACAAAATATGGTTCTACCGTCTCATTGTTGAGGATTTTTTTAAACACACTGATGAGATCTTCCTCTCCTTCTCCTTGGAAAAGGACGTCGATACCCCATTTTTTTTGGGTTCCTGCTTCGTTGATCTGCCAGGAACCTGCGCCACCAACAATGATTTTTGGTTTGTATTGTTGGATCGAGGGGTGAGTGATGAGTTTTTCGAATTCAGATGCGTTCAACGCTTCCCCGCCAAATCCAATCAGCGAATTGTAGGTGGTCGAGACATACGCAAGGCCCATAGGGTCCATGGAAGAGATACCGACAATCTTCGTGTCCTTCCCGATAAATCTGTGTAACTGATTGTAATGCGCGACAACGATGTTTTCTTCACCAAATTCCTTTGTCAGCAATGATTCAACTTTTCGAAGACCATAGATGGTTCGTTGTGCGGTTCCATCGTCGTTACTTGGGATATTCTCTAAGTGTTCTCGTAAGAGTAACCCCGACATTTTCTTCGGAAACGTACAAATGAACGCTGCGAAAGGATTATCGTCGTACTCGTTTGCCTCTGCGCGCGATGCCGTCAGGACAATAGGGTAGCCGTTCTGATCGTTATCCATCGATGATTGCCTCCTGTTTGTCACGTCTCAGTAGGATTGTTTTGAACACTGGGTCCTTCAGGGTGTCTTGCAGCTTGAGGAGGAATTCTTTCCAGGAGAGTGCGTTGCGGGACCAGCGGATCATCTCTTTTTTATGAAGAGAGAGTATTTTGAGGAAACTTTGCCAATTATATCCCTCTGCTTTTAAGGGTGTGGACCAACCTGCATCGTTCCAGAGATACGTTGGAAGTTGGTTGCCGAACCACAGGGTTAGGGAATCGATATCCCATGCTCTGCCTTTTTGTTCTTCTGATTGTTTCTTTAACAAGAGCGGTTCTGGTGGTATGAGTAACTTCATCGATGATCCCCCATGTATATGGTAGATAGTAGATGGTAACGTCATGTTGTATTTATGTTTTTACAAGACGGATGTATTTTTAGGTAGGATGGCAAGATAACCTTTCCCTACCATTTAATCTCTCAAGTTCTAGAAACAAAAAGTTATTATTTACAATCTTATTCGAGGAAGATGTAGAATATGAAAATACAAATCGTACTTTTTTGTCTGCTATCGATATTTATGATAGGTAGTTTAAGTGGATGTAATCGATTAAGTTCTTCATATACCGCTGAGAAGAATAAATTCATTGGCAGTTGGACATATATAGTTCCATCTGGAACGGATACAAACTACTCGTTTAGGTATTCCTTTTTTTCAAATGGGACTTTTAATTTTAATAAAAACGGTTTGATAACTAATGGAACTTTTGATATTATAGATGGAAATTTATTTCTTACCTATTCTACTAACGGTACGAAACAATATGATGAATTTTCGTATGTGTTTTCTGAAAATAACACTAAACTTACAATAAATAGAACACTGTATACAAAACAATAGGAAAATCAGGAGATTTTAATAAACATTATTTTACAAAATGTTTCTACTTGATATGGAAAGAATTTGGGAAAAAAGTATATATAGGTGCCTCTAGTATATGCAAGAATAATAAAAAATATTCATCTTTCGGGGGATATTGATATGAGAAAGAATGTTGTAAAAATAATATGTACACTTGTCGTGTTGGTAACCTTGGTCATTCCCGCCTCTGTTCTTGCAAAGCAAATACAACCAGTCACCTTCACGAAACAATCGAAGGAGACTTTCATTCCAGAGCTAAAACGAACGGTCTTTATGCCAGCAGGAATGACAGATTTCGATCCGCTAGATCCAATAATTAATGTAACGGTAACTATCAAGGAGATTCGAGCACTCAAAGTAATTGATCTCTTCTCTAACCCTGATTTTTACGTAAAAGTAAAGATAAATGATAAAGAATTTATCAGTAACGTTTGGGAGAATATGAAATATGTTGAAAACCCAAATTGGTCTGCCTCCTTTGCAGTACCCAAGGATAATGAATTCGTCAACATCACTATTGAACTCTGGGACAAAAACAATAAAATAGATCGCCTCTGTGATATCAGCCCGGACGAGGGCAATTTAACCCAGGTGCGCACTGCAGAATTGGTCTATAGTATCGCGACCGGTGTCTGGTGGGGTGATGATTACCTTGGAGACCCCAGCGGGTACGGACGGTTAAACGGGTGTGATGACAATAGTATTTATCAAGCTGATAGAGACTGTGAGCTGTGGTTTAATATTTCACAAACTGATTTTGATGGAGACGGTCTTCCCTACTGGCTTGAAACAAATATGTATAACACCAGTCCTCTGATCAATAACCGCGGTGAAGATGCGGACCAAGATGGTATCCCCATCGAATGGGAATATACATTTGGACTGACTTACTCTGAATGGGGTCATGACGCGGGGTATTATATGATCTATGATCCATTCTTCTGGGAAAATCATACCAGTCTTGACGACGATAACGATGGGTTGAACAACATTGAGGAATACAAGACATGGCAATGGGGTTCTGATCCGTTCAGACAGGATATCTTCATTGAAATCGATCAGATGGAAAAAGCACCGGGTATCCAAGAGTTTACCATCCCCGTCGGCTCGTACGATCTCGTACGAGATTCACATGCGAAACACAACATCGTCTGGCACATCGATGACGGTCGTCTCGGTGGGGGCGAACTTGTTCCCTATAAAGCAGATCTTCAAGAGCAAGATCTTACTCAATATTACTGGAACTACTTCATGCACAAGGATGCAACTAACTGGCGGAGAGGCGTGTTTCACTGGGGATTCGTCGGATATAATGTCACCCAGAATTATGGGTTTACTTTTGGTTCAAGAATCGGTCAATTATCTGCCATTGATTGTTTTTATCTCCCAGCGTTGTATCTCAATTCACAGGTTAAATTAATTCCACTTATCTCAAGTCTGGTCAGAGGAACGTTCAACAGTGAGAAACAAAGAGCTATGATTTACGCAGGTGTTATTATGCACGAAACAGGTCATTCCTTGGGGCTCGAATGCCCGGGAACTGATTGCCAGGATGGCAAGTGGCCTTGGGAAGTCAATTACTGGCGGTATGGACCATATAAAAGCGTTATGAACTACCGATACGTGTACAGCTCTCTTGTCGATTATTCTGATGGCTCTCGTGGGAAAAACGATTGGAATGATTGGGCAACCATGGATCTTACCAACTTTAATCCAAGAATCCATTGGTAATTGATAGCTTCAGAGAAACCATAAAATCATAGAAAGAAATAAAGAGATTCTTTCGCCTATCTTTTTTCTTTAGAGGATATATTTCACTGGTAATTTCTGAACAAAAAATTGATATTTCCCGCGGATGGTCCTAGGAATAGAATCAAGATATTCGATGGAGAGTGAAAACTCATCCCCAAGTCGTGTATGAATATTTTCCTTGATGTGACGAACGTCATCATCAGAGAACCCTTGCTTTTTTACAATATGGAGGATCAGTTCTCCTTCGCGGTCCTGGTAGAGTTGATATTCTTTCATATGCTGAGATGATCGTGAAATGAGTTGTAGCACCCCCATCAGCGGCACGAGCCGATTGGTTTTCGAGATCATGAAATCCTGGATTCTCCCCTCGACTGACTTGAGGAGTGGAACCTGTCGTCCGCACTCGCACTGATGCGTCGTATAGACCGCAATATCCCCTGTCTTGTATCGTATGAACGGGAAAATCCCGGTGTGGAACCCCGTGGCCACAATCTCTCCTATCTCACCTTCTTTTGTCACGGGCTGTCCGTTTCTATCGATGAGTTCAACATACCCGTAGTCTGGGAAGATGTGATAGGTGTTGGCTTTCTCGCAGGTGCCTGCCAGGACGCATTGTTCCCGGTGTCCGTATTGGCTATGAACCCTGCAGTGGAAAAATGATTCGAGGAATTCTCGTTGCCAATCATAGATGGTTTCCCCGAAAGAAAAAATCGCTTTCAACCCTTTCAGTTCCATTGAGTTTTGCTTCATATACGTCGCAAGCATCGTCATCGCGGAGGGATACCCTATGAAATACGCTGGATGCAGTTGTTTGATTTTTTTTATGTAGATGGGGAGGTTCTGTACTGTCATCTGATACGAGGAAAGGACTAGGGTCCGAGACAAGGGGCGGTACTCCCAGGGTTTTTCCCTGCCGATGAGCTGAACCGAATTATCCATGACGTTGCAGCCACCACGGTTGAGCAGTATTGATAGGTACGCGAGGTGTTTTGCGAACCATACTCCTTTTTCGATAGAGAATCTGAGTGAGAAACCAGTCGATCCACCTGTGTTTGTTTCCTCAAAAGCAGACGGTGGATAATTGATCGCTTTGAACTCGTTTGCTTGTTCTTGGATTGTTTCTTTCCCGAGAAGCGGCAAGTGTTGGAAGTCCTGAAACGATGTGATATCGTTTGGTATCATTCCCTGTGTTTTGAAGAATTTTTTGTAGTAGGGAACATGTTCGTACGCATGGTGGAGGAGTGTGGTGAGCTGTTGCCATTGGTATGTCTGTATTTGTTCAGTAGACCATCCTTCGACCTGTTTTGCGGACGCGTAGGTTTTTTTATAGGTTGAATTGTAGAAAAGTGTGGTGAGTGCAATCCCACGTCCTGTGTCTTCATCGAAGAGGTATTGCCAGAGTTTGTGCATAGCTCCTCAGGTTGTCTTGTGGTGGAGGAGTCGTTACCCGCTAGATAACCGTTTCTGTGTCTAGGAGAAAAATGGGTGTGGACTCCTGATGTCATCTGGGGTGGCTCAGGAGGAAGAAAAATTACAGAATATTTATATACTTTTATAATTACTATATAATATTAATAGTAGGTCTCAAACACCTCCTATGAACTAAGGATGCACACAAAAATACTTGAGGAGACATATGAAGAAAATCATCGCAATTTCCTTCCTAGGCTTTTTCCTTGCAAGCGGATGGGCAGCAGCCGCATCAGAACCAAAAGACTCCATGGAAAACACAATGATCATAACACACAAGACCCTTTCATTACAGTGCTCCTCACAACCAGTGATCCTTGAACGAGCAGAATCGATCGTCGTAAAAATAAAGGAAATGACCTCGCAATTAATAGAACCAAACAAACCAGTGTTACCCATCATCGTAAAAACATGCCAGGTTCCCTACGGATCAAAGAACATCAAAGTCACCTGCATTCCAAAAGATATCAACACCATGGTTCTTTCAAAGAAAATCATGGCAGCCTGTATCGCCCCGCTCTCAAAAATAAGCGCCATCACAACAAATACAAAAAACGATTCCATCTACAATAGTACCCTGTTCTATCCAAAGAGCTGGTACCGATACACGATCGGCGCAGGATGTGATTCCAATGGAAGCAAAATCATTTTTGTTAAAATCGTCTGCTATCCAGTTCGGTATTCACCAGCAAACAACCAGATTGAATACACAACCTCGTTTGACATCGGAATGACCTACGAAGAACCATTGACAACAGCACAAACCAATGAAACCTATGACCTGGTCATCATCGCCCCAA
>Ga0326726_10000836_pt1 | contig 28081 bp, 24 predicted proteins | sample MHFenrmetagenome_2_FD_207603 | JGI IMG/M metagenome (GOLD analysis project Ga0326726, IMG submission 207603) | Lab enriched peat soil microbial communities from Michigan Hollow, Ithaca, NY, United States - MHF15MN | ecosystem: Environmental > Terrestrial > Soil > Wetlands > Peat | place: USA... | reverse complement strand
CGCGCCGCCACCGTGTCGCCGCGAGCCAGCAGGGTACGTACGTACGTTCCAGCAGGCCAGCCGCCGTAGTACCGCCATTTCAACAGGGGCTCGGCGGCGCGCAGATCGCCCCGCGCGGCCAAGATCAATCCCTCGACCTGGTCAGCGTCGGCAGGCGGCAGGACCGCGCGAAGCCGAGGCAGCCACGTGGCCGCGCTGTCGAGACGATGACCGTGAATCAGCGTCCGCGCGTACCAGATGCTGATCCACCAGACCAGCGAATCCGCCTGCCACGCGCGACGCGCCTCCTCGATACTCTCGTCAAGCCGGCCCGCTGCGAACAGCGCTTGGCTCAGGACTTGGCGGGAGTCGCTGTTGCGCGGATCCAGCGCCACCGCGCGGCGTGCGAGGTGCTGAGCCTCGCGCGCATCGAGGTCGAGCGCGAGGACCGCGATGGAGAGAACCGCGTACGCCAGCGCCTGCGAGGAGTCGAGCGCGACAGCCTGGCGCGCGGCGTCGCGCGCGCGCCCATACCCCTCGCGCGGCGACACATAACCGTCGGCGAGCGTCGCCCACACGCTCGCCTGACCGGCGAACGCGGCGGCGAACCCGGAATCCCGCGCGATGGCGCGTTCAAAGTGGGCGAGCGCGCCCCGGAGCGCCGCCTCGTCAGAGGAGCTATTCAGGGCCCGGAGACCGCGCAGGTACTCCTCGTAGGCGACCGGATCGGTCGTCAGCGGCCGAGCCAAGCGCTCACGTTCTTCGGGCAGGAGTTGTCCAGTGACCGCCGTCGCCACCTCGCGGGCGATCTCGGATTCGATAGTGAGCAGGTCACTGCTGGCGCGGTCGATGACGTCGCCCCACACCTGGGCGCGGGTCGCCGAGCGGACCAGCGCAACCCGCAGGCGCACGCGGTCGCCCGAGCGCTGCACGCTGCCGGTGACGAGATACGCTGCCGCGACCGCGCGTCCGAGTGCCGTCGGGTCCTGGTCCGCCGCCTGGCCCCGGAACCGCCGCACCTCGAAGCGCGATTTGACGGCCAACCGCTGCACCTGGCCGAGACGGATGATGATCTCCTCGGTCAGGCCATCGGCGAGGAATGCGTCCGCGGTGTCCTGGGAGAGGTTGTCGAAGTACAGCACGGCGACGCTGTTCGGCGCCGGTGCACGCGGGCCCGCGCGGCCGCAGGGGGGCGCGGACCCGTCGGGACACTGGGCCCCGAGGGGCGCCGCCAGTGCAAGGCATACGGCTGCCAAGACGAGAGCAACTGAGCGATTCACCAATCCCAAGGTAGAGCCCGGGCCGGGGCGCGGCGACCACCAAACCCGTGCCCCACGCCACGGACCGCTTTCGCGGGGCGGTGGTAGTAAGCCAAGACCGTCTCCCTCGGGGCGACCCCACGAGGAGTGCCGCTATGGCGTTCACCACATCGAACGTATTCACCGAAGCCCCGTCCCCGCCGGCGCTCCCCGACCAGGCGCGCTCGCTGGTCGTGGTCTCCAACCGGCTGCCGTTCACCGCGGAGCGCCGGCCCGACGGCATCCGGTTCACCCGTTCCTCGGGGGGCCTCGTGGCGGCGCTCGACCCCGTGCTGGGCCAGCGCGGAGGCGTCTGGGTGGGGTGGCCGGGGCTGGAGCAGGAATCCGACGACGCACCCGCCGCGCTCGTCCCGCCGGCCGGGTCGCGCGTCCGCTACCGGTCCGTGAGTCTCTCGGCCCGGGAGGTGTCGGCCTACTACGGCGGGTTTTCCAACCGCACGCTGTGGCCGCTCTTCCATTACCTCATCGAGCGCATGCGCAGCGACGCCTCCAGCTGGGCCGCGTACGAGCAGGTAAACGAGCGGTTCGCCCGGGCGGCGGCCGAGGAGAGCAGCGACGAAGACCAGGTGTGGGTGCACGATTACCAGCTGCTCCGCGTGCCCTACTTCCTGCGCCGACTGGCGCCGCGGCGGCGCATCGCCTTCTTCCTGCACATTCCCTTCCCCGCCTACGACGTGTTCCGCATCCTGCCGTGGAGCCGCCAGCTGCTGCGCGGCCTCCTGGCGGCGGACCTCGTGGGCGTGCACGTCTCCGCGTATGCACAACACCTCATCACCTGCGCCGAGCGGTTGTTGGGGTGCGATGTGGACCGGGCGGCCGAGATCGTGCACTTCGAGGGCCGGGACGTGAGCGTCCAGGCCCATCCGCTGGGGATCGACCCGGGCCACGTCGAGACGCTGGCGCGCGCGGCCGGACCGGCTGCGCGAGGCGACTCAGAACCCGCCCGCGTCATCGGACTCGACCGGCTCGACTATACCAAGGGGATCCTCGAGCGCATGCTCGCGGTCGAGCGATTCCTCGAGCGTTACCCCGAGTTCCGGGGCCGCTTCGTCTTCACGCAGGTGATGGTCCCCTCGCGTGAGCAGGTCGCGGAGTACCGCTCGCTGAAACGCGAGCTCGACGAAACGGTGGGCCGGATCAATGGCCGGTTCTCCGACCAGGGGTGGTCGCCGATCCGATACATCGTGCGCAGCCTCTCCCCGACCGAGCTGGGCGCCCTGTACCGGCATGCCGACGTCGCCCTTGTGACCCCGCTGCGCGACGGGATGAATCTCGTGGGGAAGGAGTACGTCGCCGCCCAGGTCGACGAGCCCGGCGTGCTGATTCTCTCCGAGCTGGCCGGCGCGGCCGAGGAGCTGCAGGAGGCGCTGCTCGTGAATCCGTTCGATGTCGACGCGGTCGCGGACGCCCTACACCGCTCCCTGACGATGCCGCCGGACGAGCGGCGCGCCCGCATGACGGCGTTGCGCGATCGTGTGCGCGAGAACTCGGTGCAGGCCTGGGTCGCCCGTTTCCTCGACGCCGCCGAAACCGCCGCGGCCCGTCCGCGCACCACGTCGCCGCTGGATCGCGTGCGGCGCCGCCTGCAGCCGTGGCTCTCATCGCGGCCGACCGTCGCCCTGTTCTTCGACTACGACGGCACTCTCACGCCGATCCAGGATCGGCCCGAAGACGCGCAGCTGCCCGCGTCGACCCGCGCGGCGCTCGAGTCGGCGGCGCGGACCCCGAACCTGGACACGGTCATCGTCACCGGCCGCTCGCTCGCCGACATTCGCCGTCTCGTGGGGGTCCCGGGTCTCACCTACGTCGGCAACCACGGCTTCGAGATCGAGGGGCCGGGCATCAGCTTCCGACATCCGGACATCGACCGGTTCGCCGGCACGGTCGCGCGTGCCGCCGAGGAGCTCGAGCAAATGGCCGTGCCCGGCGCCCAGGTCGAGGCCAAGGGCGCGACGCTCTCCTATCACGTGCGGCGTGTGGCCGAAGCGAAGCGGGACGCCGTCGCCCGGCGCGCCGCCAAGATCCTCAAGCGACGTGGGCTCCGCGTCGTCCCCGGAAAACTGGTGGTGGAAGGCCGGCCTCCCGTTCCCTGGCACAAGGGCGCCGCGGTACTGTTCGTGCTGGTTCGACGCCATGGAGCGGACTGGCCCGGCCGCGTGCGGGCCCTGTACGTGGGAGACGACGCCACCGATGAAGAGGCCTTCGGGTCGCTGCACGGAATTGGCCGGTCGATCTGCGTGGGTGGCCCGTGGGAGAGCCCGACGCAGGCCGACTATGCCCTTCCGGACCCCGATGCGGTCACCCAGCTCCTGCGCTGGCTCGCGGCCGGGGCGTTCGCGGGCTCGCGGCCCTAGTCAGACTCCGGCCTACCCCCGTCGCATGTGAGCTACACCCTTGCTCAACTGCTGCATGCGCGCTACGTTAGCTGCCCCTCAATGGGCCGTCAGGCGTTGGTCGTCATTACCGCACTCGGCAATGAAGCCGATGCGCGCACCCTCGTCACCGCGCTCGTGGAGGAACGGCTGATTGCGTGCGGCACGGTACTCGGTGGCGCACGCTCGATCTACCGATGGGAAGGCCGTGTCCGTGAGGAATCGGAGGTCGTGGTGTTGCTGAAGACCGACGTCGCGAAGTGGGACGCGCTGCGTGCAGCCGTCGAGCGACAGCATCCATATCAAGTCCCCGAGTTGCTGGCTCTGCCGGTCGCGCATGGCCTGGACCGGTACCTCTCGTGGCTCGGCAGTGAGGTCGGTGCATGATCCGGCGGAACGACCGGCAGCATGAGACAGCCCGCGACCGGGCCCGCGTCGCCGCTGAGCTGCTCGAAGAAGCACGGCAGCTCACCGAGACCGCCATGCTCTCCGCCGCGCCGCCGGACCCCGCCCTCGGCCCGCCGCGCAATGGAAACGGGCACGGCAACAGCAACGGCAACGGCCACAGCAACCACCAGGGCAACGGTCACGGCAACGGGAACGGGAACGGTCACGGGGCGGGCAACCGGACGATCGACTCGCTGCCACCGATCCGTTCCCAAGCGGAGCGCGCGCTGGCCAAGCTCGATGACGCCGTGGCGGCGCAGCCCGACTCCGTGCCGCTGTTGCTGGAGCGCGCCACGCATCTCGGCAGCATGGGCCGCTACGCCGCCGCCCGCACCGATCTGGAGCACGCCCTGCTCCTCGACCCGTCGAGCGTCACGGTGCGCAGCGCGCTCGGCATCGTGCTGCTGCGCAAAGGGCTGTGGGCGGAGGCGATCCCGCACCTGCGACTGGTGGTCGAGACGGAGAGCTGGAGCCCAACGGCGTGGTTCTACCTGGGCGAGGCCCTGAACCACGTCGACGACCTCGACGGCGCCCTCGCCGCGTTCGGCCGGGCCGCCGAGCTCGATCCGCACCACGCTAAGGCGCTCTACGGACAAGGGGTCGTGCTGGACCGCTTGCGCCGTCCCGACGACGCCGCGCGGTTGTACCGCCGTTCCCGGGAGGCCGCCGGGCGGTGATTCGCGTGGTCGTGGACGACCTCGCGTTCCTCCCCGCTGACGCGCTCGTCCGTCCCGCCACCGCCCAGCTGGAACCGACCACGCCGGCGCTGCGCCGGCTGGAGCAGATGGGCGGTCCCGAGTTCCAACGCCACCTCGAAGTACACACCGAGCTCGTCGTGGGCGCCGCCGTGGTCACCGCCGGCGGAGGCGATCTTCCCGCCGAGTTCGTGATCCACGCCGTGATTCAGAGCCGCGACGAGCCGATCTCCCGCCGTGGCGTCGCCCGGGCGTGGCGCTCGGCGCTGGAGCGCGCCCGGGAATGGGGCTTCTCCCGCCTCACCGTTCCGCCGCTCGGGATCGGCGCCGGCAATCTCTCGATCGAGGACGCGGCCGAGATTCTGCTGTCGGAGCTGCAGGGACAGGCCCCCCCGGCGGTCCCCGCGGACGTCGCCATCGTCGTGGAGACCGAGGACCAGCGCGTGATCTTCGAGGGCGTCCTGCGGCGCTTCCACGCGAGGCTGTCCTGACCCGGCGTCACTGGGCGGTCGTCATCCTCGTCGTCTGGGCCCTGGCGCTCGCCTGGCTCGTGCGCCGGGTGTCGTTCCGGTCCAGCGGCGCGCGCCTCGCGGAGGCCGCCCTGACCGTCTCGCCCGGCGCGATGTTCTATCGCCTGTCGGTGGGCGCGCAGCAGCTGGGCTACGCCTCGTCCACCGTGGACACGCTGGTCGATTCGCTCCGGCTGGTGGACGTCCTGGTGCTCGACGTTCCGGCGCTCGGACATCTGAACCGCACCGAAGGCCGCAGCGTCGCCACCCTCGATCGGTCGCTCCACATGCGGTCGCTCGCGAGCGAGGTGGACGGCGAAACGATCCGTTTCACGACCCGCGCCGCCGTCGGGCCAGGTGGACGGTTTCACATCTCCCTCGGCGGTGACGGCGATTCGCTCGCCGCCACGCTGCCGGCCGGCGATACGGTCGAGGTCCCCTCCTTATGGCCGCTGCGCCTGGCCTTCGGAGGCGGCCTGCGGGTGGGCCGTGTCGCGGGGGCGCGGGTGTTCGATCCGTTCTCCGCGGCGCTGCATCCGATCGCGCTGCGGATCGCCGCCGAATCCACGTTCGTTGTGGCCGACAGCGCGGACTACGACTCCACCACGATGGCGTGGATCCCGGTACGCTTCGACACGGTGCGCGCGTTCCGGGTCGACGTCGCCGGCGAGGGGGGCAACGGGTCGCTCGTGACCTGGATCGACGCGCAGGGCCGCACCGTCCGCGCCACGACGGGGCTCGGGTTCACCGTGGAGCGGACGGCGTTCGAGCTCGCTTACGAGAATTTCCGTCACCGGGACACGCTCCGCCTCATGCACGCCACGGCGGCGCCCGGGCCGGACGAGATCGTGGCCGCGACGCTGTTCGCCGCCGGCGTGCCACCCCAACCGGGGAGCGCCGCGACCTTCCGCGTGCGCCTGGGTGGGGGGTCGCTCGAGGGACTCGATCTGGCCGGAGGCCGCCAGCGACTCGCGGGCGATACACTGATCGTGCAGCGCGAAGGCGCGGCAGCCCTTCAGGCGCGCTACCGGCTCCCCAATGCCGATCCCGCCCTGCGCGCCTATCTCGAGCCCGACCTGCTCATCGCCAGCACCGACCTGCGCGTGGCCGCCCAGGCGCGGTTGCTGGCCGCCGGAGATCGCGACCCCGATCGGGTGGCGACTCGGCTGGTCCACTGGGTGGCCACCGAAGTGCGGGCCCAGCCATCGACGGGGATCGCCGATGCGGTCCGGGTCCTGGATGGCCGCCGCGGCGACGTCAACGAGCGCACGGTGCTGCTCGTCGCCATGGCGCGCGCCCTGGGTCTTCCGGCGCGTCCGGTGGCCGGCCTCGTCCGGGCGGCGGGACGCTACTACTATCACGCGTGGGCGGAGGTGTATCTCGGCGATTGGGTCGCCGTCGATCCGTCGTTCGACCAGCTCCCCGCCGATGCGGCCCACATCCGGCTCGCGATCGGCGGTCTGATCCGGCCCACCGATCTCGTCCGGCTGCTGGGACGACTCACGCTCGATCCATCATGACTCCATTGGCATGATCCCATTGCCATGATCCGACTCGAAGGCCTGACGAAGCATTACGGCAGTTTCGTGGCGCTCGACCACATCACCCTGCAGGTCCCGCGCGGCGTGCTGTACGGCTGTCTCGGCCCCAACGGGGCCGGCAAGACCACCATGCTGCGGATGATCGCCGGGATCCTGCGCCCCACCGACGGCCGGGTCCTCATCGGCGACGACGACGTGCAGGAAAATCCCCTCGCCGCGAAGATGCGGCTCGGGTTCATCCCCGATCGCCCGTTCGTGTACGACAAACTGACCGGCGCCGAGTTCCTCCGCTTCGTGGCGGGCCTGTACGGCCAGGAGGGCGACACGGTCGACCGCCGCATCGCGGAGCTGCTGGAGGTCTTCGAGCTGTCGAGCTGGAAGGACGAGCTCATCGAAGCGTACAGCCACGGCATGCGTCAGAAGCTCATCATCTCGAGCGCGCTCATTCACCGGCCCGAGTGCATCGTCGTGGACGAGCCGATGGTGGGCCTCGACCCCAAGGGCGCCCGGCTGCTGAAGGACATCTTCCGCCAGTTCGTGGACCGGGGCGGGACGGTGCTGATGAGCACGCACACGCTCGAAGTCGCCGAAGCGATGTGCGATCAGATCGGCATCCTGCAGCACGGCAAGATCGTCGCCCACGGCACGATGGCCGAGATCCGCAAACAGCACGCGGCCGGGGACGCGAGCCTGGAGGAGCTGTTCCTCAAGCTCACCGGCGGGCACGCCGTGCGCGAGCTGGTGGAAGTGCTGGGGAGAGGTCCGTGACCCAGCCGTCGCTGGCCCACGTCCTGCAGCCCAAGTGGCGGACGGCGCGTCAGCGGTTGCGCCAGGAGCGGGCGTCGGGCGGGGGCGGCAAGCTGGTCATCCTGGCGCTGGTCGGCGGCGCGTTCTGGGCGGGCGTGTTCGGCGTGCTGTACTTCATTCTGCGCTACTTCCGCGGGGTGGAGGAGCTGGGCCCGCTGCTCGCCGCCAAGCTACTGGGGCTCGCCTTGTTGTCGTTCGTGTCGATCCTGATCCTGTCGAACGTCATCACCGCCCTGTCGAGCTTCTTCCTCGCCAAGGACCTCGACCTGCTGGTCTCGGCGCCCATCGATTGGCTGCGGCTCTACCTTGCGAAACTGGGCGAGACGCTGGTCCACTCGTCGTGGATGGTGGCGCTCATGACCGTCCCCATCCTGGCGGCCTACGGCGTGGTGTACCACGGCGGGCTGCTGTTCATTCCGTACGCCCTCGCGGTGATTGTGCCGCTGCTGGTGCTGCCGGCGGTGCTGGGCAGCGCGATGACCCTGGTGCTGGTCAACGTGTTCCCGGCGCGCCGCACCCGCGATCTCCTGTCGATCATCGCCCTCGGGGCGGCGGGCGGCGTGATCCTGCTGTTCCGCCTCATCCGGCCCGAGCAGCTGGCGCGTCCCGAGGGATTTCGCAACCTGCTCGATTTCATCGCCGTGCTGCGCACGCCCACCTCTCCGTTCCTGCCCAGCGAATGGGCGACGCGGGCCATTATGGGTTATCTGCGCAACGAGTGGGATCCGCTGCCGCTCGTGCTGCTGTGGAGTACGGCCGCCGGCTTCATCACCCTCGGCGCGATGCTGCACCGCCAGCTGTTCGCCGCCGGGTTCACGAAGGCGCAGGAAGGCGCCGAGCGCTTCGTGCGCGGCGTGCTGTGGCGGCGGACGGTGGGCCCGGTCCTCTTCGCCCTCCCGGTGGCCAAGCGAGAGTTCGTGCTGAAGGACATCAAGCTGTTCTTCCGCGATACCACCCAGTGGAGCCAGCTCATCCTGCTCGCGGTCCTGGTGGTCGTGTATCTGTTCAACATCAAGGCCCTGCCGCTGCATCAGGGGGAACCGGTCGGCTTTTTCTACGTCACCCTCGTGTCCTTCCTGAATCTCGGCCTTGCGGGATTCGTGCTGGCCTCGATCGCCGCCCGGTTCATTTTTCCCGCGGTGTCGCTCGAGGGGCGCCAGATGTGGCTGCTGCGCTCGAGTCCGCTCGACCTGCGCACGCTACTGTGGTCCAAGTACTGGGTGGGAACGATTCCCCTGCTGGTCCTCGCCCTGCTCCTCACCGGTCTCACCAACGTGCTGCTCGACGTCGGCCCGTTCATGATGACGGTCAGCCTGGTGACGATCTGCGTGCTGACCCTGGCCATCGCGGCCCTGGCCCTGTGCTACGGCACTCTCTATCCCCAATTCGAGACGGAGAACGCCGCGCAGATCCCCACGTCGTTCGGGGGGCTCGTGTTCATGATGACCACGGTCGCGCTGCTCGCTGCCGTCATCTTCGCCCTCTGGCAGGCGGTCTACACCTACGTGCGCGCGGTGTACGACCACCGGCCGGTGGTGATCGACGCCTGGATGGTGATGTGGTTCGCCATCGCGGCGATCCCGTGTCTCGTGGCGATGGTGGTCCCGTTGCGGATTGCGCTACGGAAGATGGAAGAGTTCGAATTCTGAACTGCCCCCCGGACCCCTCTCCATCGCAGCGGAGAAGGGCCCAGGGGAGCCTGCCCTACAGCTTGAAGTTGACGCCGCCGCCGAACTCGATCCGGTCGGCGTTACCGATGACAATGTGCAGCTGGGCGAACGGCCGCCAGCTCACCGCCTTGAAATCCCACCCGCCGAGGAGTCCGAGACCGGCGTCGGAGCCCGAAGCGCCGAACCCACCCGCGCTCACGCTCACGTGGGTGTAGTTCAGCCCACCCCCGACATACAAGCCGGAGTTCGGCGTGTTGAGCTTCGGCCAATATCGGCCCTCGAGATTCAACGCCCACACGGTCACGTTGACCCCGAAAGAGCCGCTGTTGCTCGGGAAGTAGTAATCGAACGACGGGTAGATGTCGAACTGGTTCGCCACAGGATAAGAGAACTGGGCGCCGATGAAGAAATCCAAGTCGTTGGTGGCGAACCCCAGCTGCGGCCCGAGCATCGGCCGGCTCCCCTGCGACGGGGTCGTGGAGCGACGCTGGGCGGCGGCGGCGGTTGTGACGAGGCACAACGCCAGGACAACCAATGACAACCGTCGGGTCAGATCTCTCACGCGCAAGCTCCTTGGGCAAAGGTCGGACTGCGGGACACTTGGTCGCACTGCTAATGCAACTTGAAGCTGATGCCGCCGACCACCTGGAACGCGCTGCCGTTGCCCAGGATGAGCCGTGCCTCGGCATACGGGGCGAGCGGCCGCCGGCGAAACTCCCAGCCGCCGAGCAGGTTCAGATTCACGTCGCCGTTGCTGACACCGAACGCGCTCGCGTGGAGATAGTTGATCCCACCGCCGACGTAGAGCGCGCCAATGCGCGTCGGCGGCCGAAACTTCACGTCCGCGTTCAGACCCCAGATGGTCCCGGGGGAAACGAAATAGTAGTCGAACGTGGGATAGAGCTCGACGCGCTGGGTCAGCGGCATAGTCAACTGCACGCCGAGCAGCAGGGCGTCGGCGTCGAAATTGTAGCCGATATGCGGACCGAGACGCACCGGGTCGAGGGGGGTGTACGCCGCGCCACGCGCAGTACGGCGCTGCGCCTGGGCGCTTCCGGCCAGCAGCACGCCGGCCAGCAGTACCACGAACGATCTCCGTATCACGGCACGCACATCCATCTCCGAGGTGTTGGTTTGCTGGGCTGAAAACAGATAGAAGGGGGACACGGGAAATGCAAGTCCGGAGTGATCCCGAATGCGACAGACGGCGGGCACGACTCATGCGTGCCCGCCGCCCGCTCACCGGACTGCCTCGCCTACTGCACTAGGAATGGGATGCCCCATTCATTGGCCCGATAGTTGTCGGCCGTCCCCAGCTGCAACGTCGCCGCATCGAGCGCATCGACCACGAAGCGGTCGCGGCCGGTGTGCCGCACGATCCAGCTGAGCGAGAAGTCCCCGTTGCCGTCGTCGTTCATCCGGATACGGCGCCACCGGATCGCCACCGGGTCGGCGTGCCGCACGTGGAGGAACACCAAGGTCGAGGGTGAGAACGGGCCGCCGGTGGTGTTCGCGATATGCGCCACGACCCGGACGGTATCGCCCTCGTGCAGCCTCGGGATCCGCGTATCGACCGCGATCAACGAGTCGGGATTGTCGACCTGCAGCTGGAGCGTGTCGTTGCGGTAGATCGCCACGCTCTGGACGTCGACCGTCCGGCGGTCGGTCGCGGTCGGCTGCCAGTCGAGCAGCGTGAGCGCCACCAGCCGCCACCCGTGCGGGGCCGCGCCGTCACGCACGAACACCGCGCGCTGCTGCACGCCGTCGGCGAGGGGCTTGCTGGATGGGTTGAAGATGGCGTCCGCCGACGTATCGACCAGAAAGATCCCTTGAAAACTCACGCTGCGCGTGACCTGGGCCGAATCACCCTGTACGACGATGTTCAGCGTTCGGATGGGACGCGGACCGCCGCGCACCACCCGATCGCGGCCCCAGAAGAGCGGGGCGATCGCCGTGTCCTGCAGGCCCAGATTGTCGAACGCCGGGGACACCGGCGACGTGCCGATCACGCCCGTGTCGCCGAAGTCGTCGTCCGTGTAGCCGGTGAACCCCTCATAGGCGGTCTGGACCTGAGTCTGGTCCGAGGTGAAACCAGTGGACGTATCGCTGCACGCCGCGCCGATGAAGGCGACGGCGGTGGCGCCCGCGAGGGCGAGGGAGAGCGTGCGCATCGTGCGGCTCCTGTTCGAAGGGAAAACGGCCAGCCACCCAGCACCGCAGCAACAGACGCGGCCCCTCCGGCCGCGTTAAGCGCCCGTTCCCGTGGGGACGCGCACGGGTGACGAGGATCACGGATCCCGTGTGCACCGAGCGCGAGCCACGTGGGGGGTGCAATATTGGGGCGTGGCTGCTCCTCCTCCCCCGCTGCCGCCCGCGCCGGCCGAGTCTCCCTCGCGCCCCTCGCGCTTCCGGTCCCATGCCGGGTCGCTGGCGTCTCTGGAGCAAGGTGTCCCCGAGGAGGTCGGCCGCGAGCTGGTGCAGCGGCTCCTCGCCGAAGGGGCGCGCGCGGAGTGGGCGAACCTGGTGGTCATCGCCCTGGTGGTAGGGTTGCTGTGGGGGGAGGCCCCCACCGTCGGCCTGATCGCCTGGGGGGCGCTGATCGCCGTCGCGACGCTGACGCGTGGCCTGATCCGGCGGCGCATCCTGGCGCACCCCCCGGGGCCGGGAGAGGCGCTGCGGCGGGCGCGCCCGGCGATTGCCGCGGCCGGCCTGGCGTGGGGCATTGGGGCCGGCGTGCTACTCCCCTCCTTGCCGCCGCTGGAGTCCGGGCTGCTGCTGATGGTGGTCGCCGGATTGGCCGCGGCGGCGATCGCCACCCTGACCGCCGATCAATGGAGCTTTCGGTTCTTCCTCGTGGGGCTCCTCACGCCCCTCCCGGTCGGGCTGTTGCAGAGTGCGGCGCCGCGCGGTGGGGTGCTCGCGACCATCATGATCGTGTTGTTCGGGGCGGCGATGATGGTGTTCCATCGCCGGACGCACCAAATGCTGGCGAATCACCTGCGACAATCGGCCGAAGCGATGCGCAGTGAGCGTCGCGCATTGCGCGATCGCGGATATCTCGAAGCGCTGCTGTCGGGGGCCCCGATCGCCATCGCGATCATCAGCGCTCAGAAGCAGATCCTGGGAGTGAATGCGGCGTTCGAGTCGTTGTTCGGGTTCACCGCCGCCGACGCGGTGGGCCACGACCTCAACGACCTCATCGTGCCGCCCGAGGACCGGGCCGTGGCGGAGCTGCTCGAAGCACGCGCGGCCGAGGGCGAGACGGTGTCGGCGGAGGTGGAGCGGCGTCATCACGACGGACACCTCGTACCGGTGCACGTCTCCGCAGCCGCCGTGGGAGAAGCCGAAGGGGATCTCTTCGTCTTGTACGAGGACGTCACCGAGCAGCGCCGCGCCGAAGCGACCCGCGCCGCGGCGGAGCAGGCGCTGCGCGAAGCGCGCGATGCCGCCGAACGGCTGGCCCAGACGCGCAGCTCCTTCCTGGCGAACATGAGCCACGAAATCCGCACGCCGCTGAACGCCATCCTCGGGCTCACCGAGCTGTTGATCGACACCGAGCTGGCCCCCGAGCAGCGGCATTCCCTGACGCTGGTGCAGACCTCGGGAGAGACGCTGCTCGCGCTCATCAACGACATCCTGGACTTTTCCAAGATCGAGGCCGAGCACCTGCAGCTCGAGTCGATTCCGTTCGAGCTGCCGCACCTGCTGGAGTCGACCATCGCGCTGCTGGCGGTCCGCGCCCGCGAGCGGCGGCTCGAGCTGCTGGCTGACATCGCGCCGGAGGCGCCGTCGTTCGTGCGCGGCGATCCAACGCGCGTCCGGCAGGTGCTCACGAACCTCATCGGCAACGCGATCAAGTTCACGCCGCAAGGCGAGGTCGTCGTGTCGGTGACGCCCGTCGGGCGGGACGGGAGCCGGGCGCAGGTCCGCTTCGCCGTCCGCGACACCGGCATCGGCATTCCCCCCGACAAGCGCGCGGCGATCTTCGAGGAGTTCGGCCAGGCGGACGCGTCCACCACCCGCAAGTACGGCGGGACCGGCCTGGGCCTCGCGATCTCCCGCCGCCTGGTCCGGCTCATGGGCGGCGAACTGGGGGTGCAGAGCGAGGTGGGACGGGGCTCGGAGTTCTTCTTCACGCTGTCGCTGGAAGTCGTGGCGGTCCCGAGCCCGGCGGCCGATTCCACCGCGCCGCTCGCGGTGCACCTGGTGGGTCGCAAAGCGTTGGTGGTGGACGACAACGCCACGAACCGCCGCATCGTGGGAGACGTGTTGCGGGCCGCCGGCCTGCGGGTGGAAGAGGCCACCGACGGCGCCGCCGGGCTCGATGCAATTCGCCGCGCCCGGGATGAAGGGGCCCCCTATGATCTCGCGATCCTCGACGCGCAGATGCCGGAGCTGGACGGCTTCGGTGTCGCCCGCGCCATCCAGCAGGATGCGGGGCTCGCTCGCACCCGCCTCCTGCTCCTGACCTCGGCGGGGCAGCGCGGCGACGGGCAACGCTGCCGCGAGCTCGGGATCCGCGGCTACCTCTCCAAGCCGGCCTCCCGCAGCGATCTCCTGGAAGCCGTGAGCGCCGTGCTGGGCACACCCGCCGCCGGCCCGGCCCAGCCGACCGACATCGTCACGCGACACACGATCGCCGAGTCGCGCAAGCACCTCCGCATTCTCCTGGCGGAGGACAACCCGGTGAACCAGGAGGTCGCGGCGTCGATGCTGCGCAAACGCGGCCACCACGTGGATGTGGTCGCCGACGGGCGCGCGGCGGTTCGGGCCGCGGCGGACACTGCCTACGACGTCGTGCTGATGGACATCCAGATGCCGGAGATGGACGGGTTCGAGGCGACGCAGGCGATCCGGGCCACGCCCGCGGGCCGGCACCTCCCGATCATCGCCTTGACCGCGCACGCGCTCGCCGGCGAACGGGAGCGGTGTCTGTCACGTGGCATGAGCGGGTACCTCACCAAGCCGTTCAAGGCCCACGACCTGTTCGCCATCGTGGAAAGCCGTGGCGATGACGGCGGCGCGCCCGTTGTCCCCCCCGCCCCTCCCCCCACCGCGGCCCCGCCGGTGGACGTCGAGACCTTCCGACAGGATATGCGCGCGGCGGGCGCCGAAGCGGCGGTGGACTCGATTCTCGACACCTTCCTCGCGACGGCTGCCGAGCGCATCACCGCGGTGCGCCGCGCGCTCGAGTCGGGCTCCGCTCCGGAGATCGATCGCGCGGCCCATGCCTTCAAGTCTGCGTCCGCCACGATCGGGGCGAAGGCGCTCGCCGACGTGCTGCGGCAGCTCGAGGAATCGGCGCGCGCCGGCACCGTGGACCAGGCGCAGGCGCTGGCGCCGCGCTTCGAAGCAGCGAGCGATGCGGCAGTGGCGTACTTGCGGGAATTGCGGTCCAGCGAGACTCGCGCCTAGGCGGCGACCCGACCTCCGCAGCGCGCACAGAAGCGCGCGTCCGGCTCCAGCGACGTCCCGCAGCGCGAGCAGAATCCGGCGGCGGGCGCGAGTCGGCGGCCGCACTCCGAGCAGAAGTCCGCATCCGACTCAGGACGGGCGCCGTGCGTGGGGCAGGCCCGCGCGGACGGGGCCCCTCGGGTCGCGGGGGCGGCGGGAGACGCACGGCGCGGCATGTCCGGCGGCGCCTTCTCCTCGTCCTCCCGCAGCGCGTCGAGCGCCTCCCCCGTGTACTTCTGCTTCAAATCATCGTAGTCGGCGTCTCCGAGCTTCCCGGTGGCGCGATCGAATTCGATCTCTTTCAGGGCCCGCAACGCGACCGCACGGGGGGAGAGGTCATCTTCGGGATCGGCGGCGAAGTCCGCCGCGTCGCCGGCGGGGCCGGTCGAGATGGAGGGATTGAGGATGGGCCGGAGCACGAAGAACACGCCCCCGGCCGCGAGGAGGACGCCGAGGACCAGCTCGAACAGCGAGTTCACGCCTCGGTGTGCCGCAGCGCTTCGCGCAGACGCTCGAGCTCCACTGGACTGGCGCCGGCGCCGCCGGCGGGACCAGACGCGGCCGGCGTGGGTGTGGCGTGCCGCACCCAGCGACGCATCACGACGAGCAAGATCGCGGCCGCCGCCAGGATCGTGATGGCCGGCGTGAAGTAGCCCGCGAGGTTGAACCCGTGTTTCGGCGGCGCCATGAGAATCTCGAGCCCGTGCTCGCTCACGAACTGGGCCACGATCGCTTCGCCCGACATCCCCGACTTGGTGAGCGCGATGACGTGCGCGTGCATCTTCGGGCTCACCGGGCAGGTGAAGTCCGTGGTGCGGCACGTGTACACGTCGAGACCGCAGCCGCAGGTGCACTTGAGGCGCTTCTCGATCGCTTGAATGGCGGCGTCGTTGTCTTCCGCGGTGACGGGCTGCAGCGACGGGCCCGCACGATTGGGGTCCCACAGGCGTCCGGACGGGCCAGCCGTGGGGACCGTGTCCTGCACCGGGCGCAGCAGGGCGAACGCCGGCACGACGGCGCACAGGCTCGTCGCCGAGGCACGCAGAAACCCGCGACGATCGACGGCGCTCATGCCGGCTTCGCCTTCTCGGCCACGAGCTTCACGGCGTACCCCGCCTGGGCCCGCCGCACCGCGATCGCCCCGCCCCCCGGCCACATGACGATGAGTCCGCCCAGCGCCAAGACCATCCCGCCGTACCACACCCACCACACCAGCGGGTTGATGGTGAAGCGGTAGACCGCCTGCTCGGTGCCGTTCACGACGCCCGCGAGCACGACGTAGAGGTCTTCGCGCAGATCGCTCCGGATCCCGACCTCGGTGGACGGCTGGAAGGTCGGATTCCCTTCCGCATCGACATGTTGCCGCTTCTCGGTCGAGAGCAAGCCGATGCGCTTCCCGTTGCGCGCCACTTCGACGGTGGCCGCCGTCACCTGACGGTTCAAGGCGTCGTACTGAGAGACGCCGAGGTGGGTGAAGGTGTAGGTCCAGCCGTAGGGGCTGCGCAGGCTCACCGATTCCCCCGGCCGCAGCGTCGCTTCGGTCTCCGTCTTGAACGCCATCCCGGCGAATGCGATGAACAGGATCACGATGCCGACGTGCACGATGTAGCCGCCGTAGCGACGCCGGTTGCGGGAGATCAGGCGCCCGAGGGCCAGCAGCCAGGCTTCCGAGTACTGACGGTGGCGTGCGGAGACGCCGCGCACGAACTCCTGCACGACGGTGACGAGGACGAAGCTCCCCAGGGTGACGGCCACCAGGGGGTAGAAGTCCCGCATGCCGCCGGCCAGCACCACGAGGAGGCCGAGCACGCCGCCGGCCGCCGGGAGGGCGAACTGCCGCCGCAGATTGGGGAGCGACGAGCGGCGCCACGCGATGAGCGGCCCGATGCCGGTGAACGCCAGCAGCGCGAGCCCGAGCGGAATGTTGACCTGATTGAAGAAGGGCGCCTTGACCGTGATCTTCGTGCCGGTCACCGCTTCGGAGATGATGGGGAACAGCGTGCCCCACAGCACCGAGAAGGCGACCCCGACGAGCAACAGGTTATTGAAGAGGAAGGACGCTTCGCGGCTAACCAGCGACTCGAGGGACGCCTCCGCCTGGAGCAGCGGGAGTCGCTTCGCGTAAATCCAGAAGCTCGCCACCGCCGACACCACGAGGAAGGCGCCGAAGAAATACCCCACGCTCGACTGCGTGAACGAGTGCACCGACGCGATGACGCCGGAACGCGTGATGAACGTGCCGAAGATCGAGAGCAGCCAGGAGCCGATGATCAGCCCCAGGTTCCACTTCTTCAGCATACCGCGCTTCTCCTGGATCATCACCGAATGGAGGAACGCCGTCATCGTGAGCCATGGCAGGAGGGAGGCGTTCTCCACCGGATCCCAGGCCCAGTAGCCGCCCCAGCCGAGCTCCACGTAGGCCCACCACATGCCGAGGCAGATTCCGACCGAGAGGAACAGCCACGACAGGAGCGTCCACTTGCGGATCGCCACCAGCCAATCGGTGTCGAGCCGCTTGGAGAGCAGCGCCGACATCGCGAAGGCGAACGGGATGGTGATCGAGATGTAGCCCAGGTAGAGCATGGGGGGATGGAAGACCATCCCGGGATTCTGCAGCTGCGGATTCAGTCCCCGGCCGTCGATCGGCGTGTACGGCAGGCGCTCGAACGGATTCGAATGCCCGAACAGCATCACGCTGATGAAGAACGCGGCGACCAGGCTGGTGATCGCCCCGACGTAGGGGAGATACACGCGGTGCCGCGGCGCCGTGAGCCACTGGGCCAGCGCGCCGAAGATCGACAGCACCGTCGCCCAGAAGAGCAGGCTGCCCTTCTGCCCCGCGTACAACCCGGACCAGATGTAGAACGTGGGGAGGTTGCGACTCGTGTACGCCGCGACGTACTCGACGTTGAAGTCGTGGCGGAACAGCGCCACCTCGAGCGACAGGACGGCGACGAGCAGCGCGCCGCACATCGCGAACACCGCATGGCGGGAGCTCGCGATCAGGTCGCCCCGTCCCCGCGACGCCCCCAGGAAACCGGTGATCGCCCCCCAGGCACCCAGTAAGAAGGCGACCCAGAGCGCGAGACTCCCGAGCAAGGTCATCTAGGCTTTCGGGACCGATTCGTAGCGTGAGCCGCACTTGGCCAGCACGTCGGTCGCGTGAATCACGCCGTCGCGCTGCAGCCGGCCCTCGACCACCACCTCGACGCTGTCGTTGAACGTATCGGGTGCCAGCCCGTGATAGACCACCGGGTAGGTGGCGCTGCCATCGCTGATGCGAAAGGCAATCGTCTGCGACGCGACGTCCCGGGTGACGCTTCCGGGAACGACGTTCGCGCCCACCTTCATCCCGACATCGTAGAACGACGGATCCGTGGCGAGCTTCTGCGACAGCTCGCTCGGCGTGAGGAAGTACTGGCCCGTTTCCTTGATCCCGGAGGCCATCAGATAGCCTACCGAGCCGACAATCAACACCGCCCCAATGGCGAACTTCATTCCGGCTTTCATGGCCTGATTATACCGCCTTTCGAGTGCGCTGCTCCAGGCCCGTTCGGCCCCTGAGGAGTATGGTAAGCTTCCATGAAGCCGAAATGAAGGCGGCCCCGGCGGTGAGGGGGGTCACGCGAGGCGGTCTCAGGGTGACGGCGCCCGACCGGCGGCCGCCCATTGGGTCGCCGCCTGCACGGCCCGCCGCCATTCCCCCGCCCGCGCCTGCACATCGGCCGCTCCCGCGCCCGGGGTGAACCGATCGAAGTGACGGCCGGCAAGGAAGTCGGCGGCGCGACGCCAGACGCCGGCGGCGATGCCGGCGAGTCCCGCCGCGCCCAGGGCTGTCGTCTCGACCAGGTCCGGGCGCGCGACGCCAACGCCCAGCAGGTCCGACTGAAACTGCATCAGCCAGTCGTTGGCCGCCGCCCCGCCATCGACCTGAAGCTCCGCGAGGGCCAGCCGCGCGTCGGCCGTCATGGCGTCCAACACCTCCTGCGTGCTGAACGCCATCGACTCCAGCGCCGCGCGCACCAGGTGGGCGCGGCCGGTGCCACGGGTCAGGCCGACGATCGTGCCGCGCGCGTTGGGCTCCCAATGCGGCGCCCCGAGACCCACGAACGCGGGGACGAAATAGACGCCGCCCGTGTCCGGCACTTCCCGGGCGAGTCGCTCCGATTCCGCGGCCGCCGCGAGGATCTGGAGTCCGTCGCGCAGCCACTGGATCGCCGCACCGGCGATGAAGACGCTGCCCTCGAGGGCGAACGCCGGCGCACCCGCCGCGTCGCAGCCGACGGTGGTCAGGAGACCATGGGCCGACGTGACGCGCTGTCCCCCCGTGTGCAGCAACAGGAAGGCGCCGGTCCCGTAGGTGTTCTTCGCCTGCCCTGCGGTCCAGCACCCCTGACCGAACAGCGCGGCCTGCTGGTCCCCGGCGACGCCGGTGATGGGGATCTCCGCGCCGAAGTGCCGCGGCGCCGTCACGCCGAAATCGCCGCTCGAGCGTCGCACTTCCGGGAGCGCCCAGCGCGGCACCCCGAACCATCCGAGCAGCTCGTCGCTCCAGCCGCCCGCCGCGAGGTCGTAGAGCATGGTGCGGGACGCGTTGGTGTGATCGGTGGCGAACGCGGTCCCATCGGTGAGTCGATGCAACAGCCAGGCGTCCACGGTCCCGAATACGGCGTCGCCGGCCTCGATCCGCTCGCGCACGCCGAGGACGTGCTCCATCAGCCACTCCATCTTGGTCGCCGAGAAGTACGGATCGAGCACGAGCCCGGTGCGCTCACGGATCGAGGTCGCGCGGGCGTCGCGGGCCAGCGCCGCACAGCGGGGAGCGGTGCGCCGGTCCTGCCACACGATGGCCCGGTGCAACGGGCGCCCGGTGGCGCGCTCCCACACGCACACGGTTTCCCGCTGATTGGTGATGCCGATGCACGCCGGCACGACGCGCGCGCGCGTGATCGCCTCCTGGGCGGCTTCCAAGGTCACGCGCAGGATGTCTTCGGGATCGTGCTCGACCTGCCCCGGCGCCGGGAAGTGCTGCGGCAGCTCACGATAGCCGCGTCCCCGCACCGTTCCGTCTTCTCCGATGACGAGCGCCGTGGAGCCCGTCGTCCCCTGATCCAGGGCGAGGACGGCCTTCACCGTGCGAACGGCGGCTGGACCACACCGCGATCGGTGACGAACCCGGTGACGTAGCGGGCGGGCGTCACGTCGAACGCCGGGTTGAAGGTCGCCACGCCGGCGGGCGCGATCGCCCGGCCGGCGATCGTCGTCACCTCGTCGCCGGACCGCTGCTCGATGGGAATGGCATCGCCGTCCGGGACGTCGTGGTCGATGGTCGACGACGGCGCGCAGCAGTAGAACGGGACGCCATGATGGCGCGCCAGCACGGCCAGGGGGTAGGTCCCGATCTTGTTGGCGAAGTCCCCGTTGCGAGCGATCCGATCGGCGCCAACCAGCACCAGATCAACGCGCGCGGCGCGCATCAGGCTCGCGGCCATGCTGTCGGTGATGAGCGTGCACGGCACCCCCGCGGCCATGAGCTCCCACGCGGTGAGCCGCGCCCCCTGGAGCACCGGCCGCGTTTCGTCCACAAAGACGTGTACCTGCCGGTTCGCCTCCCGCGCCACATACACCGGGGCGAGGGCGGTGCCGATCCCCCCGGTGGCCAGCGCGCCGGCGTTGCAGTGCGTCAGGACCTTCGCGCCGTCAGGCAGCAGGGTCTGCCCCGCCGCGCCGATGCGGCGACACATCGCCCGATCTTCTTCCCAGATGGCGGCGGCCTCGGCGTGCAGGCGCTCCCAGACGGCGGCGGCGGTGCCGGGCGTGGCAGCGGCGACGGCGGTCATGCGATCGAGCGCCCAGCGCAGATTGACGGCCGTGGGACGGGTCGCGCCGAGGCAATCAACCGCACCACTCAGCCGCTCGAGGAACGCCGCGCGCGACAACGCGCGGGCCTCCCGCAGGCCGGCCACGAGCCCCATCGCCGCGGCGATCCCGATCAGCGGCGCTCCACGTACCTGGAGCGACCGGATCGCTTCAGCCATCGCTTCGACGCTCTCCAGGTCTCGATGCACCAGCGCCTCGGGCAAGGCGCGCTGGTCGACGATGCGCACGGCGCCGGATGGTGCCCAGGTGATGGCTTGAACGGTCATGCATTCAAAGCTACAGAGACTTTTGCAGCTTGGAACGTCGCCTGCGCGAGCGTGACGGCACGACGGGACGGATGGGTATCCCGTTCGACACCGTTCCCGTTCAACGCTCGAATCTTCGAGGAGGCAGGCAATGCGAAGCATACTCGTTCCGCTGCTCGCCGTCGCCGCGATCGTGGCGTGCGCCGAACAGTCCAACCCCACGGAAGCCCTCCAGGCGGCCCCCACCAACAACCCGGCCGCTGATTCCAGCGGGGCTCACCAGCCGCCGGGGCCCGTCGCCTCAGTCACAGTTTCACCCTCACCGTCCGTGGCGGTCGGCGACTCTATCCCCGTGTTCGCCGTCGCGCGTGATGCCGCGGGGAACCAGGTCCCCGCGGCGCAGATCCAATGGACCGTGGGCGATCCCACCGTCGCCCGGATCGAGGGGGACTTTGGCCCGTCGTTGATTCTCCGCGCCCTGCACAGCGGAACCACGACGGTGACCGCACAGAGCGAGGGGATCAGCGGTTCGGCGACCGTGGTCGTGCGGTAGTGGTCATGCAGCACGGGGTGGAGCGTGGGCGCGGTGGCCCACGCTCCACTTCCCCACATCCCCACGTCCCCATAGCATTTCTCCCCATGACCTACCAAACGCTGCTGTTCGAGATCCGGGACGGGATTGCCTTCGTCACGGTCAATCGCCCCGACAAGCTGAACGCCCTGAACGACCAGGTAATGGCGGAGCTGGCCGATGCGGCCGAGCACATCGAGACGGAGCGCGCGATCCGCGGCGCGATCATCACGGGCGCCGGTCCAAAAGCGTTCATCGCCGGGGCCGACATCGGAGACCTCTCCCGCCAGGGGCCGTTCGACGGCAAGGCCCGCGCGATGCGCGGCCAGGCCGTCCTGCGCCGGCTCGAGACGTGCGGCAAGCCCGTGATCGCCGCGGTCAACGGCTACGCGCTGGGAGGCGGGTGCGAGCTGGCGATGGCCTGCCACCTGCGGATCGCCAGCGAGACCGCCAAGTTCGGCCAGCCGGAGGTGAAGCTCGGCATCGCCCCCGGCTACGGAGGGACGCAGCGGCTGCCGCGGCTCGTCGGGAAAGGCATCGCGCTGCAGCTGATCCTCAGCGGCGAGATGATCGACGCCCAGGAGGCGTACCGGATCGGGTTGGTCAACAAGGTGGTGCCGGCGGCGGAGCTGCTCGCCGAATCGGAGAAGCTGCTGCGGGGTATCCTGGCCATGGCACCGCTCGCCGTGCGTCTCTGCCTGGAAGCGGTCGATCAGGGCTGTGAGATGACGCTGGACGAGGGACTCCTGCTCGAGGCAAACCACTTCGGCCTGCTCGCGGCCACCAACGACATGAAAGAAGGCACGCAGGCGTTTCTGGAGAAGCGGCCGCCCCGGTTCGAGGGTCGATGACACGCGGACGGGCGCCGGCGCGCATCGCGCTGCTCAGCGCCGTCGCCGCCGCGGCGGTGATGGCGTGTCAGACGGACCGCGATCGTCCCGGCCCGCCGCGCCTCGGCATCACCATCGACCAGGACTCCGTCACCTCCCCCGACACGTTCACCGGAACGGTGCGGGCGGACGACCCCGACGGCATCGATTCGCTCTGGCTCTCCATCGATTCGGCCACACCGCTGGGCGCCGACGGCCTGCTCCAGCCCTCGTTTCAGGCGCCGTTTCGGGCGGAAATTTCCCCCGGTCACGTACAGGGCGATCGCATCCCCGTAAGCCTCACGGCGCGCGACATCTCGGGGTATGTGGGGGGCCTCGACACGTTCGTGATCGTCAAGGGTCCTTGACCCCTAAGTCTTGACCTGACAACGATTTTCGGTTATTCTACTAGGGCTTCCGGGGTCCTCCCAGAAGCCCCTCCTTATGACCGAGAAACGCGTCCGCCAGAACGCCCCGATGGCCGTGGGTGAAGCGCTGCAGGGGTACCTCGCCCGTTCCGGGATCGGGGCGCGCCTGTCGCAGGCGCAGGCGGTGACCGACTGGGCGGCGCTCGTGGGTCCGCAGATCGCCGCCGTGACCCAGCCGGAGAGCGTGTCGCCCGACGGCACGCTGTTCGTGCGGGTGGCGACGTCGGCCTGGATGAACGAGCTGCAGCTGATGATGCCCGACATCATGGCCCGGATCAACGCGGGCCGCGGCGCCGGACGCATCAAGACCATTCGTTGGCTCCTCACACGGTAACCCATGGCGAAACCGAAGCAGACCGGCTCGAAGGACACGAAGAAAAACGGCAACGGCGGCTACCAGGCCGACTCCATCCAGGTCCTGAAGGGGCTGGAGGCGGTGCGGCGGCGTCCCGCCATGTATATCGGCTCGGTCTCGGGGCGCGGGCTCCATCACCTCGTGTACGAGGTGGTGGACAATTCGGTCGATGAAGCGCTCGCAGGCTACTGCACCCAGATCGACGCCACCATTCACGACGACAATTCGATCACCGTGGTGGACAACGGCCGGGGGATTCCGGTCGACATCCACAAGACCGAGAAGAAACCCGGCGTCGAAGTCGCCCTCACCGTGCTGCACGCGGGCGGCAAGTTCGACAAGAGCACCTACAAGGTCTCGGGTGGACTGCACGGCGTGGGCGTCTCGGTGGTCAACGCCCTGTCGAAGAAGCTCGAGGTGTGGGTGGACCGCGACGGCAAGCGCTACCACATGGCGTTCGAGCGCGGCGACACGAAGAAGAAGCTCGAGGTGATCGGGAAGGCGAAGGGCACGGGCACCACGGTGACCTTCCTGCCCGACGATGCGATCTTCACCGAAACCCGGTTCGACTTCGCGACCCTCGCCACGCGGCTGCGCGAGCTGGCCTTCCTGAACAAGGGCCTGCAGATCACGCTCACCGACGAGCGGAAGGGCTCCAAGAAGCAGGAGACCTACCTCTACAAGGGTGGGCTCGTCGAGTTCGTGAAGTGGCTGCTGGGCAGCCGCAAGCCGCTGCATCAGAAGGTGATCAGCTTCGAGGCCACGCGGGAAGGCGTGGAGGTCGAAGGCGCCATCCAGTACGACGACGGCTACAACGAGAACACCTTCTCGTTCGTCAACAACATCAACACCCACGAGGGCGGCACGCACCTCACGGGGTTCAAGGCGGCGCTCACCCGCACCATCAACGAGTGGGCGAAGAAGGACGGCATCCTCAAAAAAGAAGACTTCACCCTCACGGGGGACGACATCCGCGAGGGCCTCACCGCCGTGCTGCACGTGAAGGTGAAGGACCCGCAGTTCGAGGGACAGACCAAGACCAAGCTCGGCAACTCCGAGGTCGAAGGCATCGTCAAGAGCGTCGTGAACGAGGCGCTGGGCGACTTCCTCGACAAGAACCCGAGCGTGGCGCGGGCGGTGATCGCCAAGGCCGTCAGTGCCGCCCGGGCGCGCGAGGCGGCGCGCAAGGCGCGCGAGCTGGTGCGGCGCAAGAACGCGCTCGACGGCGGCATGCTCCCCGGCAAGCTCGCCGATTGCTCGCTCACCGATCCGAGCCTGTGCGAGGTCTACCTCGTCGAGGGTGACTCGGCCGGCGGTTCCGCCAAGCAGGGGCGCGACCGCAGCTTCCAGGCGATCCTGCCGCTGCGCGGCAAGATCCTCAACGTCCAGAAGGCCCGGATCGACAAGATCCTCTCGAACGAGGAGATCCGGACGATCATCACGGCCATCGGGACCGGCGTCGGCGAAGACTTCAAGATCGGGGAAGCGCGCTACCACAAGATCATCATCATGACGGATGCCGATGTGGACGGCGCGCACATCCGCACCCTGCTGCTCACGTTCTTTTACAAGGAAATGAAGCAGCTGATCGACGCGGGCTACATCTACATCGCCCAGCCGCCGCTGTACCGCGTCGCCAAGGGGAAGGAAGAGTTCTACGCGTACGACGAGAAACAGCGCGACGACTACGTCAAACGGCTCAGCAACGGCGCCGAGACCCGCGGCAGCGTCGTGGTGCAGCGCTACAAGGGTCTGGGGGAGATGAACCCCGACCAGCTGCGCGACACCACCATGGACCCGCCCAAGCGCACGCTGCTCAAGGTGACCATGGAGGACGCGCTCGAGGCATCGACGCTGTTCGAGACCTTGATGGGGGACGAAGTCGAGCCGCGGCGCCGGTTCATCGAAGAGAACGCCAAGTTCGTCAGGAATCTCGACGTCTGATCCCGCTGCTCATCGCCCTCGGGGCCCTGCTCGTCGGTCTGGCCTGGCTGCTGCTGGGCGGGCGCAGCGACTCCCACGAGCCCACGGCGGGCCGACGGGTCGACGACGACATCGATCGCACGGAGTTGGAGCAGGCCGAACGCGACGTGCGCGACGCGGATGACGAAGACAGCGTGCGGGACTGGGGGCCCGGCGCCGGCAAACCCAGGCCCCCGCACCTGCTCTAACGAAACAGCGGCAAGAACCGCCCGTAGCCTTCCGCCTCCAGCTGTTCCACCGGAATGAACCGCAACGACGCCGAGTTGATGCAGTAGCGCAGCCCCGTGGGACGCGGCCCGTCGTCGAATAGGTGGCCCAGGTGCGAATCGGCCTGCGCCGAGCGCACTTCGGTCCGCTCCATGAAGAGCGACCGATCGGTTTTTTCCCTCACGTTGCCCGGATCGAGCGGCCTGGAGAAACTGGGCCAGCCGGTCCCCGAATCGAACTTGTCGAGCGAGCTGAACAGCGGCTCTCCAGACACGACGTCCACGTAGATGCCGGGACGGTGGTTGTCCCACAACGCGTTCTTGAAGGGCCGCTCGGTCCCCTCGTGCTGCGTGACCTGGTATTGCTCAGGCGTCAGCGACCGTCGCAGCTCGGCGTCGTCCGGCTTCTTGAACGGCTCGGCCATGGTCACTCCTCCCACGTCAGCTCGATCCGGCCTTCGGCCGCACTGATCGGCCAACGCACGGTGATCGAGCGTCCCTGTACGGTCTCTTCCATGCCCCGCTCCGACTTGGAGACGGTGACGATGTCGTGCTCCCACCGCTCCGCCTCGGGAATGCAGCGGATGGTGACCGGATGGGCGAGCGACAGCTCGGGCGCGAACCAGCCGCTCCCCAGCGCGGCGGCGTCCCAGCGGTACTCGATCAGGATCGAACCACTCGATGGGAAGCGATACCGCTTCCCGAGCCCGGGGGCGCGCAGCACCATCTCCACGCCGCCGGCGGTCGCGTCGGCGCGGGTGGAGAACGGTTCCCGCGCCCACGTGCGCAGCGGGACGTAGTCGCCGCGCTCGTAGGATTCGCGCCGCAGGGCGTCGGGCAGCACCCGCTCGACAGTCAGGACGCGGTCCTCCGGATCGACCGGCGGCAGCGCGTCCGCCGGCGGCGGCGCGTCTCCCTCGGGGGCCGTGTGGTACGCCTCGCGCCGGCGCGTGAGCACGTCGGCGAAATTGATGCCCCGCTCGAGGATCGTCAGCTCCTCGATCCCGCCCCCGCGTGCGGGACTGACGAGTGCCGACCAGCGCGCGGAATGCGCCCACAGCTCCTCCGCCCCATCCCCGTCCTGATCGAGCCGCTCGACCGCCGGCGGCTCGCCCCGGCGCAGCACCCGCTCCGCCGAGGCCAGCTGCTCCCAGACCGCGCGCCGCAGGTGGGGCAGATAGAGCCCGCCGAAGACGCCGTGCCAGTAGGCATCGTTGCATTGCGCCCGCCCGATGGCGCGCCGTGCCGCCGGCGGGTCGCCGCGGCGGCGCGCCAGCGAGGAGAGCGCGAGCATCTTGCGATGCATCCGGCCCGCTTCGGCGTACTTCACCAGGAAATGGCGCCAGTGACCGCCCCGCACCAGCGCCCCCTCGGGCCCGGCGATCCGCTCGGGACCCAGCTCCCGTTCGAGCGCCGCCAGGCGTGTCGCGGCCGGAGCCGGAAGGGCCCATCCCTCCATCTCGCGGTAGGAGGCGGTCGGCAGATACGCGAGACCGCCGCTCGTCACCTCCACGAGCGCCGCCACGGGGGTCGTGAGCCGGACCTCCCCGGCGGCAATCGTCTCCTGAATCGCGTCCAGGAATTCCCGCAGCCAGCCGCGCTCGTACACCCATTCCCGGGTGCCCGGCCAGCCGCCGAATTTTTCGCCGTCGTCGGCGAACACCGCCAACGGACGGCGGGCGGCGCGCAGCCCGTGCAGATACGCGACGGTGTCGGCGGGCGGCTTGAAGGGGACGAGATAGCGCAGCCGCTCGTGAATCGGGAACAGCGCGATGCGCCGCCCGTCGCTCTCCGTCCAAAACGGCCGGTGGAGCCGTTCGGAAGGAAGACCCGCCACCAGGAAGTGGCGGTCGTCCACCAGCGCGTAGCGCACGCCCGCATCGGCGAGATCGGCCGCGAGATCGGGCTCCCACACCCGCTCCGTGAGCCACAGCCCCGCGGCCTCGACGCCGAACCGCCGCCGGATTGCCTCGCGCATCCAGGTCACCTGCTCGATCCGGTCTTGGCGCGGCAGTGAGATGAGCACCGGCTCATAGAAACCCGCCAGCAACAGCTCCACTTTCCCATCGGCGGCGAGCCGGCCGATCCGGTCCACCAGCGGTGCCGCGTGCGCCTCGAGCCACTCGAGCAGCGGCCCGGAGAGATGCAGCACGATGGGAAAGAACTCGCGCTCTTCCAGCCGCTCGAGGAACGGTTGGTACACGTCGCGCACGTGCGCTTCGAACACGTGATCGAAGTTCCCGACCGGTTGATGGAAATGGACGCCGAAGATGAACCGGACTGGATCCACTCAGCCTCCCTCTTCCCCATCGGCGAACCCGAGCCGGTGCGCGACCGGTGCCAGCGCCGCCGCCGCCCGCGGTCCGGCGCGGGCACGCACCCGCGCGAGCGTGGTCTGGGCTTCGAACGGCACGTGCAACCCCTGCAGGGCCAGGAGGTCGGCGAGATCGAACACGGCGGCGACGGCCCGGGGCGATCGATCCTTGGCCAGCGACGCGACGGCCCGGACCAGGGCCGCCGCCGCGAGCCGCGAGACGTCGGCCGCCCCCGCCGCCAGCCGGGCCCGCTCATCCTTCGACAGGCGACGGGCGATCAGCTCCGCGCGGAGCGCGGCGACGACGGCTGTGCGGTAGTGCTCGGGCAGATCCTCGAGACCGAGACGGACCCCCGCCCCGCCGTCCAGCGAAGTCACGTCGACGGCGAGTCCGGCACCGCCCACCCGCTCGAGCGCGACGCGGAATTGCGCCTCCC
>Ga0326726_10000835_pt1 | contig 28087 bp, 26 predicted proteins | sample MHFenrmetagenome_2_FD_207603 | JGI IMG/M metagenome (GOLD analysis project Ga0326726, IMG submission 207603) | Lab enriched peat soil microbial communities from Michigan Hollow, Ithaca, NY, United States - MHF15MN | ecosystem: Environmental > Terrestrial > Soil > Wetlands > Peat | place: USA... | reverse complement strand
ATGAGCATGAAGTGGGGAACCATTCCCTCCGGGTCACGGAGTTCTCCCTCGTCATCGGAAACGCCTGCGGCATCCAAGGCCGCGACCGCGTAGGCCTGTACTGCGGTTCGCTCCTTCACGACATCGGAAAGATCGGCGTGCCGGACCAGGTGCTTCACAAGGCCGGGCCGCTCAATGCCGAAGAGCAGGCCATCATGCGCAAGCACCCCGAGATCGGCTACCGCATCATCGGCCATATAGGCTACTTCGCGGCCGCGGCCGAGATCATCCGCACGCATCACGAGCACTTCGACGGCTCAGGCTACCCGCGGAGGCTCAAGGGCGAGGAGATCCCGCACGGGGCCCGCGTCTTTGCCGTGGCCGACGCCCTTGACGCTCTCACGGTCACCCGGCCGTACCATCAGGCCGTCTCCTTCGATGCCGCCATCGAGGAAATTCTCAGGGCGTCTGGCGCGTCCTTCGACCCGGCAGTGGTCGAGGGCTTTCTCAAGGCTTTGGATGAGCTCAAGGAGATGGTAGGCAGGGTCATCTTCGACAGCAAGGACATGGGGCACGGCGACCTCTTGAGTCCGGAAGGATAACTTCCGCGGCTTTTTCACCTCTGCCGTCTCTTCCCTATACCACAGAGTGCACCGAGAATCCTTACGTCTTTTTCTATTACTCTCTCTGACCTTTGTGTGTCCGCCCATACGAACCTTCGCTTGTGTCAAATTTTTTCAAGCCACCTCAGTAAAAAATTTAAGAGGCAACTGACTCCTGCTTTCCCTCTTGAACGGCCTTCTCCCTCGCCGCGCTCGCCAGGGCTTTCATCGGCCCGAAGGCCTTCAGCCGCGCAAGCTGCTCTTCATCCCGCACGAAGAGAGAGCCGGCATAGGCAAGGGAGTTTAGCGAGACGCCTTCAAAAAACTCCCGAGAGCGAGGGACAAGCAGCATCCATTCGCGCGTCACGAGAAGACAGTAAGGCAATGTTTGGACCGTGAGGCGTGAAGCATCAGGTGTATTTAAGCCGACGCTCTGGAGCATCTCGCCATAGAGCTCGAAGGACGTCTTCGCTGCGGTTGCGGGGTCCCTGACTAAGTCGGGGCCCAGCCATATAAAGGAATGAAGGAATGGGAACGCGGGGATCGTACAGATTCCGGCCTCGCCCTTGATGCCTTCGAGCAGGGGCCCAATCGGGACCGCCGGGCCTGCCGGCGCCAAGGGGAGCGGCACCAGCTGGAGGTGTTTGTGCTGCTGGCTTGCGCCGGCTTCGCGGCCCCCGTTATAGAAGCCGAGGCTGTTGAATTCCGCCATGCAAAGCCAGAGCGCCTCGAAATCCTGATGTGTGAGCAGCGTGTCCTGGTCTTCGAAGCCACGGGTGACAATGAGAAGGTGGTGCTCCACGACATTGAATTTGTTCAGAATCGCAATGTGGGTGTCAGTGAGGTCCGAGACAATAAGGTCTTTTTCAGGGGGGAGAAAGGGGTTTACGCTCTTCCCGCCTATCGAACCCGCATCCTGTTTCTTTTTTGCCTCGTCCTTGCGCCTGAGGCTTGATAAGACCCTGACAAAGAACCGTATGCCGTTATCTTCGATAAAGGCATGGTTTGTCTGCACCGGCAGCAGGGAACCGCTGCGAAGCGCGTGTTCGGTCGTCGTGACGAGCCTTCCCCACAATGTTGCCTTTTTCAACATCATTCGTCGGCTTTCCTCTGTGAGCACGGAAGCGTTTCAGGCCATCAAGCGCCTTCTTTTGACGCCGACATTGGTGAAATAACCACCTCTGTCAGTGATTTCACCATATTTTGAATAAACTAAAGCCGGCCTGGCCTGGGAAATCCGTCCAAAAAGCCTGAATTGCCCGGTATTTATGGTCAAATTTGAACTTTAACGTCTAAGTATGAAAATTGCAACTAAATTTTAGTCCACAACCGATTTCAATGACAGAATGCTCATTATTAATGGCGATGGCAAAAATCTTACTAGTTGACGACGAAAATCTTATTTTGTACTCCCTTTCTGCAACGCTCAGACACGACGGTTCCGACGTAACGGCCGTTGCGAACGGGAAAGATGCGCTCAGCGAAATAAGCCGGTCCCCGTACGATATCTGCTTTCTCGATGTCAATCTCCCGGACGCAAACGGCTTTGACCTCATGAAAACAGTCCAGGAAATCTCCCCGGCAACCAGGATCATTATTATGACGGCGGTAGACCTCAATGACGGGCAGATGAGATATCTGCACAATAACGCATGTCATTTCCTGCCGAAACCATTCAACCTCGAGGATGTACGGTCGCTTGTAGCTAACATCTCCAGAACAGCAAGTGTAGCCGTGAACGAAGCATAACCCCTTGCCCCCCCCAAATCCCGTCGCAGAGAGTCGGCAGAGGCGCAAAAGCTTCTCAAGAGTATCGAGATATCCTCTTTGTCTCTCCCTCAGACGATAAACCCCTCATCATCGGAGATATCCTGCCCTTACCCCTTCATGCCGATAGCATCCTTTTCCCGCCATCGGTGGGAAGACTTATTCTGAAGGTGGACCCTCCGCCCTTGCTGCTCTCGATGCCGATTGTTCCCCCGTGTTCCTCGATCAACCGTTTTGAAATCGCCAGCCCCAGCCCGGTCCCCTTCGCCTTGGTCGTGAAAAACGGCTGAAATATTTTGTCCCGAACGGAGGCGTCTATACCCTTGCCGGTATCGGAGATATCTACCGTTACGGTATGCGCCGCCTCGTTGAGCGTGGTTTTCAAGACCAGGGTGCCTCCCTCCGGCATCGCATCGACGGCATTCAGGAGCAGGTTCATGAACACCTGCTTCAACTGCATCGGATCGCCCATGATTTCCGGAAGGGCGGGGCCAAACTCTTTCACGAGGGTTATGGCGCCCGGCTCGCCGGGAGCGTGGAAGCTGTTTTTCAACACCAGCTGCGCAGCGGTATCGAGGACGGAATTTACGTCGGTATTGGTAAGTTGCGGCATGGGTGGCCTGGCAAAATTGAGCAGCCCTTTTATCAAGCCTTCAATACGCTTGATCTCGTCGATAACTTTAAAGAGGACGCTCCGGTCCTCTTCCGACAAGTAGGGTTCCTCGGAGAGGACCTCCATCGTCACCTTAATGCCCGCGAGCGGGTTTTTGATTTCATGCGCCAGCCCCGTGGCCAGTTCTCCCGCCGTCCTGATTTGCTGGGCTCGTTGCAGCGCCTCTTCCGCCTGTTTTCTCTCGGTGATGTCTCGGTCGATCGCGAGGATGTATTTATTATCGCCGACCTCGAATACAGCAGCGCTGATCTCAACGGGGAACCGCGTGCCGTCTTTGGTGAGGTGGGTGACCTCGGTATGGATCCACTCTCCCGCCAACAGGCGTTCAATGCGTATCGGGATGCCCAGGGCGGCATCCGGCGTGTCGAGATCTTTGATGTTCATCGTCAGGAGCTCTTCGACGGAGTAACCGTGCATCTTCGCCGCGGCCTGATTGGTCTTCAGGATTTTACCGGCCTGCTCGCCTTCGGCAGCCAAAATGAAAATGGCATCTGCCGCGCTCTCGAACAGAAGACGATAGCGCTTTTCGCTCTCTTCTATCTCCCGTATATTTTCCCTGAGAGAACCCGCCATCTCGTCAAAGGCGATCGCCAGCTCCGCGAACTCGTCCTTGAGTCCTACGATGCGGTGATCCAGGTCACCGGCCTTCAATCGTTTCGTTGCATTGAGGAGAACATTGAACGGTTTCGTAAAACCGCGTAACAGCGTGACAGCTAGGACGATACTCAACAACGGCCCGAGAGCAACGAGCGCCGTTAGAAATATCCGCGCCTGTTTTGCATCCCGCAGCACGGCCTGCGTCCTTTCGTTGAGCTTACGGCTGGTCAGGGCGATCATGGTATCCACTCGCTTGATGAGATCGTCCCCGATGGCATAGGCGTTATCCTTCTCGGCCCGGAGCCGGGGCGCGCTCGCCTGCCGCGTCAGCACCCTGCGTACCGCGTGATCGTATTGATCGATCCGGGCACTCAAGTCCTGGATCCGCTCCCACACGCTTTCTGCATGGTGGCAACCAGAACAGGTGTCGATCGTGCTCCTCATGATGCGCACGTGGTTCGCGATCGTCTCGTCGCTCTGCTCATGTCGCGTGTCATGCAAATACAGATCTGCCTGGACAGTGCGAATATTCAGCAACAGGTGTTCCCGAAGGATCTCAACCTGGTGGAGCAGGATCAATTTATCGAACCGTGACGTGTTGGTGCCGATTGCCTGGATAAGATAGATTCCTCCGAGGAGTAAAAGCAGGGAAAAGACGCTCAGCACTATGATGATCTTTTTCTTCATCTTGAAGGGACATTATTCCGGGTTAGGAGGTTCAGGCCGAGTGCCCACGTATGCTCGTAAGAAGACTTGAAGCCGCTGGTTGCTTCAACAGTTTCGTATAGGGAACTCTTTGATATTGTTGACAAAGGACTTCTGAAATCCTTGGTCATGATAACCCAGATGCCGCATGCTGTCAACATGTCGATTTCATCAATATCAATGCGAACATACGGGGCAGGCATAGTCATTATCCTTTTTGACGCTAGGTGTCATATTTCATTACGCATACTGGCCAGCCGCATGACCCGATGCCCACGCCCAATGAAGGTTGTACCCGCCCAGGTGCCCGGTCACATCCATTACCTCGCCGATAAAATACAATCCCGGCACCTTCCTCGACTCCATGGTCTTGGATGACAGCTCGACGGTGTCGACCCCTCCGGCCGTTACCTCGGCGCTCTTGTATCCTTCGGTGGCGCTCGGCCTGATCATCCATGAATGAAGCTGGTTTACAATAAGCAGCAGCTCGCGGTCGGAATACTGCACGATTGGTTTTGACGTCACGTAGAGATCGCACCACGTCTGTACAAACCGTTTGGGGAAGAATCGATTGAGCAGCGTACGCATCTCCATGGCGCTCTGCCGTTTCGCGTCGATTACCGCAGGAATGTCGATTTCCGGCAAGAGATCGATCAGGATCGGGATGCCGGGCTTCCAGTACAATGAGGCCTGCAGGATTGCGGGACCGCTGACACCCCGGTGCGTAAAAAGAATGTTCCCGCGAAATCGACTGCCTCCGCACTCGACAACGGAGTCAAGCGAAATGCCTGCCAGGTCTCGGAAGATCTTCTGGTCGCGCCCGGAGAAGGCGAGGGGTACGAGAGCAGGTTTGACCTCCGTTACCCGGAGGCCAAATTGCCGGGCGATGTTGTGTCCGAACCCGCTCGCCCCGAGGCCCGGGTAGGAAAGCCCTCCCGTGGCGATGACAAGGGATGCGGACTGGAACCTTCCCTGGTCCGTCGCGAGCAGGAAGTCGCCGGTCTTTTGGATTTTCGTTACCCGGCATTCAAGGAGCATTTCAACCCCGGAGCGGTCGCACTCGGACCGGAGCATGGTTAGAATATCACGTGAACTTTTTGCGCAAAAAAGCTGGCCTGCTTCTTTTTCGTAATACGCGATCCCCTCTTTACGCACGAGGAAGAGCATGTCTTCGGGCGTAAACCGCGCGAGCGCGGACTTGCAGAAATGGGGGTTTTCAGAAAAATAGTGCCCGGCCGTCACATGCAAGTTCGTGAAGTTGCATCGCCCTCCGCCGGAAATGAGTATTTTGGAGCCCATGTGCTCTGCGTGGTCGAGAATGAGCACGGAACGGCCGCGTTTTCCGCACTCCGCAGCGCACATCAGTCCCGACGCGCCCGCTCCGATGACTATGACATCTTTCTTCACAATATCAGGATTTTTTTGGACCGAGGACATGGAGAGTACTATACCGAAGGAAGTGGAAAAAACCAAGAAGATTAAGGGTAAAACAGGAAGAAAAAGGAAAAGCAATCCGCAAAAAAGCAAACATGTTGACAAGGTTCACAGGAAGGGAACGAGCTCTCCGTGTATATCCTGTAATCCTGTCAAAAGAGCGGTTTTCGATGTTCCCGTGCCAAGGGTTGTGAAAAAAAACGGCGGGCAGCAGTGCGGCATACAGCCTATACCGCAACCTGCCGCTTGCTGACCGACACCCGCGCTGCCTGCGGTCCGTCCGTTCCCTGTTCCTCAACAAAGGCCACCTCGGCCCCGACTTTCAACCGGCCAAAGTCCTCGTTCAGGACGCTGTTGCCATGGAAGTAGATCTCCCGCTCGTCTGGTGTCTCGATGAACCCGTACAACTCGCCCGGAAAGAGCCTGATGATACGCCCGCTCTGCGGCCCGTGGTGAATTTTGATATCGCCGCGCTCGCGCCGCGCATGTTCCTCGAGACGCCTGCTTGCGATGTCAAAAGCATCTCGGATCGCGATATAGACGTCTTCGTTCTCTTCGCGGGTCACTGCCAGCTCCTTGCGGGGCACGGTAATATCGATCCGTACGCCGAAAAGCTTGCCCTGATGCTGACGCCGCTGCGTGCTGTCGACCACGACCCTGCAACTCATGATGCGGTCGTAAAATTTGTCGAGCTTCGTGGCCTTTTCGCTGATGTGCGTCTCGAGTGCTTCGGAAAGCGGGATGTTGCGGAAGGTAACCTGTAAAGGAAGTCTCATAGCTGCGCCTCCAATCTGTAAAAACTGCTGCATGATCTCTAATTAAAACGTAGCACAAAACAATGCGCCTGTCAAACAACGCAACGCGCGTCAGATACCATTACGGCATTCGCTGTCCTGCAGCTATCCTTTCAGCCTCACGCGCGCTTTTTTCAGGAGAAGGTCGGGCACATACGAAGATTTAAATACGCGCAGGTTCTCCCTGTCCAGGTCCTGCTCGAGGTTCAAATATTTATAGGACGGCGGAAGGATCCTGGCGAAGTTGTTGAACAGGTACTGATAGACGCCCTTGAACTTGGTCCGCGCCTTCGCAAAATGAAGTACGAAGGTCTCCGGGTTCAGTTCTTCTCCCAGCACGAAGCCAGCCGGCTCGTCATTCGCATAGTAGATCCCGCCGCAGAGCACGAGCTCGTCGTATCGGTCGAGGGCTTCACGGCAGGGCCGGTAATCCGTCTCGTCCACGTTCATTTCAGAGGTCTTCAGCCAGTCATCCAGGATAAAGCGTGCTTCATCGAGCCGGTCGTTCGTAAGCGGCTGGGCGTTGTGGGTGTATAGCTCGAGAAATTGCTTCAACAGGTTCCTTTTTTTATGAAGGTGCCGCCCCCGGTAGGTGCTCATTTTTTCCACGGTATAAACATAATCAGCGTCGCCTTCGGCAAAGGTCACGTCGAACTCAGCGGGATCGAACGCCGTCAGCCACTCTTCCGGTATGGGGAACAGGAATTCGACGTCCCGCATCAGATCTTTGAGATAGGCAGTGTCGATCCGACGCACGTCTGACGTGGGCATGATGTAGGTACGGTCGTCGTATGATCTCCCTCTGATGAAGACTTCCTTATCGATCATCACTTCATAGTCATGGTTCGCCCGGAAGAGGTAGAGGTTGGGGAATGTGTATTCCGACAGCGGTGAGCGGACCGCCTTGAGGCGCGGTACGAGGATGTCTTTATGCTGGAAGGCAAGCTTTTCGGATATCATACGGGTGCGCCTGACAAGCGGCGGAGGGCGTCAACAATGAGCTCTGTAGGAAAGTATAGCAGAAAATGCTCAGAGGGGAGTCTGGTCTTCGTCTTCAGGTCCGCGCGACTGCCCTCCCGGGACAGCCGAGTAGTCATTCCGATCGATAGAACGCGACGCATGCACCGGTGTCTCCCTCATTTTTTAAAGAGGTGGAAAGTTTTTCTTCAAGGCGAGGTCCTGCGTGAGCTGCGTCCTAATGAACGTACGTATCAGTTCTTTGTCCTCCGGGCTGATCTGTACGAACCTGAGGCCCATGCCGTGTTCCTGAAACGGCTTGTTTCTTTTTGTGAAACTGTAGAGGACGAGCCCCTCCGTTTTTATCCTAACAGTGCTCATGCAAAAAACGATCGGAAGCAAGGTCCCGACAGGCTGCGGATTTTGAGTGCTGATATAGAGACCGTTTTCCGACAGATACGTAACATATTCGCTTTCGCCATGAGGGTCGGCTGTGTCGTCATCCACAATCATGCCAAGGCGGGTCCTGAACCGTATGACCCGCCGCGGGGTGGGCTCCGTCACGCTTTGAATTGCCGCATAAAGCTCATTCGGGTCTGCCAGTTTTTCAAGATATCTCGCGCACCCTGCGCGAAGGCATGTGTCCCCGTATTTCGGATTTTTTTCACCGGTATATATGATTACCGGGATGGATCCGGTCCGGGGGTTTTTTTTGATGTGCTTCAGGAAATCGATGCCGCCCATCCGCGGTAGAGTCAATTCCGTCAGGATAAGGGAGGGCACGGCAATTTTGATGATCTCGAGGGCGTCCTCTGCCGTTTTCATGGTATGTATATTGTATTCGAGTCGCTGGAGCAGAATGCTGGTATAAAATAAACTTGAAACATCGCCGTCAATTACAAGGAGAAGGCGCTTTTCGTGATCGCCGGTTGGCCGCACCACCGGAACATTTTTGTCTTTGTCCATAGGTGTACTCATGTCTCCTTATCGCGGGGATCGTCAACCTGGCAGCTTCGCGTCGCAATTTGGCACTTATTCAGTATAGCATGGAACCGGCTCCCCCGGGGTGCAAGAAGGTCCCGCCGGGAAAAGTTGTGCTTCATATCAACTTCGCCTTCATTGGCATGCAGAAGAGCAGAGTGCAGCACGCGTGCCGAACGCGCATTTATGGTATACTTACCAATAAGAAGACCATTATCGTATATTTTAAACATCAGGAGGACGTATGCTCGTTATCGCGGACAATCTCAGCGTCAGGAATGCAGCTTACATGAAGGCCGTGAAGGAAAAGGACAAAAAAGCCATTGAGGTGATGGCAAAGGAGCTAGCGTCTCTCGGCGCGGAGATGATCAACGTACAGGTCTCGCTCGATGGTATCGGGGATGAAGACGCCCTGCCCATGGCCGCGGAAGCCGTGCAGAACGGCGCTCAATTGCCCCTGTGCCTGGATTCGAGGAACGTGAAGGCGCTCCAGAAAGCCGTGCCGCTCTGTAAAGAACCGCCGCTCATCAACTACCTGTCCGCGGACGAGAAAAATCCCGATGAAATCCTTTCCCTGATCAGGGAAACGAAATCGAACCTCGTCATCAGGGCGCTGAAGGGAACGGTACCGACGACACTCGAGGCCAAGCTCATGATCATCGAGGACCTCGTCGAGAAGGCCAATGCCGCCGACGTCCCGAACGAACGACTCTTCGCCGATCCCTCGGTCGTGCATATCGGCAAGGGCATGGGCCAGGAGCACCTCCTGAACGCTCACGAGAGCATCGTCGTGCTGAACGAGATGGTCGATCCTCCTATCAATACGGCAGTCTGGATATCGAACGTCACGGCGGGACTTCCAAAGAAGCTGAAGTCCATAGTCGCCTCGGCTTACCTGAGCTATCTCGCCGGGGCAGGGTTGCATGCCGCCATGATAAACGTGAAGGATCCGGAGCTCATGAAGGCCGTCTACCTGGTCAAAACATTCCGCGACGAGATCACCTTCGCGGAGGCGGACCTGGGGTAGGATAAAAGCGAAACACTAAATTTCAGGCGCCGATAACAAATAAATTCCAATAATGAGACGGCAATGACCAACATGTTTGGAATTTTGAATTTGTAGAATGGGGCTTATTTCAGATTTGAGTTTTACGATTTGAGATTTCTCTGTAGATCAGTTCACCGCTGCGAATATTCCTTCTGCACTTCCGGGATAAGCCGCTGGTACTCCTCGTAGGGTATTTTAGAATTCCAGTTGTCGGTGATCATACCGATGCCGATCGCCAGATAGAAGAGGATGAGAAGAACAACTGGATAGAGATAGGGTTTAATCGTCCTTACCGTCCTGCCCGTGCGGAGCGAGAGATCAAGCGCCCCTTCCGCCGGGCATCGGGAGATGCAGGTGAGGCAGCCGAAACATTCCTCGGATTTCACAACCTTGTTGCTCTCGACGTCGATCAACGTCGGGCAGTGTACTGTACAAGCGTGGCAGTGGACGCACTTTTCTTCGTTCCTCCTGATCTTGAAGGGACTCAGGCGGCTCACAAGGCCGAGGAGCGCACCGTAGGGGCAAAGATAGCGGCACCAGAAGTTCTTATACAGGAACGAGAGCACAACGAGCGCAATAAGGACCCACAAAGTAAGGGCCGACATCTCGGTGAAGAACTTCATCATCCGCACGTCCACGACCTTGTAGTAATCGGTGATCATGAAGAGAAGCATCATGGTCGGCGCCATGGCGATGCCGATAAGAAACACGAAGAGGCCCAGCAGAATATATTTGAGCGACCGGAGGGAGATATCGATAAATTTGCCGATGCGAAAGTTCCTGCCGAAGATCTTTTCCCCTGCCATCCAGACATACTGCGACAGCGTGCCGACCGGGCAGATCCAGCCGCAGAAGCCCTTTTTCATAATAAGGGAAACACCGAGAATGGCGATGAACATGATGAAGCCCGACGGGTGCACCGGCTCGACAATACCCGTAAAGAGAAAGTACTTGAAGGCCATGAGCCCGCCGATCGGCAAAAAGGCGTCTACCGACGCGGGCCGGCCCACAAGGAGCTGACCCGGGACTTCAAATTGGCGGACGAACTGGTAGAACCGATAACCGATGAAGAGCGTAAGCAGGACAAAACCGGACTGCACAGCATACCGCATGACGCGAATATATGTTCTCTCTTTGTGCATGTTCGGATGATACACGTTTTACGCAGCGGCCGCTATGACCCGGATCATATCGCGCCGTTTTTCTGGCGTTCGATGACCCTCTCAATCCCCAGCCGGGTCGCTGAAAATCCGGGGACCGTGGGCTCTTCCTCTTTCTTAACGGTGACAAAAAAATCGCAGCGCCAGCAATTGTTCAGCTTCTGCGCATAGGTGCCCTGGATCTTGCCGCCGCAAAGCGAACCGGCGATGGCCCAGCACGCCCTGCCTCCGTTCAGACCGCCGTGCGCCCCGTGCAATTCCTCATGCGTGGTCACGGGACAGACGCCAAGATCATGCGTCCTCGGTCCTCCGGGCTGCCGTCCGCAGTTCTTGAATTCCCAGCAGTTCTTTTTTGCGCTATCAACAAGCTTCATACCGAACACTCCTCTTATTTCCCGTCGGAAAAATCAAAAGCCCGGTACACTTTTGCACTTCAAGGGCTTTTGTGGAGAAACAATATACAGCGTCGACAATGGAAAAGTCAACTTTTTTCAGCACTACTCACGATTAATTTTTTTTATATTTTTATAGAAGGACTTTTTAGGGTTGTGCACAAGTGCTTCCCTCACTCATCGCCTTCCCGGCGAATAGCCATAGAGGACAAAGCTCTGCCAGCTAAAAGGGATTTATCGAGTTATTCCTAACTGCCGGCATAAGGATTCACCGGCAATCCGCAAGGCCTTCGTGCCCGTGATCTCCCGGGGGGAGCGCGGCAGGAGCGCGACGGGCAGGCCGTCCGCCAGAATCCTGAGCTCCGACAGGTGTGTCTGCTGGTTCCGGTACATGGCCCGAAGGGTGTCCGAATCGGCGTTCTCGATAACGCAGTTGACGACCATGCCATGGACCGGAAGGGCATAGTCCGCGAGCGTCTTCATGAGCCGAATAACGTGCTTAACCACGAGCGCTTCGGGATTGGCGACAATGACGAAGGTCGTTTTGTCATGGATGAACCGGGCGAGTTTTTCCGAAAGCATGATCCATTCATCCATGGTATCGGCGATGGAGCGCCTCCCGATGAGCTGCTTGCCGATCCTGTCCAGCCCCTCGAAAACTTTTGCGCCGGCCCTCAGGTGTTTCCGGATGGAGCGCGGCATGTCCAAGAGGTTCAGGGTCTCACCCGCCGGAGCCGTGTCCCAGATGACGCGCTCGTAGTTCCCCTGCCCGACAATATCGACAATGAGGTCGAGCATGGTCTCTTCCCTGAGTGACGGGGCCGAGCCGATGTAATCGAGAAGCTGATGGCGGGATTCGCTGTCGAGCGCGTCCACATCGATAAGCTGGGAAAGGATGTCGTAGAAATCGCGGCTGAAACGCTGCTTCCACCGCGCGACGATGGCCTCCTGGCTGATTTCTACGGCTGCGAGGTTCTCATCGATCTGTTTTACCGTGTCGCCGATGGTCTCTTCGAAGATGTCCGACAGGGAGGGTGTCATGTCAGAGGTGACAACTATCGTTTTTTCCCCTGATGCCGCGCAGCAGACGGCAACCGCGGCTGAGCAGGTCGTCTTGCCCACGCCGCCTTTGCCGCCGAAGAGGATAACGGGTTTATTAGTCATAGTTTTTGTTTTGAGTATCTCCCTGCCGATAGTTACACTATAGCAGAAGGCACTGTGAACAGGCGGGGATGGCATTTTAAATCAAAAGTATTAATTTACTTCGCTGAACATGGCCCAGCGAACGTCATTTCATACTATGATAAGAGAAACGTTCTCCTGTATTGCTGGGGGCGAGCAGGCCTGATTGCAAATGGCGGTACGATGTGCTTTAATTAAATTAAACATCGGATCAAGATCAGTAGGAGATCGGCAGCTGATTCTGAGCTGGATTGTAACGGTTGCCGGTCCGTGTTATGTGGAAAGGAGATCATTCCATGAAAAAGCTGAGTTTCTATCTATTCGCTCTTGTGCTGGTGACGATGCTTCCTGCTCTCGGAATGGGAGCGGAAAAGACCCATGCCTATAAAACCGAACTCTCGGGCCACGCGGTCATTCCTATGGCAACGACAATGGCCAAGGGCATGGCAACCTTCGAGACAGCAATGGGCGGCAAAGAACTGACGTACAAGCTGACCGTGGAAGATATCGAGAATGTAACTGCCGCTCACATCCATATCGCCAAGAAAGGAAAGAACGGACCTCCGGTTGCCGGGCTCTTTGCCGGTCCTAAGAAAGAAGGGAAGTTCAGCGGCACGCTTGGCGAAGGGACGATCACCGACAAGGACCTTGTTGGCCCAATGGCCGGAAAAACGGTCAAAGACCTTGTCAAAGCGCTTCGTTCGGGCGGGCTCTATGTGAATGTCCATACGGACAAATATCCTGATGGAGAGCTTCGCGGTCAGATCAAGTAAGGGGATCCGGCGTTTTGCTCTAACGAAGGGCCGGAGGAAATCCGACCCTTCTTTTTTTGCGGGCGTAATCCAACGATCTTCGCCCGTATCCGGTGGCAAGGACGTGTCTTCATAAAACTTCTCTTGCCATCCTCAGGTGTCTGCACCGAGCATCAGCTTTTTTTTCTCACGAGTTCTATCACCGTCACTTCCGGCGGAGAAAGAAAACGGATCGGGGGGCCCCAGGTGCCGGTGCCGCGGCTCACGCGGAGTATCGATCCGGCCGGCAGATCGAACCTCCCGGCGTTCAGGGGGTAGGCGATTTCGCTGATGTAGGTAAAAGGGTATATCTGCCCTTTGTGCGTGTGCCCGGAGAGCTGGAGATCGAACAACTTGGCTGCATCCTGGTCCACAACAGGCCGGTGTTTGAGCAGGAGTGTGAACCGGTCTTTCGGTAAAGCGGACAGAAGCGCTGTTTCCGGCTCGGGCTTGTCGACCTTCATTTGCACGCCTGAGGGGTCGTCCACGCCCACGATGTTGATCGCGCCGTTCTTCGCCGCTTCGCCGCGGAGCAGGGTAAATCCGCACTCTCTTGTAAATGCGAGCGCCTGCTGGATGCCGGCGTAGTATTCGTGGTTCCCGGTGATCGCATAGTTGCCGTAGGGAGCGTGTACACTGCGAAGAAGGTCGGCCATTCCTTCCATGTTGTTGATCTGGGCGTCCACCAGGTCTCCGGTAGAAATGAAAATATCGGGCTTTTCGGCCTTGACGATATCGACGATCTTTTTCAGCCTCGAACAGCCTACGATGAGTCCCAGGTGAACGTCCGAGATCTGCACGATGGTGAGCCGACTGATGCTTTCGGGGAGCTTCCTTGTCTCGATCCGCAGCCGTTCGGTGCGGATGTTCAGAGCATCGAAATACCCGTACAGGCAAATCGCCAGGGAAAGGCCTATGCTGATAACAAAGGAGCTTCTCACGGGAATCGAAGCTCCGGAAAGACCGACACGCGGTATCGAGGACGCGATCCGAACGAGAACGGAAAGGAGGTCGAGGAGGATCGAACTGCAGAAGAACAGAAACAGCGCCGCCATCCAGAGATAGGCGGCAAAGGAAAGCACCTGTGCCGCAAGCTGATATTCGTAGCGCTCAAGCAGGCGGATGAAAAAGGGGGCGAAGGTCATCGCCAGCATGAATACCGCAAGCGCGGCTCCTGTTCCAGGGCCGAAGCCCAGGACGCTCCGCGCGCGGGAAAACGTATAGACATGCATTCCGCCGTAGACCGCGAATATGGCAAGAAAGAAGAGGCTCATCTGCCGAAACTCACGCCCATACCCTCGGCGATCTTCACGAGCTCGCCTTCGGGATCGACGAGCTTGAGGCTGCTGATCGCCTTGTCGAGCGGGACCGAGGTGATGTTCGGCGGCTGGTAGGAGACCATCTCGCCGAACTTCTTTCGGGCGATCAGCTCCACAGCCGCCGCACCGTAGCGTGATGCGAGGATACGGTCAAAGGAGCAGGGACTGCCGCCGCGCTGCAGGTGGCCGAGCACCGTCACCCGCGTCTCGATGCCGGTACGTTTGCAGATTTCATCACTGACGATCTCGCCCATGCCGCCGAGCCTGAGCACATACCCGTCAGCGGCCTTCTCGCGTACCGCCATCTCGCCTCCCGCTGGCTTTGCACCTTCAGCGACCACGACAATGCTCGAATGACTTCCTGCCTTTTTCCGCTCCAATAATTTTTCTGCAACTTTCTCCATGCGAAAAGGTATTTCGGGGAGGAGAATGACATCAGCGCTGCCTGCAATGCCCGCCTCGAGCGCGATCCAGCCTGCGTAGCGTCCCATGACCTCGAGCACAATCACCCGCTGGTGACTTTCGGCCGTCGTATGGAGCTTGTCGAGCGCGTCCGTTGCCGTATCCACCGCCGTCTGAAAACCGAAGGTCACGTGGGTGGCCATGAGGTCGTTGTCAATGGTCTTGGGCACGCCAATGACCCGCACCCCGAGCTTCTGGAGACCATGCCCTATCTTGAGCGATCCGTCACCGCCGACCACGATGAGGGCCTCAAGTCCCAGCTCCTTGATATTACTAAGGACCAGCGCTGACATATCTTCCACGATCTCCCTGCCGTTGACCACGGTCTTATACGCGAAGGGGTTGCCGCGGTTCGTGGTGCCGAGGATGGTCCCTCCGACGAACAGTATCCCGCGCGTGTTCCATGAGGTGAGCTGTCGTGTTTTGGTGGGTGTGAGCAGGCCCTCAAACCCGTCGATGACTCCCGTCACCTCCCAGCCATACTTGAAAATAGCGGTCTTCGTGACCGCGCGGATCACCGCGTTTAACCCCGGAGCGTCGCCTCCTCCTGAAAGGATACCGATCCGCATGATTACCTCCACTTTCGATTAGATGCTTGCTACCGCAGGACGCAGAGCTCATAGCTCATGGCAACTATAAGCTATAAAATAGTTCTTAACCCCAGCAGCTTGGCCCCGCCTTCGCAGGCAATGTTTAGAACGTCTTCTCGTGAAATCCCCGCTTGTTCAAAGTACGACAGTTCCGCATCATAGATTTTCCTGTATTCCGGATCAGGCAGCGCGCAATCAGTGCCCACAGCCAGAGGGACCCCGATCTCGCGCGCTCTACCGATCATCTCAAGCTGATTCGCGATCAACGCCGTGATATGTGCTTTCATCTCTTTCGATATCGTTGTGGAATCAGCAGCCCGCGCGAGCGCTCCCACGGTCGGCGTCCAGTACGTTCCGTGCTTTGCCATCGTTTCGAGCATGCGCTCGGTCATGAAAAATCCGTGCTCCACCGATCGTACGCCTGATTCCGTTGCAACCAGGATTGCGGCCTCGCCGTTCGCATGGGCCATGACATCGAGGCCTGCTGCCGCGGCCTCATCGACAATGAACCGGAGTTCCTCGGAATGAAAACCGCCGGGGGTAATGGTCCCAGGCTCCTTGAGGCTCACCACACCCGATGCCATGATTTTTATTATACCAGCTCCGGCGCGCTTGAGCTGGAGGATCGCGCCCCGGATTTCCGCCCTCGTCTCTACAGGAACGCCGAAGAAGGAACCATATCCTCCCTTTTTATAAAGCGCCCATCCGGCGCTCACGATGGTCAGCCCGCTTCGCAGCGCGGTCCCGGTCTTCAGTCCTGCTCCTTCTTTTGTTCCGGCATCCCTTATTGCAGTGGCGCCCGTCAGGGCTGCGTCATCAAGCCCCTTCTCGTTCTTGATGTGCACATGGGCGTCAACGAGTCCTGTGTGTATTGTATCTTCCCCCATATCCTTATTCGATTCAGATGAAAAGGCTCAGCTTGAACCCGATCAGGTAATACTTAAATCCAGCCGCGGTTGCGCCTGCGTTGTTTCCGCCTTCCGCATTTATTTCGAAAGAAGTACATCGCTTCACATTCCAGCCCGCGGAAACCGATGCTCCGGCTATACCCTCGCTGTTCCCTTCTCCATAGCGGGTAAACGATTGATAGCCCGCATAAGGCTCGAAAAACACATAAAACCCCTGGTGCTCGGCGTAGAGAGAAAGAAAAACTTGATGTAACGTAAAATCCTTTGGATCGAAATATCCACTCCCGCTCTGCCGCCTGAAGTCCAAGTACCTGAATCGATAGCCCGCGTCGATTTTAGGACCTTTGGGCGCAACGATATATTTGAAGGCGAAGCGGACGTCGTTGGCGCCGTTGCCATCGGAGTAGTCGGAACGAATGTAGCTTTCGGAGAACGAGAGCAGCTCCGTTGCACGCTGGGACAGGGAGAGCGCTTCGCTCGACCGGACTATTTCATTTTTTATGAGCTGCGCCGTGTCCGTGAGCACCTCCCTCGCCGCGCTCAAGTCCATCGTTCCCCAGCCCAAGTCGACATCTGCCTTTACGTGGCCGATCACGGTATTTCCACTCCTGCTGTCCGTCCGGATGACCCCCAGGCCTGCACCGGTGCCGATTGTCCCGTGCCGCGAGTACGTCCTGAACAGCACGTCCTCGGCTTTTTCCTTCCTGACCGGATCGACGGCATCGAAAAAATCATACCGCACCTCGGATTCCCAATCATGGACCCAGAAACCGAAGAAAAGCGCATATCTATTTTCCCTATTGTCATCGGAATCCTTATAATAATTGTATTGAATTCCCGGTCCGGCCGGCCTCACGGCACAGAGAGCGTCCTGAAGCTTCTGCAGCTCTATTACCTGGAAGGGAAAGGACGGCTTGAGCTTTGAGCTGCTCTCCCGCGCAGAAGCCTTGTCCCCCGCGTCCAGATACGCTGAAGCGAGACCCAGGCGTGCCTCGAAGTTCTCGCCCTGTTCGAGCGCTTTTTCGTAAAGCGGCAAAGACTCTTTTGTATGCCCCTTCCATCTCAACACGTTCGCCTTCACGACCAGCGCTTCCTGGCTCTCCGGATACGCTTTCAGTACCTCGTCCGCTTCCACCTTGGCCTCGTCCAGCTTGCCGGACCATGACAGGACCCTCGCGAACTCGATCCGGGCATCGCGATTCTCGGCGTTCTCGGCAAGTATCGAGCGGAGTACACGTCCCGCGTCCTCCAGCCGGTCCGTCCATGAAAGCGTGACGGCCATCTGAAGGCGTTCCTGTTCGGTGAATGGTGAGGGGCTCAGGGTAAGCGCCTTCATGAACTCTTCGGCGGCTCTTTCGTAATCTTCCTGCGATACAAAATAGTCACCAAGCTTCTTTCTGAGCAGCGCCTCTTCTCTTTTGTCTTTCGCCTCGTTAATGGCCTTCTCTGAAGACTCGATAAACCCACTGTCCCCGCTCGCCTTTGGCAGTTCGGCAATAGCGTGTGAAGAGCAGGCGCCGACCAGGATGCCGGCGATAAGGAGAGTTCGCGCGCTCATGATCTCCTTTCGATGAGTTCTCGGAACGGGCTGAGGCTGGTGTCATTGTTTATGAGCAGCCGCGGGATATCGTATTGGTCGCTGCCTTTCCCAAAATATCCTCGCTCCGAGTTCAGCATGAAGGAAAACCCTGCGTGCGTTGCGATCTCAATGCTCTTTCTATCGTGCATTCCATAGGGCCACGCGAGTATGTTCGCGGACCGGCCCATTTCCTTTCTATAAAGCCCCTGGAACACGGAAAGGTCCTGCTTCAGCTTTTCATTGAAAGCAGTGACCGCCGTTGACCGTGGCAGCCTTCCATACCAGGAATGGAGGCCATACGTATGGCAACCGATCTCGACCATCCCGCTCTTGGTGAGGAAGCGGCACTCGTCCCAGCTTAAGCGGGGGTCTTTACCGCTCACAAATCCGCCAACAGCGCTCCCGATGATATTGATCGTTACCTTGAACCCGTAGTCTGCAATAAGCGGAAACGCGTGGTCCATAAATGAGGAGTATCCGTCGTCGAACGTTATAACCACGGCCCGCCTTGCATGTTCCGCGTCGAGTGAACCAAGCTCTCGGAATGAAAGTGCACGGTACCCTGCGCCATAGAGCCACTCCATCTGGGATGCAAAGAGCGGAGGCGATATGGTCTCCGTTTCATGCATCTCATGAGAGATATCGTGGTACATAAGCACGGGAATCTTCACTGCGTTCGCTGTCGCATATTCAGCGAGAGAAAGCGACACAACGGCAACTCCGCCCAGCTTCAGAAAATCCCTTCGCGTCAGGATCATTGCGCCTCCGGAATCGCCTGAAGGATTTTTTGGTAGGAGTAGTAGCTTTCCTTCAGGTACACATGAAAGATCGGCGTGTCCCATCCTTCCCAGGAATAGGCCTTGATATGCGCTGGAGCGAGCTCCGTCGGAAGACTGTCCGTATAGTTAAGCGTTCTCCCTGTCTTTTGGGCAACAAGCTGTCCCTTCTCGGGTTTGTACGAGAGCGCGAGAATCCCTATGCCTGCGGTTTTTCTCGTCATGTCATCTCCATCCATCCACAGGACCGTCTTCGAGCTGGGGTCGGTGATGTTGATCAGCCCCCAGGGGATGCGGAGCTCGATCTTGTTGTCATGTGCGAAAAAGTCCGCCAGAGAATGATAATCCCTGCTCTTCACATCAAGGCTACCGAACCGAAGGCGGCTCATGGTAAAGACGTGCGCCGGGAAGAACCGCTTTCCATCCTTGCTGATCCTGCGAATGTTCGTCTCGTTCTGCATCATCGCCCATGCGCCCTGATCCGACGCCTCAGGCCTGACTGCGCCTTTTTTCCCGTTCAGGTATTTATCATAGGGCGCGGCCGTGAGGATCCGGCTCTTCTCCTTCCCTGCCAGGTGTATGAGAAAGGTAAGCCCTACCGGACTCTTGAGGTTCGTACCAAAGGGGAGCATCCGTTCACCCTTATCTGATGAGCACGTATCGAGTCCGATCACGAAGTTCGTCTGCATAAAATCGATCATACCAGCGGTTTCGAGCAGAAGGTAGAGAAATCCCTCATCATGTTGTGCTGACAGCCGAACGAGTCTCCGCCCATCATCCGATCCGTCATGGTACTGAAAAACCATCGAATCTTCTTTTTTTTCGTAGAGCGCCGGAATATCCTGCCAGTCTTCGGTGCGGCAGGCAAGATGCACTTTCTTCCCTGGATATCCGGGATATGCAGCCAGAAGTCCGTAATTCTCTTCCGGATCCTGGAGATTATACCAGAGAGGCTTTCTCTCCGCCGGGAGCTCGGCAGGCAGAAACAGCCAGTTCCTCTTGAACCACTCGTCGAACCAGCTGAACAGGACCCCGCCGGCCATGCCCGCCTCGTGGATCGCCTTCATGAGAAGCCCGTTGATCTCGCCCTGCTCTCTATCGCCATGGCCGCCGTGATGCCAGCCGCCCCGATGCCAGTGGGCAGCCTCACGGCTGGAGGGGACGCCGAATTCTGCAATCACGATCGGCTGGCGGCCGTGATGCTTTTTGAGCGCCAGGAGATATGCGAGGTATGGGTTCTCCTGGTCAAGGTAATCGTTGTTCATGAAATCAGGGTAATAGGGATATGCATGATAGAGTGCGAAAAATCCATTGCCTCTGATCGGAGTTATCTTCGCAGGATCGAGCGACTCTTCGTCTTCGATATGGACGTCGATGCAGGGAGCCTGGTAGCCCTGCGGCAAGAGCCCCTGCAGTCGAAATTCGTCTTCATACGATGATTCAGATGGGTGTTGGAGCGGGTCGAGGGTGGACCAGTTGACCGTCGTGACCGGGTGGGAGACGCCGTATTTCTCTAGCTCATAGCTCTGGAGAAAATCGCACGTCCGTGTTATCCAGACCTCGAACGGCGTCCCATTCTGTATCCGCAGACACGCACCGTAATAATCGCTCGTCTTACGCTTATGTACTTCGTTGAATCCCTTCACCGCGCAGCTCTCCCACTCCCTGCCGAGTATGAATCCTGCAACGTAAGGTGAAACGTCATATTCATATTTACCATGCGGGTGTCCAGACCGTTCAGGCAGGATCGCGTTTCCGTAGATGACGTCCACTGTGTTCCTGATTTCCATCGTGAGCCTTTCCATGAATCGGCTGTCCTGGAAGTCGTTCTCTTCCGGAAGCTCCGTCCAGATCTCCTGCAAGAGATACAGTCTCTTTCCTGATGTATTGAACCGATAGAGCGCCTCGTAAAAATCCGGCGGTAGAATCGTGTAGACCCTGACCGTGTTTGCGCCGAGTTCGAATATCTGGTTGAACCATGTGAGATACGTCCCCTTTTTTACGGCGTACTCACCGGGGAAATATCCGGGAAGGCCAAGGCCGATGTTTACACCCTTGACAAAGAATTTCCTCCAGGCGACTTCATGGACCTCCAGATGGTCCTTGATGGCCCGGAACATCGAGCTCCTTTTCGGCACAGGCGTCATTTGCTTCGACCGCTCGATGCGGTCGATGTATTCCTGAGCTTCTTGATGATCCCTTCTCAGATCCAGCGTCTGGTAAAAGGCCCACCTGGCCGTGGGCAGATCGTCGAGATGGTAGTGAGCAAGTCCTAATCCGAAGAACGCGTCGGCCTCTTTTCTCTTTTCGAGCGCATGCTTGAAGATATTAACGGCCTCCTGATAATCTCCGTTTTTGACGGCCAGAAAACCGAGCTCCACGATGCTCATCGGTGGCCGCCTTTCTCGTGCCTTCCCTTGTGCTGGACATGTTCCCAGTGGGTTCTGCCGATCAGGAAGTTTACCACGGCCTGTAGCCGCCAGAATGAATTGATCTGGCGGTATCCAAAGTTCTCGAATACGCCGTACAGCATAAGCAGGAACAAGTGCCGCCACCGGGGATACCGCCGGAAGGTGATTTCTTCCAGAAAAACTCCGGCAGTCGACAGAAACACACCATACAATATGGCCAGGGTGAGAAAAAGGATGAGAAACTTCATGCTGAGGATTCCCACGACATACGAAAGCGCCACGACGAAATACCCCGTTACTTCAATGAGGGGGCCGACGACCTCAAAAAATACATAATAGGGCATGACGACCATGCCGATGATCCCGTACCGCGGATTCAGCAGCATCTCACTGTTCTCACAAATGCTCTGGATCAACCCGAGGTGCCACCGGCGTCGCTGGCGAGCCAGCATTTTCATGTTTACCGGCACCTCGGTCCAGCAGATAGGGTCCGAGATGAACCGTATGTGGTACGGTTTTCCCTGACTCCGCTTGTGCCGGTGAAGCCTGACGATCATCTCCATGTCCTCCGATACGTTCCCGACGCTGAATCCGCCTGCGTCAATGACCGTTTGCTTGTGAAACATCGAGAAGGTACCGGAGAGAATGAGCAGGGAATTCAACGCGTTCCATCCGACGCGCCCGAACATGAACCCCCGGATGTACTCCACGATCTGGAACAGGACGAGTCTGTTCTTCGGGAGTTCGATCTCTTGTATCGTGATTTCGTCCTTGATCACGATACCGTTCAAGACCCGGACGACGCCGCCGCACGCGATGACCGGCACATTGCTGTCTAGCACGGGGGACATGATCCTAATAAGCGCATCTTTTTCAAGCAGGGAGTCCGCGTCCACGGAGCAGAAGTAGGGGCTGCGCGATGCGTTTATGCCGCAGTTCAACGCGTCGGCCTTGCCACCCTGTTCCTTATCGATCACCAGCAAGTTCGGCGTCTCTGCTCCGGCGTAGAAGCCTTTCACCGTTTCGGTCTCGAGGAACTCCCGGTACACTCGGTCGATTTTCGCGAGCCGAAACCTTTCTATCACTGCCTTCAGCGTGTCATCATGCGAACCGTCATTGATCACAATCACTTCGAACAAGGGATAATCACAGGCAAGTGACGCACGCACGCTCTTGCACACTACGTTTACTTCATTATGCACAGGGATCAGGATCGAAACGGGCGGGGTTTGCGAGGATAAATGAAAGTCCCTCATCGGTGCATATTTAATCCTTTTAATGTGCCGCAGGATGGCGCAAAGAGACATCGCCAGGAGGCATGCATAGATGGTGTTCACGACGCCGAAGTAGGCTCCGACAAAGTAGTTGAAGCCCAGGATGAAGGTGACGACGGCTTCTCTCATCGGTCCTCACCTAATGTGAGGAGATGTCGCACTTCCTGCTTGATCCGCTCGTTTTTGCCAGCCTCCACGTACGCCAGGAGCGGAATGGAAAACCGAAGTGAATGCATAAGTCGCAAAATTTCACGGGATTTTGCCCGCAGGGTCTCATCGGCGTCGTCAAGATGCTCGATCAGCCGATCGGAGAATCGTGTTTTCTCGATCTCTTCGCAGATGCTCTCCTTGGCATAGATGTCTTTTGTCTTGAGTGCGTCGTAAAAAACGTCAATTGCGCAGTTGCCGAGGCGCGTCAAGGCAAGCGCAGACTCGCTCCGCACTTGCCAGTTATCATCGAAGAGGAGCTTTTCGAGGAGCTTCGCTGCCGATTCACAAGACAGCTCTTTGACCGATTTGACGGCCTGAAGCCTCACGAACCAGACGGGATCTTGCAGGAGAGGCAAGATGAGGTCGGATGCCTGGGGTGAAATGGCATACCCATCACTGCCGATCACTTTGAGCGCCTTGCTCCTCACCTCGGGGTTGGCACTTCCCAGTTGGCTGATTGCCAGGGACAAGGATCGCGGATCAGACGGCAGAAACGAAAGCATCTCGAGAACACAGGAAAGTATCCAGGGGTCGTTATGGTCCAGCCGATAAGCAGTGAGGTACGGTATGGCCTCCCCGCCGAAGTTGAGAAGCGCTGTTTCCATTGCTTTACGCGTTACCAGCGATTTGCCGAGGAGAGTCGGCAGCCGCTCGATCATGGCCACGAGTCCTTCCTTCGCGCGGAGCCTGCTCAGTGCGCGAACGGTCACGGACAGGATCTCGGGGTCGCTGGAATCGAGCAGCGGGAGGAGGTGCGATGTGGATGATGAACACCCTATTTTCCCGAGCTTGTCGATGGCGGACGCCCTGGCCAGCACGTTTCTGCGACCAAGACGGTTCTCGTAAAATTCCACGTATCCCAGTCTTCGGAGCAGTGCTTTTACTTCGCCGGTGTGGCGATTCTCGGCCATCAGTTCCAGCAGCACCTCTTCAACAGCCTGCCACGCGAACGAACCCGGCTTGGAGCGGAGCATTTTTTCGCAGGTTGCGATGCTTCCCGATGCGATTGCCTGACGCACACTGCCCCGATACATTCCCCGAAGGCCGTCAAGCTGGCGATGCCTTCGGCTATTCCGTCCCCGCCGCACGATGCTCGCGAGCAGAAGGACAGCGGTCAACAGCAGGATCGACGCAATGGCAATAACGATTACTATGACTATCACGCTGTCGTGCATGGATGGTGAGGGGGTCTCCACGTGTCGGTTTAGGGTGCGCGCTGCAGCAAACCATTGTCCCGAAAGCTGAAGTGGCCACCGTCGCCGACGATAATATGATCGAGCACCTGGATACCGAGCACCTCGCCGGCCTGGACCAGCCGCCGGGTGAGCAGGATGTCCTCCTGGCTCGGCTTCGTGTCTCCGCTCGGATGATTGTGGATAAAAATGACCGCCGCGGCGGACTCTCGTATTGCGGCCTTGAACGTGTCGCGCGGATGGACGATGGAAGCAGTGAGACTCCCGACCGAAACGACCTCATCCCGGATGATTTTATTTTTCGTATCGAGCAGGGCGCATCGAAACATCTCTTTTTTGAGGTCCTTCATTCTCGGCTGATAATACGCGACAACATCCCCGCTTGAGCAGAACGACGCCCCGGACAAGCTCGGCTTCTGGTGCCTCCTTCCGAGCTCTATCGCGGCCTTGATCTCCGCGATCTTGGCAGGGCCGATGCCCTTGACGCCATTCTTGCCGCGAATCTCGTTGATGCCTGCGTGAGCAATGCCTTCTAAACTTCCAAACTTTTCAAGCAGTTCAATGCCCAGGTCAACAGCAGAACGTCCTCCTCGGCCGTTGCGGATGATAATCGCGAGAAGTTGTGCGTCGGAAAGGCCATCGACGCCGTACTTCAAAAGCCGTTCCCGTGGCCGCTCGTCCTCGGGCCAGTCCTTGACAGTCATCGTCTTGTTCTCAGACATCACCGCTCCCATTAGCCTGCAGGAGACACCAAGAAAAGTATAGATTGTTGCCCCATCTCTGTCAAACGGAAAGGCGGCCGAATCATCGGCCGCCTTTGCCATGCCTCTTTGATCACGGATCTACATCCTTACAAACGCGTCTTTTGGCGCGTTGCACACCGGGCAGCTCCAGTCATCAGGAAGGTCCTCGAACTTCGTGCCTTCCTTGGCCTCGTCGTATTCATACCCGCATATAGTGCATCTCCACATTCTCGACTCCTTGATTGAACCGCAAAATCAGACATAGGAATAACGAACCATGATGGATGATGGTTCCGAATTTCTTCCTGCATCACATCCTGCATCATGCATCCTGTGTTTAGAATTTCTGGTGGTACTCCTTCACTTTCTCGGCGAACTGCTTCCCGAACTCGAAGCATTTCTTCTCGTCCTCCGGCCCGGGCCGGTACAGGACCTCCACACCCGGCTCCACGGCCTCGAGCCCCATCTGCTTGAATACGGCGTAGGCCTCCTTCACCGCACCGCCGCCCCAGCCAAAGCTACCGAAGGCCCCCACCATCCGGTTCTTCGGCCGAAGACCCCGCAGGTACGTTAAGAACTCGGCGACCGTCGGGAACATGATGTTGTTCAGCGTGGGGGTTCCGAGGAGCATGGCCCGAGACTCCCAAAATCGCTTGGTCGCCTCGCTCATGGGAGTGGCCCGGAGCTTGATCACCTCCACCTCCACGCCCGCTGCCTTGATCCCTTCCATGATAGGAATAGTCATGTACTCGGTGCTGTGCCACATGGTATCGTAGACGATCACCACGCGGAGGTCCGCCTTGCTATTCGCCATGTCAAGGTACATCTTAACGATCTTACCCGGGTCCTCCCTCCAGATAACGCCGTGATCCGGTGCGATCATGTCGATCTCCAGCCCCAGCTTTTGGATCTCAGCGATCTTGGCCTTGATGAGCTGCCCGAAGGGCATGAGGATGTTGGCGTAGTAATCCCGGACCGCATGTTCGAGCTCGACCGTGGAACACTGGTCGCAGTACTCGTCGTCGAAGCGGGCTGCTGAGGCAAGGTGCTGGCCGAAGCCGTCCTGGCTGATGAGGAGTTTGTCCTCCTTCACGTAGCTCATCATGGAGTCCGGCCAGTGGAGCATCGGCGTTTCCAGGAACGTGATCGTTTTGGTACCCGTGTTGAGCGTATCGCCCGTTTTTACGATCCTGAATTTCCAGCGCGAAGTGTCGAAGAACCGGTCCAGCCCCTTCTTACCGCGCTCGGTGATGTGGATCAGGGCGTTCGGCGCCAGTTCCATGATCTCTCCCATGCTCGTGGCATGGTCGTTCTCGATGTGGTTGATGACGATGTTTTCGATCCCGGCGGGGTCCGTGAGGCCCTTGATATTGTCGATGGTGTAGTGGCAGAACTCATGCTTCACCGTGTCGACCAGCGTGACATGCCTGTCCAAAATAAGGTAGTTGTTGTACGTGGTCCCGTTCGGAGTGACATATCCGTGAAAATCCCGGATCGCCCAGTCGATTGCTCCTACCCAATAGATGCCGGGTTTAACCTCTACAGCGCCCATAGTCGTCTCCTGTCCCTGAAAGCACGGTACCTTGCCGATACTGATTGCAGATCGTATGGAGGAAGGATTTCAGGGCGTTTTTTGCTTCTTCCTGCACGCGGTGCAGTGCCCATAAAACTCCACGTGGCTCCCGATGACCGTGAAGTCCCGGGCAACGCCTCTCGGAACGTCAACGGCGATTTCCCCGGGCATGTCCGCAATTTTCCTGCACGTAAGACAGATAAGATGATGGTGAAGCGTGGTATCGGGATCGTAGCGTTTTCTGTCGGGATCGATGGTCAGTTCCCGCACTATCCCTGACCGCGTCAGGGTCTTTAGCGTATTATATACGGTCGCGAACGACATGGAGTGATACTTTTTAGACACAGCCCGGTAGATTTCTTCCGCCGAGGGGTGTGCAGCATTGCCGTCGAGATAGTCGAGGATCGCAAGGCGCTGCGGGGTCCGCTTGATTCCGAGGCCGAGGCTCTTTTTCTCAGAATTCTTTATAGGCATATATTAGAATTAATATAAGGTAAGAATACTACCCTGTCAAGGGATTTCCCTGCGCCCGGCACAACACCGCCCGGCCTGAACATGCCGCTCCTGCTCCAGGTAAAAAAAAGAGGCACGACCCGTCGGGCCTGCCTCTTGTGAATTCTGGAGTGAGCTGCAAATGTAGCAAGAACTGCGTTCTTACTTTTGCCCGTGTTGCTCCGCCACCTGGATCCTGATCATGGCCCTGAGCAGATCGATGCGCGCCTTATCGTAGTCCTTCTGCTCAAGCTTCTCGCTCAGCGCCTTCTCAGCGCGCTCTTTGATGATCCGCTCTTCGGCGAGGTCGATATCGGACGCGCGGTCCGCGCCTTCCGCGAGTATGGTGACATGGTCTGCGACAACTTCCGCATATCCCCATTCAACGGCAAGGTAGTGCCACTGCGTGCCCTCGCGATAAGAGAGCATGCCGACTTTAAGCGTGGTTAGAAACGATGTGTGGCCCGGCAACACGCCGAACTCCCCTTCGCTTCCCGGAGCAATCACCTCATCCACGCGCTCCGAGCGGACGACCTGGCGGCTCGGCGCAACGATCTCGAGGAGCATTTTTCCTTTTTCAGCAACCATTGTTTTTTTCCAATCCTCGGCGCTCAATTTCGTTCAACCTGTAACGATATTGTTCCGCACTGCTTAACGCTTGTAACCGAGCTTCTCCGCCTTCTCGAACACTTCCTCAATGGGGCCGACCATATAGAACGCCTGCTCGGGAATATCATCCATCTTGCCGTCGACGACTTCCTTGAATCCCTTGATGGTCTCCTTGAGCGGAACGTATTTACCGGGGGTACCCGTGAACGCTTCGGCCACCTGAAAGGGCTGCGACAGAAAGCGCTGGATCTTTCTGGCCCGGGACACGGAGAGCTTGTCCTCATCTGAAAGTTCGTCCATACCGAGAATCGCGATGATGTCCTGAAGTTCCTTATAGCGCTGGAGCACGAGCTGTACTCTTTGCGCAACAGCGTAATGCTCTGCTCCGACCACGTGAGGGTCCATGATCCGGGACGTTGAATCGAGCGGGTCCACGGCTGGATAGATGCCGAGCTCCGAGATCTGACGAGAGAGCACCGTGGTGGCATCGAGGTGCGCAAACGCCGTTGCCGGCGCCGGGTCGGTCAGATCGTCGGCCGGCACATAGATGGCCTGCACCGAGGTGATGGATCCTTTTTTCGTGGAGGTGATGCGCTCCTGGAGAGCGCCCATTTCCGTACCGAGGGTCGGCTGATAACCCACGGCCGAAGGCATACGGCCGAGAAGCGCCGACACTTCGGAGCCCGCCTGGGTGAACCGGAATATATTGTCAACGAACAGGAGCACGTCCTGGCCCATGGTATCGCGGAAATATTCGGCCACGGTCAAGGCCGAGAGGCCGACGCGAAGCCTCGCTCCCGGCGGCTCGTTCATCTGGCCGTAGACCAGCGCCGTTCTGTTGATAACACCCGATTCCTTCATCTCGGCCCAGAGGTCATTTCCTTCA
>Ga0326726_10000834_pt1 | contig 28104 bp, 21 predicted proteins | sample MHFenrmetagenome_2_FD_207603 | JGI IMG/M metagenome (GOLD analysis project Ga0326726, IMG submission 207603) | Lab enriched peat soil microbial communities from Michigan Hollow, Ithaca, NY, United States - MHF15MN | ecosystem: Environmental > Terrestrial > Soil > Wetlands > Peat | place: USA... | reverse complement strand
ATCGCGCCCGGGGACGGTGATCGTGACCTCGATATTGGTGCTGGCGGTGGTGGGTCTCGCCAGCCTCTATAAGACCATGGTGCTGCGTGCGGGCGGCGGCGTAGTGGCGAAGTCGCTGGGCGGGGAACGGGTAGACCGCGGCACGTCGGAACCGTTGCGGCAGCGGCTGCACAACGTGGTTGAAGAAATGGCTATTGCCTCGGGCGTCCCGATGCCCGAGGTCTATGTGCTCGATCACGAAGGCGCCATCAACGCGTTCGCAGCCGGCCATTCGCCTTCGAACGCGGCGGTCGCCGTTACGCGCGGTGCGCTCGAGCACCTGAACCGCTCGGAGCTGCAGGGCGTGGTCGCCCATGAGTTCAGCCACATCCTCAATGGCGACATGCGCCTGAGCTTGCGTCTGATGGGGCTGCTGTTCGGCCTGCTGGTCATCGCGTTGATTGGTCGCACGGTGCTGCGTTTCGGCTCCCGCAGTTCGGGTAATCGCAAGGGCGGGGCGGCGCTGATCGCACTGGCCGCACTCGCGGTCATGGTGTTGGGCTACATTGGAGTCTTTTTCGGTCGCCTGATCCAGGCGGCGGTCTCGCGCCAACGTGAAGGACTCGCCGATGCCTCAGCGGTGCAATTCACGCGTGAGCCCGAAGGTCTCAAGGGCGCACTCGTCAAGATTGGCGGCTACCAGCTGGGCTCGAAGCTGCAGAATGTCGGCGTCGACGAAGTGGCGCACATGTTGTTTGCGCCCGGGATGGCGCGCCTGTTCGCGACGCACCCGCCACTCATCGAACGCATTCGCTCCCTCGATCCCTCGTTCGATGAATCCGAGTTTGCCAGGGTCGTTGACTCCGGGCCGGAACTCGAGCCCTCAGCGTCAGCCGCAGTGTCGACCAGCGTGGTCACAGCGCGGCCCGATGCTATCGCGCAGCTCGTGGGCAATCCCGGTACCCAGCAGGTGCGAATGGCGCAGGCATTGAAGCAATCCATGCCTACTGAGCTGCTCGGCCAAGCTGATCTGCCGGACCGGGCGCTCGGCATGCTGCTCGCACTGGTGCTCGACCCGAAACCCGAGGTGCGTTCGCGGCAGTTGCAAGTCGTCAGGGAACGCCTTGGAACGCGCGCCCTCGGATTGATCGAACAGGCGCAATCCGCCGCTGCTCAGCTTGCGTCCTCCCAGCGACTGCCGACGCTGCAGACCCTGTTCCCGTCGCTGCGCCGGCTGCCCCGCGAGCAGCGCCTGCGCATCCTCGAGGGCCTGAGCACTTTGATCCAGATGGACGGACGCATCGAGATATTCGAGTACGCACTCGGCACTCTCGCCCGGGTCTATCTGCTGGATGAGCTTCGGCCCGCAGTGCCTGCCGGAAACCTGAAGATCGATGAGGTAACGGCACAACTGCAAGTCGTCTTCTCGACGCTGGCGCAACAGGGTGCGTCCAACGAGACGCAGGCGCGGCGCGCCTACGAAATGGGCATGCAGCACCTGCTCCCCAGATATCGGCCGCCCTATCAGCCTGTGGCCGACTGGCCGAAGTCGCTGGACCCGGCGCTGCTACGTCTCGATCGGCTGCTTCCCGCCGCCAAGGAACAACTGGTAGAGGCGCTCGTCAAGACGATTACACTGGAGCGACTCACGATCCAGGAGGCAGAGCTGTTGCGGGCGATTTGCGCATCGATTCGCTGTCCTCTGCCGCCGCTGGTCGGCACTGAGACGACCAATTCCACGCTCTGAGCACCACCATGCCCCGGAAGCGATTCGCAACGCCCAGGGGTCGTGACGAGCAATGACCGGCGCCGGAGTGGTGCGTCGGAGCGCTGGTGGCGATAGAGTAACTCCTCACCAGATTCGGCCTGGCGGAGCCGACTTTACATAGGACGACATGCAACACAACACGCGAATAAACGCGGATCACCTTGTCGCTCGATTGCTCACTGTTCCCCGTGAGGAGCGAGCTCGAGTCCTGGCCCTGGAGGGTCCCCGGGCCTGGGACAGCGTGCTCTTTTTTGCCGTGCGCGATGGTCTGCGCGGTGCGCGGTTTGGCGGGCGCCTGAGCGCTGCGGACTACTTCGACACTCTCCAGCAGGTCGAGCGTCACTTTGAACAAGGCTCGGAAAACTCGATACCACGAGGTCCACCCGCCAACGACGATTCCGACGAGCACACCATCGATCTGATTCCAGACGCCTCCAGTGATGCAAATGGCGCGCAGGCTGCTGCGCTGCCGCCGGAACCAGCTCGAGAGACGAGCCGGCCTGAGCCTAAGCCCGGTGCCGGTCCGGCAAACGCGATTCCACGCGAACCCGTCATCGCGCCCCAACCAACCCTGGAGACTGCAGCCGCAAACCGCGGCGCCGATGCCAGTCCGGCAAAGGCGACCCCGCGTGAACCCATCACCGCGCCCCAACCAACCCTGGAGAGTGCAGCCGCAAACCGCGGCGCCGATGCCAGTCCGGCAAAGGCGACCCCGCGTGAACCCATCACCGCGCCCCAACCAAACCCGGAGGCTGCAAGCGCAGGCCCGGCCGTCGCCTCACCGCATCCGCGGGTTGAATTCGTGCCGGGAGCGAAGATCCGTGAGCGCTACGTGCTCGAACGCCAGATCGGAAAGGGCGGAAGTGCCATCGTTTTCCGCGCCCGCGACCTGCGGCGCGAGGCCATCATCGCCCTCAAGGTCCTGCGCGAAGAGCTACGTGACGTGCCGGACAAGATCGAGCGCCTCAAGCGCGAATTCCGCCAGCTGCAGGCGTTGCCACATCCCAATATCGTTCGCGTGTTCGACATCGATTGCGAGGCGGGCGCGTGGTTCCTGACGATGGAGGCGCTCGACGGCGAATCGCTGCGCAGTCATCTCGCTGCCCGGCAATCCAAGCGCTGGCCTGAGAAGGAAGCGCTCGCGATCATCTCGGCATGCGCGGACGCGCTCGCCTTCGCGCACGAGCGCCACCAGGTTCACGGCGACTTCAAGCCAGAGAACGTGATCCTGACGCGCGATCGGCACGTCCGACTGCTGGACTTCGGTGTCACCCATACGAGTCCGACGGCCCCTTCCGGCGCGACGTACGTACCTGCGGCCACCCCGGCCTACGCCAGCCCGGAAGTGCTCGGCGGCGAGCCGCCCGAGGCGCGTGATGATGTCTTCAGCCTGGCCTGCGTAGCCTACGAGGTGCTGACGGGGCAACATCCATACGATCGGCTAGCGATCACAACGGCACGCCAGCAAAGTCGGCGTGTACGAAGATTGCGCGGTCTGTCGCGCCATCAGTTTGCCGCGTTGAAACGCGGTCTTTCCTGGTCCAGGGCCAAGCGCCCCCCGAGCGTGCGTGCGCTGGTCGCCGAGCTTCAGAGTCCGGAGCGAGACCAGGCGTCCGGATTCTGGTTCAGCGTCATGGCTATTGCGGTGGGTGCACTGGTGACCATTGCCTTTCTGCTCAATCGCCAGCCCGACAGGCCCGCTGGCAGAGCACCTCCGGCCGTCCACGCGGTGACGCAGCCCGTGAGCGGAGCCGACAGCTCCGGCGAGACAGACACCCGGGAACCGACTCCTGCACCCGCGGCGACCTCATCGGCATCAACGAAGCCACGGGCGGCTCAGGTCGCCCTCGCGCCGACATCGCAACCCGCGCCGCGCGGCAGCGAAGGAGCCCCCGGCGCCGCGTCTCAGGCTGGTGCGGTGGTACCCCGACGGCTCGCGGTTCCCTCCAGTGCTGATGCCGCGGCCACCAACGCAGTGATCCAGTCACAGCTATCGCCCGGCAGCACGTCTGTTGTGAGCGCAGTGGCTCCACCATCACCTCCAGTTCGATCCGCTGCTGATGCCGAGGCGACCACTGCCGTGATCCAATCGCAGCTATCGTCTGCCGCCGGCGGCGTGACGTTCGCGCAGGCAAGCATCGTCGTCAGCGAACGCGCAACCCAAGCTGTCATTCGCATCGCCCGCCACGGCAGCCTTCGGGGTCGCGTGCGCGTATCCTGGCGCACGATTCCCGGCACAGCGCAACCCGGGCTCGACTACTCGACGATCGACTCGGGAACCGTCAGCATTCCGGAAAACCAGGACTTGCGCGTGCTCTACATCCCGATCGTGGATGACGCCGTGAAGGAGCCGAATAAATCGTTCGACGTCGAATTGTTCGCTCTCGACGGCCCGGGTCGTCTGGGGCCGATCACCCGCAGCCGGATCACGATTCTGGACGACGACTGATTCAGTACGCCCTCCAGCGGAAGGACGCTGCTCCCAACGAGAGGAACAGCACGCTCGTCCACCCGCTTATGTCAGATCTTTGAACATTGAACGCTCGATCCCCTTGCGCTCAGTATCGGCGTGGAGGCCCGAAGCCCGCGGCAAGATTGCTTGCTCCTCTTAACGGGTGTAGATGTACGAATGGCGCAGCAGCTCTCTAAGACAAAGAAGAGCGGGCGCGCACGAGCGGTATAAGAACAGACAGACGAAAACGTCAGACGGCGGGGAAGGAGCCGAGTGAACATATTCCCACGTGTGCTTGCGCAGAGCGGGTGGACAGCTCCTCGCCGTTAGTTTTCCGGACGTGCGCTCAATGGCCCCTCACTGCAGAATCTGGCGAAGCGACCTCCTGCGTGGGGTTGCCGTGCTCGCGTTAGGTGCCGGCATCGGTTCTTGGTGTGTGCGCGCTTCTGCCGCCCCGGTTACTCAGCCCGACGTGGCAACCACCGAAGAAGACACGCCGATCGAAGTACGCGTGCTCGAAAACGACTTCGATGACGCCTGCAGTGGTCCTCCTTGCCGGCCGACCCTGGTCAATATCGGGCAGGTCACGCAGCCAGCGAACGGTACAGTGAGCATCGACCGGAATCCCGGCCGCCGACCGGATACCGTGACGTACACGCCGCGCAGCAATTTCTTCGGACCCGACACCTTCACCTACACGGCGTTCGACTTTAGTGGCGTGGAGAGTTCGCCGACGACGGTCACGATTACTGTCACACCCGTCAACGATGCGCCCAACGCTGTGGACGACGCGGCCACGACGAAAGAAGACAGCGCGGTCACGATCGCCGTGCTCGCGAACGACACGGATATCGAGGGTGACGCGCTAAGCGTCACCTCGCTGATCCAGCCCGCGCATGGCACGGCCACCCTGGCCGGAGACGCAGTGACCTACACGCCGAACGCTGACTTCAACGGCACCGACCAGTTCACGTACAGAGCCCAAGACGCAAGTGCCACTTCCTCGCCCGCGACCGTGACCATCACCGTCACACCCGTCAACGACGCGCCCAACGCTGTGAACGACGCGGCCACGACGAAGGAAGGCAACGCGGTCACGATCGCCGTGCTCGCGAACGACACGGATGTCGACGGTGACGTGCTAAGCGTCACCTCGCTGACCGAGCCTGCGCATGGCACGGCCACCCTGGCCGGCAACGCAGTGACCTACACGCCGAACGCAGACTTCAACGGCACCGACCAGTTCACGTACAGCGCCCGCGACGCAAGTACCACTTCCTCGCCCGCGACCGTGACCATCACCGTCACACCCGTCAACGACGCACCCAACGCTGTGGACGACACGGCCACGACGAAGGAAGACAACGCGGTCACGATCGCCGTGCTCGCGAACGACACAGATGCCGAGGGCGATGCTTTGAGCGTTACCTCGCTCACCCAACCCGCGCATGGCACGGCCGCCGTGGCCGGCAACGCAGTGACCTACACGCCGAACGCAGACTTCAACGGCACCGACCATTTCACGTACAGCGCCCGCGACGCAAGTGCTACTTCCTCGTCCGCGACCGTGACCATCACCGTCACACCCGTCAACGATGCGCCCAAGGCTGTGAACGACGCGGCCACGACGAAAGAAGGCAACGCGGTCACGATCGCCGTGCTCGCGAACGACACGGATGTCGACGGTGACGTGCTGAGCGTCACCTCGCTGACCGAGCCCGCGCATGGCACGGCCACCCTGGCCGGCAACGCAGTGACCTACACGCCGAACGCGGACTTCAGCGGCACCGACCAATTCACGTACAGAGCCCAAGACGCAAGTGCCACTTCCTCGCCCGCGACCGTGACCATCACGGTCACATTCGTCAACAACGCGCCCAACGCCGTAGACGACACGGCCACTACGAGCCAGGGCCACGCAATCACCATTGCGGTGCTTGCGAATGACACGGATGTCGAAGGCGATGCTTTGAGCGTTACCTCGCTCACCCAGCCCGCCAATGGCACGGCCGCCGTGGCCGGAAACGCAGTGACGTACACCCCGAACGCAAGCTTCAGCGGCACCGACCAATTCACGTACAGAGCCCGCGACGCAACTGCCAATTCCGCGCCGGCGACCGTGACGGTCACCGTCACACCCAATATCGCTCCCACCGCAGTGATTGCGGGTGGCAGTCGCACGATTCCCGACAGCGACCGAACTGCTGGGGAAGATGTACACCTCGATGGATCCGGGTCCACGGATCCCGACGGCACGATCGCGTCGTACCGGTGGTTCGACGGACAACAGACCCTCATAGGTTCGGCCCCGACGATCGATGTCCGACTGCCTGACGGCAACAATGTGATCAGGCTGGCCGTGACCGACAACAATGGTGGGACAGGATCGGCCACTGTAACGATCACGGTCGCGGCGCCGCCGCCGCGCACTTCGCTTCAATCGCTGCCCGGTCTGACTCCGAATCAGCGCTCCGTGGCCGTAGCGCTCGACGATCTGTGCCTGCGCTTGAGCCAACAATCCGCGCTGACTGAAGGAGAATCTGATCTGCTCGCCCGCTGTAACGGCATCGTGTTCGATTCGGACCCAGCCCATCAAAGGAATGCCGTCAGTGAGCTCAGCGCGCAGGACCTCAATGCCATGAAGACACAAACGCTCCTGCTTGCGCGCGAAATGTCCGTCGGCGTCGTGGATCGGCTGATGGCGTTGCGATCCGGTGCGAGCGGTCTGAGCGCCGCTCCCGGACTCGACCTGGTCGTCAATGGCAAGACCGTTCCGCCTGAGATGCTCAAGCTGGCAGCGGACGAGGTGGCGGGAGGATCCAACGAGAACGATCGAGAACCGGGTGGGTTTTTGGGTGAGCGATGGGCACTCTGGATGCGGGGCACCTTCGGCTCCAGCGGCAAGGACGCTTCCAGCGCTGACCAAGGCTACGACGCAGACCAGTGGGGTGTTACCGGCGGCATCGACTATCGCAATCCCGAGCAGCAGGGAGTGCTCGGACTCGCGCTCGGATATGGCAAGTCCGACGCATCCTTCAATCCGTCTGGCGAGGGTAGCTCGAACATGAGCGCATGGAGCGTCTCACTGTACGGAGGGTTATACCCGGCTGGCGGATTCCTCTACGCGGACGGATTCTTGGCCTACGGCCAGACGAGCGTCGATGCTGAACGCCGGATTCACTATACGGATGCCGGCAGCACGATCGATCGTACCGCACAGGGATCGACCGGCGGGAGCATGCTGAGCGCCGGCGTCGGCGTCGGCCATGACTTCCTTTTCGGTCAGGTGACGGTCTCGCCGAATGCACGCCTTCAGTACCTCGACGCAACCGTCGACGGCTTCCAGGAAAGCGGTGCCTCCGGTCTCGATCTGGTTTACGAGAAACGCGACTTCAAGTCGGCTACAGCCAGCCTCGGAGTGCGCATTACCGGGGCGGTGAACCTTGGATGGGTCGTGCTGTTACCGCAATTCAGAGGAGATGCCCTGTGGGAGTTTCAAGATGGGACCGAGGTCTTCGGCGTGCGCTTTGCGAATGATCCGTTTGCGGGCACGGCAAATCCGACGCCGCCCATCCTCGTGACGTCGGAGACACCGGATCAGTCCTACATGCTCCTCGCCGTGGGCCTGGCCGCGCAATTCAGATACGGCATCTCAGGCTACGTCGAGTACCAGCGACTCGAAGGGCTCGAATTCATCAACGCCGACGCCCTTTCAGTCGGCATGCGCGTCCAGTACGGCTTCCGCTAGTGCGTTTCCTGTACCGACGCGAGCGTCAGTCGGCCCGCCAGCGGAAGAACAAGGCGCCGAGTGATAGAAACAGCACAGCAGTCAGCGCGAGGTAAAGCAGCTGTGGCGCGATCTGCGTGAATCCTGCGCCGTCGAGCATGATGGCGCGTCCCGCGTCCAGCATCTGCGTGAGTGGGAAGATCCTGGCCAGCCATTGCAGCCAGGTCGCAGAACCCTCCAGCGAGAACCAGACGCCGGACAGCAACATCATCGGCCAAGTGATGAAATTGAGGATGCCGCTTGCGAGCTCCTCGCTGCTGAAGCGCGCGGCGACGAACAGGCCGATGGCGATCAGCGAGATCGCCCCAAGAAGGGCGACCACGAACAGGAGCAGCGGACTGCCCTCCATGCGGAAGTGCAGGAACAGGCGCAGCGAGGCGAATATGAACACCGTCACGACCATGATCAGGATCAGCCGTGACAATACCTGCGCCGAGATGAACTCGATTGCGCGCAATGGCGTGGCGCGCAGGCGCTTGAGATACCCCGATTTGCGATAGCGCACCACCACCCAACCGACGCCGAACAGGCAGCTGAACATCATGTTCATCCCGAGGACGCCGGGGAGGAGCCAATCGACGTAGCGCACCGCCTGGCCCGTGACCGGCTCGCGTTTGAGTCCCGTCGGGTCGCTCTGCAGCAGCAGCTTCTCCAGGATGTAACCCTTCGGTGAGTCGCCGTTGACCCAGTACCGGGGGGTGGTGCGCAGGTCGAGTAGCAAGTCGATCTGGTGGCGGCCAACCTTGCGGATGGCGTCAGCCTCGTCATTGGGCGTGAAGAACTCGACGTAGCGCGTGGCGAGAAAAGGATGCATCGAGGCTGTAAGCGTCGTCCCCCGGTGCAGCACACCGACCTTGAAGAGTGGGCGCTCGGCGCCGCCGAAGATCAGTGCGAGGGCGATCACGAGCGCGATAGGCAGGAGCACGTTCCAGCCGAGCGTGACGCGGTCGCGCAGGAACTCCAGGTTGCGGGCGTGCAGCACCGCCAACAGTCGTCGGATCATGCGCGCAATTCCTTTCCGGTCAGCTCGAGAAACAGATCTTCGAGGTTGCGCGGCCGGATGCGCAGTCGCTTGAGCGGCACGCCGGCCCCCATCAGGTACTTGAGCGTGTCGTCCACATTGGCGGTGGAGATCTCGATCTGCTCCTGGCCGGCGAGCAGCTGGAAAGGCACGGTGCCGGGATCGAGCGTGAAGTCCGCGCGCGGCAGCTCCAGGATCACGTCCTCGAAATGCTCCTGCAGCAGCTGCAGTGGCGAGCCCATGGCGATGATGCGGCCGTGATCCATGATCGCAATGCGGTCGCAAAGGAAGTACGCCTCCTCCATATAGTGCGTAGTGAGGATCACGGTCTTGTTGTCCGCCTTCACGGTGCGAATCAGGTCCCAGAAGTTGTGGCGCGCCTGCGGGTCGAGCCCGGTAGTCGGCTCGTCGAGGAACAGCACCTCGGGATCGTTGATCAACGCAATCGCGAGCAGCAGCCGTTGCTGCTGGCCGCCGGAGAGCTTGCGATTGTCACGATCCGCGAGTTTTTCCAAGGCGCAGACGCCGATCGCCTCATCGACCGTCAGGCCGTGCGGATAGAGGCCGCGAAACAGCGTGAGGCACTCGCGCACGGTGAGAAAGTCTTGCAGGGCCGTCTTCTGAAACTGGATCCCGGCTTCAGCGCGAAAGCGATCGCCTGCCGGCTCACCGCGGTAGAACACCTCGCCGCTGGTGGCAGGCAGAATCCCCTCGATAATTTCGACCGTCGTCGTCTTGCCCGCGCCGTTGGGACCCAGGAGCCCGAAACAGGTTCCGGCCTCGGCGCCAAAGGAAACGCCATCCACGGCGACTGTAGCGCCGTAATGCTTCACGAGATCGCGTGCTTCGAGAATCGCCGGCATGAGTGTGTGTCACTCGCAGGAGGGGCGAGGGATGCTACCCGATCGCACCGGGTCCGGCGAGACCGGATCGAAGCGAAATCACTGGTATCATCCGCACAGTGACTGCACGCCTGAGCGCGATGGACAGCCCTTACCCCAATCTGCTCGCACCACTGGACCTGGGCTTCGTCACGCTGCGCAATCGCGTGCTGATGGGCTCGATGCACACGGGCCTGGAGGATCGCGCGCGCGATTACCCGCGACTCGCGGCCTATTTCGCCGAGCGGGCGCGTGGCCAGGCCGGACTCATCGTCACCGGCGGCATCGCGCCCAACATCGTCGGCTGGGCCAAACCGTTCGCGGGCAAGCTCAGCTGGCGCGCCGAAGTGCCCCGTCACCGGCGCATCGCCGAAGCTGTGCATCGCGAGGGCGGTCACGTGTGCATGCAGATCCTGCACACGGGACGCTACGCCTACCATCCGCTCGCCGTAGGGCCTTCGGCGATCCGCTCGCCTATCAGCCCGTTTAGGCCACACGCCCTGTCGGCGCGAGGCGTCGAGCGCCAGATCCGCGATTATGTGCGCTGTGCCGTGCTCGCGCGGGAAGCGGGTTACGATGGCGTGGAGATCATGGGTTCTGAAGGATACTTCATCAATCAGTTTCTCGTGCTGCGCACGAACCGACGCACAGATGCCTGGGGCGGCAGCTTTGAAAACCGCAGCCGGCTCGCGCTGGAAATCGTGGCGCGTACGCGCGCAGCGGTCGGGCGTGACTTCATTCTGATCTTTCGCCTTTCGATGCTCGATCTCATCGAGGACGGCAGCTCGGTTGATGAGGCGCTGACGCTGGCGCGCGGGATCGAACGCGCGGGCGCGACCATGATCAACACTGGCATCGGCTGGCACGAGGCGCGCATCCCCACCATCGCAACCATGGTGCCGCGCGCCGCGTTTGCATGGGTCACAGCCCGGCTCAAGCTAGAGATTCGCATACCCGTGGTCGCGACCAACCGCATCAACGATCCCGCGGTCGCGGAGGCTGTCCTGGTTCAAGGGCAAGCCGACATGATCTCGATGGCGCGCCCGTTCCTGGCGGATCCGGAATTCGTACGCAAAGCCGCGGCGGGACGTGCCGCTGAAATCAATACGTGTATTGCCTGCAACCAGGCGTGCCTCGATCACGTCTTCGTGAGTCGGGTAGCAAGCTGTCTCGTCAATCCACGGGCCTGCCGGGAGACCGAGCTGCAGTACACGCCGGCCGCTCATCGGAAGCGCATCGCCGTCGTCGGTGCGGGACCGGCCGGTCTCGCCTGTGCGGTCGTGGCCGCGCAGCGCGGTCACGCGGTGACGCTGTTCGATGCAGCGAACGATATCGGCGGCCAGTTCAATCTAGCCAAGCGCATTCCCGGCAAGGAGGAATTCCACCAGACGCTGCGCTATTACGGTACGCAGCTGTCGCTACTCGGCGTGCAGCTGCAGTTGGGCGGGCGAGTCACCGCGACCGATCTGCGGGCCGGCGGGTTCGACGAAATCGTGCTCGCGACCGGTGTCGTGCCGCGGGTCCCGGCCATCCCGGGCATCGATCATCCCAAGGCCGCCTCCTACGTCGATGTGATCCGCGGCGTGCGCACCGTCGGGCGCTCGGCGGCGATCATCGGCGCCGGCGGTATCGGCTTCGACGTGGCAGAGTTTCTCAGCCATGCGGGCGCCTCGCCGAGCACGGACGTGGGCCTGTTCATGTCCGAATGGGGCATCGACATGACACTGCAATCACGCGGCGGGCTGTTGCCGGGGCATGGCCACGTCGAGGCGAGTCCGCGCGAGATCGTGATGCTGCAACGAAGGACCGGCAAGCCCGGCGAAGGATTGGGGAAGACGACCGGGTGGATCCACCGAACTGAGCTGCGACGCCGTGGCGTGCAGATGCTGGCGGGCGTGACCTACGAGCGCATCGATGATGCGGGATTGCACGTCAGGACGAGCGCGGGACAGCGCGTCTTCGCCGTGGATTCGATCGTGATCTGCGCCGGCCAGGAGCCACTGCGCGAGTTGCAGCAACCACTGCTGCAAGCCGGGCTGCGGCCGTACCTCATCGGTGGCGCGGATGTGGCCGTGGAGCTGGACGCGAAGCGCGCCATCGATCAGGGTAGTCGCTTGGCGGTGCGACTATGACACGTAATGCGCGCGCACTTGATGCCAAGCCGCCGGCGCAGTTGCCGCTATGGCCGGATCCGACAGATCGTGGGTGGCGCGTGCGGGTAAGTCTGCGCGCACGCCGCATGTCGATTCGGATTCATGCAGGCGGGCGGGTTGAGATCGTGGTACCGCGCTGGGCGCGTGCACGGGCCATCGAGGGCTTCGTGCATCGCCACCGGCGCTGGGTCGAGCGCAAGATCGACGAGCTCAGCGTGCGGGCGCCCGGCTTGCACGAACCGGTGCCGACCGCGATCGTGCTGGTTGCGTGCGGTGAGCGGTTTCACGTCGAAACTAAGAGCGGGCAGGGGGGCGTGCGGCTCGGCGAGCCGGAACCTGGGCGCATCGTGATCAGCGGTGACCGGGCGCAGGTGGGCCAGATTCAGGCGGTGCTGTTGGAGTGGCTGATCGAGCGGGCGCGGCTGACGCTTGTGCCGAAGCTCGAGACGCTCGCGGCCGAGACCGGCCTGGAGTTCCGGCGTGTCCAGATTCGTCGCCAACGCTCCCGCTGGGGCAGCTGTTCGGTCCGCGGCACCGTGAGTCTCAACTGCTGCCTGGTGTTCCAGCCGCCCGAGGTAGTGCGCTACCTTCTGCTGCATGAGCTCTGCCACACGCGCCACATGAATCATTCGCGGCGTTTCTGGCAGCTCGTGGCCCGCTTCGAGCCCAACCACCGGACGCTCGACCGTGAGCTGCTGGGCGGCTGGCAAAACGTTCCTGCATGGGTGTTTGGAACATGACGCAATATCGCATTTCGATTGACGAGGCCCGTAAGGCGATACCCGGTCCGAACGGCGAGCGCTACGCAGTGCTGCTCGAACGCGGCCAGCTCGAGGTCGAGCTCTACCAGCCGCAGAATGTCGACCCGCAGCAGCCACACCGGCGCGACGAGGTGTACATCGTTGTCGCTGGTTCGGGCACCTACGTGGCCGGCAACGAGCGCATGACTTTCGGCCCCGGCGATTTCCTCTTCGCGCCGGCTGGGGTCGTGCATCGCTTCGAGTTCTTTTCGCAGGACCTGACGCTGTGGGTGATTTTTTACGGCCCGGACGGGGGTGAAAAGCCAGCCGAGGCCGGGACCGGTTGACGCGCGACGCGGGTCGTCCTCGCCATGTTCGTGCTGGGTGAGACGATAGGCCCCCTGGCGTGGCTTGCCGCCGCTTGCATTGCGTGCGGGGTCGCGGTCGCCCATGCCGGGAGCGCGTCGCTGCCTTAGTTCGTCCTCGGGCTATACTGGCTTGTATGGCTGCAAACGATCGCAACGACCCCGAGATGGGCGGCAAAGGAAGCGTCGATCTCAGTGACGAGCAGGTCCATTGGGACCTGGGCTCATCTTTGAGCTATGGCGAGTACCTGCGGCTCGATCTGCTGCTGAATGCCCAGAAGCCGCTGTCCCGCCAGCACGATGAGATGCTCTTCATCATCATCCACCAGGCCAGCGAGTTGTGGATCAAGCTGTGCCTGCACGAGATCGGTGCCGCGATCGAGTGTGTGCGGCGCGATGACCTCGGCCCCTCCTTCAAGATGCTGGCGCGCGTGTCGCGGATCCAGACGCAGCTCACGCAGAGCTGGGACGTGCTGTCCACGATGACACCGTCCGACTACTCGAGCTTTCGCAACGACCTGGGGCGTGCCTCGGGCTTCCAGTCCTTGCAGTACCGCATGCTCGAGTTCATGTTGGGCAACAAGAACGCCGACATGATCGAGGTGCACCGGCGTGACCCGCAGGCCTACGAGACCCTGCGGCGGGTGCTATTGGCACCGAGCCTGTATGACGAGTCGCTGCGGCTGTTGAGCCGGCGCGGCTACGACATCCCGCGCGAACACATCGACCGGGATTTCAGTCAGCCATATAGAGCGCACAAGCAGGTCGCCGCGGCCTGGCTCGCCGTCTATCACAGCGTACAGAAGAGCTGGGACCTGTACGAGCTCGCCGAGAAGCTGGTGGATCTCGATTACAAGTTCCAGCTCTGGCGCTTTAGTCACATGAAGACGGTGGAGCGCATCATCGGCTACAAACGCGGGACCGGTGGCACGAGCGGCGTCTCCTATCTCGCGAAGGCGCTGGAGCTGCGCCTGTTTCCAGAACTTTGGACTGTCAGGACGTCGATGTGAACACCCCTTCCGATCGCCTTTACAACGTCAACGTCATTGCCAGCGAGGTGCTGCCGACGCCGGAGGAGATCAAGCGCGTGCTGCCGCTGACGACGCGCGCCTCCGAGACCGTATTCAGGTCGCGTGGCGTTATCCGCGACATCCTCGACCGCAAGAACCCACGGCTCTTCGTGGTAGTCGGCCCGTGCTCGATTCACGACGTCGCGGCCGCGCGCGAGTACGCACACCGCCTGGCGTCGCTGGCGCGGCGCGTGGAGGGGACGATGTTCCTGGTGATGCGCGTGTATTTCGAGAAGCCGCGCACGACCGTCGGCTGGAAAGGCCTGATCAATGACCCGAACATGGACGACTCCTTCCACATCGAGAAGGGCATCCGGCTGGCGCGCGAGCTGCTGCTGCACCTGGCGGAGAGCGGCCTGCCCGCGGCCACCGAGGCGCTGGACCCGATCATGCCGCAGTACCTTTCGGAGCTGGTGAGCTGGACCGCGATTGGCGCACGCACCACCGAATCGCAGACGCACCGCGAGCTTGCGAGCGGCCTGTCGACGCCGGTGGGCTTCAAGAACGGCACTGACGGCACGCTCAGCGTTGCCATCAACGCGCTGCACTCGGTGCGTCACCCGCATCACTTCCTGGGGATCAGCCAGCAGGGGCAGTCAGCGGTATTTCACACTCGCGGCAACGCGCACGCGCACATCGTGCTGCGCGGCGGCGGCGGGCGCACGAATTACGATTCGGTCAGCATTGCACTGTGCGAGCAGGAGCTTGCACGGGGTCGCTTGCCGACGAACATCGTGGTTGACTGTAGCCACGGCAATTCGAGCAAGGACCCGGCGCTGCAGCCCCTGGTCGCGGAGAACTGCGTGACGCAAATTCTCGAGGGCAACCAGTCCATAGTGGGGCTGATGCTCGAGAGCCATCTGAACTTCGGCAACCAGCCGATCCCGGCGGATCTCGGCCAGCTCAAGTACGGCGTTTCGGTGACCGACGCCTGCATCGACTGGAACACCACCGAACGTCTGCTGCTTGACCTCAACGTGCGCCTGGCCTCGAGCGCTCGTTTCGCTTCCGCACCGAGGCGCTCCTCGTCGCGCTGATTGGCCAGACGTGTCTCACCGCTGCTGATTCTCGCCTTTGCGGTGGTCGCGGTGGCACACGGCGCGATCTTCGTGCGCCTCGCGGACGGGGCCGAGCCGCTGGCCATTGCGGCCTGGCGCCTGTCACTGGCCACCGCCATCGTCGCGCCTCTGGCGCTCGTATTCGGACGCGAGGCATTCAAGGGCATCACGCGGCGCGACCTGCTCCTGACTCTGGCGGCCGGCGGATTGCTCGCCGGTCACTTTGCGACCTGGATCAGCTCGCTTGAATACACTTCGATCAGCAACAGCGTCCTACTGGTCTCGACGGCACCGGTCTGGGTCGCTGTCATCGGCCGGATGACCGGCACGGTGCAGCTGTCCGGCCTGATGATCAGTGCCATCGGCCTCAGCCTGATCGGCTCGGCCATCATCGCCGGCGGCAGCGTCGCGCTCGGGCGCTACAGCTTGCGAGGCGATTTGCTCGCCTTGCTGGGCGCCGTGTGCATGGGGGCGTACCTGCTCACGGCGCAGCGGATACAGCGCCGCCTGGCCTTCGGACCCTATGTCGCTCTCGTCTATGCGAGTGCTGCGGCTTGGCTCTGGATCGCGGCGCTTGCCAGCGGCACGCGCATGAGGGGATTCGAGAGCCAGACCTGGTGGGCTCTCGCCGGCATCGCCGTGGTCTCACAAGTCATCGGCCATAGCGGCTACAACTTCTCGTTGCGCCAGCTGAGGCCGGAATTCGTAGCGGTGACTCTGCTCGGCGAGCCGATCCTGGCATCGCTCCTTGGATGGATACTGTTCTACGAGCCGGTACCGCCGCTGACCATCGGTGGCGGGCTGCTGGTGCTGTTCGCCATCATGCTCGCGGCACGGGCACCGGCGCGTAGGGCCGGCGCCGAACGCCGGCCAGTGCGCCACGACCGATAGCCGAGAAGCGCGGTGAGGATGCCCGCGTAGATCAACGGTTCGCGCACATCAGCCTTCACCTGCCAGTAGAAGTGCCACACGCCCAAGAGGGCGATCACATAGATGAGACGGTGCAACTTCTGCCAGCGCCGCCCAAGGCGCCGCATCATGCGGTTGGTCGACGTCACTGCCAGCGGCAGCAGCAGCAGCAGAGCGGTGAAGCCGATCGTGATGTAGGGCCGCTTGACGATGTCCTCGAGGATCGCGTGCCAGTCAAGGCCCTGGTCGAGCAGCAGGTAGCTGAGAAAGTGCAGGCATGCGTAGGTGAACGCAAACAGGCCGAGCATACGGCGCAATCGCAGCAGCGAGTTGAGACCGGTCAGCTCGCGCAGCGGCGTAACACACAGCGTGATCAGCAGAAAGTTGAGCGTCCACTTGCCGCAGGTGTGCAGGATTTCGTGTACCGGATCGGTGCCGAGTGATTGCCCGGCGATGCCGCAAGCCCCTGCGACCAGGCGCGCCGCCGGCAGCAGGCAGGCGACGAAGAGCAGCGGCTTGTAGATGCGGCGGACTTGCGTGTCGAAATTCATGATGCGCAGTCAGAAGTAGCGAGCGAGGTCCATGCCGCGATAGAGCGATGCAACCTGCTCCTCGTAGCCGTTGAACTTGAGCGTCGGCTGGTTTTGGTCGAACAGGCTGGCACCGATGCGCCGCTCACGCTTCTGGCTCCAGCGCGGATGATCGACTTCGGGATTCACGTTGGCGTAGAAGCCGTACTCGTTGGACGCGGCGATGTTCCAGGAAGTCGGTGGCTGGGTAGAGCTGAAGCGGATCTCAACGATCGACTTGATGCCCTTGAAGCCGTACTTCCAGGGTACGACCAGGCGCAGCGGCGCCCCGTCCTGGTTGGGCAGCACGCGGCCATGGAGGCCAACGACCATCAGAGTGAGTGGATGCATGGCCTCGTCCATACGCAGCCCCTCGACATAGGGCCAATCGAGTACCCCATAACGCTGGCCGGGCATCTGCTTCGGGTCGTACAGGGTCTTGAAGGCGACATACTTCGCCTGCGACGTCGGCCTGAAGCGCTTGATCAAATCGGCGAGCGGAAATCCGACCCAGGGGATCACCATCGACCAGCGCTCGACGCAACGCAGGCGGTAGACGCGCTCCTCGAGCGCATGTGGCTTGAGGATGTCCTCGAGCGTGAAGGTGCCGGTGACTTCCGCGTTGCCGGTGACGCTCACCGACCAGGGCCGCGCGCGCAGCGCATGGGCGTTTGCCGCGGGATCGGTTTTGCCCGTCCCGAACTCGTAAAAGTTGTTGTAGTTCGTGATCTCCTCATAGGTATTCGGCGCTTGCGTCGTGCTCAGCGCAGTATTGCGTATGAACTTCAACGGAGCGCCTTGCGGCGCGTCGCTACCGAATGCCGGCAGCGAAGCGGCGGCGCCAAGAGCCAGGGCGCCGCTCAGCAATCGCCTGCGGCTGACGTACAGCTCATAGGGGGTAATCTCGGAGGGCTTGATCCGGGGAATGTCCGCTCGCTTCATGCGCCAGTCCTCAAGGTATCGACACGAGGATAAGACCGCTGCACCCAGCGATTGATTTCATCCCCGCTGTGACTTTGCTTGGCGATACCACTTTGAGTAATGCCAGCGGCATTAATACTAATTAACTCAACTATATACATGCCATACGTAATACTGATTCTACATATTTGCTCATGGCGACGCGTGCGAGTCTCTGTCCGCAGTTCAATTCGCAGCGGCAGGGCGGGAAGATTCGCTCTCGAGCGGCCAACCGATGTGAACGCCGATGCGGGCTGCCTCCCGGACGGCGTCGACGTCCGCATTGACCAGGTGCGGATGCTCGCACGCGCCCAGATGAGCGAGGTCTGAAGCGCTGTTGCCGTAAGCGGTGATCGGCGTGTCGGGGTGGCGCTTGCGCAGGGCGAGGACGCACTGCAGCTTCTCCTCGCCGCGTCGATTAGGCGTGAGCAGCTCACCGTTGAGGATCATTCCGTCCCAGCGCACCGCAGTGCAGATCGTCTCGTTGCAGCCGAGCGCCCGTGCGATTGCCGGTACATAGAGATCCGGGCTCGCGGACATGATTACGAGGTAGTCGCAGCGCTTTCGATGCAGCGCCAGCTGCCGCAGGGCCTGGCCGTGCATGCCCTTCTGCAGCAGTTGGCGTACGAATCTCTCGTTCCAGTCCGCGATCTGCCGGCGCGTGGCGCCGGCCAGACCTAACATGATCAACGATTCCTTGAGTTGGCCGCGGTCACGGCCGCCGAACAAGTAGTGGAGCAGCGCGCGGGGCATGTGGACCAGCATGCGCAGCAGCCGCACCGGACGCGACAGAGCGAAGCCCAGCACGTAGGACAGCAGCGTGTCGCGTCGCGTTAGCGTGCCGTCGAGGTCGAAGAGCGCGATCCGCTTGATGCGCGCGCCCGGCATCAGCGCCGAGCTACTCAAGGCGGCGTCTGCGCGCCGACCCGGTGCGATTTCACGCGGCGCGCTCACTGCCAGCCAGCTGCCGCAGCACGTAGTGCAGGATGCCGCCGTGACGGAAGTAGTCGCGCTCCTTGGGCGTATCGATGCGCACGCGGGCGGTAAAGCGCACGGGCTTGCCGGACTGCGAGCGCGCCGTCACCGTGACGGTCTGTGCCTTGCCGCCTTCAAGACCCTCGAGTGTGTAGATTTCCTGGCCCGTGAGGCCGAGCGACTGGGCGTTCTCACCCTCGCGGAATTGCAGCGGCAGCACGCCCATGCCGATGAGATTCGAACGGTGGATGCGCTCGAAGCTCTCCGCGATCACGGCACGCACTCCGAGCAGCATCGTGCCCTTGGCGGCCCAGTCGCGCGAGGAGCCAGTGCCGTATTCCTTGCCCGCGATGATGATGAGCGGCGTGCGGGATTGCTGGTAACGCATCGCCGCGTCGTAAATGCTCAGCTGTTCACCCGAGGGAATGTACAACGTCACGCCGCCTTCCGTTCCCGGCAACAACAGGTTGCGCAGGCGGATGTTGGCGAAGGTCCCGCGCATCATCACTTCGTGATTGCCGCGGCGCGAGCCGTAGGAATTGAAGTCGACCGGCTGCACCCCGTGGCTGATCAGGTACTTGGCGGCCGGGCTGGTTTTCGAAATGTTTCCGGCCGGCGAAATGTGATCGGTCGTGACCGAGTCACCGAGCAGGGCCAGAACGCGTGCGTCCTTGATGTCGGAGACGGCGGCGGGTTGCATGCTCATGCCGTCGAAGTAAGGCGGATTCTTGACGTAGGTCGAGCCAGGATCCCAGGCGTAGATCTCACCTTGCGGCACACGGATGCTGTTCCAGTGCTCATCGCCTGTGAAGACGCTGGCGTAACTCTTGCGGAACATCGCGGAATCTACCGACCTGCGGATCGTGTCATGCACTTCACGATCGCTCGGCCAGAGGTCCTTGAGGTATACGGGTTTGCCGTCCGCGCCTGTGCCGAGCGGCTCGCTGCCGAGATCGACGTCGAGCGAGCCGGCGAGGGCGTAGGCCACGACGAGCGGCGGAGAGGCGAGGAAGTTCATCTTCACTTCCGGATGCACTCGGCCCTCGAAGTTGCGGTTCCCGGAAAGCACCGAGCAGCCAACGATGTCGCCGGCCTTTACAGCGGCAGAAATCTCAGGCCGCAGCGGACCGGAATTACCGATGCAGGTGGTGCAGCCGTAACCGACCGTGAAGAATCCCACAGCGCCCAGGTCTTCGACGAGGCCGGCCTTGGTCAGGTAGTCGGTCACGACACGCGATCCCGGGGCGAGGCTGGTCTTGACCCACGGTTTCGCCTTCAGCCCACGCTGGCGCGCATTGCGCGCCAGCAGTGCGGCGCCGACCATGACGACAGGGTTCGACGTATTGGTGCAACTGGTAATGGCAGCAATCAGCACGGCTCCATCGCGCAGCTCGAAGGACTGACCGTCCATCGTGACGGGCGCAATACCCTTAGCCGCCGGATTCTTCTGCGCCCGCTCTTCCGCCATCTTCCTGACAGCTTGCTGATAGGTCGCCTTTGCCATGCGCAGCGGCACGCGGTCCTGCGGGCGCCGCGGCCCGGCGAGGCTCGGCTCGACGGCGCCGAGATCCAGGCTCACTACGTCCGTGTATTGCGCGGCGGGCTGACCGTCGGCGCGCCACAATCCTTGTACCTTCGCGTAGGCCGCGACCAGGTCGATATGCTCCTTGGGCCGGCCCGAAAGCTCGAGGTAGCGCAGCGTCTCCTCGTCGATCGGAAAGATGGCGCAGGTGCTGCCGAACTCCGGCGACATGTTGGCGATCGTCGCGCGGTCGGCGAGTGGAAGGTTGCTGAGCCCATCGCCGAAGAATTCGACGAACTTGTCGACCACACCTTTCTTGCGCAACATCTCCGTGACCGTGAGGACCAGATCGGTGGCCGTCGCGCCCGGCTTGAGGCCGCCCGTCAGCTTGAAGCCGATGACCTGGGGAATCAGCATCGTTATCGGCTGCCCCAACATGGCGGCCTCCGCTTCTATGCCGCCGACACCCCAACCGAGCACGCCGAGCCCATTGACCATGGTGGTGTGTGAGTCGGTCCCGACGAGCGTATCCGGGAACGCGTAGCGCGTGGCGTCGCGCATGTCGTCGAACACGACCCGCGCCAGGTGCTCGAGGTTCACCTGGTGCACGATGCCCGTGTTGGGTGGCACCACTTTGAAATTGCGGAACGCAGTCTGACCCCAGCGCAGGAATGCGTAACGTTCACCGTTGCGCTGGAATTCGATCAGGTTATTGACCGAGAGCGCCTTCGGGCTGCCGTATTCATCCACTTGAACCGAGTGATCGATAACCAGCTCCGCGGGGGCGAGCGGGTTGATTTCCTCCGCTTTGCCGCCGAGCTTCACCATCGCTTCGCGCATCGCAGCCAGGTCGACGATTGCGGGCACGCCGGTGAAGTCCTGCATGATCACGCGGCTCGGTGTGAATGAGATTTCGTGACTCGGCTGCGCCTGTGGATCCCATTTGAGCAGGGCTTCGATATCGGCGCGCGTTACGTTGAGGCCGTCTTCGAAGCGCAGCAGGTTCTCCAGCAGGATTTTGAGCGAGTAAGGCAGGCGCTCGAGGTGGTGTCCCTTGAGCGCGGCGAGACTCCTGATTTCATAATTCCGATCGCCGACGCGCAGCTGGGACCGCGTCTTGAAGCTGTCGCTCATGGTTCCTCCGGGAGCGCCCTGGCCGGCGCGAAGAGCGGCGAATTATATCGGCATTCGCAGTGCCGGCGCATCGCGTCGGGCTGGCATGCGCTGCGCGGGCGCGACGGTTTCGATCACCGCGCCACCAAGGCAGGTATCGCCGTCGTAGAACACCGCGGACTGGCCGGGAGTGACGGCACGCTGGGCCGTCCCGAGTGTCACCTGTGCGCCATGCATGTCCCAATCGAGCGTGCAGGGCTGGTCGGCCTGCCGATAGCGGACGCGAACTGTGCAGGCTACAGGGCGCGGCGTCGGCAACGGAGTCAGCCAGTGCAGGGCTGCGGTACGAAATGAGCTGCTCAGCAGCATCGGGTGGTCACGACCCTGCACCACGACGAGCACGTTACGCTCCAGGTCCTTCGCTGCCACGTACCACGGCTTCTCGGGCCCACCCGCGACGCCGCCGATCCCAATTCCGTGCCGCTGCCCGAGCGTGTAGTACATGAGTCCCTGGTGCCGGCCGATGACGTGGCCAGCTGGCGATTCGATGGCTCCGGATCGGGCCGGCAGATACTGAGCCAGGAAAGACTGGAACGGACGCTCACCGATAAAGCAGATGCCGGTGCTGTCTTTCTTGTCGAACACTGGCAGTGCAGCCTCGCGAGCGCGCCGGCGCACCTCGGACTTGTCGAGCGCGCCGATCGGGAACAGTGTGAATGGCAGCACCGCCGGATCGATGCTGTGCAGGAAGTAGCTCTGGTCCTTCGCGCCGTCGACGCCTTTGAGCAGTTGGTAACCGGAGCTGGTGCGCGCAATTCTGGCGTAGTGACCGGTCGCGAACAGTTCGGCGCCCAGACGACGCGCATAGGCGAAGCAGACTCCGAACTTGATCTGGCGGTTGCAGAGCACATCAGGATTCGGTGTGCGGCCGACACGGTGCTCCGCCAGGAAGTGCTCGAAAACCCGGGCGCGATATTCCGCCGCAAAGTTGGCCCTGTGCAGCGGGATGCCGAGTTTCGAGCAAACACGCCGCGCATCCTGGAAGTCTTCGGCACTGGTGCAGTAGCCTTCATCGTCCTCGTCCCAGTTGCTCATGAACAGGCCCTGCACCTGGTAGCCCTGTTCGAGCAGCAACAGCGGGGCTACGGCGGAATCCACTCCGCCGGACATCGCGACGATTACAAGGGGGCGATCTGAGCTCACACCCTCATTATAAGAGGACGGCTGCGCGCGCCTCGACCTGATCGAGTGGCAGCTGGCTGAGCAGGGTCAGGGGGAACCGTACGCCAGCGAGGTAGTCATCCACACAGCGCAGAACCATGGGTGAGCGCAAGCGCGATTCATGGCCGAGAAGCTGGGCTCGGGTCAGCCAGTGCACCCGGAGAATGCCAGCGTCGAGGGGCCGCTGCGCGTCCTGATCGCTGACCGTGCCGCTATACGCCACGCGCAGGAAAGACTTCTGGGTCGCCGGATTCCTCCAAAGGTAGACGCCGATGATCGCCTGTGGTGCAAATTGCCAGGCCGTCTCCTCGAGCGTCTCGCGCACCACCGCGTCGAGCAGCTCTTCGCCTTCCTCGACGTGACCTGCGGGCTGGTTGAAGACGCGCTGGCGTGCGATGAGTTCTTCCACCATCAGGAAGCGACCGTGCTGCTCGACCACAGCTGCGACGGTGAGTTCAGGCTTGAAGGACATCGTCAGGGAAGGAGCAGACGTGGGCAATCAGCCGCGCATCATGCGGATTTCCGGCTCTGGCTCGCTCGCCCGCCAGATCTCGTCGAAATAGCTGAGGTACTTGCGGGCGATCGCCGTGTCGTTGAGTTCGGCCATGCCCTCCCAGCGGCTGGCCTGCAGCCGATAGACCAGCGCGCGATCATCCGCGATCAGGAAGGCAGCGGCGTTGTTGCGATGGTCGACGTGAACGTTGCGCAGGTCGATGTAGGTGGTAAGGCGCCGGCCCATGGCGAGGAAGCGGTTGCCTTCGCGGATCGTGCGCGAGGGCTCCGAGATCAGCACCCGTACCCGCGCGTAGCCGCGCGCCAGGACGAGGTGCTTGACCACTTCCAGGAACGCATGCTGATCGTAGAGTTGCGGCTCGAGATCGGGGGTGTAGATGCTCAGGTTGCGGCGTGCGCTCGCAGCCACTTCGACCACAGCATGACGCACTTCATCGAGCGAAGTGAGAATGCTGCGCGAATTGCTGCTCTCGATGATGGTGCTCATTATCTTACGGCGCGAGCTTGCGGCTCATGCGTTGGTGTGGAACGCCGGCTTCGTCGAACACTGACCCCTGAAGAACGAAACCGTGACTCAGATAAAAAGGAAGGGCATGAAGCTGCGCGTGCAGGTACACCGATTCGAATCCTTGACGGCGCGCTTGTCCCACGAGCCACTCCAGCAGTTCGCTCCCCAGACCCAGTCCACGATAGGCTTTCAGGACTGCGAGGCGGCCAATCTTACCGGTGGCCTCCAGACGCCCCGTGCCAACTGCGTCACGTTTCCCCTCGAGGATAAGGACATGTACGCAGGTTAAGTCGGCGCTATCCCATTCTTCGTGCTCCGGGAAACCCTGCTCGACGACAAAAACTGCACGCCTGACCTGCTGCAGCGCCTCGCGATCGCGCGCCCAGCTGGCCGAAACAATGGTGAACTTAGTGTCGATGTCAGATCTCGCGCGCGAGTTGCGCGGCGAGACCAAGATAGCTTTCCGGGGTGAGCTCGAGCAATCGCTGCCGCGCCTCCTGCGGCAGCGCCAGCGTGGCCACAAAGGCATGCAACTGCGCGCGATCGATGGCTTGTCCGCGTGTAAAGTCCTTGAGCCGTTCATAGCCATCGGCGATCCCACTTGCGCGCATCACGGTCTGAACGGCTTCGGCGAGCACTTCCCAAGCGCGCTCGAGATCTTCCTTGAGACGCGCGGCGTCCACTTCGAGTCGGGACAGACCTCGCTGCGCGGCCTGCGCCGCGAGCAAAGTGTGGCCCAACGCGACGCCGAGATTGCGCAGCACGGTCGAGTCGGTGAGGTCACGCTGCCAGCGCGATACGGGGAGCTTTTCGGCAAAGTGCCGCAACAGCGCATTCGCGAGGCCGAGGTTGCCCTCGGCATTCTCAAAGTCGATCGGGTTTACCTTGTGCGGCATCGTGGAGGAGCCCACTTCCTGGGCGACCACGCGCTGGCGAAAATAGCCGAGTGAAATATACCCCCAGAAGTCGCGGCACAGGTCGATGAGCACCGTGTTGTGGCGCGCCAGGGCGTCACAGTACTCGGCGATCCAGTCGTGCGGCTCGATCTGCGTCGTGAAATCGTTGCACTCGAGGCCGAGGGATTCGACGAGACTGCGGCTCACCTTACGCCAGTCGACGTCTGGCAGACCGACGACATGCGCGTTGAAATTACCGACGGCGCCGTTGAACTTGCCGCGGATGCGTACCGCGGACCAGGCAGCCTGCTGGCGGGCGAGCCGCGCCGCGAAATTGGCGAGTTCCTTGCCCACTGTGGTGGGACTGGCGGGCTGACCGTGGGTCCGCGCCAGCATTGGTGTCGCCGCGTACTCGTGCGCGAGCTCACGCAAGCGCTCGCTGAGCTTTGACATCGCCGGCAGCAGGTGGCGCGAACGAGCTTCATGCAGCAGCAGCGCGTAGGCGAGGTTGTTGATGTCTTCCGAAGTGCACCCGAAGTGCACGAATTCGAGTTGCGCGGAGGTTGCGCCCGCGTTCTTGAGGCGCTGGCGCACGTAGTATTCGACCGCCTTGACGTCGTGATTGATGCGCTTCTCTATGGCCTTGACGGCCTCGGGATCCACGGCGGTCGGATCCTGCACCAGGCGTTCGACTTCAGCACGCACCCGCTCTGGAACGTTCTGCAGTACCGACACCCGTGCCGTGGAGCGCAGCATTTGCCACCAGAGCGCTTCGATGCGCACGCGCTGCCGGATCAAACCGGCTTCACTGCATAGCGCGCGCAGTCCGGACAGCTGCGCCGCATAACGCCCATCAACGGGTGAGAGTGCCTCGAGCTCGGGTGACGTCATGCCGGTGTCGGGCGCAAGTGCTACGATGCTGCATCATACCGCAAGTGCTGCGCGCGGCCTGCTTCGGCCGCGCTCCGACGCATCGAGGTCTGCGCATGGCCGAACCGAAAGTGAGGATAGAGCGTGACAGCATGGGAGAGCTGCGCGTGCCCGCCGATGCACTCTGGGGAGCGCAGACACAGCGCGCCGTGCAGAACTTTCCGCTGAGCGGCCTCCGCATGCCGCGTGCGTTCATTCGCGCGTTGGGTCTCATCAAGGAGGCAGCGGCAGCCACTAACGAGGAGCTCGGCGCACTCGATGCAGTGTTGGCCGCGGGAATTGGCAAGGCCGCGCGCGCGGTGGCGGAGGGCCGGCACGATGCTCAGTTCCCCGTGGACGTGTTCCAGACGGGGTCCGGCACCAGCTCGAACATGAATGCCAACGAGGTCATTGCACACCTTGCCAGCGCGGAGCTGCGGCGCGAGGTGCACCCGAATGATCACGTCAACATGGGCCAGAGCAGCAACGACGTCATCCCCACGGCGATCCACGTGAGCGCGGCGCTCGAACTGGAGCACGAGCTGCTGCCGGCCCTGCACCATCTGCACGCCACGCTCGATCGCAAGGCACAGGAGCTGACGCAGATCGTAAAGACCGGGCGCACTCACCTCATGGATGCCATGCCGGTGACGCTTGGACAGGAACTCGGCGGCTGGCGCTCGCAGATCGGCAATGACATCGCGCGGCTCGAAGCCTGCAGGGGGCGGCTGTTGGCCCTGGCGCAGGGCGGCACAGCGGTCGGCACCGGCATCAATGCGCATCCGAAATTCGGCGTGCTCTTTGCCGGAAATCTGGCGCAGAGCACCGGGCTGACGTTCACTGCGAGCCGGGATTATTTCGAGGCGCTCAGCTCCCAGGACACGGCTGTGGAGCTGTCGGGGCACCTCAAGGTTCTCGCGGTCAGCCTGACCAAGATCGCGAACGACCTGCGCTGGATGAACAGCGGCCCGCTCGCCGGACTCGGCGAAATTGCGCTGCCGGCACTGCAGCCCGGCAGCAGCATCATGCCTGGCAAGGTCAACCCGGTGATCCCCGAAGCGGTTGCCATGATCGCGGCGCAAGTCATCGGCAACGATCTCACCGTTACCATCGGGGGGCAGGCCGGTAATTTCCAGCTCAACGTGATGCTCCCGGTCATCGCCTACAACCTGTTGCAGAGTCTGGAGCTGCTGGCGAGCGGGGCGCGCTCGCTCGCAGATCGCGCCATTGCGGGCTTCACCGTCAACCAGGTGCGACTCGACGAGGCCCTGGAGCGAAATCCGATCCTGGTCACGGCCCTCAACCCGGTAATCGGTTACGAGAAGGGTGCCGCCATCGCCAAGAAGGCCTATGCCGACGGACGCCCGATCCGGGAAGTCGCGCAGACGATGACCGACCTCAGTGCCGAGGAACTCAAGCGACTGCTCGACCCGCGTGATCTCACGCGCGGCGGCATCAAGGGAGGCGGGGGCGGAGGCGGATGAATCCGTCGAAGCCAGGCCCCAAGGTTGCTCCCGCGGACGACGAGGGGAGCTTGCGCACCCATATCCGAGCACGTCTGGCCGGCACCAGACCCGGTGCGCACGGCGGCGAGGCATGGCTCGCCGGCCTGCCGCCCGAGCTCACCACCCGTTTTCATCACTTGCTGCCCACGCAGCCCACGCCGGCGGCGGTGCTCGTGCCGATCGTCGACCGCCACGAGGGCCTGACCGTACTCTTTACGCAACGCGCCGCCGATCTCAAACATCACCCGGGGCAGATCAGCTTCCCGGGCGGACGGCTCGAACCCCACGATGTGGACGCCCTCGCCGCTGCGCTACGTGAGACTGAAGAGGAGATCGGCCTCGCACGCCGTTTCGTCGAAGTCGTCGGCTATCTTCCGGACCATCTCATCATCAGCGGCTATCGCGTGACCCCCGTGGTCGGCTTCGTGCAGCCTGGCTTTGAGCTCACACTCGATACCACGGAAGTGACCGAGACCTTCGAAGTGCCGCTGCGCTTCCTGCTCGATCCGGCGCATCACAAGGGGCGGCGACGTCTGCTGGGCGAGGGCGAGATCGAGGTCTACGACATTCCCTTCGGTGAGCGGAACATCTGGGGCGCTACTGCGGGCATGCTCATGACTCTCTATCGGTTGCTGCGCGAATGACGAGTCGCGAGCGGACCATCGAGGAGCTGCTCGGGATCATGGCGAAGTTGCGCGCCCCGGAAGGCGGCTGCCCCTGGGACCGGGAGCAGACTTTCGCCAGCATCGCGCCTTACACGATCGAGGAAGCTTACGAGGTTGCCGATGCGATCGAGCACGGTGACGCGGCACAACTGCGCGACGAGCTGGGCGATCTGCTGTTCCAGGTCGTGTTCCACTCGCGCCTGGCGCAGGAAGCGCGGCAGTTCGAATTCGCCGACGTCGTCGGCGCCATCTGTGACAAGTTGATTCGTCGCCACCCCCATGTGTTTGGCCAGGAGCGCATCTCGAGCTCAGCCGACCAGTCGCGCGCCTGGGAAGAGCACAAGAAGCGGGAGCGAGCGGCTGTCGATGGTGCTGGCAGCATCCTGGACGGCATTCCGCTTGGGCTTCCCGCGCTCACGCGCGCTGCCAAGGTCGGCAGGCGTGCGGCGAGCGTCGGCTTCGACTGGCACGACTGGCGCGGGGCGCGCGCCAAGATCGACGAGGAACTGGCCGAACTCGATGCGGTCGAGACCCGTTCCGGCGGTTCGCCCGAGCTCGAAGCGGA
>Ga0326726_10000833_pt1 | contig 28114 bp, 20 predicted proteins | sample MHFenrmetagenome_2_FD_207603 | JGI IMG/M metagenome (GOLD analysis project Ga0326726, IMG submission 207603) | Lab enriched peat soil microbial communities from Michigan Hollow, Ithaca, NY, United States - MHF15MN | ecosystem: Environmental > Terrestrial > Soil > Wetlands > Peat | place: USA... | reverse complement strand
CTGTGCATCCAACTTTGATTATAAGCGAGCCTGGATTGTTTTCTTCGACATAGGATTTAAGAGCAGTGAACGTTTTGTCTGAGCCGGCTATAAGACTGCTCGTATTAGATGATACATGGATTACTGGCACATCGGTCTTGTCGCGTCGTACCTGCTGCAATACCTTTTCAGTTTCAGGTGAAAAGGTATCGGATTCAAATAACAGTACCTTTTCTTTAAGGAATGTCTTCAAATCTTCCATTTAGTCATTGTCAATTATATACTTAAGTTTTTTAATAAGATCCGGAATCTGTTCCGGTCTGACATGGATCCGGTACTCGCCATTGACCATTATCACAGGTCCATGATAACATCCTCCCATACATGTAACCAGGTCGAGGCTGAAGTTACCGTTCCTTGTTGTCTGTCCCGGGACTATTTTCAGTTCTTCCTTAAATTTATCTATAACCGTTTGGGATCCGTTCATAAAGCACGATGTGCCGTGGCATATTTTAATCTGGATTTTTCCGGAGGGTATGAATCTGAACTGGTCATAGAATGTGGCCAGTCCATATATTTTTGTAGTGCTGAGTCCGAGGTGGCTGCCAACTTTGATTATGGCCTCTTCGGACAGGTAGCCCTGGTCAACCTGCAGCTCCTGAAGTAGGGGGATCAGGTCTTCGCGTCTGCCCTGCTTGTATTTTTTAAGGATGGTATCTAGATCCATTGCCATAATAAACCTTGCTGATTACCAACACAAATATAGGAATATTTATTGTTATAAAATAAACATTGTTATTTTATTAACAATAAAATCAAATTCCTTCTTATCAAATGTATTATGTATTAAATGAGACAGGCGATGTCAAAGTAGGTGTGAGGTGAGAAAAGCGTATTTCCCTGAAGTATTTGTTTATTTTAAAAATTTACGTAAATTGCGTTACGTAAATTACGTAATATGAAAAATAAAATCACAAATCCGTTTATTACAAGCGGGTACATTGACCCCGAATATTTTTGCAACAGAACTGAAGAATCCAAAAAATTACTTAGTGCAATCTCATCGCGAAGGAATTTAACCCTGATTTCATTAAGAAGGATGGGGAAAACCGGACTTCTTAAGCATGTCAAATACTTAGAGGAGCATCAAAAAAACAAGTACTCTATAATTTATGTCGATCTTCTGCCTACTATGAACGGAAACGAAATGCTGAATTCAATTTCTTCCGCCCTGGTTCAGATGAAGAAAAACGAAAAGGGCTTTTTTTCTAAAATATTATCAGTTCTTTCGTCATTAAGACCTAAACTAACATACGACAGTCTGACCGGTCAGCCGGCAATAGAGCTCAGTATTGAATCAGCATCCGATGTACAGTCTGGATTCAACAGCATTCTGCAACTGATATCAGATATAAAGCATGACCTTGTTTTTATGTTTGATGAATTTCAGCAGATCAGCAGGTACCCTGAAAAGAATATTGAGCATCTGCTCAGATCTGTAATACAATCATATCCGGCAATACCATTTATTTTCTCCGGAAGCAGCCGTCATATGCTCGAAAATATGTTCTTATCGGCGGACAGACCATTTTATCAAAGCTCGGAGCTTATGTATCTTGATAAAATCAAAGAGGAGGATTACAGTAAATTCATCTGTGAGTTATTTCTAAAAGCAGGTAAAAAAAATGAGCCGGAGGTGCTTCAGAAGATATTTGTCTGGACGCGATTGCATACTTATTATGTACAATATGTCTGCAATTTACTCTTCGAAAATAATTCGGCAAATATTAGCAATAACCTGATTAATAAGATATTTTATGAAATTTTGATCTCATACGAACCATTATTCGCCAGTTACAGGAATCTTATCCCGGCACATCAATTCAAACTTTTACAGGCTATCGCCGTTGAAGACGGAATCACACAACCTACATCAGGTAAGTTTATAACAAACCATAATCTGACAAGTGCCAGTTCTGTAATTACATCTCTGAAGGCTCTGGAGGACAAGGAGATGATAACACGCGACGGTAATAAATGGATAGTCTATGATGTTTTCTTTTCAAGATGGCTGGAGTATAACTATAAAAAGTAAAACAAAGCTTTAGGTCTGTAAAGTCCTGAAAGATCTGAAAAATGTCATTATGGCATCAAGATATAATGGCGGCAAAATGTATTATATACTAAAGGCGATGGGCGATGTTTTTGACAACCTATATGATCCCGAGTCTCTCCGCTTTCGGGATTTGTCTTCACCGAGCTCGCCTTCGGCTCGGTTCGTCGCTTTGCTCCTCAACCTGCATGACTTATACTACAGGAACAGAATTATTATTACTTTTGAGCTTAATTGTTAGTGATCAAAAGAGAAAATGGCTCAGCGGATTGAGATGCAGATTTGTCTTGGAAGCTCCTGTTTTTCAAGAGGTAACAGGGATGTTGTAGCATTTATCAGGGAGTACCTTAAAAAGAATCACCTGGAAGACAGGATCATATTCAAGGGAGCCAGGTGTATGGACCTTTGCAGCGATGGCCCTAATCTAAGAATTAATGAAAAAATAATTGAAGGAGTCACTCTCGCAAAAATAGAAGGTATTCTTGAAAGGGAATTCGGAGGAATAAAATAGTGTTACCGTTTGGGAATAAAAATGAATGACAAAAAACCTATATTTTACATAAACGATCAGAACTGCAGGAATTCATACTCCTGTGTCAGGGTGTGTCCTGTCAATGCGATTGAAGTAAGGGCACAGAAGGAGCATCCTTCAATAGTCCCCGGCAGGTGCATAGGCTGCGGTTTATGCTTTATTACCTGTACTCCGCGTGCCATTGAGTACCGTGATTCAAAGGAAGATGTAAAAAAGCTTCTTGCATCGGACAGGAAGACCGTGGCACTTGTAGCACCGAGTATAGCTTCAGAATTTGATGACATAACCGACTACAGGAAGTTCGTTAGCATGCTGCGTGCACTTGGATTTGATTATGTCAATGAAAACTCTTTCGGAGTCGATCTTATTGCAGCAGAATACGCAAGACTCTTCAAGAAAGCTGAGGGGAAATATTATATGACTGCCAACTGCCCTGCAATAGTCAAGCTAATTGAGAAATATCACCCTGAGCTGGTGCCAAACCTCGCTCCATTAGTCTCACCGATGATCGCAACATCAATGGTATTGAAAGAGATCTATGGTGATGATGTGGCAATCATTTATATTGGCCCTTGCATTGACAACAAAGATGAGGCTTACCTGTACCGTGACGGAAAACTGGTTGAAGGGATATTGACGTTTATTGAACTCAGGCAGCTTTTCGACGAATTTGATATTACGGAGAGAATTGTTAAAATGTCAGAGTTCGATCCTCCTTATGGCCACTGGGGAGCCCTGTACCCTCTTCCTGCAGGGATACTGCAGGCTGCAGGCATCAAACGCGATATAGCTGTAAGCGGAGTAATAACTGCTGCAGGCAGGGAGGATGTTTTTGAAGGAATAAATGATTTTGAAAAGTACATTGATACTATCCACCATCATTTTAATTTCTTTTTCTGTCATGGGTGCCTCCTGGGGCCCGGTATGGAACATCACAATGAAAGGTTCAGAAGAAGAGCACTTGTACGGCAATATGCTGAAAAAAGAGTCATAAAGCTTGATAAGGTTCAATGGCAAAAGGACATGGACAAGTGGTCGAAACTCGATTTTAAAAGGACTTTTACACCTGATGATCAACGGATTCCCGAGCCTCCCGCAGAAGCAATAAATGAAGTCCTCAAAATAATTGGAAAAGAGAATTCAGGTGATGAGCTGAACTGCGGAGCATGCGGGTATCAATCGTGCCGTGAATTTGCATCGACAGTTGCAAAAGGGCTGGCAATTCCGGAAATGTGCCATACATTCAATCTGCGAAATAAGCAGGAGTACATCGAAACACTGAGGCAGACAAACAGGAAACTGGCCGAGACAAAAAGAGCTCTTAAAGATTCGGAAGAAATAGCACTGAGAGAAAAAGAGATGGCTCAGAGCGCTTCCGATATGATGAACAATATGCTCGAGAAACTGCCGACAGGAGTTGTGATTGTCGATAACAACCTGAAAATACTTCATTCAAATTTAAGCTTTATCAATATTCTGGGTGAAGATGCAAAAGCCATTTCAGATATTATTCCCGGACTTGTCGGGGCCGATCTGAAAACCCTTCTGCCATTCAATGTATATAACATGTTTACATTTGTCCTGAAAGAGGATGAGCCCGTTGTGAGCAAGGATATCCATTACGAAGAGAGCATGCTGAACATCTCAATATTTCCCATTAAGAAAAACAAGATGTGCGGTGCAATAATCCGCGACCTCTATTCACCTGAGGTTCAGGGAGAAGAGGTGACTAACAGGGTTAGCGAGGTTATTGATAAAAACCTTGAAATGGTACAGAAGATAGGATTCCTTCTCGGTGAAGGAGCTTCTGAAACAGAACAGATGCTTAATTCGATAATCGAATCATACCGCAAAAAGTCATTGGGTTCAAAGAATAACCTCAAATAACTTATAGTGTCAAGGGATTTTTATATCGAGGTGAACAGCCAGCAGAGAAATCATGACGGGGAGAGAATATGTGGCGATGTATTCCTTTACAGGTATATCAAGGAGGAAGACAGGGTTATCGCTGTGTTGTCCGACGGAATGGGACATGGAGTAAAAGCAAATATTCTCGCAACCCTTACTGCCACGATGGCTCTTAATTTCACCCGCGAGCATAAGGAGGTTGACAGGATAGCCGAGATAATAATGAATACACTTCCTGTATGCAGTGAAAGGAAAATAAGTTATTCAACTTTCACGATTGTCGACATTGAAAGCAGTGGCCGTGCAAATGTCCTTGAGTATGATAATCCCTCAACCATTATTTTAAGAGGCGCTGAGATATTTGATCCTTCGTGGAAAAAAGTCACACTCGACAAAGGGAAAAATGCCGGTAAGGTGCTCAGGACATGTTCATTCATGCCAACAAAAGAGTACAGGATAATCTTCTGTTCCGACGGAGTGTCACAGAGCGGCATGGGAGGCGAAGCTTTCCCGTTTGGCTGGGGAAGGGATGAAATAGCTTCGTACGCATCATCTTTGGTCCACAGCGAGGCATCCATTTCTGCCGTGATGCTCTCGGGCAAAATTGTCACGATGGCGCATAAAAACGATGCCTATATAGCAAAGGATGATATAAGCTGTGCAACCATTTATTTCCGTGAACCAAGGAAACTGCTTATATGTTCAGGACCTCCCTACGAAAAGGATAAAGACAGTGATCTTGCATTAAAAGTGAAAAAATATAAGGGCAAGGTTATATTATGTGGCGGAACAACAGCCGATATAGTGGCCAGGGAGCTGCACAGGGTGGTCATTGATGAACTGGTATTTGAAGATCCTGAGTTGCCGCCTGAGAGCTTTATTGATGGAATTGATCTTGTCACCGAAGGGATCCTTACCCTTCAGAAAGTGAATGAAATATTAAAAACCTACAATAACAGCGTCCGTCTGGGAAAGGGCCCCGCCGATAAGATAGTAAAGCTCATAATGGACAGCGATGAGATCCACTTTGTAATTGGTACAAGGATAAACGTTGCACATCAGGATCCGAGCCTTCCCGTCGATCTTGAGATCCGGAGAACAGTTGTTAAACGTATTGCCCGGTTACTGGAGGAAAAGTGGCTCAAGAAAGTAAGCTTTGAATACATCTAAAAACGGCACGAGGTACGTGGTATGTGGTGCGAGGTGTTCTAATTTTTGCTTTCGAGGTACTCCAGTATTCTTTTATATAAATAGGGCTGAATATCCGGGTGAGTAAGGTTTTCGGGCAGTTTATCCATCATTTTTACTTCAGCTATTTCAGAAGTGTCAGGCACCAGTCCCAGATTGGAGATTTCGGCTAAATAAAGGCGTCCGTATCCTGTTTCTCCGTTTTTAAAAACTGAATATGTTGACACGCATTCAATTGTAAAATCCAAAGCCCCTGTTTCTTCCATCAATTCCCTCCTGGCAGCTTCATCGGCGGTTTCATCTTTTTCAATATGACCACCAGGGATCTCCCATGTTTTACGGTTATGATGACGTACATAAAGCCATTTATTACCATATTTTGCAGCAATCACCGAATAAGTGAGATTGATTTCAGGAGTATAAGATGTATCGTAAAATTTTACTTCAGTCATGGTGTTTTTTCTTTTGGCCTCTCCCCCTGCCTGCCGGCAGGCAGGCAACCCCTCCCCCCAGAGGGAGGGTCTTAGAAGACAATTACTTAAATCCCCCTATCACCTCGGAAGAGACGGATTTAGGGGTTAGGTAAAAAACTTAAATCCACTGCGAATTTAGCGATTATCAAGATAATTTTTATTTAAGTACATTTACACATTAAAAATACTTTAATGGGGCTATTCATCATCCTGATAATAACTGAGATACTGACACTTATTGTAATCAGGCAGCATTTTTACGACAAATCTTGGATGACTTATTATTTCTGCATTACGCTTCATACTGTATTAAGCATCTGGTTGTGGATATTATGGTTTAAGGCAGTCTCATATAAGGGGATCTTTGATGAACCCGGACATATCTGGGAGCTCTCCAACCTTACAGGTATGATGGCTGCTGTTGTCTTTCCCAGGATGGTGCTTATTGTCTTTCATTTTTCAGGATTGCTGCTCAGGAGGAAATCGGGAGGTCATATCAGGATTCTCACCAATTCAGGACTGATAATTTCAATTTTAATATTCCTGGTTATCGCCGAAGGGACCCTGAAAGGCAGATTTAACTTCCAAACCGAGAATATAACAGTGAAGATCAAAGGATTAAAGCCTGATCTTGACGGGCTTAAGATAGTTCAAATCTCGGATCTTCACCTTTCTTCATTCTATCATCACCAGGAAGTTCTTGAGAAGGTAATGACAAGGATCAATGAACTGAATCCTGATCTTTTAATCAACACCGGTGATTTTATTACAGTTGGCTGGAGGGAATTCAGCAGGTTTGATACTATTCTTTACAAGGCAAAAGGAAAGTATGGCAATTTTGCGGTAATGGGAAATCATGATTTCGGTACATATCATCCATATTTTACAGAGGCTGAAAGGAATAATAACGTACTGCTGATGAATAAATTCATAGCTTCTTCAGGTTACAGGGTACTTAATGATGAATTCAGAATTGTCAATATCGGCAATTCGAAAATAGCCATGATCGGTGTTATGACCAGGGGTTCGTTCCCTGGAATAATTCACGGTGATCTGAAGAAAGCCGCTAGCGGGATATATGGGGCCGATCTGAAGATATTGCTTGCGCACGATCCAAACCAGTGGGATAAAGAAGTGACCGGTAAAACTGATATTGATATTACATTATCGGGGCATACTCACGGAATGCAAATGGGAATTCTGACTAAAACTTTCAGATGGAGCCCGGCACATTATTTTTACCCGAGGTGGAATGGACTTTATCATGTTGGTGAACAATATCTGGTCGTCAACCGGGGCCTTGGTGTGCTTGCAATTCCTTTCCGTATCTGGATGCCCCCTGAAATAACAGTAATCACTCTTCAGTCAGAATAAAACTTAAATAATTGCTCCTGGGCGGGCTAAAAAAGAAACGGGCAGCATTAAGACTTGCTGCCCGTATATTGATTGTCCTGACATTATCTTCCTTTCTACTACTAACCTAACTAACCTAATTAACCTGATTGGATTTTCAATCCCTTAAAATTTGACACCTAATCATTTAAACCATGAAAACTAAAAGATAAACCAGGAAACAATCAACAATTTCGTATTTTCAGTTTTTCTTATTATTCTTATTTATTCTACCTTTAGACAGATACATTAATTGGTTTATTCCGTCGCACTAAGAATTTAATATAATTTTAACATTTTCATCCCATGGGGGAGTAATCCAGCGAAAGATGACAGCGAAGAAGAGGGGGGATGGATTATCAGATGACAAAAATTATCAGGTAACAAAAATTATCAGATGACAATCATTGTTATTTGATAGTTATTGTTAAATAAGAATTATTATCAAATAACAACTACTATCAAATAATAATCATTATCAAATGAGAATGATTCTATTTTACCCGATGGCATTATTGCTCCTGTCCTGCCAGAATAAGGACAATGAATGGATAAGAATCAACCAGCTTGGGTACAGAATAAGTGACCCTAAAGTTGCTGTATTTATTGCACTTGGAAATGAAGACCTGAAATCATTCAGGCTGGTCGATGTTGCTTCCGGTAAAATAGTTCTCGAGAAAAAAGAAATTATAAGGTCACAGCCCATGGCACCTTTTAAAACCTGTTACCGGTTTAATTTTAGTGAACTAACAAAAGACGGAACTTACAGGATCGAAGCAGGAACGGCTGTCTCACCTGATTTCAGAATCTCCGATGATATATACAACGGTACAGCTGATTTCCTGCTGAATTATATGAGACAACAGAGATGCGGCTTTAATCCATGGCTGAGAGATTCCTGCCATATGCATGACGGATATGTGATTTATGGAGGGAAAGATGATTCAATGCATATCGATGTGACCGGTGGTTGGCACGACGCTGCAGATTACCTTCAATATGTCGCAACTTCAGCAAATGCCACATACCAGATGCTATTTGCTTTTTCTGAAAACCCCTCTCAATTCGGGGATAATTTTCTTGCAAACGGATTACCCGGGAAGGATAATATCCCTGATGTTCTGAATGAAACCAGATGGGGACTTGACTGGCTGTTAAAGATGAACCCTGCTCCCGGGATAATGTATAACCAGATTGCCGATGACCGTGACCATATTGGGTTCCGGTTTCCGAATGAGGACACAGCTGACTACGGGAAAGGATCTGAACGTCCGGTTTATCGCTGCACCGGGAAGGAACAGGGGTTGTTCAAGTATAAAAACCGTTCAAAGGGGATAGCTTCAACAGCAGGGAAATTCGCTTCGGCGTTTGCCAGAGGATCTGAAGTTTATAAATCTTTCGATCCTGAATTTTCAAAGCTCCTGGCTTCAAAAGCCGTTTCGGCATTTAATTACGGACTTGATAATCCGGGAGCCTGCCAGACTGCCCCGGGCACAGCACCATATTTCTATGAAGAGGATAACTGGGCCGACGATATGGAACTTGCCGCCATTGAATTATACAATATCACAAAAGATCCGAAGTACCTTGATCATGCTGTTTATTTCGGAAGAAAAGAGCCTGTAACACCATGGATCGGGGCCGACACTGCCCGCCATTATCAGTGGTACCCGTTTGTGAATATGGGGCATCCGGGGATAGCATCACTAACCGACCAGCCAACATTAAAAGAAGAGTTTCTTAAGAACATGAAGGAAGGTTTGCAACGCATCAAAACAAAGGGAGAAAAGAATCCGTTTCTGATAGGTGTGCCCTTTATCTGGTGTTCGAACAACCTGGTTACAGCAATCCTGACCCAGGCAGATCTTTACAGTAGTATTAGCGGAGATCAGTCATTTGAAGAGCTGGAAGCCGCACACCGCGACTGGCTGTTCGGGTGTAATCCCTGGGGAACAAGCATGGTTGTTGGGCTTCCTGAAAAAGGAGACTATCCTGAAAGTACACACTCATCCTATGTGGTCAAGGGGAAACAGGTACCAGGCGGACTGGTTGATGGACCAGTGTATTTAACAATCTTTAAAAATCTTAAGTATATTTATCTTTCGCAGGAAGATGAATATGCCAAATTCCAGACCAACCTTGCTGTTTATCATGATGACTATGCCGATTATTCTACAAATGAGTGTACAATGGATGGGACAGCCTGCCTGGTATATTACCTTTCATCTCTGCAAAACATAAAAACCAAAGGAGAATAATAGATTGAACCCTTCCCAGATTCAGAATAAAGAAGACTTTAAGTACAGGATTATTTTTTCGCGCCGGCGAACCATAAGTATTATCGTCAGTCCGGATAATGGAGTGGTTGTAAAAGCCCCTTACAGGACATCTGTCGCATCAGTCAAGAGATTTTTGAATGAGAAATCAGGTTGGATAATCAAAACGCTTAACGGATTTAATTCTCTTAAAAGAATTGATAATAAAAAAGGATATTCGGATGGTGATTCTCTAAAATTATACGGCAAAGATTATAAGTTAAAATTATATCAATCAGATAGTTATTCCGTAAGGACAGGTGACAATAACACAATTGAGGCCGGATATTTTAAAGACAACAATCCATTAATAATTAAAGCCATGCTTGAAGGCTGGTTTAAATATATTGCACAAAAGAAACTCACCGTTAAATTCGGTGAGATCCTGTTGAAATACAAAGAGTACGGATTTTCACCCAGTACATTTGTTGTAAGAACCATGAAGAAAAGATGGGGTAGCTGTTCTTCAAAGGGGAAGATAGCGATCAGCTATGATCTTATAAGGCTTGATGAGGTATATGCTGAATATGTTATAATCCATGAACTGTGTCACTTAAAGCATCATAATCACAGTTCCAATTACTACAATCTGTTATCAGAAGTATATCCAGAATGGAAGAAGGTCAGGAAAGAGCTTCAAAAATACATAAGATAGAAATGGTACGTGGTGCAGCTTGGTTTAACATACCCCTACCCCCCGCCTAAGCGGGGCAGGCTCTTCAAAGGGGGAATTTATATAATATATTCTTGTCGCATCGAAGGGATCTGGATATTAGTAAATCCGGCTTCCTGAAGTTTTGCGGAATAATTTATCTGTGTCTGGTATTCACCATGAACCAGGAATGTCCTTTGGACTTCATTCTTATTCTGGCAGCTGAGGAAACTTATCATTTCTTTATAGTCACCATGACCACTGAATGAATCAATTTCTTTGACTTCGGCATCGACCTTATAGACAGTCCCGAAAATGGAAACTTCCTTATCGCCCCTTGCTATTCTTGCCCCCAGAGTGACCGGAGAACAATAACCAACCACCAGAATCGTATTCTGAGGATTGGATATATTGTTTGCTAGATGATGCTTGATCCTGCCTGCTTCCATCATACCTGAGGCAGAAATAATGATGCATGGTTTTTTGTAATCATTCAGCGCTTTGGAATCTTCCTGACGTGTGATGTAAGTGAGGCTGTTAAAGCCAAAGGGGTCTTTATCGTTTTCCATAACCCGCAGGATCTCCTTATTGAAACATTCCGGATGCATTCTGAAGATGGTTGTGGCATTCACTGCCAGAGGGCTGTCGACAAAAATTTCAACTCTTGGTAGTTTCCCCTGATTAAAGAAATTATTTAACGAATAGACTATTTCCTGTGTGCGTCCCACGCTAAAGGAAGGGATGATAAGCTTACCTCCTTTGTCAACGCAGGTATGAACAACTGTTTTAAGTAATTCCTCATCGGCCGCTACAAAGTCCTGATGAAGTCTGTCGCCGTATGTCGATTCAGTTATCAGAATATCCGCCTGCGGGAAAGGTTTTGGCGGTGCAAGGATCCTGTTTGACGGTCTCCCGATGTCGCCTGTATAAGCCAGATGTGTCGTGTGACTGTTTTCAGTTATCATCAGATTCGCCACACCGCTTCCCAGCATATGTCCGGTGTTCGTAAACTTCACTTTTATCTTATCATCTATTCTGAATTTCATTTCATTAGGAACGCCAATAAACAGAGTCATGCACTCTTTTGCATCTTCCTGGGTAAAAATGGGTGTCACAAGCGGGAGACCTTTTTTTGCCCGTCTCTTATTGAATATTTTTGTATCGTGCTCCTGTATATATGCAGTATCAGCAAGCATTATTGAACAAAGATCACGCGTAGCGTTTGAACATACAATTGATCCTCTGAATCCCATTTTGTAAGCATAGGGAATAAGACCTGAATGATCAATGTGAGCATGTGTCAGAAGAATATGGTCAACTAAGGAAGGATCAAATCCAAGATCCCTGTTCATCTCGTCTGTCTCAAGTCCTTTTCCCTGGAACATTCCACAGTCAAAAAGTATTCTTTTACCAGAGTCAGCTGTAAGAAGAGTTTTGCTTCCTGTCACTTCCCGTGCAGCGCCTAAAAATTTCAGCTTCATAATACTATCATTGATTCTTAAAGCAATAAAAAACGTAATAGTTTTAAAGGTAACGATATTTTATAAAAAAGTTGAATCATTATCGGTCACCAAAAAATCTGAGGTAAAATTATATAAAAAGACTTAGGACCATAACTCCTATTAGTCCGCTTATTCCTATTGATGTTTCCATTATAGTCCAGGTTCTTAAAGTATCTTTAACACTAAGATTGAAGTATTCCTTAAAGAGCCAGAATCCACCATCATTAACATGACCAAGCATAAGACTTCCCGAACCAATTGCCAATACCATTAACTCACGTGATACAGCTGTGCCCGTGACCAATGGCAGGACTATTCCTGCCGTAGTTATTCCTGCTACAGTGGCTGAGCCTACACAGAAACGCAAAACTGTTGCAATTAGCCATCCAAGGAACAGCGGAGAAAGACTCGATCTGCTCAGTAATTCTCCAATGTAAGTACTTACACCACTGTCGACAAGAACCTGTTTTAAAGCGCCGGCACCGGCTATAAGAAGCATTAAAGTTGTAATACTTAAAACAGAATTAGTCAGGGAATCCATAATATCAGGTATTTTTCTTCCCCTTGCCAGTCCAAGTGTAAATACAGCAAACAAGACAGACAACAGCATTGCAATGACCGGATTTCCAAGATATCCAAGCATTTTTCTTACAACATTATCCTCTTTCAGAATAAATCCTGCAATTGTGGATATGCCGATCAATAATACTGGCAGAAGGGCAGAAAAAAAACTCGTCCAGAAACCCGGCAATTCTTCTTCTTTCAAAGGTTTCTGGCTTACAAATTCCTTAAGGGGTTTAGCATCGATTTTACTCAAAGCCCTGGATAATATAGGTCCGGAAATGATTATTGCAGGAATTGCGACGATTATTCCGTAAACCATTGTTTTACCAATATCTGCATTAAACATTCCTGCAATGGCTGTCGGGGCCGGATGAGGAGGAAGGTAACCATGTGTTACAGAAAGGGCTGCAAGCATAGGTAATCCGACATAAAGTAAAGGAAGACCGGTCGAAGCTGCGATAGTAAAAACAAGGGGAATCATAACAAAAAAACCCACATCATAAAACAAAGAAATACCAACGACAAAACCTGTAAGCATCAGAGCTAACTGAATATTTTTTATTCCGAAAACTTTCACAAGCCCCGATGTTATTTTCTGCGCTGCTCCGCTTTCTGAAACCAATTTACCCAGCATTGCTCCAAAACACAGGATCATAAGGATAAAGGCCATTGTGTTGCCAATTCCATTTTCTATCGAAACAACTGCCTTGTCGATTGGCATCCCTTCAGCTATACCTACGGTAAGAGAGACAATAACAAATGATATAAATGTATTGAACTTCAGTCCAAGTATCAGAAACAGAAGCAGGCAAATTCCTAAAAGAACAATTATGAGTGACATGGGCTATAGTTTATAATTCCAGGTTGAGGCATATATTCTTATATGATATGATTCAGAAGTTTAGAGTTTATGGTACGGGGTACGAGATGCGGGGCACCAGGCAAAAATTCCCCCTTCGAAGAGCCTGCCCCGCTTCGGCGGGGGGGTTAGGGGGATGTATTTTGTATATATCATCATTTAGTTTATTATATTCCTCTTCCGTCAAATCCAGGTTCCGGCTTTAATGGAAATTTTATCGGAATATTATCCCTGGTTGAACGGTAAATGGCTGTGAAAAGTTCAACAGTTTTACGCCCGGCTTCACCTGTTACAAGAGGATCTTTATCATTCTTTATGGCGTTAATGAAATCTTCTATCTGGCACTGCATATAATAGACAGTCGGATCATGTCTGTTAAATATCTCAGTATCCTCTTTTATCCATTTCTTAAGCATTTTTTCCTCACCTGGCACTGTCCAGAGATCATTCACCGGAGGTTCGGCCACACCTGTCATTCCCGCAATAAACATTGCTCCACCATCAGTCTGGACTCCGACAGAAGCTCCGTTTTCGCCATGAATATGCACCTTCCCGTAAATCCCGGGCTTCTGGGAGTTGCTGACAAGGATGTTTCCTATAGCGCCACTCTTGAATTTTACTATTGCCACGGCAGTGTCATCAACTTCGATATAAGGATGGTTAAGGTTCTTCCAGATACCATAAACTTCATCAACATCTCCCATGAACCAGAGCATAAGATCGAGCTGATGCGGCGACTGATTAACCAGAACTCCTCCCCCTTCCATTTTCCAGGTTCCCCTCCATGCATCTGAATCATAATATACTTTGTCTCTCCATCCAAGCATGGTTATGGTTGCAAGTACCGGTTTTCCGATCTTTCCATCGTCAATAGCCTCCCTGACTCTCAAAACAGGAGAATACCATCTGCGCTGGCTGATGACTCCAAGTTTTACATATCTTACTTTGCAGGCATTTATTATCGCTTCACAATCGCGAAGATCAGATGCCAGTGGCTTTTCAACCAGCACATTAGCTCCGGCTTCAGCAGCCTCAACAGCAGGTTGTTTATGAAAAGGATGTGGTGTGCATACAATAACCAGATCAGTTTCATTTTCAAGGACCATCGGAGCGATCTCAGAATATGATCTGGTCTTGTACAAGGATGCAAAATCCCTGGCAGTTTTCGGGCTTCTGCTCCAAACACCTGCGAGGTGGGCGTTAGGTATATTCTGAATTGCCTTTGCATGAAGATGCGCAACCTTACCGCATCCTGCAATTGAAATATTAAAAATCCTTTCAGGTTTCATCAGCATCAACTTAAGGAGCCAGGATCACTTTGTTAAGATTTCCTTCTTTATTATAAAGTTTTCTGAACCAGTCAGCTCCTTCTGAAAGCGGAGCTATTGCTGAGATCTGGTCATCAACACTTAGTCTCTTGTTTTCCAGCAATTTAAGAACAACTTCATATTCACCTCTTATTGCACAACTGCCTATTATTTTTAATTCCCTGGTGACAACCTTTTGGAGCGGAAATTCGACAATTTTTAAAGTGTTACCTATCAGAACAACTGTTCCGCCCTTTCTGACCGCATCAATTGCTGAATTAACGCTTTCGTTTTTACCGACAGCTTCAAAAGAGATATCAGCACCACGCGAATTTGTCAAAGCTTTTATTTTTTCTTCAAGGTTTTTATCTGATGGATCAAATACATATTCACTTCCGCTCTTTTTGGCACCAATCAGTTTGGCGCGATCAATGTCGATGGCAATTATTCTTCCTGCACCGGCAATAGCGAGAAGCTTTATCACAAAAATACCGATCATGCCAGCTCCTGTTACAACACAGCTATCACCTGTTTTTATTCCAGACACATTCACTGCATGAAGTGCGACAGCAGCAGCCTCAACCATTGATGCCTGTTCGAAAGTGACCGAGTCCGGGATTCTGTAAAGAATATGCTGTGGTACTGCAAGCAATTCTGCAAACGCACCATTGCGTTTATAATCTCCCGGTGACACGCCAAGCACTTCCCTGTTGTCGCTGAGGTTGTACCTGCCCTCAAGCGTAAACCAGTCATCAAGGGGGTAAACTGTCGAGTCGAAGGTAACCCTGTCGCCCTGTTTCCATTTTTTTACCTCTGATCCGGTTGCTTCAATAATTCCCGAAGCCTCGTGTCCCATTATCAGCGGGGGCACTCTTCTTCCGGTGCTTCCGTCAAAACCATGGACATCCGATCCGCATATCCCGCAGGCTTTGATCCTGATCAGAACCTCGTCAGGCGAAATATTAGGGTCAGGAACGTCTTTATAAACAAGTCTATTATATTCCTCAAGTACAAGGGCTTTCATCATGAAAGATTTGTCGTTTAAAACTTTAAAATGGTAATAGCGTACTAAACAAATATAGTAAAAACGACTGAAAGTTTATTCCACCAGAACAACTACCAGATCCATTACATTGGTAAATGTAGGGCCTGTTACTATAAGGCCACTAATACGCTTAAAAAAATTATATGAATTGAATTCGCAGAGGTAATTCTCAGGATCTTCATGTAAAGATATTGCCCTTCTTATAGTTTCTGCATCAGCAACAGCTCCTGCAGCGTCCGTTGAACCGTCATTGCCGTCTGTTCCTGCTGAAAGCAAAGTTATCCCAGGAATATTCCTGAGTCTTATTGCAGCTAACAGCACCAGATGCTGATTTCTCCCTCCCAGTCCGTTTCCACTGACCCTTATGGTTGTCTCACCTCCGTATAAAAGACATGCAGGCTTCGGAATGTCATTATTTTTCTTGAAGGATACAGCATTATTTAAAACAGATTCACATACATTTTCTACATCACCACTCATTTCGCTGTCGATGATATAAGATTTAAATCCAAGGCTCATTGCTTCGGTTTTTGCTGCCTTTAATGCCAACTGGTTAGTTCCTGCCAGAATATTAAAAGAGCCTTCGAACAAAGGATCCCCGGGTTTAGGTGTTTCGGGATGAAATCCATTTGCCCCGTTTTTCAGATAATTCAACACTCCTGATGTAATATCTGTAGTCAGATTATATTTATCGATAACTTTCAGTGCATCATTGAAGGTTGACGAATCGGGAACCGTAGGCCCGGAACCGATGACATCAAGCGGATTGCCTGTTACATCCGAAAGAATAAGAGTCAGGAGCTGTGCCGGTCTGATAATCCTGGCAAGTTGTCCTCCCTTTAAAAGGGAAAGATGTTTTCTGACGCAGTTTATTTCATTTATAGTTGCACCACACCTGATAAGAAGATTGTTCACTATATAAAGTTCCTCAGGCAGTATACCCTCAGGCAGGTCAGCTAGCAATGCCGAAGCACCCCCCGATATCAGGCAGATCACAAGATCATTCTCCGTAGCCTGAGATGAAATCTTTATTATCTCTTCGGCCGCTTTAAATCCGCTGGCATCCGGAACAGGATGACCCGCTTCTGTAACTTTTATCCATTTCAGCTTACATGAATATCCGTATTTGACGACAATATGTCCACCGGTAATCCTGGTGCCAAGAATGCTTTCCACATAATGCGCCATTGCAGCACTTGCCTTTCCGGCTCCGATGACATAAATATTTTTTACGTTGTCAAGCGGGATTTTATGATCACTTACAATAAGCATTGATCCTTGAAGCTTCATTATACACGTAATCAGCTTTTCAGGAAGAACGCTTCTCACTCCTGCCATAAAGATTTTTTCAGCAATTTCCCGGTTATTCATAATCAGTATTCAAATTTGTCTTAACATTTTTTCAGCCCTAAATACCCATTTGACCATCAACCCCCTAAATCCCTGCCTGCCGCCTGCCTGCCGGTAGGCAGGGCAGGCAGGCCCCATATGGGGGACTTACAATACCTCTTTAGCCCCCCATTTGGGGAGTTGGGGGGTTAATTTACCCATTAGGGTTTTTAGGGGCATTATAAAACAAACAACGAAAACACCCAAACACACACAAAAACAGTGATCCCCATGACAATCGTCGAGGTTGTGTAGACTTTCAATGTATCATCAACTTTTATCTCTCCAAAATTTGTAACAACCCAGAAATAAGAATCATTGGCATGGGATGCTATCATTGAACCTGAGCCCATTGCAAGCATCGTAAGCAGCTTCCCCCATTCGGTGTCAAGACCAAGCATCGTCAGCATTGGGGCAACAAATGAGGCGGTTGTAATGATTGCTACAGTCGATGAGCCCTGAGCTGTTTTCATAACGACTGCTATCAGGAATGGTACGAGAAGTCCGATGTTTGTGCCGGTCAGTAATTTGCCCAGAATCTCTCCAATTCCTGTCGATTTAATGACCATACCGAACATACCTCCTGCAGCTGTGATTATCAAAATTGGTCCGGCTTTGACAATTGCATCAGTAAACAGGGAATTCATCTCTGAAATAGTTTTCTTCTTAAGAAGAAGCAATGAAAGAATCACTCCGATAAACAATGCGATTACAGGCTCGCCTGGAAAATAAAAAATCTTTGAGATTATACCTTCTCCGCTTTTATCAATCAGTCCGACAAGTGATTTTATTGTTATGAGCAGAAGTGGAACAACTATGGGAAGAAAGGATAAAAATACAGGTGGAAGATTCCTGTCATCCGATTTTTCAACTGGTTTATCTTCAACTGAATGATATATGTTTGTCCTACCTGCCATCCATCTGCTCCAGAAAAATGCAGAGAGAGCACCCGGAACAGCGAACAGAATTCCAATGATTATAAGGTACCCGATATTTACATTAATAATACCTGATGCCGCCAGAGCTCCGGGATGGGGAGGGATTAGGCAATGGACAGAGTAAAGAGAAGTTGCCAGCACTGTTGCCATAAAAGGCATAGCTAAACCTGATTTACGGCTGAACGATTTTGAAAGTCCGCTAAGAATGATGAATCCGGAATCGCAAAAAATAGGCATTCCCGTTATGAATCCTGTTATACCAAGGGCTGCTGCGCTTCTTTTTTCGCCTGTCTTTGAGAGGATAAATGCTGCTATGCTTAACGTACCTCCCGTTTTATCGAGTGTGATGCCGATTATTGCTCCCAGAATTATTAAAAAGCCGATCGATCCCATGGTCCCGCCGAAACCATCTTTAATTGTCTTAATTATTGTATCGGCAGGAAGAGTGGTAAACGCAAGCAACAGGGAAACTATAAAAAGAGCTATAAAAGCGTGCAGTTTAAGCCTTGTGGTAAGAATTATGATCAGGATTATACAGATCAGAACCAACAGGGAAATGAAAACAGGATTCATAGCAGGAAAAACAAATTAATAACCAAGATAAATTTCATTTACAGATTTTATAGCTCTGTCGGAAAAGAAATCACAGGCAGCGAATACACGGAAAAGTCCTCCGTCCTCACCTGGTCCGGTTTCAGTTAAAAGGAATTCCTGCTGATCATTCCTGTTAAAAACCTCTGACCAGGAGAAAGCCGCCCTGTAACTGTCCTCTGCAGATATGCACATGATACCTTCCTGAAGATTTTCCCGGGAAACGGGATAGGTCCGGGCAAACACATCTTTTAACATCAAACCCGTAAATGGTTCTGTACTGTGGATACCTTTGCCTCTGCCATAAAATATTGTGTTGTATGTAATCTCATTTAATTCAGGTGGTCGGCCAGTTAATATGCCAATATTTGTGCCATGATTGAAAAGCCTTATCTGTCCTGAAAACATCAGAGATAAACCATTTATAACCTTAAATGACTTCGGAAACGATCTAATGGTAATTCTCACAGGTGAAGATATATTCCTTTCGGTGACCAGGTCGTTGCCGGCAATAATTTTGCTTTCAGAGGGCAATTCCCAAAGTTCTTTAGTTTTAGAAGGTACTATCCTTGACACACCATCTGCTATTAAAATCCGGTGAAGGTTATTCGGATAATAGATCTCGCCCCAGCTGAAAACAACTTTTTCACCTTTTGTATTTTCTATTTCCACATACATATCGATTATCGGCTTGAATTCTTCAGAATTTGCTTTCTGAACGATCCGTTTTTCAAGTATATCAAAAAGCGAGTACCCATCATAGCGGTAAACTCCTGCAAATCTGTCTCTTCCGGCTGAATCAAGGAGAGCCTCCTTTACAATAACTGTGTGTCTTTGCAGCACCGAAAAATCAACTTTTCCCGGATTGGCGATCTCTCCTTCTACTGTTAATTCTTTAACAGGTAATTGATAAGTCTCTGTATTATCGTAAAAATTATTTGTCATATCAGTGGAGTCTGTGAACTGAGTTGGTAATTTTTCTGAAAGGGCATTACCTGTAGGAGGTTGATTGCAGGCAGTTAAATTGAAAATCATTGCGGGGAACAGTACTAATTTTCGCATGATATATTGTAAGTAGTTAATTTAGATTTTTACCAGTAAAATCACATCCCCCTACCCCCACCACAAATTTCCCCTGCAGGCTGGCTCCTTCGCTAAATTTACCCACAGGGAAAATTTTTAACGCTCAGCCCCCTTCAAAGGGGGAATTAATTAACCGAAAAACAGGTATGCAACAAGGATTGCGGCGGTGAAACCGATAAAGTCGGCAAGAAGCCCGCAGCCAATCGCATATCTTGTATTTTTGATACCGACCGACCCAAAATAAACAGCAATAATATAGAATGTAGTATCGGTTGTTCCCTGCATGGTACATGCCAGCCGGCCTACAAATGAATCTGCCCCGTTAGTAGTCATGGCATCAACCATAAGTCCACGGGCTCCGCTGCCACTCAGAGGCTTCATAAATGCCACAGGCAATGCTCCGGTGAACCTTGTATCAAAGCCAAGCCAGGCAAAAAAACTGGTAATGCCTGCAATAATAAAATCCATAGCACCCGACGCCCTGAATATTCCAATCGCAACAAGAATGGCAACCAGAAAAGGTATTATTCTGATCGCGATGTTAAAACCTTCCTTTGCTCCTTCAATAAAAGCATCATAGACATTCACCTTTTTAATGAATGCAAGAACAATGAACAAAACGATTATGGAAATAAGAATAAAATTCGCTGCAAATGTCGAAACAGTTGAAACCTGCTCCTTTGGAAGCCTGGTAAAATAAATGATAATTCCTACGATGATCGCAGTAAGGCCCCCAAGATAAGCCATTACAACCTTATCGAACAGGTTAATTTTCTGGATTATAGAAACACTTATCAGCCCTGTCATCAATGAGCAAAATGTTGAAATCAGAATAGGTATGAAAACATCGGCAGGATTCGCTGCTCCAAGCTGCATCCTGTAGACTATTACACTGACCGGGATAATTGTCAGACCTGCTGCATTAAGGACAAGGAACATGATCTGTGCATCGGAAGCCCTGTCCTTGGTTGGGTTGGCTTCCTGCATCTCTTTCATAGCTTTAAGTCCTACCGGAGTTGCCGCATTATCGAGGTTTAGCATATTTGCGGCGATATTAAGCATTATGGAACCGTATGCAGGATGACCTTTCGGCAGGCCCGGGAACAGCTTTTCGAAAAGTGGCCCCATAGCTCTGCCCAGCATGTTTACCACACCACCCTTCTCCCCTACTTTTAAAAGACCCATCCAGAGTGTAAGTGCTCCGGTGAGACCAAGTGAAATTTCAAAGCCTGTTTTGGCATTGGAAAAAACCGAGTTTACCAGGTCATTAAAGATCTGAGTATTGCCTGCAAAAATCAGCTGTCCTAGTGCAACGATAAAACCAATTACAAAGAATGCAATCCAGATATAGTTAAGGGCCATTTTAATAGTCTGTTTGGCGAAGATAACTATTTAAGATAAAAGACAAAAGTCAAAAATCAAAAGATAAAAGATTATAAAGTATGGAATTATGCAATTTTGCAATTTTGCAATTATGCAATTAGGCAGTTAGCAGTTTTTACAGCTTGCAGAACCGCTGAACCGCAAAACTTGCAGAACATTATTTTTTAGATAAATTTGTAAACACAATTTTAATAATATGGCACGATTTACCAGAATTGATGTAATACTAAAGATGCGCGATGCTGGCATCATCCCGATCTTTTACCATAAAGATCCTGAAGTGTGCAGAAATGTGATCAGGGCATGTCACGAGGGTGGAGTAGAGATCTTTGAATTTACAAACCGCGGTGATTTTGCGCATGAACTCTTCAGCGATCTCAACAAATGGGCCGAAAAAGAGGTTCCCGATCTGATTATAGGTGTCGGATCGGTCGTAGATGCAGGGACCGCATCTTTGTATATTCAGCTTGGAGCTAATTTTATAGTATCACCGTTACTGAATCCTGAAATGGCAAAGGTTTGTAACCGGAGAAAAATTTTATGGGTTCCGGGGTGTGGATCGGTATCAGAGATTAATTATGCAGAGGAGCTTGGAGCTGAATCAATTAAGATCTTTCCGGGATTATCAGTCGGGGGACCCGATTTTATTAAAGCAGTTAAGGGTCCTTGTCCGTGGACAAGCCTGATGCCCACAGGAGGGGTTGAGCCGACAATCGATAATCTCAGAGAGTGGTTTGAATCGGGTGCCTCATGTGTTGGTATCGGATCGAACCTGATCACGAAGGAACTGGTTCAGAAAAAAGACTGGGAAGGACTTGCAAGAAGAGTCGAGGATTCACTCAAGATCGCGAAAATGTTTCTCAAGGTCTAGCTCTTTCCAGGAGGGGTGCATTATTCTTCCCCACACCTCATACCCCATGCCCTGTACCTCTATTATATCGTATATCGCAAATAATACATTATACATTAAGTCATTCCCCAGGAGCTCTGTAGAGTTCGATATTTGAGATTACAGGACATGCTTTTGATTTGCTGATAGTTACCTTTATCTGAGAAGTCTTAACTACCGGAAATTTCCGGATTACTTTATGTCCGATCGTTGTTCCGTCAATCAGATGTTCCCATCCCCCGTCAACAAGAGCCTCTACCTTAAATTCCTGAACTCGCTGACCAAGTTTAATATATTCCTGAAGTAAGATCCTGTTCACCTCAGTTTCTGTCCCAAGATCGATTGTCAGGCTGGCAGATGTAATGTTATCAGGAGTTGACCAATAAGTTTCAGGATTGCCGTCATTTGCATTCACGGCTTTAAACCCTTTTCCCCTGTCTTTGGATGAGTAAGCTTTTTTCCCTTTTGCCAGCTCAGTTGAAAATTCTTTATCACGTAATTCCTTAAAAGCCATGAGCGACCTGACATCATTCTCATGTAACAAACCTCTTCTGTTGGGGGGTACATTAAGAAGAAGACTGCTGTTTCGTCCAACCGATGAATAATAAAGCTCCATCAGGTTTTCAGGAGATCTTACCAAAGAATCCTGGGTTGGATGATAAAACCATCCTCTGCGGATTGAAACATCAACCTCGGCAGGTACCCAGTAATTTCCATCTTCATGCCCTTCACCCAGTATTTTTGCAAAATTACCGCCCGGATACATTTCGTCTTTTTTCAGAAGGCACCAGTTCGTGAGGCTTCCCATCCCGCTTTCGTTCCCTACCCAACGTATATCTGGACCGGCGTCGCTGAACATTATCGCTGCAGGCTGTAATTCCCTGACAATTTTGTGTGTATTTGGCCAGTCATAATATGTTTTATTGTCTATCCTGCGTGTCTCCCTTGCTCCACCGTAAAATCCGTCTCCTCCATTGGCACCGTCAAACCAGACCTCAAATATATCCCCGTAATTAGAAAGAAGTTCCCTGAGCTGGTTCCGGTAATATGTCAAATATTCAGGTGTCCCGTAAACTGCAGAGTTCCTGTCCCATGGTGAAAGATAAACTCCCATTTTCAGTCCGTACTCATCACAAGCCTTCCTGAGATCCATCAGAATATCGCCCTTTCCTTCCCTCCATAGAGAGTTCTTTACAGAATGTTCGGTAAATGCTGATGGCCACAGGCAGAACCCGTCGTGGTGCTTTGCAGTGATAATTATGCCCTTCATCCCGGCCTCTTTTGCAGTTTTGGCCCATTGGCGGCAATCGAGTTCCAACGGATTGAAAACAGATTCCTTTTCATCGCCATATCCCCACTCTTTATCTGTGAAAGTATTAACAGTAAAATGAACGAACATGTAATACTCCATCTCATGCCAGGCAAGCTGACGTTCAGAGGGCAAAGGGCCGAAAGGCTGAGGTGGCTTAACCTGAGCGCAGGTGGAAGTGGTTACAAATAAAACTAAAAACGATAAAATCCTGATTTTCATAAAAAATTATTCTTTAGTGGTAAGGTCCTTTATTCTGATGTTTTTGAACTTAACTACTGATCCATGGCCAAGGAATCCAATATGTCCGGTCTTATTTTTCAATCCCGGATGTTCATTGTGATCCATTGCACCGTTATCCCTTGGGCCTGCGATATCACCGTCAACGATTACGGTTCCATTCAGGATGATCCTTATCTGGGTTCCCTTTACATAGACCTCCTCATAGTTCCATTCCCCGACTGGTTTAAGATAATCACGCTTTGCAGGGATAACGCCATAAACAGACCCATGATACTGGTACGGCTGAAGGTTAGCATACACATCTGCTGTATTGTCAAGTATCTGGAGTTCCATCCCAACGTATGCTGCATCTCCTTCAAGCGGAGCTCTAATACCAAGACCATTATTTGCAGCAGGAGTAAGCAGGAATTCGAACCGGAAAACAAAATCTGCATATTCCTTTTCAGTATACAGATTCCCTCCACTGCCATTTTCAGGTTTAATAACTATCATCCCATCTTCGGCAACATACGATTGTTTGTTGCCAGTCCAGTTATCAAGGTTTCTGCCATTAAATAAAGCAACAAATCCTTCTGCTTTTTCTTCAGGTGTAAGGTTAAAATCCTTTTCGCTTATCTCTCTGACATATATCTCCCTGAAGCCAAGATCGGTTCCATGCGCCTGGAGTTCAATAGGTCCTTTTGGGAATATTGGTACCTTACGGTCCCAGTAGTTCTCCATTATCACATTATCTACAACAAGTTCACCATTCAGCCATACTGAAACTTTCTCCCCAACCATTATAATTCTGAACGTATTCCATTCACCCACAGGATTATCTGCTACCATTAGTGGTTTTGACTGATTTACCTGATTGTTATATAAACCGCCGGAACCGACCTGGGCTCCTACCTCGGTCCTTGATGTGTCCCATATCTGAACCTGTGGTGTTCCTCTCAGGTATATGCCACTGTCTCCTTCTTTTGTGATCTTCCAGTCAACAAGCATTTCGAAATCACCATACTGAGCAACTGAACAGAGATTGTCTCCCTTTCCGTTAAACCATATACAGCCATTTTTCACGCTCCAGTTTGAAGGGACCATCATATTGGCTTCTGCCTGTCTCCTTTCAAGGTCGACACTTTTCATTTTTGCCCGGACGACCGGATTTTCAACAAGACCCTGCCAGCCAGTAAGGTCTTTCCCGTTGAACATTGACTTGAAGCCCTCATCTGGTGGCATGGCACCAAGATACTTGTTTAACATTTCTTTATTGTATTCACTTTCAGGGCCTGAAAGTTTTGAGACCGCTTTTGTCAGTATGTCGCGGACAAGGTTGCCATACATCCCGGCTGATGAACCGGATGATGGAAGTGCTATAAACATTGCCGCCGAAGCAGCTGCTGAGGATGTTAATGGATCATCGAGATAATTCCCTACCAAAAAAAGTGACTGGTATGTCTTCAGCTTACCCAGCTCTGCAAGTATCTCATTCTTTCTCCCGGCGCTAAGGGCATAGGGCAATATTTTACGGAAAAGGAGCAGTTTCTGTTCGTCAGATAAAGAGGCAGCTTTTACCTGTTTTACATATCCGTTAAAAGCAGGTTCTTCGAAAGTCTTGTTTCCTGATGCACATATCTCATACAGAGCTGAAGAAGCAGTATAATCCTGCCATGAAGTCAGGGTTTTGAAACAGATATCCCTCATTTCCGGATTACCATTTTCAAACTCTTTAAGAACAACATTCAGTGCTTCCCTGCCTCCGGTTTTTGCCAGAACCGGTACGATTTTTTCTTTTGCAGCACTGCTCTCCAATGCTTTAAGGATAATTTCCGAACGCTTTCCCGGATCACTTATTTTTCCTGCAGCTGCTGCGAGGGCAGTCTGGAGATCTGCTGTGTAATTTCCGTCTTCAGTAGCAGACAATAATTTAATGAGATCAGGCTGATCGGCAGGACCAGCGAGGCTCGAAAGGGCTTTATATGCAGCAGATTTAACAAGTGCATCTCCTGATGAGGTAAAAGGCAATACTTCCTTAAAATACTCATTTCCCCTGTTCCATGCCATAAGTTCTATTGCACTTTTCTTTGCAGCTGCTGATCCTTCTTTCAGAACTGGTTTCAGTAAAGCTATCTCTTTGTTTCCCGATACCGTCATCAGGGCTTTTTCTGCAGCTTCCTGATCAGTCTGCCCTGTCAAATTCTTCATGTATTCAATCAGAGATGGAACAGCTCTTTCACCACTTATTTTTGCAAGTGCTTCTGCTGCCTCAGATCTTACTTTCTGATCGGAGTTGGAAAGCGAAGAGGTAATAAGTGTCAGGGCAGATTCGTCGCCCCTTTCTCCAAGCATTGCAATTATCTCAGGTTTTGCTTCAGGTATAGCTTTAGGAAAGTATTCAATCCATTCCGATACAATTTCTTTCCCCGGAATTAAAAGAGAAGAACGTAAAGCAGCATTCCTGTAAGTCCTGTCAGAATTCTCTGCAGCCTTTTTAAGCTCTTTCATCGCACCCATTCCATGAAAACTTACATAAGTTTCCAGGGCATGGGTTTTGTTCTGAATTGTCAGCTTATCCTTACATTTTGTCATAACCAGTTTGCAGATTTTATCCATTGTCTTCAGGTCACCATTCTGTCCTGTATTTTTTGCATAATTAAGCAATGCAGATGTTGCGCCGCTGACTTCCCATCTGTAGAGGACGCTCTTTGCAGCTTTTAAAAGCACAGGCAATGCCAAAGGACTTGAGCTCTGTGCAAGTGCGTTAAGAGCCGACGATCTTGTGTTGACATTTATGTCAGATGCAAATCCGATATACTCATTGACAGCAAGTTGTGATTTCATCCTGGCAAGGACATTCATAACCGCGGCAGCACAGGGAAGGTCTTTGCTTTTAAGGGATTCTGCCAGAGCAGCTTCTGCTGTTTTACTGCCAGAGGCCTGAATTGCAGCCAGGGCCGGATAACACATTTCCTTATCATTCAGGAAGGGTTTCATTGCAGTCACAGTGGCATCACCTCCTACTATCTGGAGTTGTTTCATAAAGAAATCCTTTACACCATTGTCCTTCTGGACTGTTGCATATCCGATGCATACTTTCTCCCATGAGTCTCTTTCAGTCTCTTTTCCCTTTTGCGACAGGAATCTTGAAAGGCTTTCAACAGCAAAGCGGGCACGTGTGTCATCACCTGTGCCAGCAGGTATTATCTGGCTGCATATCATCTTAATTCCCGTTTCACCAAGGGCAACCATGTCGCCCATAAGCTTATCGGTGTACTTTGAATCGTTGGATGGAAGCTGGGCAAGCAGATCTGCAACTTTTGTCTCAACAGTTCTTTTATCCTGTGCATAAGATCCACCGATAAAAATCAGGAAAGTTATGCATGCCATTACTATTCTGCGAATTTTCATATTTTCAAATTTTCAAATTTTCAAACTGGTTATTAATATCAGATCTTCCATTCACCCCTCATGGGCTGATTAATTAACCTGTTGGCACCGTCATCATCGATAAACTGCTGTTTTACAGGATCATACTTCAGATTCCTGCCCAACCTTACAGCAATTATACCAAGATTTACTACTGAGCATGATCTGTGTCCGTTCGATTCATTCAGGGCAAACTTCTTTCTTGTCAGAACAGACTCAGTGAATGTCGTGATCTGAGGTTCAGGATCAGGAAGTGATTCAATCAGTTTTTCCATATCCTTTATGTCGGAACGGAATCCCTTATAGACTTTACCATTGGGGCCCTCGATATATGCGGCATCTTTATCGCGGTTTTCGCCATCGAGTATGATCTGACATCCATCGGCATAAGTATATGTTATTCTTCGCCACGAACCAACCGCATCATAATGCTGCTGAGGTGCATCTACATCGACCGAAACCGGTCCTGTTTCATCCTTACCGAGCATATACTGAACAGGGTCGAGATAATGTTGTCCCATATCTCCCAGTCCGCCGCCATCATAATCCCAGTAACCGCGGAATTTTGAATGAACCCTTTCAGGATTATATGGTTTATAAGGAGCAGGTCCCAGCCAGAAATCATAGTCGAGTTCGGGTGGAACAGGTTCAGGTTTCAAATTATGCAGTCCGCTCCAGTAAAATTTCCAGTCATACCCTGTGATACCGCTTACAGTTACTTTCAGCGGCCAACCAAGAACGCCGCTATCAATAAGTTTTTTGAGAGGCTTAACTGTTGTACCAAGTCCATAAAACTCGTCCTTGAACCTGAACCAGGTATTCAGCCTGAACATACGGCCGTTGTTCTGAACTGCTTCAACAACCTTAATACCTTCCCCGATAGTCCTTGTCATGGGCTTTTCGCACCATATATCCTTGCCGGCTTCCGCAGCCGTTTTTGAAATGATTCCATGCCAGTGCGGAGGAGTGGCTATATGGACAACATCAATATCTGGTCTGGCGATCAGTTCACGGAAATCATGATAGCCAGTTATTTTACCACCCGCTAACGC
>Ga0326726_10000832_pt1 | contig 28177 bp, 14 predicted proteins | sample MHFenrmetagenome_2_FD_207603 | JGI IMG/M metagenome (GOLD analysis project Ga0326726, IMG submission 207603) | Lab enriched peat soil microbial communities from Michigan Hollow, Ithaca, NY, United States - MHF15MN | ecosystem: Environmental > Terrestrial > Soil > Wetlands > Peat | place: USA... | reverse complement strand
CGTGGCTGGTTTGCCGTTGACCTGCACCTTCCGGCCAACAACTCCCCGGTCTTCTCCGAAGGTCTTCCGCCAGTAGGCGTAACCCAGGACTACCTGAACTTGATCCCCTGGCTTCTCGCCCTCATCCGGGAGGAAAAATCGGCCGAGCAGCGGTTTCACTCCAAGCGTAGAAAAATAATTGCCGCTAACTGTGCTATAGGCGAATTCGCTGGGAATGCCATTGGTACTCAGTCCTGCGATTCCGGTGGCGTACGCGAACACGCCGGAGAATACGTCCGCCTGCCTGCGCACATCCGCGAAGTCGAGGAATGAGAGTTTGGAGCCGTCCGCACGCGGCGCCGCCAGAACGGTGATTTGTTCCGGCGAGGGAACCGGGAGGGGGCGAAAAAGCCACCCATTCAAAACGCTGAATATGCCGGTGTTGACACCGATGCCCAGCGCAAGCGTAAGGACCACGACCGCTGTGAGCCCCGGATCCTTGCCCAGCTGCCGAAGCGCGTAGCGAATGTCTTGGACGATCCCACTCATGAGTCACCCCCTACTCGTACCGCAGCGCGACCATGGGGTCGACATTCATCGCCCAACGTGCTGGGATGTAAGCAGCCAGTGCTGCTACCAACGCCAGTAGAGACGTGAGCAAAGCGAATGTCACAATGTCGATCTGCACCACGCCAAAGAGCGCACCTGAAAGCGCGCGGGTCAGCAGCAATGCGAGTACTAAGCCGATGCTCAGACCGATCATGGCCATTTTCAGCGCTCCTCCAACCACCAGCCTGAGCACGTCAAGACGCCGCGCTCCCAGCGCTACGCGCACTCCGATTTCGTGAGTTCGTTGGGTGACGGAATAGGCCATCACGGCGAAGATCCCGGCCGCCGCCAGCGTGAGCGCGCAGGCAGCAAAAATCAGCATCATATTGGCGGACGACTCGATGCCGCTGAGGCCGTCGGAAACAACCTGCTCCAGGCTGCGCATGTCATACGCGGGTTGGTCCGCATCCACATCGCGCAATTGCTTGCTGACAGAGCCCGCAAGCGTCAAGGGATCTCCCGACGTGCGCACCACGAACGCCGTAGCGGATTCGGGCTGTTGCGCGAACGGAATGTATGCGGTCGGAGCGGGGTCATGGTCTAAGGGAACCGGCTGCACCTCCCCCACTACTCCTACAATCGTGCGTAATGGCTGAGCAGCTTCCGGCCGTCCCATCTGGATATGCTTTCCTAGCGGGTTCTGATCCGGCCAATTCTGATGCGCCATCGTCTCACTGATGACCGCCACCGGAGGAGCATTAGGTCCGTCCCGATCGGAAAGGAGCCGTCCTTGCCGCAGCGGAACACGCAATGCTGGGAAAAGGCCTGGAGTCACGATTTGCGAAATGACTGATGGCCTTTCTCCCGGGGCTGCTGGGGGCCTGCCCTCCGCCGTGAATTCCGTCCAGTTCCATGTCCATCCCGAAGGCAGGCTGGTCACACACGCCGCAGATTCGACACCCGGCAGGGCCTGAATATTTCGCAGGACCTGTTCGTAGTAACCACGGATGCGATCTTTGTCGCGGTACTTCGCATCCGGTAACACGACATGAAAGGTAAGAACATGGTTGCGATCAAAGCCCATGTCCTTGGTTGTGAGAGTACGGAATCCCTTCACCATCAAGCCGGCGCCCACGAGTAGAACCAAAGAAAGGGCGATTTCTGAGATCACCAGCAAAGTACGAAGCCGCCGCCCGCTGGCACTAGCACTCCCACCACGGGTGCCCTCTTTCAGGGTGTCATTCACGTTAGGACGTGAAAAATGCCAGGCCGGCGCCAGCCCGGCGACGATGCCGGTCACAATGGCCAAGGGCAGTGTGAACCAGAACACTCGCAAATCCAGATGCAGGTGTTTCAACCCCGCAACGTGCTCGACGATAAAGGGGGGAAGACTGTGACGCAAAAGGTTGATGCCCCAGGCCGACAACAGAAGTGCTGCCGCGCTGCCGAGCAGTGCGAGCAGAAGGCTCTCCACCAGCAGCTGCCGTCCCACCTGCCAGCGGCTGGCCCCGAGCGCGGCGCGAAGAGCGATCTCCTTTTGTCGCCCGGAAGCGCGGGCCAGTTGCAGGTTGGCCACGTTGGCACAGGCCAGCAGGAGAACGAAGACCGCCGCTCCCATCAGCATCATAAGAAATTGTTGCGAACCGTAGGTGACATCTTCCACCGTATTCTTGACATTGACTCCGTGGCCGGCGTTGGTCCTGGGATGCTGTTGGCCCAGGCTGGCGGCAATCGTCTCCAGTTTCGCCTGGGCTTGAGATATGGAAACGCTATCCTTCAGCCGTCCAAACACGGTTAAATAGTGGCTCTCGCGGTCTTCTTTAGCGGGGCCGTTCAGGTCGAGCGGAGTCCAGACCTTCGATCCGGTGGGGAAATCAAAATCTGGAGACGTGATGCCAATGACCGTGAACTTTCGGCCGTTCAAGAGCAATTGCCTGCCGACTAGTGCAGGATCAGCGCCCAAATGCTGCTGCCAGAATCCGTTGCTGATGACCACCACGGGCGCAACCCCGCCCTGGAAATCTGCGCTCCCGATATTGCGGCCCAGTTGTGGAGACATGCCCAGCAACGAAAAGAAGTCGGCAGTTACCTGCGAACCTTCGACATGCTCGGCCACATTGCCGCCAGTCAAATTCGCGTCCCATCCGCGGACCGCCGCCAGCTGGCTGAATTGCGTGCTCTGCTCGCTCCAGTCGCGAAAATTCGCGGGAGCCGGACTCAGGTGGTTGTCATTCTGCCTGGGCAGCGTCTCCCAGATTGTGACCATGCGATCCAGACGCGGGAATGGAAACGGCCGCAGCAGCATGGCATTGACCGAATTGAAAATGGTTGTATTTGCGCCGATACCGAGGGCCAGAGTAATCACTGCCACCGCGGTAAAGCCGGGGCGCTTGCGCAACATGCGGAGCCCGTAACGAACATCCTGCAGCAGTCCAGTCATCATTTATTCCTCACTCGTAACGCAGAGCCACCATGGGATCGACCTTGGTCGCGCGATAGGCCGGAATGTAACTGGCCATCATCGCGGCCATGAAAAGCACGACGCACACCCCCGTGAAAGTTGCGGCATCCGTGGGAGCCACGCCAAATAGCAAACTTGCGATCAGCCGCGCAGTGATCAAACCACCCACGATTCCCAATGCAATTCCGATCAGGGCCAGTTTCAGGCCGCTGTTGACTACCATCTTCAGCAAGTCGCCGCGCTGCGCTCCCAAAGCCATGCGCAAACCCAGCTCGCGCGAGCGCTCCACCACGCTGTAGGCCAGAACTCCATAGAGTCCCAACGCTGCAAGCAACAGCGCCAAGGCGGAAAATCCGCCGATGAGGTATGCGGGATACGACCGCACCAGCATGGTGGGCGAGGTCGAAATGATCTGCGCCATGCTGCTAATTTGGAAAACGGGAGCCTGGGGTTCGAGTTCGTGGATGGATCGAGTGACTGCGGCAACTAGTGAACCCGGTTCTTTCCTGGTGCGGATAGCCAGGCTAAAATATGGGTAAGGATCCTGTTCGTAGCAGTCATACACGATGGGTGTCGGCGGAGCATCCAGGCCGGTAACATTTTCATTGCCCACCACGCCGACGATCTGGACGTAGTGGGGCTCATTCGTGTAGGTGAAGTTGATGCGCTTGCCGATCGGATCCTGGTGGGGAAAAACCATGTCCGCCATGGCCTGGTTGACGATTACCACGTGGACCGACTTGTCACGATCCTGCGAATTGAAGAACCGCCCGGCGCGCAACGGAATGCCCATCACCGAAAAATAGTTTTGCGTGACCGTGGGAGTATTGGCTTCGTATTCCTGGCCGCCGCTGCTCTTGGGATGTCCCTCCAAGTCAAAACGAGACGTATTGCCTTTGGCGGACATGGGCACAGTCGTCACTGCCGCCGCTTGTTCGACACCGGGAAGGCTCCTGATCCTGTCCAATAGTTGTTGCTGGAGGGCCAGCTGTCTGGGTCCGTCTGGATACTTGTTGCCGGGGAGCGCCACTACGCCGGTGAGCAAATTGCGAGTGTCAAATCCGGGATCGGTGTTCAGCACTCGGTGCAAACTCTTGAGCATCAAACCTGCGCCCACCAGCAGCACTACCGCCAAGGCCATCTCCGAAACCACCAGCACGCTGCGCAGGCGGTGGGTGGAACCAACTGAACCGCGGCCCGCGGCCTGAAGTTCGTGTTGCAGGTCGGGGCGGAAAGTCTGCAGCAGCGGAGCCAATCCGAACAAGATCCCCGTAAGCAACGAAATTCCTAGCGCAAACCAAAGCGCACCGCTATGCACTTTGAGTCCCTGAAGCGGCGGCGTGCTCAGCAGGATGTCCGGCGGAAGCAGCGAAAGCACAGCCGGCACCGCCCAGTAGGCGGCGAGAACCCCTGCACTGCCTCCCATGAAGGCGAGCAATACACTCTCCGTCAGCAGTTGCCGGGCTATGCGATTCGATCGGGCGCCCAGCGCCAAACGAATGGAAAATTCTTTTCTTCGAGGCTGGGACCGCGCCAGCAGGAGTCCGGCCACATTTGCGCAGGTGATGAGCAGCACGAATCCGATCGCGGCCATCAATACGACCAGTACCGGCTGCACCTGGCCGACAATCTGCCATCGCAGGTCAACCAACTCTGTGCTCATGCCGGCATTCGAGTCCGGATACTGCATGGCCAATCGCCGCGAAAGAGTCTGTATCTCGGCTTGCGCCTGCCGAAGGCTCACGCCTGGCTTGAGACGAGCCACGGGATGCAACCAATAAGCGTTTCGCCTTAAAAAAAATCCGGATATCCGGGGTGACATCCATAAATCCGCCGACTGCGTGGGAGCAAAAGCAAAATTCTTTGGCAGCACTCCCACTACAGTGGCCGCTTCACCATCGAGCGCCAGCGCCGTGCCGACTACGCCTGGGTTGCCGCCAAATCGCCGCTGCCAGGCGCCGTAGCTCAGCATGACAGGAAAGTTCTTCTGCAGTTCATCTTCACCGGCCCCGAAAGTTCGCCCTAGAATGGGCTGAACTCCCAAAGTTTCAAAGAAACCAGTGGTCGCCACGGCCACCTGGAGTTGTTCAGCACCGTCTTTGCCCGAGAGCGTCACGCTGTTTCGCGAATAGCCGCCGATCTGCGAGAAGACTTTGTTCTCCCGTTTCACATCCAGATAATCGGGATAAGAGAACTCCGACTGCTGGAACGAACCCTCGGTGCGCTTCTCCCATATCTGCACCAACTCCTCCGGCCTCTCGTACCCCAGCGGGCGCAACAGGATGGCATCGAAGACCGTAAATACTGCCGTGGTGGCACCGATTCCCATAGTCAACATGATCAGGATGATCACCGTCAGACCGGGACTCTTCCGCAACATGCGTAAGCCATAGGTGAGATCCTGCATCAGAGTTTGCATAGTTCTCCTTACTCGTATCTCAAGGCCACCATGGGATCAACCTTCGCCGCGCGACGCGCGGGAATGTAGCTGGCAAGCAAGGCCACAGCCAGAAGCAAGAGTGCGGCCTCGGTCAGTGTGGCTGGGTCATTTGGCTTTATTCCAAACAGCAGCGCGCCAATCCATCGAGCAGCAACCAGCGAACAGAAAGTGCCGGCGACAGCGCCGCCGGCAATCCAGACCAGCGTCTGGAACACCATGACTCTGGTGACAGTAGCCGGGTTCGCGCCCAGCGCCAGACGAATGGCAATTTCCCGGATGCGCTGGCTCACCAGCAAGGAAACCAGGCCGAAGATACCCACTGCCGCGAGAAGCAGGCCGATCGCGGCAAATAGCGAAAGCAGAGCAGCCGTAAATCGGGGACGCTCCGCGAGCCGATACACGGTTTGACCCAGGGTGCTTGACTCCAGGGGCAACGTCGGGTCAAGCGCCGCGACGGAGTCTCGTATTTCTTTGGCTACCGTCTGGGGATCAATTGCACTGCGTACCACCATACTGATGCGCTGAGAGTCTAGATAATTGAAGATGCGGTCGTTCGCGCTGTGACTGCGAACTATGTAATATTCAGGATCCATGTGTCCGCCGAGCCCGTGATTCTGCGTGTTGGCAGTCACACCTACGATTCTGAACGTGGCAGCACCGCGCACTTCGTCGGAACTAAAGTGGATGGTCTTGCCCACCGGGTCCTGGCCGGGAAAGAGGCGTTGAGCCAGGGCTTGGTTAAGGATCATGGCGCCATACGCTGAGGTGCGGTCCTGTTCCTCAAAGGCCCGTCCGCGCAGCAGAGGAATGCCCAGTACCGAGAAATATTTCGGCGTCACAGATCTCCAACTCACGATTCCACCAATGCCCTGGTCAGGGCTGAGAGGCGGTTGCCCTTCCGCTTCGAGCGCAACCAACGGCATCGTGCGCGCCGGGGTCTCAGGGGGGAGCGAGTCACTGAGGGCAGCCGCCGCGACACCGGGCAATTGCTGGAGTTTCTGTTCCAGTTGCTCGAAGAATGCAAGGCGCTGTGCCGGTTGAGCATATTTTTCCTGCCCAAGCGTGATCGCCGCCGTAACAATATTTTGCGTATTCATCCCCAACGGCCGGACCTCGAGGTTGCGAAGAGTCCGCAGGAACAGCAGCGCACCCGTAACCAGAATAAGAGTCATGCAAACCTGAGCAGCCATCAGAGCCTTTCGCAGGTTGCTTCGCCGTGTGCCGGCCACAGTCATAGCCACCAGAGCTTCCGGACGTGGCTTTTCCAGCGCGGGTAAAGTGCCAAAAACAACTCCGGCAGCGCTCGACGACAGAAGCGCGAAGATCAGGGCCCTGACGTTTACCATCGCCTCCGGCAAGCGTGGTATTCCTGCCGGGGAAAGAGCGACGAAGCCATGAACAATCAGGTAAGCAAGCCCACATCCGATTGCGCCTCCAACCAGTGCGAGCAGCATGCTTTCTGTGAGCCTTTGCTGAAACAGGCGAAGGCGGGCGGCGCCGAGCGCAGACCGGACCGCAAGCTCGTGTCGCCGCCCCGTGCTGCGGGCAAATACGAGGTTGGCCACATTGGCGCAGGCGATTAGCAGGACCGCAAGGGCCGAGACCAGCAGGAACCAGGCCGCGCGACGGGAGTCATGAATCTGCAAATCGCGTATGGAGCGGACCTGAAGCCGCAGTTCTTTTCGAAACGGAGGCGGCGCGGATTCCACAAAGCTCCGAAACAAGGGCTGCAACTGCGCTACCGCCGCGTCGATGCTGACGCCTGGTTTCAGGCGTCCGTACACGCGGACCGTCGATCCCATCAAATTACGTTGCACAATGGATTCATCGAGGGCCTCGGGCACGACCAGCCCTGTACCGGCCAGCGTCGGAAATTCAAAGTCACGCGGCAACACTCCCAAGACCCGTGTTGGCTTTCCATCAACCGAAATCGTGCGATCAACAATGCCGCGATCGCCTCCAAACCGGCTTTGCCATATTCCATACGAGAGCAATGCGACTTTGGGAGAATCGGGGCGATCCTCTTCCGGCCTGAAGTTCCGGCCCAGGATGGGTTGCACACCGAAGGTAGACAGGAAGGTGGACGCTACGGACGCGCAGCTTGATCGGACGGGGCGGTCATCGGTGAGATCACAATCGTTCACGCCAGTGGACGACGTGAAGTTCGCGAACGGAGTTTGATCGCGCCTCCACGACAGATAATTCGCCGCAAAGAGAAACTCGCCGTCAATAATAGGAGCGATGACTCCGACGGAAACCAACTGCTCAGCGTGGGGATAGCGCAAGCCGCGGAAGAGCGCGCCGTCCACCAAACTGAACATCGCAGTAGTTGCGCCGATCCCTAGCGACAATGTGAACACGGCGACCGACGTGAATCCCGGGCTCTTGCGCAGTTGCCGCAGAGCGTAGCGAATGTCCTGGAGCAGGCCGGTCATCCTGTTCATCTCCTCCTTACTCGTACCTCAGAGCGACCATGGGGTCGACCTTGGCTGCGCGACGTGCCGGGATATAGCTCGCTGCTATCGCGACTCCACTGAGCACGACCACCACCGCAGCAAACGTTGCCGGGTCAGTAGGCCGTGTGCCGTACAGCAGGCCCACCATAAGGCGGCTTAGCGCCAAAGCTCCGGCCAGTCCCACGGCGACTCCGGCCAGCGCTTGAACTACTCCCTGGAAGACCACCAGTTTGAGCACATCTCGTCCTTGCGCCCCTAGCGCCATGCGGACGCCGATCTCGTGGGTCCGCCGGGAGACCGAATAGCTCATGACACCGTAGATCCCTACTCCCGCCAGGACCAGCGCTACCGTGGCAAACGCGCCCAGCAGAACCATGTAGAACCGCGACTGTCCTGTGGCTTCAGCGACCACGTGGTCCATGGTCTGGATTTCGGACAGAGGAATGTTGGTGTCGAGCGAGTGAATTGCTCCTCGGATGGCTGGGGCCAAGACGGCGGGATCAAGGCCGGTTCGTACCACCAGGGTCAAGTAGGCAAATGGCGGCGATGGCATGTCGAGATACGCGCGGTTCTGCAGATAAGGCAGAAATACTTCCTCTTCGGGCGGACTCACCCAATTGCTGCGGGCGGTGTTCTTCGCCACACCCACTACGGTGAGCCACGAGGGATTTCTCGCCGGATCGTCAAACGTGATTCTCTTGCCGATCGCATCTTCGCCGGGCCAATAGCGACGGGCGATATAGTCGTTGACTATCACCACTCCCGGCGCGCGTAAATCGTCGGCATCGGTGAGGTCACGGCCGCGCAGAATCGGGATGCTCATGGTCCGAAAGTAGCCGGGAAAGACCGCGCGGTAGGTGGCAACCAGGTCTCTCCCCGGAGGCTCCGGCGGCCGGCCCTCGATGTGAAACGGGAAACCCCATTCGTCGCCCGCCAGGGGCAGATGATTGATGCCGCTGACGGATTGAACCCCGGGCACGACACTGACTCTCTGCAGCACTTCCTGATAAAAATTGCCGGTATGGCCAGCGGCCGCCTGCTCCGTACCCGCAACGCCAACCACCAGCGACAACACGCCGTGGGGATCGAAACCTGGATCCACGTGCTGCAATGCAAGGAAGGTGCGAACCATCAGCCCCGCGCCAGCCAGCAACATTACTGCCAGCGCAAATTCGGAGCCTACCAGCAGACCGCGCAGGCGGTCGCGGTGCAGTCCTTGGCTGGACCCGCGTTTACCTTCTTTCAATGCGTCACTGAGGTTGACTGAAGTCGCTCTCCAGGCCGGAGCCATACCGAAAGCCAGCCCGGTGAATAAGGAAATGACTAGCGCGAACAGCAGCACGTGGCCATCCACCCCCACGGTCTCCACTCTGGGTATGGCGGCTGGACTGAGCGCCAGCAGAACGCGAACGCCCCACACTGCAAGGAGCAAACCGGCGCCCCCGCCCAACAGTGCGAGCGCCATACTTTCGGTCAGGAGCTGGCCGAACACATCCCAGCGTCCCGCCCCCAGGGCGGTGCGCAGCGCAATCTCCTCGCGCCGGGCGGCCGCGCGTGCCAGCAACATGTGGCTGACGTTGACGCAAGCAATCAGCAGCACGAAGCCCACGGCTCCAAGCAGTACAAGCAACGCGGGACGGATGTTTCCCACGACTTTCTCGCGCAGCGATAGAACCTGCATGTCCTGGTTAGTGCCGGGGAACTCGCGCTCCAGACGGCCGGTAATGCCCGCCATTTCAGCCTGGGCTTGCTCCAGAGTGACGCCAGGCTTCAGCCGTGCAAATACGCGTAGCGAACCGCCCCCGCGATCGGTAAGGCGTGAACCGAGCACCAGGGGTGCCCAAAGCTGTGCCGTCGCCCAAAAAGGAGCGAACTTGAATTCCCGCGGCATCACCCCGATCACCGCATATTTCTCACCGCTGAGCGCCACCGACCGGCCGATGACGTCGGGGCTTCCGGCAAAATGGCTCTGCCACAGGGAGTAGCTCAACACCACTTCATGTTCTTTGCCGGCCTCTTGTTCTTCCGGCAGGAACACGCGCCCCAACAAGGGTTGGACTCCCAGCATTGGAAGAATCTCTGGAGTGATGTGCAACGCCCACAATTTCTCGGGATTGTCGGTGCCGGTCAGGTTCGCGGTCCAGTACTCCGCCGCCCCCATGTGCGAGAAAACCTGGCTCTGACTCCGCCAGTCGATGAAATTCGCCGGGGACACGGGATTGCGCCCCTTGTTGAGAATTACCACCAGCCGGCTGTCATCTTTATATGGAAGCGGTCGCAGCAAGACGGCATTGACCACGCTGAAAATGGCCGTGTTCGCGCCGATCCCCAGCGCCAGTGTGATGACCGCCACCGCAGCAAACCCAGGGCTCTTTCGCAGGGCGCGGATGGTGTAGCGCAGGTTCTGAAGCAGAGTTTCCATGTTCCTCACTCGTAGCGCAACGCCGCCATGGGATCGACTCTGGCTGCGCGGCGCGCCGGGACATATGCCGCAAGCAGAGCTATCGCAATCATCGCCACAGTGCCGGAGGCGATCGGGACGGCGCTTCTTATCTGCAGCTCGGGCACCAGGCTTGCGGCAAACCTCTCGCTCCAGAACGCGATAGGCGCTCCTACCGCCGAACCGATACAAACCATGCCCAGCGCGTCTCTGATCACCATCCAGGTCGCGTTACTTTGAGTTGCGCCCAGTGCCATGCGAATCCCGATCTCGTTGATGCGTCGCGCCACCGTGTACGCCAGCAGTCCATAGAGGCCGATGGCCGCAAGCAGCGCCCCCAGCACGCCGAACCACAGGGAGAGCGTCGCCATGAGCCGCTCTGGAACGATGGACGCATTCACCTGGTCGGTGAGCGTCGTGATGCTCTTTACGGAGACTGTCTTCAGCATGTCGCGCACCACGCGCCGGACATCGGGAGCCACCGCCTCGGGGTCAACACCGGTCCGCAGCGCAAATCGCGAATCCACCGAAGGTTCCTGGAAAGTGTTGAGGTAGATGGTGCGCCACGTAGCTTCGCGCATTTCCATGTACTTCGCATCACCGGCAACGCCAACAATCTGGTATGGCTGGCCGTCACCGTCGAAAGTGACATGTCTCCCGATGGGATCGCGGCTGCCGAAATAGTAGCGGGCCATGGTCTGATTGATGATCGCCACGCGTGGCCCACCCTTGTCCCCGAAGCTGAAGTCGCGCCCCATCAGCAACGGTGTGCCGACGGTTGCAAAATATTTCGGTGCGACCCAGCTCTCCATGACGTTGCGGATTTCTCCCGGCTTGGCCTCGTAGCCTTCTACCGTGACGCCGCGATTTGCTCCCGCTCCCGAGATCGGAGATGGGGCGCAGATTGTGGCCGAGCGCACGCCCGGGATCGCCTCCAGGTGTTGCAGCAAATCCTGATACGCGAGTGACAAGTGTTCGTCGTCATATCCACTGCCTTCGGGATCAAGAGTCACGAGCAGAACGTGGTCGGGGTGGAAGCCCAAATCGAGATGGCGGAGATTCAACAAGTGGCGAACAAACAGCCCGGCCGCGCTCAATAGCACAACCGACAAAGCCACCTGGGCAACCACCAGGGTCTTTCCGAACAACCGGCGGGGCCTGGTCTCACTGGTACTGCCCGCTTGCCGGAGGGAGGATGCCGGGGCGGTCCTCATGGCCCGCAGAGCGGGAACCAGTCCAGATAGCAATATGGTCAACAAGGTGATTGCCGCTGTGAAAAGCAGCACGTGCATATCGGCCCGGAGATGGAACTCGAGAGGCGGCCCCGGCCGTCGTTCCGCAACGATGATTTTGGCTAAGACTCCGGCGCCGAAATACGCCACGTAAACGCCCAGCAGACTGCCGACTGCGGAAAGCAGCAAAGACTCGGTCAGCACCTGCCGCGCCAGGCGAAAGTGACCGGCCCCCAAAGAGAGGCGCAACGCCATTTCGTGTTCCCGGGTTGCCCCGCGCGCCAGCAGCATGCTGGCCAGATTGGTGCACGCAATCAGCAGCAGCAGCCCCACAACGGCCAACAGCAGCAGCAGTGGCTTGGCCCATTCCTCGCGCAGCTGCGAGAGGCCGGCACCCGCGGGCTCCATCTCAAGTTTCATCTTGCGAATAAATGGATTGTTGGTGGCCTTGGCCTGCTCCTCGAGAGTCGACTCGTATAACACCGCCGTCTCTGCTTGCGCCTGATTGATGGAGACGCCGGGTTTCAACCTGCCCACCAACCACAACGATCCCCACCCGAGGCCGGAGCGAACAACGGTCGGCTGCATGGCCAGAGGCAGCCAGACGTCCTGGCGAGACTCCACCTGCAATCCGGAAAACTTGCGCGGCGCCACTCCGACAATCGTCACCAGCATATCTTCCACGATGATTTGCTTGCCCAGCATTGCCGGGTCGAGATTGAACCTGCTTTTCCAGTAGGACCAACTCACCACAGCTACTGCGGAAGGATTGCCGGTGCGGTCATCCTCTGGACCGATCAGCCTGCCGATCGCAGGTTGCATCCCGAGGACAGGAAAAAAGTTTCGGTCAACATATCCGCCTTGCACGGACTGTGGTTCCAGACCTTCACCGCGCACGTGGAAAGGCTGGTAAGCTGCGGCGACCAGCCCCGAGAACACATGATTATGGTCGCGCATGAGCTGGTAGGCCTGCGGGGAGAAGCCATTCAGATGCGGCTCACCCGGATACCTGTGCAGGAGTTCGACCAGTTGCTCCGGTTCCCGCACTGGCAGCATGCGTAGCATGAGAGTATTGACCAGGCTGAAGATTGCCGTGTTGGCGCCGATTCCCAATGCCAGCGTCAGCACGGCGACCGCAGTGAACCCAAGGTTCTTCCGGAGTTGCCGCAGGGCGTACCGGAGATCTTGGATCAGGCCGTTCATGCATGCACGTCCGCCATCAATTTCTTCAGTTCTTCCTCCGCGACCACTTTCCCGTCGAACAAATGCACTTCACGTTCGGCATGCTTGGCAAAGCGCGGATCGTGCGTGACCATACAGATGGTTGCACCCTCGCGGTGCAGGTTCTGGAGCAACTCCATCACGGCTTCGCCGTTGCGGGAATCCAGATTTCCCGTGGGCTCATCAGCCAGCAGAATGGAGGGCTTTCCTCCCAGCGCGCGCGCCACGGCCACGCGCTGCTGCTGGCCGCCGGAGAGTTGCGAGGGATAATGTCGCACGCGGTGCGCCATGCCTACGCGCTCCAGCGCCTCCATCACGCGTTTCTTGCGCTCGACCGCGGGCATCTTCTGCCTGTAGGTCAGCGGCAGTTCAACGTTTTCGTAAACCGTGAGGTCGCCAATCAGATTGAAACTCTGGAAGATGAACCCTATCTCCTGATTGCGAATGCGCGAGCGCTCGGCAAAGCCCAGATTCTCCACGGGCTGGCTGTTCAGCTGGTAGCGGCCCCCGGTCGGCGTATCGAGCAGGCCGATGATCGAAAGCAGGGTGGACTTGCCGCATCCCGAAGGACCCGACATGGCTACGTACTCGCCCTTGCGGATCGCCAGGTGGACGCCGGAAAGCGCGTGGGTTTCAACTTCGTCGGTGTAAAACACTTTGGTGAGATCTTCAATCTGGATCAGCGCTTGTCCTGTTTCAGTCATGACGTGTGCCTCAATCGGTTGTCTAGTCGAGCTTGTTTTAGTCAAGCTGGTCTTAATCAAGTCTGATACGGTCGGTGTTATCCGAGCGCGACATGTCGGAAAGAATCACCGTGTCGCCTTCGTGCAACCCTTCAATAATCTGAATTGAATTTACGGAGGCGCGCCCTACCTTTACCGGGACGCGAACCGCGCCCGTGCCATTCGCATCCAGTTTGAACAGGCTGATGGTGCTGTTTTCCTGTCCAAAGGCGGGGCGGCCGACGTAGAGCACGTTTTCCAGCCGCTCCAGGTCGATGGTTCCGTCCACGCTCAGGTCGGGCCGCGCTCCCTTGGGGAGTTCACCGGTGAGCTGCACGTCAACCGTGACCGTACCGTTCTGCACTGCGGGATCGACTCGCATCACCGTTCCCGGAACCGTCCCGTTGTGCGTGTCAACCATCGACGGTTGTCCAATCTGTATGTCTCGCGCCTGGGTCTCGGCAATCTTTAACTCGGCAATCAGATGGTTGGGCTGGACCACCTTGGCCAGCATCGCACCGGGCAAAACGTGCTGTCCCACCTGTAACGGCAGATCGACCAGGACGCCGTCGATGCCGGCGCGGACCTTGAGCGCATCCAACTGTTTTTGCTTTAGCTCCGCGAGGGCACGCATCTGGTCCACTTTGGCCTGCTGTTGGGCCATCTGCGATTCGATCGCTTTCTGGTTGATGGCCAGCCGTTCATCTTCAATGTTGTTTCGCGTAGTGAGTTCGTCGGCCTTGCCCTTCGACGCTTTGTACGCGAGACCCGAAATCACGCCGAGATCGTAAAGCGCTTTGTCAGTCTCCGACTGCAGCTTGGCCTGGCTGTAATCCGCGGTCACGGTGGCGGCGCCCGCTTTCTGGTTCATCAGATCGCTCTGCAGCTTGACCCGCAGACTCTGGTATTCGGCCTCGGCAGCTTTCAATTGAAGTCTGGCGTCGAGCGCGGCCTGCTCGACTTGCGGATTGCTCATCTCGAGCAGAATGCTGTCAGCTTTCACCTGAGAACCCGGCAGCATGCGGATGCGAACAACAGTGGCTTCTGTCTCCGCTGGTATTTGACGGGTGAACTCCTGGCTGGGAATCAGGGACCCCAGTCCTCTGACCTGGCGCAGCATGGGGCCGCGCTTGACGGTGTCGGTCCACACCGTACTGCGTTCCACTTCCTGTGCCGCCGGTTTCAGGCGGGACACGCCGATGGTGACGATCCCGAGAACTACTACACCGAGCACCACCCCGACGATTTGGCGGCGCCTCTTCTGGCGCTTGATGTCCGGACGTGCGATATCCATCATTCCATCTCCTCGCAACTTTCAATCCATTCGACACCCGCCGGTAAGTGTCTGCGAGAACAGGGAAATACGGGCAGCCCTGCGACCTGGAACGACGCTGATTTGTCCGCTAGCGAACTTGACTGTCCATTTGCGAACACCAAAAGCGACAGCCTTCGCTGTCCGATCTCCCGGCACGGTTCAGTCAAAGCTGAGAACTGGGAACTCGTATCTGGTAACTAGGTAAGCTGAGAAACCGCGTCGCCCGGCAATCGTTTAGACATTCCGTCCCGCGAGAGAGTGGAGCAGAGTATGAAACCAGCCCGGGGTAATCAAGTCAATCTGAGGGGCTTCAGTGGCCACGCCTTTGTCCCGTTGCGCCAGTCACTCCGTCCGCAGCGCGCGGATAGGTTCCAGAGCTGCTGCTTTGCGGGCGGGCAGCACCGTAGCGATCAACGCAGCCAGGCTCAGTACAAGCGTCGTTACCAGCAAAATATCCGGAGCGTAAGGCTTCACTCCAAACAATTGCGTCGTCATCGCGTACCCCGCCAGAATCGTTGCAGGAATGCCGATCCCGAGCCCGACTCCAATTTGTACAAACGCGCCCTTCAGCACCAGCCTCAGAACATTCAACCGGTCGGCACCGAGCGCCATGCGGATTCCGATTTCGCTGGTACGCCGTTCGACCGAGTATGCGGTCACGCCATAGAGACCGACGGAGGCCAGCACCAGCGCCAGCAATCCAAACAATGATGTCAGCCTCGCCAGCATCTGGTTCTGCGAGAAATTGCCATCCACTTGAGCCGCAAAGCTCATGAAGTCGATCAACGCAAGGTCAGGACTCACCTGGGCGAAAGCACGCCGAACCTGAGGTTCCAGTCCTGGAACCAGGCCCTGCGTTTGCAGCACGGCGGTGTTCAGAAAGTGGTTACTATCTTCGAAGGCCTTAAATCGCGGGTCATCGTACACCACGTTCTGGGCCTCGGGCAGGAAGAACATAGGTGGAATCTTGTGGGTTGCGTCCCGGTATTGCGTATCCTCGGTGACGCCGACGATTTCAAAGCTTCCAGCATACTTCTGGTCCAGATCGCCGAAGTGTTTTCCGATAGGGTCTTCATCTTTGAAGAAATGCCTGGCAAATGTCTGATTAACGACGGCTATTTTCCGGGTAGAGGCGGTGTCCTGCTCGGTGATGGTGCGGCCTTTCACTATTTTGGTTCCGATGCTCTCAAAGTAGCCGTCGGTGACCCTGAGCCAGGAGGTTTGATTCTGACTGCTGCCCGCCGGAGGTGGCGCTTGCCCTTCGATGTAAATGGTTTCACCCCAATTGTTGCCTTCCATCGGAGTGTAGAGGCCAAAGCTCACGCGGTTCACGCCCGGAATTGCCGCCAGATTGTCACGGAGCTGCCGGTAAAGCGCGGGCAATCGCTCCTGCTTATATCCAGCCATCGATGGATCCAGATGCAGGATGTAGCGGTTCGCAACTTCAAATCCGAAATTTTGGCCCTGCATGTTACCTAAACTCCGCGTCAGTAATCCCGCGGCGCACAGCAGAACCAGGGATAGAGCGGCCTGGGCCACAACCAGCGTCTTTTGCGTCCAGCCCGCTCCATGCGCCGTCGAACGGTGCGCTCCGCGCAAAGCATCGGCGGGATCGACGTGCGCCATCATCCACGCCGGCGCGACTCCAAACAGGATTCCGGTCAGAAGCGAAGCTCCGAAGGTAAAAGCCAGGACCGGCAACGAAGGCATGGCACTGATGGCAACATGCTGGTCGTGAAATGCCAGCCGCAGGATGACGCGCGTGCAGGCGAACGCCAACCCCACTCCCACGATTCCGCCGAGCAATGCAAGAAAGTTGCTCTCGGTCATTACCTGTGCCAACTGCCGCCACCGGGGCGCGCCCAGCGCGGTACGCACGGAAGTGTTCTGCTGCCGGCTGGCAGCCCGCACCAGCATCAGGTTCGCCACATTGGCGCAAGCGATCAGCAACACAAAACCGGAAACCCACATCAGCAGGTGGAGCCCCGACTGGTACTCGTCGCGCATCATCTGCACCCCTGCTCCACCCGGAGACAGATGCAGAGTTTGTTTCGGCACCAGTTCCAGCTCACCAGGTTGCAGTTTGCTGTCGGGACTCAACAGCCACTGTCTGAGCTCCAACTGCATTTGGGTTTCAATGCTTTTGGGATCACCCCCCGGCGCGAGCCGCCCTATGATGTCGAGCCAATCCGACTCCCCAAATTGCAGCAGATTGCCCGGACCATCGATCATCGCCTCCGCATTCAGAGGAAACCAGAAAGCGGGCGAAGCCTCCATGCGATCGCCGTAGAATTTCGGCGGCGCCACGCCAATCACGGTAAAGGGAAAGCCGTTAAACGTGAAGCTCGCCCCAATCACCGTCGGATCCAAACCGTATTTCTGTTGCCAGGTCGCGTAGCTCATCACCACGACCGGCTCCACTCCCTTGCGATCATCCGCTTGGGTAAACATCCGCCCGGCGTATGCACCCACTCCAAACATCGAGAAATAGTTTCCCGAAACGTATTGGGTGCGCATTGACTCTGCAGGCTGGTTGCTCGCGTTCCGCCGGACTCCCATGAGACCGCGCCCGGCCTGGAAGGCGGCCAGTTCGGTAAACCCGTGCGTCCCGTCGCGGAAGGTTTTGTACTTGTCGTAGGAGAAAAGCGACCAACTGTCCTGCAAGCCACCGTTGACGCAACAGTTCTCGTTGTCGCCGATGCGGATCAGTTCGCTGGGCTTGGCCACCGGCAGGGACTTCAACAACACGGCGTGCACCAGGGTGAAGATTGCCGTGGTCGCACCAATCCCGAGGGCAAGCGTCAACACCGCCGTTGCTGTGAAGCCGGGGGCATGAGCAAATTGCCTCATCGCGTAGCGGACATCGTCTATGAATTGCATGGCGCCTCTGATCGTCTATACGGATGGGCCTCATTCACGGTTCCAGACCGGGCAGGGACAGAGACAGACTTCAACTCAGCCCGTGCGGGTTTGACGCTCGTCATAGCCCTTCGTGAGCAACTCTCGGGGAGAAGGCGTCGCCATTCACGCGCCGACACCAGGCATGGAACCTAAACACCGGTTCTGGCCGTTCGGAATCTCGCCTTGGGGACTCTCTACTCGTAGCGCAGCGCTGTCATCGGGTCCACTTGCTGGCCCGGCCGCCACCAAGCTTAACAGAAGGGTTACGGCCAACAGAATGAGCGGGTCACGACCCCATCCCATTCAATTTCCACGGGGAGTAAGCGTCTGCTGCACGACTGGCCGTCCTTTTGTGCTCCGCAGTGTCCACCAGCGAACAGTGCTGTCGGGGTTGTCCGAATCGATTAGCAGGACAATCCGGCTTGCTCACAATCATCTTAGACAAACGTCAATAGCTGCGGTCATCGGTCACCTGCCAACACGAAAGCTTGCTTTCATCGAGTTCAAGTGGCAACATTCAGCCGCGAGTGTATGCAATGGAAACGTTGCTTCAGGATCTGCGCCAGGAGTTTCGCATGTTGCGGAAGGCGCCCGGCTTCACGGCTGTGGCCGTGATCACCATAGCGCTTGGGATTGGAGCAAACACGGCGATATTCAGCGTTGTGAATGCCGTCCTGTTCAATCCGCTGCCCCTGCATCAACCCGGCCAGATCGTGCGGTTGCAGGAATTCCATCAACGCCCGACGAATGTCACGGGAGCGACATTGCGCGATGTGCGTGAGCGCAATCGCGTGTTTTCTCAAGTCGCCGCTTACCGCATTTTTTCGCAAAACTTGAGCGACCCGCGGCAAGCAGTGCCGCCGGAGCAGATCGACACCGCATTCGTTTCCCAGGATTTCTTGCCGCTACTGGCGATGACGCCGTTCGTGGGGACGGGGTTCACCGTGGAGCAGTTTCACAGAAATGCTGGAGGCGCAGTGATCCTCAGCTACGGACTCTGGCAGCATCATTTCGGGTCGGACCGCGAAATCGTCGGCAAGATGATCACCCTCCACGGAGTGCCTCACCTGGTTGCGGGTGTAATGCCGATGGGATTCTCGTTTCCGGAGGCGGTGCAGGCGTGGGCGCCACTCACTGACGACCTGGCGTTCCGAGAGAACCGCCGCGCCCATCTGTTTACCACCCTGGCGCGGGTCAAACCGGGCGTCTCAATGGAGGTTGTGCGTGCCGATTTGGAAGCAATCTCCGTCCAGATCCAGCAGGAAAATCAGAACGTCGATCCTGGCTTCACCTTTCACGCGGAGCGGCTGCAGGACAACCTGGTTTCAAGCGTTCGCCCTACTTTGCTGATCTTGATGAGTGCGGTTGGCTTCGTGCTCTTGATTGCATGCGCAAACGTCGCGAACCTGCTTCTCACGCGGGCGGTCGTACGACAGAAGGAGATTGCGATACGTTCGGCGTTGGGTGCGACACGCTTTCGCCTAGCACGGCAATTCTTGACTGAGAGCGTTTTACTTGGCCTTCTCGGCGGAACCGCCGGATGTCTGCTCGGGCTGTGGGCGGTGAAAGTCTTATATGCCGTGTACCCCGGCGCCATCCCTCGCTTGGCCTCTCCGGCGATTAACGTGCAAGTCCTGCTCTTCGTATTTGCGGTCTCATTGCTGGCCTCGATGTTGTCCGGAAGCATTCCTGCCATGCAACCTCCAGCGCTGAATTTGCAGGTGCAGCTTGCAGAGGGTGGCCGCACCACTGGGACGTTGCGCCATCAGCGCGTTCGCTCATCCCTGGTGATCACGGAAGTGGCGCTCGCCATGATGTTGCTCGCTGCGGCGGGTTTGCTTATCCGAAGTTTCATTCTGTTGCAGCGGGTTGATCCTGGTTTTGACAGCTCCCATCTGGCCGTTGTTCGTCTGTCACTGCCAGACTCCCGGTACCCTGAACTCCCCGAGCGGACACAGTTTATGAATTCGGTTCTGGAACGCCTTCACGCATTGCCTGGAGTTCAAACCGTTGCCGCCGCCGGGACTCTGCCCTTTGATTCAGTGCCTGAGACCGACCTTGAGCTCGAGGGTCACGCCTACGAACCAGAGGACGAACCGAGCGCGGAGATTTTGACCGTCAGTCCCGAGTACTTTGGCACCATGGGAATTCGCCTGCTGGCTGGAAGAACGTTTACCCCGCAGGACATTCCGGGGCACCCAACCGCTTTGGTGATTAATCAAACCATGGCGCAACGTTTCTGGCCCGGGGAAAGCGCGTTGGGAAAACGGGTGGTGATGAAAGATTGGGGACCGCCACTGCCCGGCCAGATTGTGGGCGTGGTGTCGGATGTAAAACAGGATTCGCTCGAAGCCGCTACCCAGCCCGCGATTTACTACAGCTTCGCGCAGTTCTCGCAAGGTACGCTGACCACGTACCTCATTGCACGATCCACCCCGGATCCGCTCCGCCTCGCGCCTGCCATTCGGGACCAGATCTGGTCGGTTGATCGGGATCAGCCCGTGAGCGTGTTAGCCATGGACCAAATCGTCTCTGGGTCGCTGGAGCGCCGCCGGTTTGTCCTCACCTTGCTGGGCACCTTCGCCGCACTTGCTCTGGTTCTCGCGGTAGTGGGCATTTACGGTGTCATTGCGTATTCGGTGGGCCAGCAGACGCATGAATTCGGCATACGCATGGCGCTAGGCGCCCAGCGGCACCAGCTTCTGCTCATGATCATGCAACAGACCGCCCGGAAGCTGGCGGTGGGCCTAGCCATCGGAGTTGGAGGAGCCCTGATTCTGACTCGATTGATGGGAAGCTTGCTGTTTGGAATCAGCGCGACCGATCCGCTGGCATTTTCGTTGGCGGCGGCGATTCTGCTGATTGCCGCCCTGATCGCCAGCTGGATTCCCGCGAGGCGGGCGGCCACGGTCAATCCCATGTTGGCGCTGCGGAACGAGTAGCGTGTCGCTGGCCCGGACGCATTTAGAATCCCGCCTCGAAGATCTTCTACTCACAGCGCAGCGCTGTCATCGGATCAACGGCCAAGGCCCGTAGCGATGGGACCAGACATGCCAGAGCGGCAACTATAATCATCAACAACGAAACTGCCAGCACCATCAGCGGATCGTGGACGCCGTTCTGGACCCAGCGTGTGATCATGCTACCCAGCCCGAAGCTGAGCGCCAGGCCGGCAGCAAGCCCGATCGCCACACTCGCACCTGCAGACCACACCACGATCCGCAGCACATCGGCCCGTTGCGCGCCCAAAGCCATGCGGATGCCAAACTCGCCCGTCCGTTGCACCACGCTATAGGACACGACGCTGTACAGGCCCACCCCGGCCAACGCCAGGGCCAGGCCCGAGAACGCAGCAAACAAGATGGAGATCAGGCGCGAAATGGCAAATTCCGGCTCGCGCCTGATCCACCCCTCGAGATCCTGTACATCCGAGTCTATCTGCTGATCAGGATTGACGGCGGCGATCTCCTTGCGGACGCCGTGCAGCAGGGACAGCGGTTCACCCTGGGTCCGCACCAGAATCTGCGTTCCCATAAACATATTGACGGTGTACGGAAGATACAGCGCCGGCAATATGGGTTTATCCAGCCCATCGTCGAGCGCGTCGCCCACGACCCCAATGATCTGCATCCATCCGTCACTCCCGGTTGCATTCAGCCGGTAGGGCGGTTGGCCGGTCAAGCGGGGCATGCGCACGGAGTGGTTCAGGACATCTTCGCCGGGAAAGTAACGGCGGACGAATGTCTGGTTGACCAGCGCAAGCGTAGCGCCGCGCGAGACTTCGCTCTCCTCCCATAGGCGTCCTTCCACCAGCGGAATCCGCAGGATGGTGAAATATTCCGGGCTCACAAAGTTTGCCCGCGCCTCCTGCTGCTCAGCCGCAGTCTTGCCCAGGATTTCGAAAGGTTGAGTCCAGCCGTTGCTCGGCGGCGTCGCGTTGGTCGAAAGGCCCGAGGAAACCACTCCGGGAATGGCAGCGACGCGCTGGCGAAGCTGCGTGAAATATGCTGCGCGCTCCGCCCAGCCGTTGAGGGTATTTTGGTGGATGGGGATGCCGACCGACATCACGTGGTGGGGATCGTAACCGAGCGGCCTTCGCATCATGCGGGAAAATCCCTGGATGGCTGCGCCCGCGCCGGTGAGCAGCAATAAGGTCAGGGCAATCTGGCCGGCAATCAGTCCGGTGTGCATGCGCTTGCCTCGGACGCTCCCGGCCATTTTGTGCGTGCCGGCCTGGATGACGTGATTGATCTCCCGCCGCGCCGACTCCAGCGCGGGGACGATCCCAAAGAGCACGCCCGTCAAGACTGCCAGGCTCACACTGAAAAGTAATACCGGCAGATTTACATGGAAATCGGCTTCGTGGGGGAAAGAGTATTCCGGCAGCCTGGCCACGATGAATCCCAGCGCCTGGTACGCCAGCACCACGCCCAGGCCCGCGCCTGTCAAAGACAGCAGCAGCGACTCGGTCAGTAGTTGGCGCACAATTCGCAAGCGGCTTGCTCCCACCGCCGAGCGCACCGCCAATTCATGCTGGCGGGCGGTGCCCCGCGCCAGCAGCAGAATCGAAACATTGGCACACCCAATTGCCAACAGCAAAGCCACAGCGCCGAAGAGCAAATAAAGCGTGCCCCGGAGGTCGCGCACATAAAACTCACCCATCCTTCGAAGCACGATTCGATATTGTGGCGGGTAAGTATTCGGCCTCTCCTTTTCGAATTGTTGGAGCAGAGGGAGAAGCTCCGCTTCGGCGGCTTCGATACTGACGCCGGTCCTCAACTTCAGATTCGCGTCGTAGGTTAAGTCCTGGGCCTGCGACATCTTAAGCGGCAGATAAACATCCCCATCCATCCAGGTAAAGCGGGACGGCAGGACTCCCAGAATGGTGTAGTCCTTGTGCACGAGCTGGATATTTTTTCCGCCAATCCCTGGATCGCTGTTGTAGTGCCGCCGCCAGAAGTTGTAACTCAGCACCGCCACCGGTTGTGGGTCCTGCAGGTCGGGTGCATCCGAGGGCAGGAAGTAGCGACCGAGAATCGCCGGCATCCCAAAATATTGGAACGCATTTCCGGTGAAATACACGGCATAGAGGTTTTCCGGGACATCGTTCCCGGTGATGACCAGGTCCCACCGCTGCATGGCGATCACGTCTTCGACTGCACCCACCTGCCGCAGTTGACGAACCTGCGGCCCGGTGAAGCCGGGGGAGCCCTCGTGGCCAGCCTTATCGATAGTGTCGATCTGGCAGGCTCTGTCGAACCCGGCATAGGGCCAGGCGTTGAGCACCGCGCTGTAGATGACGCTGAAGACCGAAACCGTCGCGCCAATCCCCAGCGCCAGAGACAGGACCGCAGTCAGGGAGAAGCCAGGAGTCCTCGCCATCTGGCGAAATGCAAAGCGCAAGTCCTGCAACAGACTCTGCATGTGAGTCTCGCTTGAAAAAAAAGCTAGCTGGTCCCGTACGCCAAAGCAATTCAGATACCACCGTCGAGGTTTGTTAAGTTGCTCATTCTGTTAAGAAGGCCGCCTACAGCGCGAGGAGCGGAGTGTCCGGTTCCTATGACGGCTGTTCGGAAATGGACAGAATCTGCGGCTTCAATCAACTGCTTGACCTGCGCGACCTGGTCACGGGAGTTCACAGCACCCGCCTGGCAGAATGGGCGGTTCGGGTCGCGCGCAAGCTGGGACTTCCTGAAACCGGGCTCTATCAGATCGAAGTCGCGGCGCTGCTGCACGACATCGGGAAAATTGATATTCCCGACGCCATCTTGAAAAAAGAGGGCAAGCTCACCGACTCCGAGCGCGAGCTGATGAACAAAACATCCGGAACATCGCTGGTCGACCCTGCGCCTGCTTCCCGGTTTGGAGAAAGCCAGCCTCTATGCTCTCCATCATCACGAGAGTTTCAATGGATCAAGATACCCGGCCGGAATGAAGGGCGAGGAGATTCTGATCGGATCGCGCATCGTTTCCGTCATAGACGCGTACGACGCCATGATCTCCAATCGTTGCTGCCGCCGTGGACTCTCCCATGAAGAAGCCGTCCGGCACCTCCTGGAGGGCGGCGGCACGCAGTTTGATTCCGCCGTGGTACAAACCTTCGTGGAAATCGCCAAGGAAGAAGTCGCCGACGTCTTCGCCGCCACCGGAGTCGGCCCCACCGCCGTCATCTAAAGGCTCGCGAACGACGTGAACTTGTCTTGCGTGGGCGGGTGGGCGGTACAATCGTCAGGCAATGCCTGGCTCCGATCCAACCCAACCCGACGCAACTGGATCGGACTCCACTACCCGAGGTCGCTTAAAAGTATTTCTAGGCTACGCGTCCGGTGTGGGCAAGTCCTTCCGCATGTTTGACGAAGGGCGGCGGCGCAAGGAACGCGGGCAGGATGTCGTAGTCGGTGCACTCCAGCCCGACGTCCCGCAGGAACTCAAGCCTCTCCTGAGTGCTCTCGAAATTGTCCCCACCATCGATGTGGAGGGCGTGCCCATCATTGATGTTCCCGCCATTCTGCGCCGTCATCCCCAGGTTTGTCTGGTCGATGGGCTGGCGTACGACAACCCCTGGAGCCGCAACCCATACCGATGGCAAGATGTCGAGGAGCTGATGGCGCACGGGATCAACGTCGTCGGATCGGTGAATCTTCAGCACATCGCCGACCAGCGCGAGGCCGTGGAAAAGCTGACCGGCAGGCCAGTGAAAGAAACCATTCCCCGGGAGTTTCTTAACAAGGCGGATGAGATCGTGGTCGTCGATGCCCCCACCGAAGGAGCGCCGCCAGAGCTCTCGGCGCTGCGGGAGATGGCGCTCGTTCTTACCGCCGATGTGATTGACTCCGGACTGCAACGCTATTTGCAGGCCCACGATATCGAGCCCGTGTCCCAGGCACAGGAGCGCTTCCTGATCTGCCTGACACCGCGCACGAACACCGATCGTATGATCGCAAGCGCCCGTCAGAGCGCAGCCCGCTTTCATTGCGACGTTCTCGCCATTTATGTGCGACAGCCGAAATCCTCAGAACAGGACCACGCAGAAATGGAAGAAAAACTGGCCCAGGCTCGCGCGGCCGGCGCCCGGGTGGATGTATTGGAGTCCGACGATCCCATCGAATCCATCGTGCAGTATGCACGCTCCCACGGGGTCACGCAGATTTTTGTGGGACACAGCATGAAGAAGGATTGGAGGGCGCGCCTGTGGGGAACCAGCGTGAGCCGTCTGATCCGGGCTGCTGCCGGTATGGACGTTCGTGTCTTTCCACACTCGGCGAAAGGCAAAATGCCATGACTCATCTAACGGTTGGAGGCCACCTCAAGATCTATCTTGGCTATGCCCCCGGTGTCGGGAAAACGTATCAGATGCTCGAAGACGCACGGGAGTTGAACGCACGCGGAGCGGATTTGGTGATCGGATGTGTGGATTCACACGGGCGCACCGACATTCGCGAACGGCTTGAGGGGCTGGAGACCATTCCCCTGAAACGGGTCGTAAACCGCGGCGGCACGGCCGAGGAGCTGGATGTCGATGCGGTCTTGCGGAGGAGCCCGCGAGTTTGTGTGGTGGACGAACTGGCGCATTCAAACGCTCCCGGCTCCGAGCGGCAAAAACGTTGGCAGGACGTTGAGGTGCTGCTCCACGCGGGCATCGAAATTCTCACCACCATGAATGTGCAGGACCTGGCTAGCCTCAGCGACCAGATCTGGCAACTGACTGGGCTCCGCGTCCGTGAGACCGTGCCGGATTGGCTTTTTCAGCAGGCCGATGAGGTTGTGATTGTGGATGTCACGCCACGGGCGCTGCTTCACCGCCTGGAACGCGGTGTGATCTATCCTTCGGAAAAAGCCAGGAGCGAGTCAGGACGGATCTTTCAGGAACCGGTTCTGGTGGCCTTGCGGGAACTGGCGATTCGCCAGACCGCCCAGGCGCTCGAAGCGCGACAAACGGGCAAGGCCCAGCTGCCGGAATCGCAAGCGGAGAAAATCCTGGTCAACGTCACTGCTGACCCGTCAACCGCCATGTTGTTGCGCCGGGCAAGGCGGGTGGCCGATCATCTGCAAGCCGTCTGCATCGCGGTGTACATCCATTCCAAGGAAGAATCGTCCGCCGTGCCTGCGGAGGACCGCCCGACGGTTGATCGCCACCTCCGGTTTGCCGAGAACCTGCACATTCCTACTGAGATCATTCACGGCAAAAACCGCGCCGAAGCGCTGGTTGATTACGCGCGAAAAAAAGGCGTGACCCAACTCTTCCTGACTCGCGGCCCGAAACCTCAGAGACGCTGGTTTCCCGGCCTGGACTTTACTGACCAGGTCCTGCAGCAGGCAAGCGAGATGGAAGTCGCAGTCGTTGCTGAACGAAGCCGCCATGGCCTGGCCGCATCCCCCTATCCGGAAGATGAGGCGGGCGCGCTCATGCATGCCGGCTACGTCAAGATCTCGCCCGACGCAACCGTGGAAGAAGCTATCGCCGAGACCCGCCAACAGGCGGGACAGGTGGAGATGATTTATTACGCCTACGCTCTTGACGAATCAGGGCATCTGTTGGGGGTGGTTTCATTCCGCGAACTTCTTTCCGCTGAAAGGTCGCGAAGAGTTCGGGAGGTGATGCGTACCGACTATGTTCACGTCGTAGAAGATGATGACCAGGAGACTGTCGCGCAACTGCTGGCCAAGCACCGTTTGCTGGCCGTACCCGTACTGGATCAGGAAGGGCACATGGTGGGCATTGTCACCAGCGCCGATGTTGCCGGCCTGGTTCAGCAGGAGGCCGGAGAGGACATCCTGAAAATTGGCGGTATGGAGGCGCTGGACGGCCCCTATCTGGAAGTGACGTTCGGTCAGATGGTGCGCAAACGGGCGGGATGGCTCGCCATTCTGTTCGTGGGCGAGATGCTGACTGCCACCGCCATGGGATTCTTTTCCACGGAAATCGAGCGCGCCGTCGTGCTCGCCCTCTTTATTCCACTCATCATCAGCAGCGGGGGGAACTCGGGCTCGCAAGCTACAACTCTGGTCATCCGGGCAATGGCGTTAGGGGAAATTCGACTGCGGGACTGGTGGCGCGTCATTCAGCGGGAATTGGCGGCAGGGCTTACATTGGGGACTATCCTTGGCGTCATCGGAATATCGCGGATTTTTCTCTGGCATACACTGCGTGGAACATACGGGCCCCACTACGGAGTGGTTGCCCTCACGATTGGATGCAGCCTCATTGGGGTCGTGATGTTCGGCACCACCGCGGGATCGATGTTGCCTTTCATACTCCGCCGCTGCGGTCTTGATCCCGCCAGCGCATCGGCTCCCTTCGTCGCTACCCTGGTTGATGTCACGGGACTGATCATTTACTTCTCGGTTGCCAGCGTCATTCTGCGGGGAATCTTGCTTTAGCGAAGTAGAGTTAGCTTGGCCACAGCCCTCGGCACTCTGTCTTAACAACTGGGAACCTGCCAACGAGCGGACGCAAACCTCGTGGCAAAGTGGTATCGCACACGACACCTCAAGACGAGCCCGTGGGAAATTCGGGCTCCACGGTTCCCTGGAACGGTCGGCCGTTCATGCTCGGGACTGCACCCTTGAGGCTCTTTGTTGATGGTCCTGCGTGTCCGCTATCCCAAGTTAACGGTGTCGAAAGCGGTTGGCATCCCAGTGGTCGTATTCCTTCTGGGTCTCCCGTTTGGGCATACGAAGCTGCTGGCTGGTTTCATGCTGTGCGTGGTGCTCGTGTACACGTTCGTTTCGCCCTTCCTGGTCAGGGGCAGCCAACAACAGTCGAAGCGAAAAGGCTGCTGGGGAGAACGGACGGTGTTACCACCATCCCGGTGAAGTTCACCGGAACGAAGATCAAGTTCGAAGTCTTCGAACCGAACCTGTGCCGAAACCATGACATTTTGGCATAGCCTATCGTAGTGAATGTTTTCGTTGGCTATTCCGCAACTTGCAGACGCTTTCCGCAACAGGATTTCGGCACACGTGAAATACTCAGAGTTCGGCTTGTTCCTTCCCCCGCTAGTGGGGGTCCCATCCCTGAGGAATCAGCGGCGGGCGGTCGAAAATCTTTCGCGATTGGTGACAAATGGTGACGAGTTGGGCCAAAACGCGGGAGGGCTGCCAAAGGCCATTCGGCAGATTCAAATAAATGGTAGGCACGTGGGGACTCGAACCCCAGACCTCTACCGTGTCAATTTTGAGGTCAATAACCCAAAACCCTTTCCCTATCTAGCTTTTCCGCTCTCGATAGACCTTGAAACAGCACGAAAATGGCCTAGTTTGGATGGCGAATTGATGGCAAGTTTTCTTGGCAAGGGTTTCAAAAGTGCTCCTGGAGACGTATTGCACAGACTCAAACCCGAAATGCGGCTGGTGACTTAGCGCTCAGAACCCAGGCCCGCCGGGTCAATGCATTATGAGAGAGCGGCCTCGGAAATATTTAGTCGAGGACTGTGGGGCGGCAGAAGGAAGCTAGAAAAA
>Ga0326726_10000831_pt1 | contig 28194 bp, 19 predicted proteins | sample MHFenrmetagenome_2_FD_207603 | JGI IMG/M metagenome (GOLD analysis project Ga0326726, IMG submission 207603) | Lab enriched peat soil microbial communities from Michigan Hollow, Ithaca, NY, United States - MHF15MN | ecosystem: Environmental > Terrestrial > Soil > Wetlands > Peat | place: USA... | reverse complement strand
CTATAACCAGATGTTTAAAACCTGACATAATTTATCACATGTTCATATTGATAATATAACCAATGATAAATAATTAAAAATGAACTGACTTACCGGGTGAGGACAGGGATAAAATAAGAAGACAGTGAGTGGCAAATCCGGCACATACGCATAACAGGCATGGTATATTGCATAATGCAAGAAGAAGGCATTACGCAACATACCAGCCGACCGTTAGCTGTAAGGCAAAGTGCTCCAAGCTCACATTCTACCTGGACTTCCGACGCACAAGCAAGAGTTTTGCAGCCCGTCCCTGCAACCGTCCCTTCGCTGCAAAACACATGCTTTTTTGCCTGCCCGGACCACGCCACCTAGACAACTTTATCATGACACGCCAACACCTACCCATTTATCTGGACTTTGCCACCTAGGCCAATTTATCATGACATGACAAATCCTGCCCATCCACTGGGTTTATGCCATCTTGACAACTTCATCATGACACGTCAACCCCTACCTGCGTATCTACCGATACTTTGCTATATTGACAACTTTTTAATGACATGACAATTCCTACCTGTCCCTTACTAGTGTCATGTCAATATTAGTATGACGTATTAAATAATTTTGTATCTTTGTCAAAAAACAAAATGATAAAGTACAAAGTAACCCTAACAAAAGAAGAAAGAGAATCCCTGATGTCTAATACCAGGAAGGGCAGCCATACGGCCAAAAAGGTTATCCATTCAATTATTTTACTGAATGTTGACCAGGGACAGTTTGTAGAAGACCCCCAAACCAATGAAGAGGTTTGTAATGTATTAAAGATTGGGATGCGGACCATTGACCGGGTAAAGCAACGCTTTGTAATGGATGGTCTTGATGCCGCCTTGGGCGTTGCTCCCACAAGCAGGATATACCGTAAAAAGATTGATGGGGAAACTGAGGCTCGGTTAATTTCGATAGCCTGCAGTGAACCACCTAAAGGATTTGGCAAATGGTCATTAAGACTATTGGCGGATCGCATGGTAGAATTGGATTACGTTGAAGACATTTCGCATGAGACAGTCAGGAAGGTTTTAAAAAAAACGAACTTAAGCCTTGGAGAGTAAAGGGGTGGGTGATTCCTCCCCAACAAAACAGTCATTTTGTGGCAGCCATGGAACAAGTGCTTGATGTTTACAAACGACCATATAATAGGTCAAGACCAGTAGTATGCATGGATGAAACGCCAAAGCAGTTGATAAAAGAGGTTCAAAAGTCATTGCCAATAATGCCTGGCTTTGAAAAAAGAGTCGATTATGAATATTCCCGTTCTGGGGTTTGCAATGTTTTTATGGTAAATGAGCCCTTGGCAGGAAAGCGCTTCACTAAAGTTACTGGCCAGAGAACCAAGAAAGACTGGGCACAATTAGTTCGTTATATTTGCGACAAGTTATATCCTAATGCAGAAACCATCACGCTGGTTATGGATAATTTGGCGTCACACAGTGCTGCTGCATTATATGAAACGTTTGAACCTGTTGAGGCAAAAAGAATATGGGATCGTCTGGAATTTGTTTACACGCCCAAGCATGGAAGCTGGCTGAATATGGCTGAAATAGAATTGAACGTATTATCCAAACAATGTTTATGCAGAAGAATTGACAATTTAAAAAAGGTCAAAACAGAAGTGAAAGCATGGCAAAACCACAGAAACAATAAAGATGCAAAAATAAAATGGCAGTTTACAACGAAAGACGCCAGGGTAAAACTAAATCGACTTTATCCGTCAATCAATAATTGACATGACACTAGTCTAAAAGTATCATACTTGTGATTTTCCATAAGAACGTCTCTTTCAAAGTTCTGTATGAAACAGTACAATAAAATACTCCTTCAATTAAATCATGCAATAAGATTCTCTAAATCAGATTTACCTCAAGAGAAAGAACTTGGCATTATTTTATTTGATAATCTAATAGAGATTATATTGTTTCAAAAATCTGAGAATGTCTTTCTTATGGATTCAACGACATGGTATAAAGGCAAGAGAAAATATTCTCATAATATAAGACAAGATACTCATACATATTACAATAACTTAATTGGATTCGCTACTGAGGAAAAATTATTGACAAGCACAGAATCTGATTTATTAAAATATGCACACAGAATAAGAAATGAAATTTATCACAAAGGAATTTCAGATGATTTGACAATGCAGAGTGCCATCTTGATTTATTTCAATATTCTTAAAATTAAACTTCCTGAATGGGGACATCCATGGGGCTTGATTGGTTACACAAGCCTTCCTGGTTATGAACCAATAGATTTTGGACAAGGATTATCAAAGAAATATCGAATCTTTGATGAGGATTACTACAGAAAAGCATACGAATTTCTTTTAGATAAATTTTTATTTACAGATAAATTAGGGAACACTGTAAAGAAGATCTTAAATGATCAGCTCGATAGAATTGATTATAATATAGATTTTATAAATAAAGAAATAAGAGAGATTAATTTCTATAATGCTCTTGGCTGGTATTGGTATTTAAATGATGATTTTGAAAAATTCACAAGTAAAAACAGAAAGCCGAAAAATCTTGACAGTATTTTATTAATATATTCATTTCTAAGATTATATAAAGATGACCTTGATGATATTAATGACATAAAAGAACGTCAGAAAAAAGGACGTCACTTACTCCGGGATTTTAGAAAAGGGAAGAAGAATAAATACCCTTACTGGGTTGATACTAAAAAAATTAGAGAAAAGGTCAGAAATATACCTAATTCTGATGAACATAAAGCTATTAAGATAACCATGGAAATTCAAGATAGAATAACAAATATATATTCAGACATTAATAATGCTGCATCTGATCTTGATGGATATATTCAACAAATGATAGATGTTGCAAGACGAAAATAGCAAATTGATTCCATTAAAATACTTTTTGAATTGAAAAACTAAAAAAGCATTTCAGGACATACGAACAATTGAAAAACAAAATCGCCTATCTTAAGAACTCTATTACAGCGTCAAGAAAAGTAGAAAAAATTTAGAAATCAATATTCCAAAATTATGTACTTATCAGAAATTCAAATAGAAGGCTACAAGATTTTCAAAGAAAAATTCACGGCAAAACTCAATAAAAACTTAACGGTTATTGTTGGCGAAAATGGTACAGGCAAAAGTGCCATTATTGATTCTATTAGAGTATTGTTATCCGAAGATGAGTTCGGCAGAGTTGGAATTGAAGAATCTGACTTTCATAGAGAACTAACAAAACAATCTAAGGAAAGAGGTGTAGATAAAATACTAATTAAAGGGTTGTTTTCATGCCTTTCTGATACTGAACAAGTTGCATATTTACCATGGCTTGATTATTCTGACAATACAAAAGCTACATTAAATGTGGCAATTGAAAATAAAGAAGATAGCTTAGGAAAATTTAAATGGAATAAGTGGGGGAATGAAACAGTTAGTGGAGTTTTTGAAGCTGAACTAGTTGATGCTATTCGTTGTATCTATCTTCCACCATTGCGAAATGCCCCGGAGAAACTGCAAGCATATAAGGGGTCACGTTTAGCAAGACTAATAAGAAACTTGACAAAAAAGGAGGATCCTAAGCAAAAGCATGCACTAGAAGAAAAAGCCAATGAATTCAACAGAGAACTCTTAAAAGATAAGGATATTCAGGAGATAGATGGAATTATTAAAAAGAAGATTATTGATGCAATAGGTTCAGTATTTGGACAAGATGCAATGATTCAATTTTCTGAAATTAACTATAATAGAATTATTGAAAGACTCAAACTACTATTTTATCCTACACTTATTGCTGAAGGTACACCTGACAAAGATAAAATGTACAGAGAACTTGACGAAAACAGTTTAGGGTATAATAATATTTTATATCTCGCAACTGTATTGGCAGAACTGGAAGGACTTAAAGATTCCGAAACTTTTTTAAAAATTCTGCTTATTGAAGAACCTGAAGCACACCTTCACCCTCAATTACAATCAAAACTACTTCAATATTTAAAAGAACAGTCTAATAAGAATAATTTTCAGATAATTGTTACCACCCATTCACCCTCAATTGCAGCTTCAGTTGGCATTGATGCAATTAAAGTTATTACGATGCCATCATTCTTAAGTCAGCCGGAATATTGTGAATTATCTAATTGTGGTTTGAACGAAAAATCCAAGTTTTTTCTTGAACGATGGCTTGATATAACAAAATCAACCTTATTATTTGCAAGAGGTGTATTGTTTGTCGAAGGAATTGTAGAAGCTTTAATAATTCCTGAGTTAGCAAAAACTATAATAAAAAAATACCAGGCATCATTTTTATCAGAAAAAAAACCGGAAACATTGGAAGATTTTGGTATTTCCATCATAAATATGAATGGAATTTATTTTGACTATTTTATGCAATTATTTTCAGGCTATTTAAAGGATACAAATGGCTTGATTGATAAAAATGTTGATAAAATAAATATTTTATGTGCTGGTGTTACTGATAATGACCCAGAAGCTGAGACTAAACCCACGACAGATAATTTAGAAGTTGGAAAAAACAGATGCCTTTATATGATTGATGAACTAAATCAATATAGTCCTAGATGCAGGCTTTTTAGCAACCATAAAACTTTCGAATATGATCTTGCTATGGAGAGTGTTAACTTAAAAGTAATGATTGACGTTTTATTAGAAAAATTTACAACTGATGGTGAACTAAAAGCAAAGGCTGCAGAATATTCTAAAATAGATTGGAACAAAAACAGTGAAACAGAAAAGGCTGTTGCTTCAAAGTGGTTATTAGATAGATTAGTTAACTCAAATCCTATTGGAAAAGGTGAATTTGCACAGGTACTTTCATTTAAGCTTAATAAAAAAGAAATAGAGCTATCCGTACCTGAATATATTGAAAATTCTATTAAATGGCTAATTGGTATTCCCAAAGTATCGACTAAATTATGACAATAGAAGAGTTGCGTTATAATATCTATTCTAAATTGAATATTACAATTAAAGACGATAATATTGAACGTCTTACGCAGGAACAATTAGAATTTATCGTTCATGACATTAATGTTCCTTGTTATCTTGAAGCATGCCCTGGGAGTGGCAAGACAGAAGTTGTTGGCATAAAAGCCGCATATGAACTAATTGATTGGAACGCAAATTTTTCAGGGATAGCTATTGTTTCATTTACAAACAATGCATCAAATGAAATTGAAAAAAGAGCGAAGAAATATGCTGGTCCAAATGCAACATCACATCCTCATTTCATAGGGACTCTTGATAGTTTCTTTTACAGATATATTTTGTGTCCATTTTTTTATGGTCATGTTGGGTTTAAAGGTAAGAATGGTGATTGTAGTCCTCGCATGATAGTTGATGAACGGTCAGATGCAGAATTCTTACATAATAGTAAATATCAGGCAAAGACTTGGTATGCAATTCCCAATCCTAGTAATAAGCCTGGGGCACCACCCTATGTTGGAATTCCAATTTCTGCAAATAGATATTATTACGATATAGCCAAGAAAGATTTTATTGTTTTGCCTCCAATAAAAAATGCAAGGGTTTTTACAACGTTAAATGATATATTAAACCGGACAGAACAACAAATCTATTTAAAACCATTTTTGAATAGCTGGCTGACTAAAGAAAAAATAGTCGATGGATTTTGGGCTTCAAAAAAAGCATTTTGGGGTGACGGTTTTCTTACTTTTCGAGACAGTGAATTGCTTATTTTAGAAATAATTTATAATAGACAGAATATCCGTAAAAGTATTATAAAGAGATTCCCCTATATTATAATTGATGAATGTCAGGATTTATCTCCTATGCAGTTGATAATTCTAGATTATTTAATGAAGGACGGACTGAAATTTTTCTTTATCGGAGATTTGAACCAATCTATTTATCTATTTAGAGAGGTTAATCCGCATCTAATTACTAATTTCATAATTGATAATAGATTAATAAATCTTCCCCTTTCCACTAACTTTAGAAGTAACCAAAAAATCGTTGATGTTTTTTGTAAAGTTTTTCCAAATAATATTGTTGGAAATGAAAACCAGTATCTAAAAAATTGTTTGATCTTAATTGAATATGACGAAAATGAAATTCCCCGATTAATAAAACGTTATCTTGAAATTATAATTGAAGCGAATAAAGAAGCCAAAAAGGAAATAATTAAAGTGTCCCAATCAGCAATAATCATAAGGGGCTCTTCATTATTAAACAAATTCCGTCCTTTTAAGACATTAAGTAATAATCTATTAACCATCTTAGCAATAGCATTTCAGTTATGGAACTCTAAAAGAAAAAATTCTGAAGTAATGACAAGTGCAATAGCCCTTATTGGGTTCTTTTTATCAAAAATGTTTTATAGAAACGAAGGCAATCCTCGAAATAATTATTGTCCAGAACTTGTTTCCGGGGCAAAATGGCGTGTCTCTTTAGCTATATTGTTAATACAAATGAGCAAAGTACTGTTTCCTTTTCAGGATAAAAAAGATAACAAACTCACATTTAGCAAATGGGCAGTTCTAGTCAGAAATTATCTCCCAATACTTATTGAAAATCTTCCAATAGATCCTTTTATTGAAACTTCTAAAATATCAATTCAAGCAGAGAAAGGATTAGGATCAGTATATGTAGCAGATAATGTTTCGCAGTACAAACTAGGCAGTAGAATAAGGACTACAACGATTCATGACGTAAAAGGAGAAACGCTTGATTCTGTTTTGATTGTAAGTTCCTTGGACAAGAAAAGTAAGGGTGGTCATTGGGATGATTGGTTTAAGTCGTGTCCTGCCACTAATGATGAACATGAGCATAAAAGATATGGTTACGTCGCTTTTTCAAGACCTAAGCATTTGCTTGTTTTGGCCACTCCAAAATTAGAATCAAGTGATAGAAGCTTTTTTACTAATCTAGGTTTTAAAATTGAAGATTTGAAAGTCAAGGCATTATTTTAGAAACTTTACTTCACTTAGCTTCAGTTAAGAATGGACAATATACTCCGAACAAAAATGACCAAGTCTATTCTTCCATTTACCAATTCGTCAAGAACCTCAATTACCAATTCTATCTTCCCTTTTGATTAAGTTGAAGTATATTTTAACTTAGTAGATTATTTATAATAATTTTTTAAACCGCTAATGGCAAAAAAAACAAAACAAAAAAGTATAGAAGAAACTCTTTGGGATTCGGCAAACAAACTTAGGGGATCTGTTGAACCATCGGAATATAAGCATGTGGTACTTGGACTGATATTCCTGAAGTTTGCAAGTGATAAATTTGAAGAACGTAAACAGGAACTCATTGCCGATGGCAAAGAAAAATATATCGACATGGTGGAGTTTTACACCAGTAAAAATGTTTTCTACCTGCCGGAAATTTCAAGATGGAGTTATTTGATCGAAAACGCAAAACAGTCTGACATTGCTATTAAGATCGACACTGCTCTTTTCACAGTGGAAAAAAACAATCCAGCATTAAAAGGCGCTTTGCCCGACAATTATTATTCAAGAATGAATCTGGATGGAAGCAAATTGGCAGCGTTGCTTGACACAATCAATAACATCAATACTCTCCGGGATAAACAGCAGGACATTGTTGGACGGGTTTATGAATACTTTTTAAGCAAGTTTGCCATTGCTGAGGGTAAAGGCAAGGGAGAATTTTATACACCCAAAAGCATTGTAAACCTGATTGCCGAAATGATTGAGCCATATAAGGGAAAGATCTACGACCCCTGTTGCGGCTCAGGTGGTATGTTTGTGCAGAGTATGAAGTTTATTGAGAGTCATCACGGAAATAAAAAAGATATTTCCATTTACGGACAGGAAGCTATTACCACCACCTATAAACTGGCTAAAATGAATTTGGCAATTCGCGGAATAAGCGCCAACCTGGGTGATGTGGCAGAGAATACTTTCTTCCGGGATCAGCACAAGGACCTGAAAGCCGATTATGTAATGGCTAATCCGCCTTTCAACCAAAAGCAATGGAGAGCAGAAAACGAACTAACAAGCGATCCAAGATGGGCCGGCTATGAAGTCCCTCCAACAGGCAACGCAAACTATGCCTGGATCTTAAATATGGTGAGCAAACTTTCTGAAAATGGTGTTGCAGGTTTTGTTCTGGCAAATGGTGCTTTAAGTGGCAATGGAACTGAAAAGGTAATCCGTAGAAAACTTATTGAAAACAACCTTGTGGAAGCTATTGTTGTACTGCCGCAAGATATGTTTTACACTACAAATATTAGTGTAACACTTTGGTTTCTTAATAAAAATAAGAAAGCCAGAACCATCGAACAGAACGGGAAAACTAAAAAATACCGCAACCGTGAACGAGAAACCTTGTTTATGGATTTACGGGAAATCGGAATACCCTTTGAAAAAAAATACATCCAGTTTTCAGATGAGAACATTAAACAGGTAGTCGATACCTTTCACAACTGGCAACAATCTGGTTTTGAAAAAACATATCAGAACACTCCAGAGTTTTGTTACAGCGCTTCTTTTGAAGAGGTAGAGAAAAAAGACTTTTCTCTTGTACCAAGCAAATACATTGAGTTTATGAACCGCGATGAGAACATTGACTTTAAAGAAAAGATGCAGAGTTTACAAACTGAATTTACCGAACTTTTAAAAGCAGAACATCAATCAAAAGATGATTTACTGACCGTTTTTAAGGAACTTGGTTATGAGATCAAACTATAGAAAGATTGGCGATCATATTCGTGAGGTAAATGTCCGAAACAAAGATCTTACTGTAAAAACATTGTTAGGAATTAACATTGATAAATACTGCATGCCCTCAGTAGCAAATATTGTTGGTACTGATATGGCTAGTTATAAAATTGTAAAACCTGGCCAGTTTGCCTGTAACCGAATGCATGTTGGGCGGGATTATAGATTACCAGTTGCATTGTCAAATATTGATAAAGAATTTATTGTTTCACCAGCTTATGATGTTTTTGAAGTTTTTGATGAAAATATTCTTTTGCCAGAATATTTGATGATGTGGTTCAGTAGAAAAGAATTTGATAGAAACGCTTGGTTTTATACAGATGCTGATGTTAGAGGTGGTCTGCCATGGAAATCTTTCTGTGAGATGGAATTACCAGTTCCTCATCTTGAAAAGCAAATAGAAATGGTAAAAGAATACAACACTATTGTAAACCGCATTAACCTCAACAACCAGCTCATTCAAAAACTAGAAGAAACCGCTCAAACAATTTACAAACAATGGTTTGTCGATTTTGAATTCCCAGGAGAAAACGGGAGCCCTTATAAATCAAGTGGAGGCTTAATGGAGAAAAGCGATTTAGGCGAGATTCCTAAAGGTTGGGAATATATAAGTATTCAGAGCTTAATTGACAATAAAATCCTTTTTAAAAATCAAGATGGAAATCATGGTGAAATTCATCCAAAATCAACTGATTATGTTCAAAGTGGAATACCTTTTATTATGGCAAAGGACATCCTGCATGGAACAATTAATTTAGATAGCTGCAATTTCATATCAAATGAACAAGCTAAATCATTAAGAATTGGATTTGCAAAAACAGATGATGTGTTATTTACTCACAAAGGTACGATGGGGCGAGTCGCTATTGTTCCAGATATTAAAGATTTCATTGTACTTACTCCACAAGTAACTTACTATCGAATTAGAAATGAGCAAAAAATAAACAAAGAGTACCTTTTTTGTTTATTCAATTCTGATATATTTCAAAACATACTTAATGAGCAGTCAGACCAATCAACTAGGAAATTTTTAAGTATTTTAAATCAAAGATTAATTAAGATTCTTTTACCTTCCGAAAACATAATGGGTAGATTTGGTTGCATCATCGAGCCATTATTAAAGACCAACCGAATTATAGCATTAGAATTAAATAAGCTTATTAAGTTTCAAGATATTCTACTTTCTAAACTTGCAAGAATAGATAACGAATAATGCATTTCACCGAAGACACATTAGAACAAGCCGTTATTGAGTTGTTTGCAGCGGAGCAAATACCTCAATTCAAAGGTGAGACCATTCATAAAGAGATGAGTGATGTTTTGCTTCGGGATGACTTAGAGCAGTTTTTGTTGAATCAATATGGTGCTGATGATATAACACTACAGGAAATTTCAAGCATAACGCGTCAATTGGATTTGTATCCCAGTTCGGCTTTATATGAAAGCAACAAAGTCATAATGAAATTGGTGGCAGACGGTTTCACTTTTAAACGGGAAGACAGAAACAAAAAAGACCTATATATTCACCTCTTGGATTACCATAATATTGAAAACAACATTTTTAAAATTGTCAATCAATTAGAGATTCTTGGCTACGAAAAACGGATACCGGATGCTATTTTATATATCAATGGTTTGCCATTGGTTGTTATTGAGTTTAAGAGTGCGGTAAAAGATAACGCCACCATTAAAGATGCATATACCCAACTAACAGTCCGTTACCGCAGGGATATTCCTGAATTGTTAAAATATAATGCCTTCTGTGTTATCAGTGATGGAGTAAATAATAAAATAGGTTCACTCTTTGCCCAATACGACTTTTTCTACGCCTGGCGAAAAGTAGATGAGAGTGGTGCGGAAATGGATGGTATCAGTTCATTGTTTACGATGGTTCGTGGCCTCTTCAACAAGGAACGGTTGTTAAATGTAGTACACAATTTTATTCACTTTCCCGATACTTCTAAAGACGACATAAAGATTGTCTGCCGGTATCCTCAATATTATGCAGCCAATAAATTATTTGAGAATATAAGAAGAAATATGAGGCCTGGCGGTAGTGGTAAGGGAGGAACATATTTTGGCGCCACCGGTTGCGGGAAAAGCTACACAATGTTGTATCTGACTCGCCTCTTAATGAGGAGTGTTCATTTTTCAAGCCCGACAATTGTTCTCATTACAGACAGGACCGATCTGGATGACCAGCTCTCCGCTCAGTTTACAAACGCCAAAGGCTTTATTGGAGATGAAATTGTTATAAGTGTGGAAACCCGTGAAGATCTCAAAAATCTTCTGCAGGGTAGAAATAGTGGTGGCGTTTTTCTTACCACAATACAGAAGTTTACCGAAAGCACAGAGTTATTAACCACCAGGAACAATGTTATTTGTATTTCTGATGAAGCTCATCGTTCACAGGTCAACCTCGATCAAAAACTGGTAATTTCTGAAAAGGGTGTGGAACGGAAATACGGTTTTGCAAAGTATCTTCACGATTCATTGCCTAATGCAACTTATGTCGGATTTACTGGTACTCCGATTGATGCTACTCTTGATGTTTTCGGTGATGTGGTAGATGCTTATACCATGAAAGAATCAGTGGATGATAAAATCACTGTAAAAATCGTTTATGAGGGTAGAGCTGCAAAAGTATTATTGAATGAGAAAAAGCTGTACGAGATTGAAGATTATTATAGGATCTGTGCAGAAGAAGGGGCAAATGAATACCAGATTGAAGAAAGTAAAAACGCCACTACCCGGCTGGAGGTAATTCTGGGCGACCCTAAACGGTTGAAATTATTAGCCGGCGACTTTGTGGAGCACTATGAAAAGAGAGTTAACGAAGGGGCGAGTGTGCTTGGTAAAGTTATGTTTGTTTCATCTAGTCGTTTAATCGCCTATGATCTTTACAAGGAGATAATTTCACTGCGTCCTCAATGGACAGAAATTAAAGAATGTGATGAAGGAATAGAATTAACAGAAAACGAAAGGAAAGAGATCAAGCCCATTGAAAAGATAAAGATGGTGATGACCCGCAGTAAAGATGATCCGAAAGTACTCTATGATTTACTCGGCACGAAAGATTATCGCAAAGAATTGGACAGGCAGTTTAAAAATGCAAAGTCCAGTTTCAAGATTGCCATTGTTGTCGATATGTGGATCACTGGCTTTGATGTCCCTTTCCTCGATACAATTTATATTGACAAACCTATTGAGCAACATTCCCTTATTCAGACAATTTCAAGAGTTAACAGGGTATATGAAGGCAAAGAGATGGGTCTGGTTGTAGATTATATTGGGATTAAGAGCAATATGAATGTGGCTTTGGCAAAATATTCGAAAGTTCTGGGTGATAATTTTGAAGATATTGATAAAGCTATAATTATAGTAAAAGACCAGTTGGATCTTTTGGCCAGATTCTTTCACAATTTCGACAACACCCTGTATTTCAGTGGTACACCATTACAGCAATTAACGTGTTTAAATAATGCTGCTGAATATGCACAGCTTACTGAGGAAATGGAGAAGCGGTTCGTGGCTATGGTAAAAAAGTTACGATCTGCCTACAATCTGTGTTGTTCCAGTGAAGAAATTTCAGAAAATGAAAGAGATTATATTCATTTTTACTTTGCTATAAAAGCTATTATCCACAAGCTTACTACTGGTGAAGCTCCTGATACATCCCAGATGAATGAACGTGTTAGACAAATGATACAAGAGGCTCTGATTAGTGAAGGTGTTGAAGAAATATTCAAGTTGGATAAGAATGACGCAAAAATAGGTAGCGACATATTCAGTGATGAGTATATGGCAAAGATTGAAAAAATCAAATTGCCAAATACAAAAATTAAGCTACTGCAAAAGTTACTATCCCAAGCAATAGCTGAATTTAAAAAAGTCAATAAAATTAAAGGCGTTGATTTCTCTCAAAAGCTAAAGAAACTGGTTGATTTATATAATGAAAGAAAAGAAAGTCTTACGTTAGCAAATGACGTATTGAACGATGTCGCCGAGCAATTCTCAAATCTCTTCAAAGATCTTCAAAAAGAACGTAACTCATTCATGGATATGGGAATTGACTTTGAAGAAAAAGCCTTTTATGATATTCTAAAAGACATCGCTCATAAATATAATTTTGAGTACCCTGAAGAAAAGCTTATTAAGTTATCTCGTGAAGTGAAAAAGATTGTTGATGACAAAGCCAGATACACCGATTGGTCTCAAAGGAATGATATTAAAGCAGAACTTAAAGTAGACCTGATTTTAGTCCTTGCTGAAAACGGTTATCCTCCTGTTCCAAGGGATGAGGTTTTCAAAGAGATTTTTGAACAGGCAGAGAATTTCAAAAAGTACAGTATGAATTGATTGATCAATAAAAAGTACATCATATGCCAGAAGCTAGTTTTTATTTTAACTCGACCTACAATAAATGTTCTATCGATCCAACAGAAATAAACAGCGTTGGTGGCCCAGAAAATCCTAAGATTCAAGTATGGTTAAATCTTGAATTAAATCCCGGTGAAGGGAAACAATATCAGCCATTTATTCTTCTTTCAATTGATGCTAAATTAAGAGCATTTGATAGTTCCTTTGACATTGCCTCAGGTTTATCATTTCAACATTCAAAAATAACTGGTAAATATTCAACCCGTGTTATGCTTGAATTTGTTCTCTCAGCTTATAAAATATTAAAAATTGAGGAAAAAAGGATAGACAATTTTAAAGCGATAATGGATGTAAATTTCAGAGCGATAAATACCCAGTCATTTACGGTACCTGTCGGAAATACAAAAAAAGACATAACATTTATGACAGATATCACTCAGACCTTCTGTAATATAAACTTTGAAATTCCACAATCACTATGGATTACAAAACACTTGGCTGGATTAGGTTGGCAAGCATCAAGTATTATTGAATTGCCATCATCAAATGAGTTAATTCCGGAAGAATATAGTAGTTCATTAACCGAATTAACAAAAGCTAATGAATATTTCAATAAAGGTGATTATGATAAAGTTGTGGCACATTGTAGAAGCGCAATTGATCCAATAAGGAAAAAGTTACCAGAATTGAAATCTATTATGACGAGTAAAAGCTCTTACGAATGGATTGATAATGTCAACGAAAGTACTTTTACCTGGCTTGATAAATTGATAAAGGAAACTTCAAATTTCGCTTCAAAAACACATCACCCACCAAGCACTGGGCATTTCTCAAGACATGATGCACAGGTAGTACAAATGATAACTACAGCAATTATTGCTTATGCTGGGAAATGTATTTCTAATAGTGCTCCCATTTGATAAAAAGATATCTCACGCAGGTAATTTAACGATTAAACAATGAATCCTTATACTCGAAAAGAATTAGTTTCGATTATTCATAAACTAAACCATTAGCAGATACTTAGATTCAGTTTCATGGAACCATTAAAATTATACATCGATAATTGTTCATTAAATGATGTTGCTCCAAAAGATAAGAACTGGGAAGATACAGAGCTTGGTAAATACTTATTGCAAAAGACTCAAAGTGGCGAAATTGAGGTTTATGCCAGCCCTGCGAGTGCAATAGAAATTGCCCTGAATAAAGATAGCGTACAAAGAAATAACATGGCCAAGGCATTGAATACGCTCATTAATGGCCAACGGATGATGGCTTCAAAAGAGTTTTATATTGTTGATGATTTCTTACGCTTAGTTGAAGCTACATGGATTAACTCAACAAAAACCAATCGTCTCGAATTTCTTAAAGCAAATTCTTCAAGAATCTACATAGCATTACTTGGTCAACTAGCAGCTTTAAAAGATTATGATTGCTCAAAAGGATTTATTGGGGTAATTGCACCCAAACTAGCGACTCAAATAATTCATTCAGAAATATTAAAAAGTCCAAAAGCAGAAATTGAAAAAAGAGTAAATGCTATAAAAAATAAGACTTATTCTCACCTTGATTATTTTAATGATCTAACAGATCTAAGTATTGAGGAGCTCGAATTTAAACAGAAGGAATATGAAGATCAACAATTTGAAATTGATTCAAATATCATTAAGACATTACATACTTATCAAGACATACTAATTGAAGGCTATTCCTTGGATGAGTTATCATTTTCAACTGATCAAGTATTTGTATATTGGGAAGATTTGAGTTCTACGATAATTGACTTTCAAAAAATTGTTTCCAATTGGAATGAACGTAGTCCAATTGAACAATCCAAAGGATTATCTATTAAACCACTCGAGAGTGAAATTATTGAGAGGTTTTCTCAAAATAGGCAATCAATAAAGGATTACAACATTACTTTAAAAAACTTAGTGAATAGATTCTACACTCAGACAATTTTCACTAGGGTAAGCAATTATATTATCATAAAGGATATTGAAAAGGGCTTGCATGATGGTAAAATACCTTCAGGTGGTATAATTCTTGACTCTAGCCATTGTATAGCATCATTATACTGTGATATTTTACTTTCGAGAGATAAAAGATTAAAAGCTTCTATGGATTATTGGTATAAGCAAGTAAAAATGGAAACAGGTTTATTTAGGGAAACTGTCAAGAATATTGAAGAGTTAAGAAGACAAATAGAGAAGGGCCTTAAACATAAAAATGGGCATTGACAATACAAAAATAAGCGTTGTAAGTCACTAACTAGATTTGCTATTACAAAGGTTCATCGACTTGGTTATAATAAAATGGACCTTCCCTTCGCTGTCAGGCACATTACGCAAAAGTAATAATCTGTGTTTAAAGGTGATTTTCTGGTTTGCGTAAAGAGCCTTCCAGCCCGTCCCTGCCACTCAACGAGACCGTTGGCTAAAGTAAAAAATGTGGACATATCATGAAAATAATAAAATTTACCCTACAGCTAACTCACTGGCAAATGCAATAAGCCAATTAAGCACCCAATTAAACATATATTCATCAACTTAGCTTATTGCACTTGCCAGCCAGGATTCGACTCATAGTTATCGGATTTGCTTGGAAAATATTTATGATAAATTGTCGATAAAAACAATTCAAATTTCTCCATCTAGACAAACTCCAACAGCCGGACAAATTAGTGCCGTTTACCTGGACTTTAAAAAAAATATTTGCCATGACAATTTCTGCATCCAAGACAATTTTAAAATATGCCCAACAGCTAACAAGCGGGTATAGGCAATAAGCTTGTCACAATTTTTGCACCTCACCTTGACAATTTTATCGTGAAACAAAAATCTCGTCCGTTTACGAATATCGTGATTCCGGCTCTGGACAGATCCGTGCTAAAGAGACAATTAATTCTTTCGCCGGGACTTGCAAAAATTGCGCCATACCTTCCTTGCCACCGGGACAGTTTCCCGGCTAAAGTACCAGGACTGGTGGCCGGATGGCTGCGTCAGGTAACGCTTACATGCCCATACCCGTTGGCCGTTAGCACACATGGGGCGAAAATTTATTGGCCTCGCGCCGTTACTTAGAAAATTTATCTGGACACGATACTTTCATTATTACTTGACTGAAAAGCTCTCGCTCACGTTGTTCCTTGACAATTTACTCTTAAACGACACTTCTGTATGGCTTGACAAACTTCTGCTCCGGCCAATAATTGACAATTCCTTCTATTAAGACCTCACGTGTGCTAACAACTAAATGTTATTTCAGTCAAACCATGACAATTTACTAGTTATCAACAAATTCTAATCATTCTAATATAAACGGACAACTCCGAACAGATTGAAAAATTATTAAATCTTATAGCGATTAATAACTATGAAAAAAATACTGGTTCTTTTAATTCTTAGCTGCTTAAATAGCACTATTGGTAATTGCCAACTACTTAGTAAACCTTCCTTGACAGTTGAAGACTTTGAAATAGCTTTAACAAATACCGCCCACTTAAGAAAAATCTTAGAAAAGCATAATTTTGAATATTCTATTGTCGGTGAAACTAAGGTAATTACACCTGAAACAATGCCAAATCCTTTAATTCCTGATCTAAGGGCTTTCAAGTCAGAAAATTGGGAACCAAAACATCAAGGGGATCAAGCTATTGTAGAGGTAAGCATGTATGAATGGGAGCCAAATTATGCACCACAACCAGAAGTCATTAAAACAATCAGAGTCATGATAAGACGAGATTCAACTTATGCTGATAAAACAAACGAATTCCTTGAAGAAATTAAAAATAAATATCCGAACAGAAGCAAAAGATATTTTCGCAATAATGAACTATATAAATCATATGGAGAATCCTTTAATGTTTTTACCAATGATACCAAAATTGAAGTACGAACAGAAACAGTAAAACCAATTTATAGTCGATTTTACATTGTAAACTTTGATTTAATCAAGTAAAATTATATAGGACAATTCTGCTAACTTGATAATTTTAAAATACCACGCGTGCTAACACGGACAATATGGGTAAGTTGTTTGTCACACTTTTTGCTTTTACTCCTACACTTAAGACAGATTTGTAATGGCTTATACCGCGACCGCGCCAGTGCCCGCAACCAACTTTGTAACCGGGGATATATTCGCGGCTCTGATCAAACTTGTACCGCGACACTCGTAATGCTCAATAAAATTTGTACCATGACGGCAAAAAGTGCGCCATACCCTCCTTGCACCGTGACAGCTTTTTGGCTAAAGTACCAGGACCCTGCCCGGCTGCTGCGTCGGGTAACACAACCTCCCCATATTGCCGGGCCGTTATATTTAAGCCAATTCGCGACTGATAGAGAGACACTTAAACTTCAATGGCCTAAATATAACTATGGAATATTGCAAACTTTGTAACAAAAAAGCTCAATTGCAGGAGAGTCACATAATACCAAAATTAGTCTATAAATGGATGAAACAATCAGGTACCGGTCGACTTCGACAAAATAAAATCCTCAATAGACCGCTACAAGACGGAATAAAAGAGTATATGTTATGTACCGCTTGTGAAAAAGAATTTGGAAAAAGAGAAGATTGGTTTAAGAAAAACATTTTTGAAAAATATCTATCAAATCCAAATACAATTTATAAAATAAAGGAAGAACTCATCTATTTTGTAATATCAGTTTTATGGAGAGTATTAATCTATTATAAAGATGATGGCAATGTTTATAGATTTAAAAAAGAGTTTGATTTAGCAGCATCAGAATGGAAAGACTTCTTATTTAATCTTAAGCCCCTTAATAGATTCAAAAGTATTCATATTGCTTTTCTTCCAGAGTACCTTAATATCGAAGGTGGTGGGGACAATCTATATTCTTACTTCCATAGGGCTGTTGACATTGAGATTGCCGAAAGTAATATGAAAGCTTTTGTTTATGCGAAATTCTCAAGATTTATATTACTAGGAATGATAACTGGTATTGCGAATAAAGATTTTTCTGGAACAAGTATTCTAGAGCTAGATGAAATAAACCCATCAAATCAAATAATGGATGATGCTGACGTAGTGGATTTTATTATTAATAGGTCAACGAATATAAAAACTTACAATGATCTGTCTTTAAAACAACAGCAGTTGAATGACAAATATTTCAAAACTCGAGTTGAAAAAATCAAGGGGAATGATTACTGGCAAGTATTAAAAAAAGATCTAAAAAATACCCGTGACTAACACGGATGGTATGTTTAAGTGCCTTCGGTAGGCCCGACAGCTTCGCAATCAGCAATAAAACAGCATGCTAGTAGTTTTTGTTCCATTTATCAAGCTTTCACTACCAAGACAAATTATGCGTACCAAGACAAAGCCAATAGACCTGCCGGTTGACGCTCACCTGTCAAGGTTTTTGCAGAATAACTTATAAAGTACACCATGACATGAAACTTCGGCGCCATCTACCGGGACTGGTAAAAACCTCGCCATTCCTTAACAGACGGCACCTGGACATACCACCTGGCCGTTACAGGCAATTTGCATCAACATTCAAGATAAATACTTAATATAAAAAATGACTAAAAAAGAAAATAATTTAAGTGGTGGAGGTTCTGCCACAAATTCGGGTATAGATTATCAACAAAGAATTGGAGCCTGGTTTCTTGTTTCTCATTATACAGGATTCAATTTAAGTAAAACAATTGATATTGAAAGAGAAACAATTATTGAGACAATCCATTTTGAAACTAAGGATTCTGTTGATGACCTAAAAATTATTTGCAAGGATTTATCTATCTACTGCCAAATCAAACGTAGGATAACAAGTATATCAGAATCTCATACATCTGATTTTTATAAAGCATTAAACCAGTTCATAACTGGCTATATTAATGATTACTCAGAAAACAATATATATGTTTTAATTACAACGTCTGAGAGCACTAGTAAAATAAAGAAGGACTTAAAGAAAATCCTCACCTCAATTAGACTAAATGATGCCTCTTTTAGTCTAAATCCTTTAAATAAATCAGAAGAAAACACATCCAAAACATTCCGCACTCAGTTTTATCATATGTATTTAAAAATTACAGGGGGAAAAACAGACGAAGAAAACTTTATAAAATTTTGTAAGCAGCTTTTTATCACAATAATTGATTTAGAAGAAGGTAGTTCAAATATCAGTGCTGCACTAATGCTTTTAAAAAGTAAGGGCTTTTCTAATCCAGAATTAATTTGGAAATTACTAATATCCAATTGTATCACATTTGCCGCAAAACGTCAGTCAGTAAATAAAAAATATATTGATAATCTTCTTAATCAATACACCGTCACCATTGAGAATGAGGAAGGAAACTTTAAACTTGATTCAAAAAGCAATATATCATGCGGAAAAGACCTAATTCTCATAAGTTCATTTTTAGATAGTGCCGATTTTATGATAGTTGAATTATTTAGGTTTGACGATATTGGAATGCCGAAGTTAATTTATAGAGACAACAAACTCATCATTGAAGGAAAGGATGAAACAACAGAATGGAATGTTATATTTCGAAGTGCAACTATAGCAGGAATGATGAGACACATTGATGAAAATAAAACCCAATATGAATCAAAGAAGTTTATAACCATTGAAGCTCATGAGGATATTGATCATGTTGAAGAATTGCCTCATGTTATTGCATATAGAGAGAAGTACAAAAACGAATTGACCCAAAATCTTAAAAAGTGGTACTGTTTACATTGTGGCAAGAGTATTAGTTCAGGCACGGCTTATTTAGTTGAAATTGATGAAATTGGATTAAAACATGCCATTGGACCAATACATCAAAACTGCCATCGAAGACTTGATAGAGTATTAGGTACTTCTGCATTAAAGAATCCTTTGCCAAAATCACATATAAAGAACTTTGATTATAAAAAATGGATTTCTCAAATTGGAAAAGGACAGGGCCAAATTCAGGCAATTAAGAATTACGATTATGGTGATAAAAAACCTATAATCTCTTATAATTTTGAAAGGGAGATTAATGATGGAGCTTATTGTATAAGGATTACACTTGAAGATAAAACATACTCATATTTATATTGTGGACATGAAATAGAAAGATATGCCAAAGATGAGGGAGATCATATGTTAGCTCATCTTAAAAGAGAATTATCTGATATGCAAAGGGACAATGATCCAATACACGTGTCAAGTAGAAATTATAATCGAGGCAAATACTCTGACTTGGTTAAAAGAAAAAAGTCAGATGAGAAACTTATTAAGGTTAAAGAATACGATTTAATTAAATATAGCGAGATGCTCTCCAAAATTAACGAAACAATTGAAAATGATTATGCGCCAATCTGTTTACTATATGATAATAAGTCGCAAGAATTGATTGAGTTATCAAATATTATTCCTATTATTTCCGACCCATTTAGGTTTGATGATTTTTATGAAAATTGGATACAAGCTGGTTTTATCATGTCAGATTGCGAATTGAAGATTATTGAGAGTGATAAGGAATTTGGTTTAAATCTATTAAAATTCTTTGAAAAAGAACAACAGGTTATAATTGATCCTGAATTTGATTTGAATCAAAATCTAATAAAAGGATTCCCAATCGTAAAGTATCAAGATTTCATTGTGCAGAAAAAAGTTGAGAAGCCTGATAATGGATTCAGGAGAGTTGAAAATCCAAGATTCTTTAAAGGAGAAAAAGTGAAAATAGTCTTTCCTGAAATAAAACAAGACAAATATCCTGAGGGCATCCTTTTAGAGAATGAATTAGAGAATGAACAAGGAGAAAGGTTTGTCGTATTTCAACCTGTTGAAAACGGAGTCAATTTAGAATTAATGTATTCAGTGCCATCAACCCTGATAAAAAAAAATTAAAACTGCCCTTAACTCGGACAATAAAATAAATAAATCCATCATTTTTCTTGCTTGACTCTGAGCCATTTACCGGGATTGGAAACAATTACAAACCCGGAGTACTCTCCGCCTGTTAATAGACTAACACTACCATGACAATTAGGTTACATAAGAAAGTTTTAATCCTGGCCTAAATATAACACGGATGGTATAGGTAATTGCCTTCAGCAGCCCGGACAGCTTGGTAATCAACTCCATAAGTCTATGCGATCAAGTTTAATCCCACTTATTAAACTTTCGGTACCGTGACTAATCCTGCTACCAAGACAAAGTCAATAGGGCTGCTGGCCGACGCGCAGTTGTCATGGTTTTTGCATCGCCATCTGGACAATTTTATCTTGACATGACAAATTCGTATCATTTATCGGGACTCAGTCATCTGGACAACTTTATCGTGACACGAAAATCCTGCCCACTTACCGGGACTTTGCAAAAACGCATGCCAACCCTGACACAGACGGCAACTCCCCATACCACCGGGCCGTTATGTGCAACCCGCTGACTGACAATTTCTTGAACTAAAATGTAATTTCTCAAACTTAAACAATTAAACCTATGATTGATCTTCAAATTTGTTCTACAACTTTCTGGTCTTTTTTAAAATCAGACGTTTTTTGGAGCGCTGTTGGAGCAATCGCAACCGTTATTGGAGTAGTTGCAATATTTTTTGCGATTTCTCAAATTAGATTTGAAGCTTGGCTTAAAGCACAAGAAATCTGGACATCACCTGAATTTACTGCGTTGAGAGAGAATTTATTTAAAAGGCTGGATTCAGGGAAACTAGATTGGTCTACTGATGAAGAGATTGAGGCTAAGAAAGCATGTCGAAAATTGGACGAGTTAGCCGACTTAATACCCTACTTACCCAAAAAAAATGCACTAAAAGCATGGGGAGTTCCTTACGCTAAAGCATGGACTATTTTGGAACCAATCGTAATGAAGGAACGGGAGACAAATGTATGGTTGGAAAAGTGGCAAGCATTTGAAAAACTTGGCAAATCTGCACTTAAAAAATATCATGTGACAATTAAAAAAGTCAAAATAAAGGGCAGCACATAACACGGACAATAAAGGTAAGTTGTTTGTCACATTTTTTGCTTTTTGTTCCTGCTACCAAGACAGGATAGTACCGCCTGACAAACCCGGACCCCCGTCACTCGCTTTGCTCGCACGGGGCAGGCGCGCCACTGCCCACAATAAATTTAACTGCACCTGGATAGTTGACTAACTCCTTGACAACTCTGTACCGCGAAGCACGTATACGCCACATAACTCCGTACCTGGACGGCAAAAAATGCGCCACCCCGCCGATGGCGGGGACACAACCTCCCTTTATTGCCGGGCCGTCAGACTGTCTAATAACCTACACTATTTGTTGATAACTAAGAATTTGCTTTTCCCCCGATCTACTATGAGTTTTGTATCTTAACTATATGAAATTCATACACGGACAAAACAGAAATCAGATCAATCTTTTCCCGGTTTCTCTTGACCAGTCCATTGACCCTGATAATGAAGTACGGTTAATCGACCTTTTTGTCGAAAGCCTTTCTATTAAAGATTACGGATTCAGAACGAACTTTCCGGGAAACGGCCGCCCTGCGTATCATCCGACCGATTTACTTAAGCTATTCATCTACGGGTACATGAATAAGGTGAGGTTTTCACGGGATCTGGAAAAAGAGTGTAAACGGAACATTGAGGTAATGTGGCTTTTAAAATGTCTCAGACCTGATCACAACACAATTTCCAACTTCAGAAGAGATAACCCTAAAGCCATCAGGAAAGTCTTCAGGACAACAGTTCAAATTGCCAGGCATTTTGATCTGATAGGCGGAAAGTTAATCGCTGGTGACAGCACCAAGCTTCGGGCTCAAAACAGCAAGAAGAATAACTTCAACCAGTCTAAGATAGACAGACATCTGGCCTATATCGATAACAAGCTTGAAGAATATACCAGGGCACTGGCTGAAAACGACGGAGATAATCAGCGACAGATAAAGGATGAGATCAACAAACAGCAGGAGAGAAAAGATAATTACAAAAACCTCGAAAAACAGCTGCAGGAATCCGGGGAGAAACAAATATCAGTCTCTGACCCTGAAAGCCGACAAATTATAATCCGTAACAATATTGCAGAAGTGGCCTACAATCTACAGACAACAGTAGATGCCAAACATAATATTCCCATCGATTACAAGGTTACAAATGAAAATGATAGCAAGGCGATGGGAAATATGGTTCAGAGGGCAAAGAGCATTCTCGGAACCAATGACTTCACGGTTCTCTATGACAAAGGTTTTCACACCGGATCAGAACTGAAGACAGCACAGGAGCTTGGTGTGGAGACCATTGTTGCAGTTCCCGGTGTGCCATCCACAAGCCAGGCTCCGAATCATGATTACAACTATGAGCACTTCATTTACGACAAAGAACCAGACACATACACTTGTCCTCAGGGACAGGTTCTCCACACCAATGGATCATGGTACAAGCAGCGTTCAAGCAGCGGCAGCATCAGCTGGTTTAAACAGTACAAAACTAAGGCGTGCAGAAAATGTCCCGTGCGTTCGCAGTGTACAAGATCAGAAAAGGAAAGGCTCATTCAGCGGAGCGAATTTGCAGAATACTATGAAAGAAACCTTATCAACACCCTTGAGAAAGAGCATCTGTATAAACGCCGCCAGGCGATTGTTGAACACCCGTATGGAACAATAAAGCGACAATGGGGATTCAGCTATATCCTTACAAAAAAAGGAATGAAAAGGGCAAGCGCCGATGTTGGTTTTATATTCATTGCATATAACCTGCGGCGTATTGGTAATATTTTAACATTGAATGGTCTGAAAGAGTATCTGAGGATGCTCGTTTCGAATTTTTCGTCTAAAATTCATCTCTCACGACGAATTTACAGTCTGTTTAACGAATTCTTTTTCCGGATACTGATCCGGATGAGTAAAAGTCAATCCTCGATTATACCGGCTTAATTCATTCCAAAATCAGATAGTTTAAAGAGGTTATTAGACAGACTCCCGTTAGGCATAAGCAGAATCATAGGTTTCTAATAAAGACAATAGTTCATTCAGAATATTACATGACTAAATAGATTATTCCATTTACATTTAGCTTAAATACGGCACATATTTTGCGATAACATTCTGTTATTCAAACAATATCAAGACCTGTAATATGCCAATGATCCATTTTCTTTAATCCCCTTAATAAAAATGACATGAAAATATCGACTCTTATTTTGTTTTCATTTTTAATCTTAACTAACTTATCTATTGGACAAGTAGGAATTAATGATCATATTAAGAATGATTTTCCTCTTATATATAGTATTATTAATAGACAAGCGAAGGATAAATATCCAAATGATCATGTAAAATAAATGTATGTTATTAAAGAACAATGTGATGCTTGTTATGATATCCTTTATCCAAATGAATACATACAAAATCTAAGAAAAGATATTCCTCCAGATGTATGGACAAAAACATGGACTGATACTTTTAATAAATTCAGTAAAAAAGACCTTAAAAATGCTCCTTGTAATAATATCGAAGTAAACAAGAATAAATTAGATTGCATGTATTCATATGCATTAGTTGATTGGGTACTGGTGAAATTTGAAATTAAAGAACAAATTGATGCCTATAAAAAAATGCATTAATTATAGAAGGGGACAGATGATATTTCTAAATTAAAGACTAATAAAGTTTTAGGATTACTTCCTAGAACCAAAATGCCTAATCCTAAAAACAAGTTAGCTTGCATACGCCAAAACCTGACGTTAAGTCCAACTAGATAATTATCTTCATAGTGCAAATCAGAATTATTAAATATACTCAGTCAAATTAACCATGAAAACATCACTTTTCATATTTGTAGCCTTTCTCATATTGGTTTGTTCTTGTACCTCTCAAGAAGACAAGACTTTTAAGAAGTATACCCTTCAGGGAGAAATAAATGGTCAGGATTCTGGCATAATCGTCTTAATATACAGGCCGGATGAAACCATTGTCTATGATACTGCAAAAATAGAAAACAGCAAATTTGTTTTTACCGGAAAGATCCACGAGCCAACCAGAGTTGAATTGAATGGAGGAAATGATTTGAAAAGAGTTTTCGTTTTTCTTGAACCTGGAAAAATGAAGATTTCCCTATCAGGAAATAATTACAAAGAGTACAAAATTACTGGATCAAAAACTCAAAATGATTACGACTTACTACAAAAACTGGAAGCGCCATTTCATGAAAGGATTTCGTTGCTTAGAGTTCAATACAACAATATTAATGATAGCATAGAAAACTCAAAGAATGATTCTACCAAATCTTTTTTTGAAAATAAAGCAGCAGGAATAAACAAGTTGTTATCACAAACGAAAAAAGAAATAGATTCGATAGAAATTGGATTTGTGTTAGAAAATCCAAAGTCTTTCCTTTCTGTAGTTAATTTATACATGTTAGCAGGTGATAAAATATCACTTGACTCTGCAAAATCCTTTCTCAATGGATTAGACAATCCACTCAAGAAAAGTATATATGGCAAAACTATTGCTGAGGATATCAGAAAAAAAGAGAATATCCTCATTGGCGCTCAAGCTCCTGATTTTAAAGCAACAGACCTAAATCAACAAACTGTAACACTTTCTCAGTTTAAAGGAAAAAGTGTCGTATTATTAGATTTTTGGGCTAGTTGGTGTGTTCCCTGCCGTCAAAGTATACCGCATTTGAAAAAGGTTTATAATAAATACCATTCCAAAGGCTTTGAAGTAATTGCTGTTTCACTTGATATGAATAGAGAGAAATGGATTGAAGCAGTTCAACAAGACAGTACAGGAATGTGGTATAATATTCCTATTGCTGAAAAATATGCAGATGGACCCAGCCACTTTACAAATAATGATATTTATCAAAACTATTTTGTTGAAGCTATTCCAATACAAATTTTAATTGATAAGGATGGGAAGATAATTGGAAGGCTTATGGGAGAGTCTAAAGAAAATGAAGAATCACTGGACAAAATGCTATTAGAAATATTTGATAACTAGACAAATAAAAATACGCAAGCTAACATGGACAATAAAGGTAAATTGTTTATCACATTTTTTGCTTTTTGCTCCTGCTACCAAGACAGGATCGTAACACTTGACAAATCCGAATCGCGCCACTGCCCGCAATAACCTTAACTGCTCCAGGATAAATGACTACCTCAACTCAATGACAGCTCTGTACCGCGAAGCTCGTATACGCCACATAACTCGGTATTTGGACGGCAAAAACCGCACCGTACCTTCCTTGCACCGTGAAAGCTTCGTGCCTAAAGTACCAGGAACCTGCCCGGATGCTTCGTCGAGTAACGCTTCTTAATTATACCGCCGGGCCGTTAGCATTTATGAGGATACTGGTAATAAATTATTATTGTATAACTAATAAATTCGTTATATCTTTATAGATACTAAATTTTAGTAATATGAAAAAAATACTTTTCTTACTTGCTTTGTTTTTTTATGTTCAGATTAGCAATTGTCAGCCTGACAAAATTGACGCTTTATCATATCCAAAGTCATCCATTAGCAACCTTTCGGATATTGCTACTGATATCGAGTATATACCACTTGAGACTACACCCAATTCAATTATTGGGAGGATCATTAATGTGAAAGTAAGGAACAATTTTATTTATGTTGCTACTGTCGATAATAAAATATTCTGTTTTAATTCATCAGGCAAGTACCTTTTTAATCTAGCTAAAGCGGGTAGAGGTCCTGAAGAATATTTATACTGTGCAACATTTGACGTAAATGAGTCAAATTCTATCCTTGCAGTACTGGGAACGAAGGAGATTGTTTTGTACAATCAAGTATCAAATGGTTTTAATTTTCTGAAAAGGATTAATTTGAATGAATCGCCACAACTTATCAACTTTATAGGGCAAAACGATAATATTATCCTGCAATATTCTAACACTTACGGAACAAATCCAATTTCGAAAGAGCTGATAAATATAAAAGGAGAGACTCTGCTTTCCTGGCCCAATTTCATGAAATTCCAAATTCAGGAAAAGATTATGGTATTATCGAGATATGAAAATACGAGCTTCAATTTCAAAAATGATTTGTATCTGAAAGAGGTTGGGAATGATACTGTTTTCAAGTTCAATGGGAATAAACTTGATCCGGTTTTGATATTTGATACCAAAAATAAAAGGGTGTCTCCGGAAGTGAGATCAAACCCAAAATATTATGCCGACCATATGTATGAATATTATATTTTGCAGAAATTCTTCGGATCAGAAAGATTTATTTATTACACTGCAGCTTTCAATAAAGATTATAACATTGTCGGAATTTATGACCAGGTGAAAAAGACCAAGTATGCCGTTCCGGGAAAGGAGTTTCTTAAAGATGATATATCGGGCGGCGTTAATTTTGAACCTCAGTACTGTAACAATGGTACTTTTTATTCGTGGATTGATGCAATCACATTTAAAAATTATTCATCCGACGAAATATTCAACAAAACAAAGGTCAAAAATTCCGTTAAGCATGAATCATTAAAGAATCTTGCTCAAAAAATAACTGAAAACGATAATCCAATTCTAATTGCTGCAAAAATCAAATGATGTAGACAAATTAGAAATTCCTAACGCTTCATAAAAAATTGACTCGAAAAGAATTTCGACATAATATCCAATTAAAAATCACAAATGCTAACATGGACAATAAAGGTAAGTTGCTTGTCACATTTTTTGCTTTTTGCTCCTGCTTCCAAGACAGGATTGTACCGCCTGACAATCCCAGACCGCGCCACTGCCTGCAATAAACTAAACTGCACCATGATAGTTGACTAACACATTGACAACTCTGTACCGCGACACTCGTAAAGGCCATAAAACTTTGTACCCGGATGACAAAAAATGCACCATACTCTCCTTGCACCTGGACAGTTTTCTGGCTAAAGTACCAGGAATCAACCCGGTGCATGCGTCGGGTAACAGACCACCACAACAGGCTGGCTCCTCGCTATCCCGACATAACATGTCGGGTTTTAACGCTCGGCCCTCTTTATTGCCGCCCCGTTAGGCTTAACCAACAGTGCACGATGAGGACAATCTTTGTAATCAGTTGCAGACTAAAATCAATATGACACATCATAATAA
>Ga0326726_10000830_pt1 | contig 28241 bp, 24 predicted proteins | sample MHFenrmetagenome_2_FD_207603 | JGI IMG/M metagenome (GOLD analysis project Ga0326726, IMG submission 207603) | Lab enriched peat soil microbial communities from Michigan Hollow, Ithaca, NY, United States - MHF15MN | ecosystem: Environmental > Terrestrial > Soil > Wetlands > Peat | place: USA... | reverse complement strand
CGACGGTCAGGTCGAGTTCCGGGCAGTGTTTCGTGACGTAGCGGAACCACGGCGCGTTGTACTGCACCGGGTGGGTCTCCATGATCGTCAACCGGATGGGCTTCATCTATCGATCACTGCCGCGCCACGACACGATCGAAGATCGCGGCCAGCCGGCCGGCGAGGACCGGCGCGGACGAGGGTTCGAGGACCGCGCGATCGACCTGGCCCGGGCTGTAGGACGGATGCGACGACAGCGCTGCCAGCGCAGCGCAGACGTCGCCCACGCACTCGGCGACAGGACGATCAGGGCCGAAGCCAATCGAGTGAACCGCGGGCGGCCCGCCGAACCGGCGCAGCAGATCGGTCGCCGTGCTCTCCACGTGGTACATGGCCAGCAGAGGCCGGCCGCTCAGGATGGCCGTGAACACCCGGCTGGGCGTGTAGTGAGGTTCGTTGCCGCCGAGCAACAGCACCGCCGACGCTTCGTCGAGTGTGCGCAACGCGTCGAAGTAGTTCAGGCGTTCCGGCGCCTCGGTCACGAGATCCTCCAGCCCGAACGTGCGTGCCACCGGCGCGATGGAGAGCGGCAGGTCGGCGGACCGCTGATTGCTCGCGCCGAAGAAATGAACGCGAATCGCATTGGCGACACGGGGGGCGCGCTCGCGAAATCGGACGAGCCCTGCGAAGAACGCGCGGAGCGTCTCGTGTGCGGTCGGCAGGAGCGTTCCGACGAACGCGATGTGGAGCATGCCGTCGCCACATGGAATCACGCGGGGCCCTGCAGGGCTCGTCCGCAGGAACTCCACGTCGCGCGCGTCCCACCCAATCGGCAGCTCGGCGGTGGCGACGGGGCGGGCGGCCTGATTCCGTTCGAGCGCCGGCTCGTAGGTTCCGCGCGAGACGGCGGTCACGGCGTCGGCGGCGCGCAACGCCAGGGGCTCGAGCCGTTCGGCGACGAAACGCGTGAAGCGGCTGCGTGCATCGGGGCGTCCGTTCGCACCCGGTCCGACGCTTCGGCCCCACTCGCCCACCCACGGATCCTGGTAATCGAGCACGAACGGCACGCCGAACCGTTTCTTCAGCAGCGGACCGAGCAGCGCGGTGTACGCCGGATAGATCGTGATGAACAGCGCGTCGAACCGATCGTGTCCGAGCAGGTGCGACGCCTCGCGCCACAGGCCGTCGAACGCGCGCAGCCCCAGGTCGCCGAACCCGATCGGCCGCGTCAACCCCGCCGGCCAGGCGCGCGCGCGAACGACGCGGAGGCTGGCTGGCACGCTGGCCAGCAGCGTCGGATCGAGACGGCCTTCATAGTCGCGCGGGTCGACCGTCAGCACCGTCGGTTCCCAGCCGTGGGACGCCAGATGCGGCGCGAGCAGCCGCACCCGATGCGTCCCTGCCGTGCTGTCCGGCGGGAAATGCGGGCTGATCATGAGCACGCGGCGCATCAGGATGGACGAACGCTGCGAGCACCGCCGTCAACGAGCTGCTGATAGAGCCGTTCGTACTCGTCGGTGATGGCGCGATCGCTGAAGCGACGCTCGGCTTCCGCACGGCACTCCGCGCGGCTCAGCTCGCCGAGGCGCGCGACAGCGGCGCACATATCGTCGGTCGTGTCGCAGTTGAATCCGGTCCGGCCGTGCGCGATCCCTTCGGGCACGCCGCCCCGCCGGAACGCGACGACGGGCGTGCCGCACAGCAGTGATTCCGGGAGCACCACTGGAAACGGCTCCTCCCACTCGATGGGCAGGAGCATGGCCGCCGCTTCCCCGAGCAGCACGTCCTTCTGCGCATCGTCGACGGGGCCGATGAAGGTCACCAGGGCGCCGTCGACGCGCGGCCGCACTTCCTGCTCGAAGAACGCGCGCTCCTCGGGCAGCGTCGAGATGTTGCCCGCGATGATCAGCCGGCGCTGCAGGCGCTGCGCGACGTCGATGGCCGTGTGCGGTCCCTTGCAGCGCTCGAGGCGCCCGAGGAACACGAGCGGCGCGGACCGCGGGTCGACGTCATTACGAAACGTGTACCGTTCCGGCGCAGCGCAGTTGTAGATCACGCTCCACTCGCCGCCGCCGGGCGCGCCGGTGTCGCGAATCGCGGCGCTGACGGCGGTGAAGTGCAGGCGCCGGGCTCCCAGCCGCGCGACCTTGCGCATGTTCTCGGGATTGACCGTGCGCATGTAGGTCTGCACTTTCGGCAGGTCGCGACCCAGTACCGGCGTGAGGTACGCGAGCCGGCCGAAGTTGTGCACGAGATCGAACCGGCCGGCGCCGCGCAGAAACCGCGCGGTCAGCGTAAGCGTGTTCCGCACGTTGCTCCAGCGCGTCCACTCCCCCTCACGGCCGAAGGTCTCGAGCCGGGCGCGTGTGCCGGATCCCGGTGCGGCCCACAGCGTCACGTCGTGTCCGCGCTGCAGCAGACGCTCGGCCAGATCGGCGATGACGCGCTCGATGCCGCCATAGTGGCGCGGCGGCACGGCGATCAGCGGATCCATGATCAGCAGGATTCTCATCGGCCGGTTCCCGCGGCGACTGCCGAGAGCAGCGCGCCGCGATCGGCGGGATGCTCCCAGTGCCAGCGGCGTTCCGCCGCGGCGCGCGCCGCACGACGCGCGCGGCATCGCCGCGCGGGATCGGCGGCCAGCTCGCGCAGCAGCTGCGCGAGGTGTTCGACGTCGTCGAAGGCGAACGCGGCCTCGCCAAGATCGCGCGCCAACGCCGTCTGGGCCGGCGTCCGGCTGAGGATCACGGGCACGCCCGCGGCGAGATACGTGAAGATCTTGTTGCCCAGGCACCACGCGCGGTTCGGAAACGACAACTCCTCGCCCGACCATCCAGCGTCATAGGTCTGGGCGAGTTTCACCATGTCATCGGGCGGCGCGGGTTCGAGCGGCACCAGGGTCAACGCCGGTGCGACGTCGCGTTGCAGGCGCTGCAGCTGATCGAAGAACGCCGGCACGATCCGCGCGCGCAGATGCAACTCGCCCGCGACATCGGCACGGCCGAAAGCCTGCACCAGAACCTCGAGTCCACGCGTCGGGCCCAGCGTCTGGGAGAACCAGTACACGCGCAACGGTCCGTGCGGCGCCGACGGCTCCGGCACGTCGCGTTCGAGCGAGAACGTGTTGTGAATGGTCAGGGGACGCACGCGGTACTTCTTGGTGTACTCCTCGCTGATCATCGGGCTGCTTGCCGTCAGCACGCGGGCGCCGGCGAGGATGTGGCGCTCGACGCGTTCGACGAGCGCGCCCCCGCGCGCGCCGGACGGGCCCGCCTCCTCGGCCGAATGGAAGTCCTCGAGGTCCAGACCGTACGGCACGCCGAGCAGGCCCGCCGACTCGGCGGTGGCGGCGAGCGCGCCGGTCGATCCGCCGTAGACGAAATCAGCCGGTGCGGCGACGGCGGCGCGGACGAGCTCGCTGTGCGCGCGGCCGCAGGCGCGAGCGGCGGTCGCCATCGGCACGCGCTCCGGGCCCAGCCATCGCGACAGGCGGCGCGCCGCATGGAACCGCGCGCCCGTCAGCAGCTGCGTGAGGCGCGCCGAGTCACGCGCGTAGTCCACGATCGTCCACGCCCAGGGCCGCGTCGCCCTCAGTGCGCGATCGGCCTCGGCCGACCACGCCGTATGACTCACACTGACCACACGGACGCGGTAGCCCTCGTCGTGCAACGCGTCGGCGGCCTTGAGCATGCGCGGGCAGTTCGACAGATGTCCTGCGGTGACGATCGTGATGCGGGCGGGCGTCGTGCTCATCGGACGATCACCGGCTCCAGGCGCGCGTGAGGCGGTGCGCGAGCTCCGGCGCCATAAGCTCCGCCAGCATGAGAAAGCGCGAGCGCTCCAGCGGGGGCTCGTCCGGTCTGGCGCACTTGGGCCGCATCGTGAACGCGAAGTCGAAGCCGAGATCGGCGAGCACGTCGATCGACGTCGCGTCGTAATCGACTCGGGGCCGGCCGTTCGGGTATGCAAACGCGCGCACCGGGCGCGCGGTCCACCGCTCGAGCGCCGCGCGATTCGCCTCGATCTCCCCGCGCTGCTCGGCGGCGGTCGCCTGAGCGAGAATCGGATGGCGCGCCGTGTGCCCGCCGATTTCGATTCCCGGCTGGCGGCTCAACACGCCCACCTCGGTCCCCGTCAGAAGCGCCCGCGGATCGTCGGCAGCGACGATGTGCGTGTCCGCGGCGCAGGCCGTCAGCCAGTCGGCGTAGGGACGCGCCTTCCACGCCTCGACGGCGTCCTCGCCTTCGCGCGCCGCCAGATCGTCGAACCACAACAGGCGCCGGCGCTCGACCGGGTCGGAACACACGAACACGACGGCTGGCAGCCCGTGCGCCTTCAGCACCGGCGCGCCGATCGTCAACACGCTCCGGTACCCATCGTCGAATGTGATGAGCACGGGGCGCGCGGGCAGCGGCACCGTGCCTGCGAGGGCCGCGCGCCAGTCGTCGAGCGAAATGGGATCGCACGTCTCGCGGAGGACGCGGCAGTGTGCGTCGAACGCCGACGCGCGCACGTGCAGGTTCTCGAACGCCATCGCGCCTGCCGGCGTGTCATCGGCGCGCAAGCCGTGATAGCAGAGCACGACGACGCCTGGGAAGCGCACGCGACTCAGCGCGCGCCTGTAGTGGCCCGCGGCCAGCAGGCCGCGCTTGACGATCTGCCCGAAGGCGAAGCTCAGCGGTGTTTGCGACACAGGATCGTTGTCAGCACCGGGAATCTCGGGTCGTCGGCATCGAGCTCGGCCGGCCGCAGCTCCTCGGCCGCCAGCCCCATTTGCGCGGCAATCGCCGCGAGACAGTTGCCGTGGCCGGTCACGACGATGTCCGCGCCGGGCCACAGCGCCGGCAGCTTCTCGCGCCAGCCCGCGGGAGAAAGGCGCCAGTAATCGGGCGCGTCGCCGGTGAGCGGCAGGAGTCCCGCGGCGCTCGCGAGAATGACGCCCCCGGGCCGGACCGCGCGGAAGGCGTGGCGCAGGCACGGATCGAGCTCGCGCAGATGCTGCACGGTATTGGGGAGCAGGAGGCAATCGTACGCCGCGCTCGGCAGCACGTCCTCGGAGTGCGCGAGATCGCAGAGGTACGTCGGCGAGAACTGCGGGACGATGTCGAACGTGTCCGTCCGCATGAGGTCGTGACCGAACCGGCGCGTGTAGGTCGAGTTCTGCACTTCGAGCACGTCCCCCGTGATCAGGTCGCGATGCGCGTGCAGAAACGCTTGCAGGTAATGACGATCGAGCGGCGTGCCGCGCTCGAAGCCGAACGCCGACGAAAACGGCGTCGTCCGGCGCAGATTGCCCCACCGCGGCAACGGATGCCCCCGCAGCAAGCAGCGCAGCACCGTGGTCATCCGCGGACCGAGCACCCGCTTCGCCTGGCTGGTGACGACGTTCACGCGGTGTACATCGCCAGGTAGTCCCGAGTCACGGCGTCGAACGTGCGCGCCGGCGGCAGGGCGCGGCGCCACGCGTCGATGGTCCCGTGCGGATCGACGAGGACGGCGCGCAAGACGTCGGCGAGACCGCGCCAGTCGCCCGGCGCGACGAGGCGGCCGTTGACACCGTCGGTCACGAGTTCGGCGAGGCCGCCGATGCGCGTGCCGACCACCGGCGTGCCGACGGCATGCGCTTCGATGGCGACCGTGGGTCCGCCTTCGGCGACGAGCGACGGACAGCAGAGCAGGTCGAGTTCGGCCAGCGCCTTCGGAACGCCGGCGTGCGGAATGGGCGCGCAGATGGTAATGCGCGGGTCACGGCCGATCAGCTTCAGCAGATCGTCCGCCACGCGCCGCTCGCCCGGCGTGGACACGGGACCGATAATCTCGGCGCGGAACGGCAGTTCGGCCTGCAGACTCGTCAGCGCCCGCACCAGGCCGTCGATCCCCTTGATCGGATCGAAGCGGCCCAGATACGCCAGGCGCAGCGGCGGCGTCGTCGGATGTGCGTCCGGGCCGGGCTTGGGCGCGGGCAGCCGCGTCGCGATGCCCAGGCGATTGACCGCGACTTTCGACGGCGGCGCGCCGTTGGCGAGCACGGTCCGGCCGGCCCAGTCGGTCAGCAGCACGAAGCGATCGACCGACGCGAGCAGACGCTGCTGCCGCGCCTGCTGATCGCGGACGAACGCCGGCAGCGCGAACATCGCGCCGGCACGTCCCGGAAGGCGCCGCAGCAGATCGGCCGCGGGCCGCGGCGTCCGCGCCACGATGGCGGCGGCGCTCCGCGGGACACCGCGATGCTGCAACAGACACGCCGCGCACTTCCGCTCTTCGGTGATGCCGTCGCACGGCTCCGTCCCCCACCGCATCATGGTGCCGCGCGCGCAGATGAAGCCGAGCGTCGCGGCGTGAGTCGTGGCGATCACGCGGGCGCCCGCGCGCCGCGCGGCGTCGACTTCCGCGAGCCCCAGTCCCGTGACGAACGTGTGGAAGTGCGCGACGTCCGGCTGGAACGCCTCGAGCCAGCGATGGAAGCGCTCGGCACCGCGCACAATCGTGCCGCCCTGCGCTTCGGCCCGTGTCGGGCTGGCGGGAATCGGATAGCGGTATACGGAAATGCCGTCGTGTTCGTAGCGGCGCTCCTGGTGTTGCGACGGATCAGGCGCGGCGACCGCCACGGTGTGACCCGCGGCGCGGAGCCGGTGCGCCAGCGCGCTGACGTAGATCTCGGTCCCGCCCCAGCTGTCCGGGTAGTACCAACCGACGCCCTGGACGATTCTCATGATGCGGCCCGTGTCACGATTTGATCGCCACGCAGAGCACGAGATCGCCGAGATCGCGCTCGGCGAGTAGTCGGCGGAATCGGGCGTCGTTGTCCCACCAGTCGCGCAGCGTGTGATGCGTCGGATCGGCGCTGCGATCCCACACCAGGCGCGTGCGGCGTTCGACGACGCGCCAGCCGAGCGATTCGAGCCACGCCGGGACCGTCCGCGCGCTGCACGCGTCGACGCTCAGGTGGGTGCGATCGAAGTAGCCTTCCCAGTCGCTGCCGAACACGCCGTGCGTCAGGCTGTCGGCGTTGGTGGTCTCGAGCAGCAGCACCGTGCCTTTTGCCGCGAGATCCGTCAGCGCGGCGAGCGCGGCGAGCGGATCCTTCAGGTGCTCGAGCACGGAGAACATGATGATGGTGCCGAGCGGTCCCGCTTGGTGGACGGCGTCGGGCACGGGATCGCGATCGAGATCGATGGCCCAGACGCGATTCGGGCCGAGCTTCTTCGTGGCCTCGCCGACCGCCCAGTCGGAAACATCGAGCCCGAGGCCGGCGATGCCGTACCGCTTTTCGATGTCCGCGAGCAGACCGCCCGTCGCGCACCCGACCTCGAGCAGCGGCCCGCCCGCGCGCCACCGGTCCATGAGATCGAAGATCTGAGCGCGCTGCCCGATCGATTCGCTTTCATAGTCGATGTAGTTGTCGCCGGAGTAGTAGGCCTCGCCATGATCCTCGGGCCGGTTGGCGCGATAGTGACTCGTCAGGCGCGAGGTCGTGCCCTCGGGTCCGACGCAGGTGAAGCGCCAGCAGAAGCGAGTGCGGGTTTCCGTCGTGTCCGCGCGGCCCCACGCCGCGCCGTCCAGCGTCACGTCGCCGGTCGCGAGGTTGAACTGGAATCGGCACAGCCCGCCGTACGAGCGCCAGGCGCTCGTCCACAGCGTGCGCGTCGGGAAGGAACCCGCGTATCCGAGCAGTGTCGCCTGCAGCCGGCCGCCCTCGGGCTCGAGCAGGTCGATGCTCAGCACGTCGTCGGCCACACGGTAGGGCGCGCGGAGATCGAAGATGTCGTGCTCGTCGCCGGCCTCACGCGGAAGCACGCTGACGTGCCGCCGGCCGATGGTGCTCGCCACGCGGCTGAAGAGCTGTTTGAGGAACGCGCCGGGCGCCGTCATGCCCGCGGCCCCGCGGCCGGAACGGACATGGTGCGCGGGAGCACCGGGTCGCCGTGTGCGTCGCGCGGCGTGCCGGCGCACGCGTCGCGTCTGGGACGCCGCAGGTAGCGCACCCAGTCGGCGAGGCCCGGTCCCGCGGCGAGGCGACGGTACGCGAGACCGAAGCGCCGCCGCCGGACGTCGCGCCAGAGCTTCTGCGCGTGCTTGGCGAGCTGGTTGCGCCGCGCCTGGTGGCGCTCGTCCGGGTCGAGCGGACACGCCGCGTCGTCCAGCGCCGCCCAGACGGCGAGGATGATCAGGGCGTACTCTCGCTCCGCGCGTTCGGCCTGGAACTCCTGCGCGGGATGGAGGCGATACCAGAACAGATCGGCCGGGAGGAGCAGCACCGGTACGCGTGCGCACGCGCGCAGCCAGAACAGAAAGTCAGACGGGATTCCAAGATCCTGAAATCCGCCCAGCGCTCGCAGCGCGTCCGCCCGGAAGATCGCGCCGGACGGCCCGGCGTTGAACATGCCGGATCCGAGGAACTCGCGCTGATACGACATGCGCGGGGTCAGCAGCATCGGGCACGGCCCGCCCGGCCAGTCCTTGCCGGTCGTCAGCCCGAACGCCGCTTCCGGGTACGCGAGGAGCGCGGGCACCATCGCCGCCAAGCAGTGCGGGTACATCACGTCGTCGGAGTCGTGATACTTGAGCAGCGCGCCCGCGGCGAGCTCCGCGGCGCGATTGCGGTTCTTGAACTGGCCGAGATTGCGCTCGTTGACGACGACGCGCACGCGTCGATCGAGACGCTCGTACGAGCAGGCGATGTCGCGCGTGCCGTCGGTCGAACAATCGTCGACGACCAGCAGTTCGAAGTCTCCGAACGACTGCGCCAGCACGCTCTCGAGCGCCGTGGCGATGTACTGGGCGCGGTTGTAGGACGTCATCAGCACGCTGACGAGCGGCGGCGTCATCGAACCATCCTGACGGCGGACCGCACGGCGCGCACGACGGCGTTCGGAATCCACGGCTGGTCGAGTCGGCTGCCGTAGGGCACCGTGACGCGAGCCGGACGCGGCCGGTACAACGCGCGCCACTGCGCGTACAAGTCCTGGTAGGCCTGCGCGCGACTCCTGATGTCGAAACGATCGACGACCACCTGCCGCGCGGCGCGGCTCATCGCCTCCAGGCGATCTCCGTCGCGCGCCAGTCCGGCGATCGCCGCGGCGAACGCGGCCGGGTCGCCCAGCGGCACGCGGTAACCCGTCTGACCCGGCTCGACGATTTCGGCCATGCTGCGCAGGTCGCTGACGACCGGGACGACGCCGGCGCTCATCGCCTCCATCGTCGCGACTGAGAGACCTTCTGCCTGGCTGGGCAGGACGAAGACGTCGTGCTCGGCGCAGAGCGCGGCCACTTCGGGCACGGTCGCGTTCGGCACCCAGCGCACCGACTCGTCCGTCCAGCGCGCGTGCAACGCCGGACCCGCCGGGCCATTTCCGACAACGGTCCACGAGGCTACGACTCCGAGCGCGCGCAGCGCGCGGTCGATGCCCGGCAGATCGAACACGCCCTTGGACTCGTCGAGCCGCCCCACGAAGAGCAACCGCACGGGGCCGGGCGTGGCCGCGCGGACACGGGCGGGGATCGGCACGCCGTACGACAGCCAGAAGATCGAGTCGCGGCGATGCGGGAGCCGATCGCAGAGCGTTTCGTACACCGTGCGGCTGTACGCCACGAAGGCGTGCACGAGCGGCGCGTGCGTGACGGCAAGGTCGTAGTAGTAGTCGTAGTCGCCGTGAAGAATCTGAACGATCGTCCGTCCGGGGTCCAGAATCGACAGCAGCAGCATCTCCGCGAAGTCGTTGCAGACGAGCACGCCCGGACCGTCGCCGATCGCGCGCGCGAGCCGTCGCGCCACCGCGTGGATGTTCTCGAGCGGCATCGCGAATTCGACCGCGGTCTCCCGATCGGCCGCCAGGTGCCCTGTGAACCGCGCGTCCGTACCGAACCGGTTGTGCGTGAGCACCGCGCGGTATTCGAACTCGTCCGGCCTCCGGTGCTGGAGGAGGTTCGCGATGATCGTCAGCAGCCCCCCGACCGAGTCCGGCAGGACGTACACGACGCTGGGCCCGCGCTCGCTCCTGTGCGCCACTAGCGCGCTCCCGCCGAGGCTTTCGGCGTCGAGCGCCGGGCGTTGACGACGGCGGGCTGGCGCAGCGTCACCTCCGCAGAACCGGAGAACAGATGGTCGACGCACTCGACGCCCTGCGCGAAGCTGTGATCCTGGTTCGACACTTCGTACTTCCACGCGCCGAACCGGCCGCGGCTGAATACGTCACGCGCTTCGAACACCGGCAGGATCGCCGCAAGCGCCGCGTCGCGTCCCCGCGAGGGCGTCGGATAGCCTCGGGGCAGCCGGCGGTGCCATGTGTGATGCACGGCGGCGCGATCGGCAATCAGGCCGGTGTTCAGGAGGCCGTCGATCGTGTCGGTCACCACGCGCGTTTCATCGACGGGTTTGACCGGCGACTCGGAGACTTCCGCCATCAGCGACCACTGTCGCGTGATGTCGGCCACGTTGTTGGGCGAGTAGTGCGAGAAGTGCGTGACGCGGTAGAACGGACACTCGTCCTCGGGGAAATACATCCAGCACTTGCCGGCCAGGTGCGGCGGCGCGCTCCCATGCAGGCCGATGCCGATCACATGCGTCGACGAAAACACGAGATCGCGAGCCGCCGGCGCGAGCGCGGGCGCCAGGTCGCTCGCCGCCACGAGCGCGTCCAGCGGCATCGTCGACAGCAGGCGGTCGTAGTGCATCTGCTGGCCGTTCGCGAACGTCACCACGCGGGCGGCGGTGTCGATGCACTCGAGACGCTGGCCGAACTGCATCCGGCCGGGCGCGACGCGATCGAGGCGTCCCGCGAGGGTGCGCCAAATCGAACCGGTGCCGCCGTGACGCGGGAAGCGGAACTGATTGTTCGGCCCCCAGGACACATCGTCGCGATCGAGGCGGATGTTGTCGATGACTCGCGGGAGATCGACCAGCGCGACGCGGTCGCCGATCCAGGACCACGACAACTGATCGAGAGGATGCGCCCAGACCTTCCAGTTGTACGGGTGCAGGAACACCTCGCCGATGCCGGGCCCGAACGCCGCGTCGATCCAGCGGCCGAAGCTGTCAGGCGGCGGACCGTTCTTCGAGACGGCGAAGGCCGCGGTGATCAGTCCGCGAACGCATTGCCACTGCTCGCGCTCGGGCAGGCGATGGAGATTCAGTTGAAACGGATACGGCACGAACCGCTGCCGCAGCCACACCCACGACTCGCGCTGGTGGTACAGCCATCCGTCCGGCCCGAGGAGATCGTCCATCAGATCGTCGAAATAGTCGTAGTGGCTGAATTGCACGTGGCCGCCCAGATCCCACGTGAAGCCGTGGTCGTCGACGACGGATCCGGCGAGACCGCCGGCGTGCGGGGCGGCATCGCAGAGCTGCCAGTCCGTTTCACCACGCGCGACGAGGCGCCAGGCGGCGCCAAGCCCGGTGGGCCCGGCCCCGACGATCAGCAGTCCGGTGTGCGGCAGGCTCATGCGCGGGACAGCGCGGCAGACGCGCGATCGTAGAGCGCGGTGTGTCCGCGCCAGAGATGTTCGGGCGTCAGATGCCGCTCGTAGCAGCGGCGCGAGGCGTCGCCGAGTTCCGCGCGTCGCGCCCCGGTCATCGTGAAGAAGTCGCGCAGCCCTGAGATGATCGTCGCGGGCTCGAGGTCAGGGAGCATCACGCAACCGAGGCCGAGCTGCTGGAACCGGAGATTGCCGCCGGTCGCGTGCAGCAGCATCGGGCACCCGGCTTCGGCCGCTTCGATGGTAGAGAGATCGAACAGGTTGAACCGGTTCACGTTGACGACAAAATCCACAGCGTGCAGGAGATCGGCGATCTGACGCACGGATCCGAGCGCGCGGACACGCGGATGCCGGCGCACCTTCTCACGCGGCGGCCCGGCGACCGCGATGACGCCCGGTACCGACAGCGGAAGGCTGGTCGCAGCGTCGAGCAGCACGTCCAGTCCGCGGTACGGCAACGGCGTGCCGATGAAAAGGCCGACGGGCGTGTCGGCCGCCAAATGCCAGTGCCGACGCAGCTGTGCCTTCGTCTCGTCCGGGAACGACCGTTCCGGACCCGCCGCGCCCGTCAGCACGTAGTCGAACTTCAGGGCGGCGAATCGCGGATCCGCGCGCGCGATTTCCGACGCGGCCTCGGGACACGGTGTGATCAGCCGATCGACAGCCGAGCAGACGCCGAGCTCCCAGCGCATCCATCGATTCGTGTCAGGCAGCGCGGCGATGTCCTTCCAATCCCACTCGGGAATGCCCCAGGCCCAGGCCAGATCGAGCCCGACGGGCATCGGCGCGTGCATCATCGACCAGACCTGCTGGCCTGGACGCCGCAGCTCGAGCAACCGCTCGGCGACGCCCGGTTCGTGTGCGAAGAGCACGTCGACATCGGCGGCGAGCGCGGCCTCGATGCTGTCCGCGGCGTCAGCGCGCACCGCCTGCATCGTCGCGGTGAGGAGGCCGTCGATTGCGCCTCCCGGCCGGCGGAGGTCCCGTTCGCTCGGGCGATAGAACACCGGGGATCCGATGATCGCGCGCTTGATCGGACGCAGCGCGGCCTTGACGCGAGCGGTCATGCTCGGCGGCCGCGGCGGCGCGGGAACCTCCGGTCTCGGGAACGTCAGGATATGCGTCGCGTCGTGTTCATGCCGCACGGCGGCGTTGGACAGCTGCAGCATGTAGCCGGCCGGCCCGCCCCGGCGGGCCAGCGGCGGGCCGATGTGGGCAATCTTCATCGCCGGGAAAGAATGAAGGCCTGGCAGAACGTCGCGTAGACGCGGTACGGCACCGCCGTCCACTCCGCGTGGTCGCGCAAAAACTCCGACAGCGCCCGGGACTGTCCCTTCTGCGGATGGCCGCGGTAATGGAACCAGTCGTCGAACATCAGCATGACGCCGTCCTGAAACGCCGGTGCGGCACGCGCGAGCGCCTCGCGCGTCGACTCGTAGAGGTCGCAGTCGATGTGCATCAGCGCGACCTGCGAGTAGGTCGACGGCACGACGCGGTGAATCGTCTCCGAGAACGGACCGATGTGCAGCGCGGGAGGCTGGAGGCCGCAGGCGGCGAAGAGATCCCGGGTCACCTGCGGCGTGACACGCGCGCCGATCGGAATCAGCGGATGCCATCCATGGTTCACCGCGCAATCGGCCGGCTGCCACCGCGCGTGCGTTTCGGCGGACGGCGGCAGCCCTTCGAACGAGTCGAAGCCGACGAACCGCCTCGTCATGCCCTTGGGATCGAACGAATGGCCTTGCGCGAACAACGCAAGGCTGAGCCCCGTGAAGACGCCGAACTCGAGGACGTCGCCGGGAATCTTCTCGTAGTTGATGTAGTCGAGCGCGGCGAAGAACGTCGTCGATCGCGGGTCGCGCCTGATCATCTGCGTCATGATCGGCACGTCGGGCGCGCCGATGGTGAGATTGCGGACGGCGCGCGCGACACGGCGGATGGTGCGCTTCATGATCGGGCGACGAGCGCCGGGACCGGCGCGGCCGGCGTCACGGTCCAGGCGCAGGGAATGTTGACGAAGCCCTTGCGGCCGTCACCGCGGTTGTAGAGCACCGACGGCCCGTACTCGAGCGAGAACGACAGCGCCGGCTCCTGCAGGTCGAAGATGTCGCCCGAACTCGAGTCCCAGATGCACAGCGCGAGGTGATAGTCGCCGGCGAGCAGCGTGTCGCCCGGGACCAGCACGCGCGCCTCGAACTCGCGCGCCTCTGCCGGCACGTCGAGCGCCACGTCGTCGGTCCCGCTCGTGAACACCACCGTCCCGTCGGCCGCCAGCACGCCGATACCGACGCGGACGCCGGAGCGCGCCTCGGGCAGGACGAAGCGGATGTGGAACCCGAACGTGTCCGTGTTGAGCGGACGCGCGATCGGCCGGCCCGCCGGATCGACGAGATAGCTCTCCAGTACCTGCGGTTTCCCCGTGCGGCGCGCGGCTTCGTAGCCCGCGTGCGAGTGACCGCCGAGATAACGCGCGACCATCCCCCGCACGGCGCCGTACCCGACCAGCTTGCCGCGCTCGAGCAGAATCGCCGACGTCGCGAGCCGCTGCACCGCCGCCATGTTGTGCGTGACAAACAGCACCGTCCGCCCGCTCTTCGCGACGTCGTCCATCTTGCCGAGGCACTTCTGCTGGAAGCGCGCGTCGCCGACCGACAGCACTTCGTCCACGATCAAGATCTCCGGCTCGAGGTGCGCGGCCACCGCGAACGCAAGCCGCACGTACATCCCGCTCGAGTAGTACTTCACGGCCGTGTCGATGAAGCGGTCGACTTCCGCGAACGCCACGATGTCGTCGAACTTCCTGGCGATCTCCCGGCGCGTCATTCCGAGAATGGCGCCGTTCAGGAAGATGTTCTCGCGGCCGGTGAGCTCCGGATGAAATCCGGTGCCCACCTCGAGCAGCGATCCGACGCGGCCCACGATCCGCGCGCGGCCCCGCGTGGGCGTCGTGATCCGCGACAGGATCTTGAGCAGCGTCGACTTGCCGGCGCCGTTGCCCCCGATGAGGCCGACGACCTCGCCGCGCGCGATCTCGCACGACACGTCATCGAGCGCCCAGATGTGCGCGCGCGGCTCGGGCGTGCCTCTGAACGACGTCAGCGACGAGCGAACGAACCCGGCGACGGTATCGCGCAGTGTTTCGTACTGCACGACGGTTTCGCCGATGCTGTACCGCTTGGCGAGATGTTCGACGCGGATGGCGATGTCGGACACGGGATCAGATCCGATCGGCGAAGGTGCCTTCGGCGCGGCGGAAGAACATCAGGCCGGTCACGAGCAGCACGGCCACCACCGCCGTCGACGCAAAGATGATCGGGCCCGGCGCGGGGCCGCCGACGAGCGCCCAGCGGAACCCTTCCACCACGCCGGCCATCGGGTTCAAGCCGTAGACCGCCCGCCACTCGGCCGGCACCAGCGACGCGGGGTACGCGACAGGCGTCGCGAACATCCAGAACTGCATGAAGAACGGCACGATGTGGCGGACGTCGCGATAAGACACCGTCAGCGTCGAGAGCCACAGCGACGCGGCGAACGCGGTCGCGACTGCGAGGAGCACGAGCGCGGGCAGCCACACGATCGCCGCGCCGGGCACGACGCGGTACCACCACAGCAACGCGACGAGCGTGACCATCGAGATCGCGAAGTCGACGAGTGGCGTCACCGCCGCCGCGAGCGGAATCAGCAGCCGCGGGAAGTAGACCTTCGAGATCAACTGCTGGCTGCCGACGATGGACAGCGCGCCGCTGGTCACGGCCGTCGCGAAGTACGTCCACGGCACGAGGCCCGCGAACGAGAACAGCGGGTACGGCACGCCGTCGGACGGCACGTGCGCGAGCCGGCCGAGGAAGATCGCGAAGATGCCCATCGTCATCACCGGCTGCAGGATCGCCCACAGCGCGCCGAGGACCGTCTGCTTGTAGCGCACTTTGACGTCGCGCCACACGAGGAAGTACAGCAGCTCGCGGAACGCCCACAGCTCGCGCAGATCGAAGGACCGCACGCCCTCCGCGGGCTCGATGTCGGTGATGGCGGCGGCGTGACTCGAATTCACCGGGCTCTCAGGATGACGCCGTTGGTCAGATAGACGTGCGAGTTGAGCGCGACGCCGCCCCGCAGCAGGCGGGAATCGAACGCGCGCACGAGGGCCGCGGCTGCGGCTCGGAGCACGCGCGCCTTCAGCCGCGCGTACGGCGTCCGTGTCGCAGGAAGAATCGACGCGTCCGCCATCACCGTGGCGAGCACGTCCGCGACGTCGCCCAGACGATCGGCGCGCTCCACGCGGAAGCCGTGCCGCGCGCCCAGATCCTCACAGCCGTGGAGTGTCAGGCGGCGGTAGTCGTACGGCTCCATGTTCAACGGAAAGATGAACGGGTTCGTGATCACCACGAGGGCGCCCTCGACGCAGAGCCGCCGCAAGGCGGCGAACGCCGCGTCGACGTTGGGCACGTGACTGAGGACCTCGGTGCACAGCACCGCCGCGAACCGCGGCGCATCCGCCGGCACGTCCGCGATCGCGCTCAGGATATCGACCGACTCCGAGGCGTTCTGCACCACGTCCAGGCTCACGTAGCGCCGCCCGCTCCGCTCGACGAGCGGCCGATACGGCTGTTCTCCGCAGCCCACATCGAGCACCGGCCCGGCGGGCGCGCCGGCCGCGAGCACGTCCGGCAGCACGCCGGAGACCCACTGGTTCAGCAGGTCGACCGTCCACCGGTCTCTCCCGCCCGCGCGTTCGCCACTCGACCGGTGGCGGAACGCCGCGAGTCCCGCGTCGCTCATGCGCGCGCGCCGGCGAGAAAGTGGCCGAGGATGGCGAGGCCCCAGGGCCGGGTCCAGTGCACGCGGCCCGACACCCACTCGTTCCACACGCGCGCCGGCGCATCAGGCGTGATCCAACGGCGGTCGGCGAGCCGGCCGAGTCCGTCATGCACGGTCGACGCCAGACCGTCGCGCATCCACTGCCCGAACGGCAGCGTGAAGCCCTGCTTGGGCCGGCGGACGATGACGTCGGGCAACGGGCGATCGAGCGTGCTGGACAAAAGCCGCTTGTGACGCAACAGCGTCGAATGCCGGCCGAGTTCGGGCCAGACCGCGCCGAGTAATTCGTGATCGACGAACGGCACGCGCACTTCGAGGCCGTGCGCCATCGCCATCACGTCGATGTCGCGCAGCAGCTGCGACTCGAGATACAGCCGCGATTCGAGGCGCGCGACCGACGCCGACGGCGCCTCCGCGCCGGACGGATCGAGCAGCGCGTGCTCGGCGGCGTCCAGCTCGCCGCGCGCGTCACGCCACACGCCGGCGTCGAGCAGCGCCGGACCGGCCAGATCAGCGACCTCTTCCGGAAGGAGAAAGCCGCGCTGCACGCGATAGGAATCCAGGACCGATCCATTGGCCGATGCGAAATACCGCCACCGCGCCCGCAGTCGCGGCGGCATGAAGGCGCCCGCGATCGGCGCGACGAGCGGCCAGAGCGGACCGCACGCGCGCTTGGCCGACATCGCGCGCGGGATCCGCGCGAACGACGGATAGCCGCCGAACATCTCATCGCCGCCCGTCCCCGAAAGCACGGCCTTGATGCCCGTCGAGGCGACCGCCTGCGCGACGTAATACGAGTTGACGGCGTCGATCGTCGGCTGGTCCAGCCGCGCAAGAATCTTCGGAAGATCGGCCGCGACGTGCGAGGCATCCACCCGCAGCTCGTGATGGCGCGTGCCGAAATGCGTCGCGACGACGCGCGCCGCATCTGCTTCGGACGCCGCGCCGTCGAAGCCCACCGTGAAGGTCTGCAGGTTCGTGGCGCCGACTGACGTCGCCGCCGAGACGATGGCGCCCGAGTCGAGGCCGCCTGAGAGGAACACGCCGACCGGCACGTCGGCCACCAGATGCGCGCGGACGCTGTCGCGCACGGCCTGGCCGACGATGGCGCGATAGTCGCGTTCGGGGGTCGGCGCACCGGGCGACGACGATCGATACGCGTCGCGCGCGTCGGCGAACACGCCGCCGTCGATCGCGCCCAGGCGCCAGCGCCGCCACGTGCCCGGCGCGAGCATCTCGACGCCCCGCTGCCACGTCAGCGGCGGAATGACGCTACCCCACGAAAGGAATCCGAGGACGCCCGCAGGCGACGGATCCCCGTCGACAATGCGGGCCGCGCGCAGCGCGGAGAGCTCGGACGCGAAGGCGATCCGGTCCGGGAGGGTCGCGACGTACAGTGGCTTGATGCCGAACCGGTCGCGCGCAAGCAGCAGCGACCGCTCGACCTCGTCCCAGCAGGCGAGCGCGAACATGCCGCGCACGCGCGCCAGCGACCGCGCGCCGTCGCGCGCGATCAGCCGCAGCAGGACTTCCGTGTCACTCTGCGTCGAGAATCGCTCGCCGCGCGCCTCGAGGTCGCGCCGCAGCTCGCGGTAGTTGTACACCTCGCCGTTGAACACGAGGTGATGCCGGCCGTCCGGCGTCGCCATCGGCTGCGCGCCGTCGGGACCGGGATCGATGATGGCGAGACGCCGGTGCACAAGCAGCACATCGGCGGCTGACGCCGCCGAAGGCGACCACACGCCCTCGCCGTCCGGCCCTCGATGCGCGAGCGCGTCCGACAGAAGACGGGCCACGGCCGATCGATCGGCGAGCGGCCGATCGCGCGTGACGACGCCCGCGATGCCGCACATCAGAAGATGCGTTGATTGACCGTGATGATGTCGTTCGGCAGGACCTTGTCGCTCAGGCTGGCGCCGATCTTCTTCGGCTTGCCGTCTGGCTGGGGGCGCTCGATCACGATGCGGCGATCGGAGCCGCGTTCGGTCAGGCCGCCGGCAAGCGCGATCGCCTGCTGCACGGTCATGCCCGGATCCCATATCAGCGCGCCGGAATTGCGCACCTGACCCGTGACGATGAACGTCTGGGCCTTTGGCACGTTGATGAGATCGCCATCCTGCAGCACGATGTCCCGGCCCGCCGTGCCAAGCTGAAGCTCCTTCAGGTTCACGCGGATGATGTCGACGGCGCTGCCGCTGACGAGCGTCCCGTCCGCATTCCGCTTCTGTCGCGAGACGGAAATCTCGTTGCTCGCCGACGCGGTGGGCGAGCCCGCGGCCGCGAGCGCCTCCACCAGCGTCATCGTGCCGGTCATCGGCACTTTTCCCGGCGCGCGCACTTCACCGCTGACGATCACACTCTGGCTCTTGTAGCCCTCGACTTCGACCCGCACCTGCGGGTTCTTGACGTAGGTGGCGAGCATCGTCTTGATCCGTTCCTGCAGTTCGGCGGCCGTGAGACCAGAGGCCGCGACCTTGTTGATCATCGGGAACGTGATGAAGCCATCCGAGTCCACGCGGTACACGTTGGACAGATCGGGTTCGTCGAACACCGTGACCTTGAGCTGGTCGTTCGCGCCAAGGAGATACCGCGCGCTTTGATCGAGCTTTGCGGGATCCACCTTGGGCACGTTGGGATCGGCGGGCGACGGTGCCTGCGCCTGCAACGCAAGCGCGAGGACGAGAGAGAGCGAAGCAATCAGCGACATATCACTCTTTCCTTCTCAAAATGCTAGTCGGAGTTCCTGGTCACGGGAATCCCGAGTTGCCGGGCTTTTCTGTACAGATTGGGCCGCTGAATCCCCAGGGTCTGCGCGGCATCGGTCATGCGCCAGCCGTGATGCTGAAGGACGGCCGCGATGTAGTCGTGCTCGAATCGGAGGCGCGCCTCACGCAGCGTGCCGGACGGCTCGAACGACGCCGGCGCCCGATTGAGCTGCAAAGTGGGCACCAGGTGCTCGACCTGAATCGCGTCTTCATCCGTGGCCGCCGCGGCGCGGTCGATGGTCTCGCGAAGTTCGGCAAGATTTCCGGGCCAAGTCATCGCACCGAGTAGTGCGAGCGCCGCCTGCGTGAACGTCCGCGACGGAGTGTTGCGCTCAATGCAGAATTCCGCCAGCAAGCACTCGGCCAGCGCCGGCACGTCTTCGAGCCGCTCGCTGAGCGGCGGCAGCTCGATGCGCGTCGCCGATACCCGCCGGTACAAGTCGGCGCGGAAGCGATGCTCGCGGACGTCAGCGTCGATGCCCGGCGCTGCGCTGACGATCAAGCGAGTGTCCAGCGCGGTCACCTCTCCGCCGACACGCGCCTCGCCGTCACGCGCCAGACGGGCAAGCCGCGACTGCACGACGGCCGGCAACTCGGTCACCTCGTCGAGAAACAGCGTGCCGCCGCGCGCGGCCGCGATGCGGCCGTCAGCCGACACCGTCTCGAGGTCGGGCGGCGCGTGACCGCCCGGCTCGCCGAAGAGCGCCTGTTCGACGCCGGCCGCGCCGCACGCGACCTTCACGAAAGACGCGGACGCGCGCGCGCTCCGACCGTGGATGTCACGCGCGAGGCTGTCGGCGTCGGAGCCGCGGCGGACGATCAGCAGGACACTGCTGTCGAGCGCCGCCGCGCGCCGGAGCAGTTCCTGCACGCGCGCGATCACGGCGGACCCTCCGGCGAGTTCAAGGGCGACGGGGCTGGGCCGGGCGACGCGCTTAGCGCGCGCGCCGGACAGCATGACGGGGTCTGGCATGGTGATTCTCTTGTGACTGATGACGGCTGGCCGATGGCGCAGTGAATCGTGGCTGGCGACGTGCGACGATTGGCGACTACCGAGGACCGAGGACCGGTACAGCTCCGCCCTCTCACTCCCAGCGGGGACGACGGGCGGTCGCGCACCCATCGCGGCTAGAGGTATGTTAAAAAACTTAATATGACTTAATAGACCTTATGTGTCAATAATGACACTTCTATTGAGCCAGTTAGATACAACACTATGGACGTCATCCAGCCAGGATTCAGCGCAATAAGGCTCTCTAGATCAATGGTTTGCGTGCAGAACCCCAGCTGTGCCGTCCTTCCTTATTTATCGGCGGCTGGCGCTGTATCAGTATGGAGAGCGGAACCGTATCGGAGCAGAAACGCGGGGGCCTGAATCGCGCTCGTGAAATGGCCGACAATTACACAATCACGCCTGTTCTTTCATCCTCGATTCGTCCGCTGCTCAAGTGGGCCGGCGGGAAGCGACAGCTGCTGCCGCACCTGCGCCGCTTTTATCCGCCCGTCTTCAATCGCTACATCGAGCCGTTCTTCGGCAGTGGCGCAGTGTTTTTCGATCTCCACAACCAGGGTCGGCTTCAGGGGCACGACGTCGTGCTGATGGACTCCAACGCCGATCTGATCGGCTGCTACGAGGCGGTCCGCGATCAGCCGCAGAACGTCGCCGACGCACTCGAGCGGCTGGCGGCGGCGCACGCGCGCGACGGCCGCGCCCACTACTACGCGGTGCGGGACGAGTCCTTCAACCCGCTGCGCGATCAACGCAGACAGGCCGACGGCCGGATCGCGTATACGGCCGAGCTCGCCGCGATGCTGATCTACCTGAATCGGACCGGCTTCAACGGCTTGTTCCGGCTGAACGCGAGCGGCGCGTTCAACGTCCCGGCCGGGCGCTACGAGCGCCCGAAGATCGCGGATCGGGCACGGCTGGCGGGCGTGGCCGACGCGCTGGCCGATCCGCGCGTGCAGCTGTGCTTGCGATCGTTCGAGTCGGCGCTCGACGTCGCGGGCGCGGGCGACTTCCTGTATTTCGACCCACCGTACGCTCCCGTGAGCCGCACGGCGAACTTCACGTCGTACACGTCGCCGCGGTTCGATCGAGCGGATCAGCTGCGGCTCCAGCGCGTGATCATCACCCTGGCCGCGCGCGGCTGTCACGTGGTGGCGAGCAATTCCACGGCCGAGGAAATCGCGGCGCTCTACGAGGGGAACCCCGACGCGCGCGCGGCGGGCCTGCGCGCACTGCGCGTGCCGGCGCGGCGCGCGATCAATCGCGACGCCTCTCGGCGCGGCGTCGTCGAGGAATTTCTGATTGCCAACGTCGAGGGGCGGCCTTAGGCGCCGGCGAGCCAGACGAGCTCGCGGCACTGCGGACAGGCATAGGCCATGCGCAGGTCGCCGACGAACGACACGAAGCCGCCTGCGCCCTGCACCGCGCACGACGGACAGATCGCCGACGCCTCGGCGTCGAGCGTCGCGATACGCAAGAAGCGGCCGGTTGTCGGACAGGGAATGGCGGACGGGCCGGCGTCGCGACGCGAGACGCGCGGCCGACCGTCGCTCCCGGTGTGCCAGCGGAACAAACCGTGATAGAGATCGGAACGGTCGGGTGACTGCGGCATGCGGCCGCGAATGCTACCATAACGCACCTCGAACCGAGAATAGCGACCGCGAACCCCGAGCTCGGAACGCGATCATGCGAAAGTGGCGGAACTGGCAGACGCGCCGGACTTAGGATCCGGTAGCCGTAAGGCTTTGGGGGTTCGACTCCCCCCTTTCGCACCACCCCCGCGTCCGCGTAAGAGACGTCAATCGTGAATAGGCTTCGAACCGGCCTGGCCTCGCCCGACGCGGCGCGCATGCGCGCCGCCGCGATTGGGCTGCTGCTCGTTGCGGGCGCCGTCCAATGCTGGCGGTATCGCTACCAGATGTACCCGGACGGCGCGGAGTACGTCGATGTGGCGCGCCAATTCCAGGCAACCGGCTTCGCCGGTCTGCTCAACGGGTGTTGGAGCCCGCTGTATCCAGTTCTGTTGAGCCTGCCGTGGCGGTTCGCGCATCCAACGCCGGAATGGTTGTATCCGTCGGTGCAATTGATCAACCTGTTCGATTTCGCGGCGGCCGTTGCGGCGTTCGACTACCTGGTGCGCGCCGTGCTCCACTATCGCGCGCGCCTGGCGCTGCCCGATCGCGCTGCAGGCCTTTCGGACGGCACGCTCACGGTTGCGGCGTACGCGAGCTTTGCCATCACGATCGCCTTTCAGTTGAACGTCCGGTTGATGTCCCCCGACATGATCGTGGCGGCGGTCGTCTTCGTGGTGAGCGGTCTGCTTCTCGACGCCCAGCCTGAACCGGAACGAACCAGCCGCTGGATCGGCGTCGGTGCGACGCTGGCGATCGGGTACCTCGCCAAGACCGTGATGTTCCCGGTGGCGGTCTTCTATCTGCTGGTGGCCTTTGTCCTGGGCGCGGGACCCCGATGGCGACGCGGCGCGCTCGTCGCAGCGGTGACCTTCGTCGCCGTGGCCGGACCCTGGCTGCTGGCGCTGTCGATCTGGAAAGGGCATCCGACGTACGGCGACACGGGCGGCCTGATGTACGCGGAATGGGTGAACCACCAGCCGTTTCACTGGACCGGCGAACCGCCCGGAAGCGGCGTTCCGGTGCATCCTGTGCGGCGTCTCTTCACGAGCCCCGACGCCTTCGCATTTCGCTGGCCGGCGCCCGTCACCTACGCCCCGTTCTACGACCCGACGTACTGGAACGAGGGCCTCAGGCCCCTCCTGTCCCTTCACGATCAGGCCGAAGCGTTCGCGCGCACGATCCGGGAACTCGGGTGGATCTTCCGCGAAGGCCTCGTCGCGCTCGGACCGGTACTCGTCGCGCTCGTCGGCCTGGCCGCCGACTGGCGCGGCACGCGGCGCCGTCTCTGGAATCTGCGGTTCGTCTGGCTCCCCGCCGTGGCAGCGATCGGACTCTACATGCTCGTCCACATCGAGGGCCGTCTGGTAGCGGGTCAGCTCGAAGTCCTGATCGTGATGCTGCTGTCGGCGCTGGCCTACGCGCAGACGCGCCTGCGGTGGATCGATTCATCTGCGGCGGCCGCATGCGTTCTGGCGGCGGCGCTGACGGTCGGTCCCGTCGCGGCCGGCGCGGCACGCCACACGCTGATGGATCTGCTTGGACGCGGCGGACAGGAACGGACGACCGACGTGCTCCTTGTCGGCGCCCTGCGCGAGAACGGTCTTGTTGGCGGGGACGGCGTCGCCGTCGTCGGCAATTCGCTCGACGTCGCGTGGGCCCAATTGGCGGGACTGTCGATCGTCGCGGAAATCGGGGCCGATCAGCTGCCGGTGTATCTGGCCGCGGGTGCCGACACGCAGGCCGCGGTCATCGATCGCCTTCTCGGGGAGGGCGTGCGCGCGGTCGTCGCCAGGTCGGGCGATCCGGCGTTCGACCGGGCGCCGTGGTCGCGGATCGCGGGCACCGAGTTCGCCATTCGCCGGCCGGCCCCGTGATCGCTCTGGGTTTCTCCTGGCGGATCGTGATATCACATAGGTTTGGACGCGGACAGAGCGGACCGCCAATCGCATGAAAACCGAATTTGTAGACGTGAATGCCACGCGCAAGAACGTGCGCGTCGAAATCCCCAGCGACGCCGTCGACGCTGAAATCAGTCGCGTCGCGGCCGATTACTCCCGCAAGGCGCGCGTGCCCGGCTTCCGGCCGGGCAAGGCGCCGGCGAAGGTCATCAAGCAGCGGTACAAGGAGCAGATCCTCCACGACGTCGCGCACGATTTGATCCCGCGCGCCGTGAGCGACGCACTGCGCGAGAAGGGCTTCGAGCCGGTCGACACGCCGGACGTGCGCGAGGTGACGCTCGACGAAGGGCAGCCGCTGACGTTCACGGCGTCGTTCGATACGGTGCCCGAGTTCGATCCGGGCGATCTGTCGACCATCGCGCTGCAGCGGCCGTCGAGCAGAGTCGAGGACGAGGCCGTCGGTCTCGCGCTCCAGCGGCTGCGCGATCGCGGGGCGCGGTTCGAGCCGGTGGAGGGCCGCGGCGTGGATCACGGGGACACGGTGGTCGTGGATCTGGAGCGCGGCGCCGACAAGCACAACGACATCAGTATCGAAATCGGCGCGAAGGCGAATCCGCCCGGATTCGACGAGCAGTTATTCGGTCTGGAAGCAGGGGCGGCGAAGTCGTTCTCGATCCACTACCCGGCGGACTACACAATTGGGGAGCTCGCGAACACCGACGTCTCGTATACAGTGCGGGTGAAGGGGCTGAAGCGCCGCGTGCTGCCCGAGCTGGACGACGAGTTCGCCAAGGACCTCGGCGAGTTCGAGACGCTCGACGCGCTCCGGGCGCGCGTGCGGGAGGATCTGGAGCACGAGGCGAGGCACGCCGCGGAACGCGAGCTGCGCGCCGAGCTCATGAAGCAGCTGGCGACGCGCGTGCCGTTTGACGTGCCGGCGTCGATGATCGAGCGCGAGCTGGACCGGCGCCTCGAGGAATTCGCGCGCCGGCTGATGGATCAGCGGGTCGATCCGCGCCAGGCCGGGATCGACTGGAACGCGTTCCGCGAGAGCCAGCGGGACGTCGCGCGCGACCACGTCGCCGCAGCGCTGGCGCTCGACGAGGTGACTCGCCGCGAGAAGCTCGAAGCGACCGAAGAGGAAATTGCGCGCGAGGTGGAGCGCTACGCGGAACGCACGGGACGCACGCCGGCGGCGGTGCGCGCGGCGCTGGAAAAAGAGGATGGAATCTCGCGTGTGGCGTCGGGATTGCGGCGGGAGAAGTCCATTGACTTCGTCCTCGCCCGTGCTAAGATTACGGGAGACACGTAAGACAATCCCCGTCAGCGGTCAGACACCATTCCCCGAACAACCCATGCACCACATCCGGCTCTACAGCGAGATTCGCATTCAGTGACGCACAACACGCACATGCAGCTCGTCCCGATGGTCGTTGAACAGACCAACCGCGGGGAGCGCGCCTACGACATCTACTCGCGGCTGCTGAAGGACAGCATCATCTTCATCGGCACGCCGATTGACGACGGCATCGCCAACCTGGTCATCGCGCAAATGCTGTTCCTGGAAGCTGAGGACCCGGACAAAGACATCATGCTCTACATCAACAGCCCGGGCGGGTCGATTACCTCCGGGATGGCGATCTACGACACGATGCAGTTCATCAAACCGGACGTCCAGACCATCTGCATCGGGCAGGCGGCGTCGATGGCGGCGGTGCTGCTCGCGGCGGGGGCGAAGGGCAAGCGATTCTCACTCCCGAATTCACGGATTGTCATCCACCAGCCGCTGATGTCTGGTTTGGCAGGCCAAGCGACCGATATTGATATTGCAGCCCGCGAGATCCTGCGCATGCGTGAACGTATCAATGAAATCCTGGTGCACCATACCGGACAGCCGGTCAAGCGTATCCAGGACGATACAGAACGCGACTACATCATGTCGGCAGACCAGGGCAAAGAATACGGTATTATTGATGATGTCATCCGCAAAAGGGCCTGAGGAATCAAAGGCTTAGAGCGAAGGGCTAGGGGCTAGAAACCACCATGGTCAAAAAGGCCGGCGAAACGGAAGTCCTGCGCTGCTCCTTCTGCAACAAGGACCAGAACGACGTCCGCAAGCTGATTGCGGGCCCGACCGTATTCATCTGCGACGAATGCGTCGAGGTCTGCAACGACATCATTGCCGACGATAACCGCTTCGAGAACCGCGGCACCCGCTCCTCGCTGCCGACGCCCCAGGAAATCAAGAAGTTCCTCGACGAGTACGTCATCGGCCAGGAGCGGACGAAGAAGAAGCTGGCCGTCGCCGTCTACAACCACTACAAGCGGATTGAAATCCAGAAGCAGCCGCGCAGCCGCAACGACATCGAGCTGACGAAGAGCAACATCCTCCTGATCGGCCCGACGGGCACCGGCAAGACGCTGCTCGCCCAGACCCTCGCCAAGCTCCTGTCGGTCCCCTTCACGATCGTCGACGCGACGACGCTGACGGAGGCCGGCTACGTGGGCGAGGACGTCGAGAACATCATCCTCAAGCTGCTGCAGGCCGCCGGTGGCGACATCGAGAAGTGCCAGCAGGGCATCATCTACATCGACGAAGTCGACAAGATCTGCCGCAAGGACGAGAACCCGTCGATCACGCGCGACGTGTCGGGGGAAGGCGTTCAGCAGGCGCTCCTGAAGATCCTCGAGGGCACGGTCGCCAACGTGCCGCCGCAGGGCGGGCGCAAGCATCCGCACCAGGAGTTCTTCCAGGTCGACACGAGCAACATCCTGTTCATCTGCGGAGGCGCGTTCGTCGGCCTCGACAAGCAGATCGAGCGCCGTGTGGGCAAGAAGACCCTCGGCTTCAAGGCCGACGTGAAGTCGCTGCGCGGGCGCGACATCGGCGCGACGCTCGAGCAGCTCGAACCGCAGGACCTCATCAAGTACGGCCTGATCCCCGAGTTCGTCGGCCGCCTGCCGGTCGTCGGCACGCTGCACGAGCTGGACAAGCCGGCGCTCATCCAGATCCTGACGCAGCCGCGCAACGCGATCACGCGGCAGTACATGAAGCTGTTCGAGTACGAGAACGTGAAGCTGCGCTTCGCGGACGACTCGCTCGAGGCGATCGCCGAGTCCGCGCTCGAGCGCAAGATCGGCGCCCGCGGCCTGCGCATGATCATCGAAGAGCTCATGCTGGATCTGATGTACCAGGTACCCAATCAGAAGAAGGTCCGCGAAGTGACGATCACGCGCGAATCGGTGATGGCCAAGGACAAACCGATCACGCTCATCGAGAAGGCGGGCTGAGCGTCATCATGGAGAACTCCCCGTTGGAAGTCTACGAAACCCTCCCGATCGTTCCCCTCCGCGACGTCGTCGTCTTTCCGCACATGATGATGCCGTTCGTCATCGGGCGGCCGTCGTCGACGCGGGCGCTGGAGCATGCGCTGCTGAAGGACAAGCGAATCTTCCTCGCGGCCCAGCACGACGCGTCCATCGACGATCCGCGGGCGGAAGACATCTTCACGATGGGCTGCGTCGCCAACGTCGTCCAGAGCCTGAAGCTGCCCGACGGCAACATCAAGGTCCTGGTCGAAGGCGTGGATCGCGCGCGCGCGGTCGAGTGGAAAGAAGACAAGGGCTTCTATCGCGTCGTCGTCAAAGTGCTGGCGAAGCAGCGCGAGACCAGCGCGGACGCCGAGCAGACGATGAGCCGTGTGGTCTCGCTGTTCGAGCAGTACGTCAAGCTCTCGAACAACCTGCACTACGACGCGATGATCGCCGCGGTCCGCGTGGACGATCCCGGCAAGCTCGCGGACACGATCGCCGCGCACCTGCTCGTCGGCGTCGACGAGAAGCAGAACCTGCTCGAGATCATCTCCCCCATCGAACGGCTCAACCGCATCGCCGGCATTCTCGAAATCGAGGTCGACAAGCTCCAGGTGGACCGCCGCATCCAGTCTCGCGTCAAGAAGCAGATGGAGAAGGCGCAGAAGGAGTACTACCTCAACGAGAAGATGAAGGCGATCCAGAAGGAACTGGGGCGCAAGGACGAGAAGGGCAACGAAATCGACGAGCTGAAGAAGAAGATCGAACAGTCGAAGATGCCGAAGGAGGTCGAGGAAAAGGCCGTCCAGGAGCTGAAGCGCCTCGAGGCGATGCCGCCCATGTCGGCGGAAGCGACCGTCTCGCGGAACTATCTCGACTGGCTCATCGCTGTTCCCTGGTACAAGAAGACGCGCGAGAACCGCGACCTGAAGCACGCGGAATCGGTGCTCCACGAGGATCATTACGGCCTCGACAAGATCAAGGACCGAATCCTCGAGTTCCTCGCGGTCCGCTCGCTGGTCAAGAAGCCGAAGGCGACGATCCTCACCTTCTCCGGCCCTCCCGGCGTCGGCAAGACCTCGCTCGCCAAATCGATCGCGCGCGCGATGAACCGCAAGTTCGTTCGCCTCTCGCTCGGCGGCGTGCGTGACGAGGCCGAAATCCGCGGCCACCGCCGCACCTACATCGGCGCGTTCCCCGGCCAGATCATCCAGATGATGAAGAAGGCCGGCACGCAGAACCCGGTGTTCCTGCTCGACGAAGTCGACAAGATGTCGATGGACTTCCGCGGCGACCCGTCGGCGGCGCTGCTCGAAGTGCTCGATCCCGAGCAGAACAGCGCGTTCCT
>Ga0326726_10000829_pt1 | contig 28257 bp, 29 predicted proteins | sample MHFenrmetagenome_2_FD_207603 | JGI IMG/M metagenome (GOLD analysis project Ga0326726, IMG submission 207603) | Lab enriched peat soil microbial communities from Michigan Hollow, Ithaca, NY, United States - MHF15MN | ecosystem: Environmental > Terrestrial > Soil > Wetlands > Peat | place: USA... | reverse complement strand
GCCGGGCACCTGGGCGATCGATCCGGACGCGGTCGAGGCCGCGATCACGCCCCGGACACGGGCGATCATCCCGGTCCACCTCGGCCAGTCGATGGCCGACATGGACCGGATCATGGAGATCGCCGGCCGACACGGGCTGGCGGTCGTCGAGGACAGCGCCCACAGCCACGGCAAGGCCTGGAAGGATCGAGGTGCCGGCAGCATCGGGACCTTCGGCTCGTTCAGCCACCAGAGCTCGAAGATCCTGACCGCCGGTGAGGGCGGCACGCTCCTCACCAACGACGGCCACCTCGCCGAGCGGGTCGCCTCGATCATCGACTGCGGACGGCCCAAGGACCGCGACGAGCGCGAGTACACGTTCGGCGGGAACTACCGCCTGAGCGAGCTCCACGCCGCCCTCCTGCTGAGCCAGCTCGACAAGTTCGAGCGCCAGGTCGACGAGCGTGCTGCCAACAGCCTCCTCTTCGAGCGACTCGTCACCGAGGCGGCGATCCCGGGCGTCCGTCTCCTCGAGGTCGACCCGCGGACGACCCGGCGGAGCTTCTGGCGCTATATGTTCGGGATCGATCCAGAGGCCTTCGGGGGAGCCGACCACGAGCTGGTCTGCGACGCGCTCGACGCCGAGGGCGTCGGCAGCACGGTCGGCTATCCGAGCCTCAGCCGGGACCCGCTCTTCCAGCCGTCGCTGTCGCGCCTCCCGGTCCCGACCCAGTTCCCCGAGCGGCTCGACGTCGCGGAGATGGCGTTCCCGGTGGCGGATCGGGCCGGCTCCCGCGAGTCGGTCTATCTCGACGAGAACGTCTTTCGGGCCGGCGCCGACGGGGTGGCCGATGCGGTCGCGGCGATCGCCAAGGTCCAGCGGCTCCTGCCCGATGCCTGGCGCTCGCTGCCGACCGGCCGCCGGCCGAGGGAATGAGCCCCGCTAGGTCGCCCGGTCGGCCTCCGCGACGGGGCCGTCGGACGGGACGGCCACGGCGCCCGATCCGGCAGGCACGGCGATGAGCGTAAGGTGGTCGAAGGCGAGGCGGACCTTGCCCTCGCGCTGAACGAGCGACATGCGCTGGCCGCCGCTGATGTCGGCGCGGACCTCGCGGCCGCCGATGTCAACCCGGAGCTGGGCCGTCGCGCCCTCGAAGATCACCCGATCGATGACCCCCTCCACGACATTCTCGTGGCCGGGCAGCTCACCCTCGTCGAGGACCGCCACGTCCTCGGGCCGGACGTAGGCAAGGACCGAGTCACCTACGGCGAACGTCTCGTGTGCCCGGCAGTGCAGGGTGATGTCGCCCGCGGCCACCGTGAGCACCGCCTCGTCCCCTTCCTCGCGCAGACCGGTGACGGTCCCGGGCAGGCTGTTGTTGGCGCCGATGAACTCGGCCACGAACCGGGTCTGGGGTTGGAGATAGATGTCAGTCTGCGTCCCGATCTGCTCGGCCCGCCCCTGGTTCATCACGACGATCCGGTCGGAGATCGCGAACGCCTCCGACTGGTCGTGGGTGACGTAGATCGCTGTCTTCTTCGTCCGGCGCTGGAGGTCGAGGATCGAGTACTTGAGCGAGTCGCGCAGGTTCTTGTCGAGGGCCGAAAGGGGCTCGTCGAACAGGAGGACCCGCGGATCGGTAGCCAGGACGCGGGCCAACGCGACGCGCTGCTGCTGGCCACCGGACAGCTGGGCCGGAAGCCGCTTTCCATATCCGTCGAGCTCGACCAGGGCGAGCATCTCGTCGATCCGTCCGCGGATGAACGCCTTGTCGCGCCCCTTGACCGACAGTCCGAATCCGATGTTGTCGGCCACCGACATGTGCGGGAACAAGGCGGGGGCCTGGAAGACGAAGCCGATGTTGCGGGCCCTCGGCGGGAGCCAGGTCACCTCCTGGTCGTCGAAGAAGATTCGACCACCGGTAGGCTCGACCAACCCCGCGAGCATCCGGAGCGTCGTCGTCTTGCCGCAGCCGGACGGACCGAGCAGGGTCACGAACTCACCGTCGGCGACCTCCAGGTTGAAGTCCTGGACGGCCACCGTCGTGCCGAAGTGCTTCGTGACGTCGGACAGATGGACGGTCGTCATGTCACAGGATATACGTGCCCTTGAAGTGCCTCGTCCCGAAGATCCGGAAGAAGATGATCACGGCCAGGAACGAGATGAGCTGCATCGTCACGGCGAGCGCCGCCGTGGTCGGCGCAAGGCCGTTGGTACGGACCAGGTTGAATACCTTCAACGGCGCAGTCTCCAGGGCCGGCGGATGGACGAACAGCGTGACCAGGTATTCGTTGAAGACGATGATGAAGCAGAGGAGCAGCCCTGCCGACACGCCCGGCCCGATGAGCGGAAACACGATCTTGCGATAGGTCTGCCATTTCGTTGCCCCGAGGCACTCGGCGGCCTCCTCGAACATGACCGGCAGGTCCTTCATCGCCACGACGATCGGCGTAAGCATCAGCGGGAACGAGCCCACCGCCATCGCCAGGACGAGCCCCCACATCGATTCGATCCGGTAGACGAAGGTGTAGGTCAGGAGCAGGGATAGGCCGATCACCGCGCCCGGGACGTAGAGCGGGAGCTGGAGAAGCGAGAACACCAGGCGTTTGCCCGGGACCCGGTAGCGGACCAGGGCGTAAGCCGCCGGGAGGCAGACGAACAGGTCGATGGACAGGGCCAGCCCGGTGATCTTGAAGCTCCAGAGGAGGTTATCCCCGAAGCTACCGAAGACCGCCGCGAAGTTGCCGAGTCCCGAGCTGCCGCCGCGCTGGCCGAGCGACTGGGCCAACAGCGCCAGGAACGGCAGGACGAAGAGGAGCAGGCACGCCCAGATGTACGCGTGGCTGACGATCGCGGTCAGCCGCCGACTGGTGACGAGGGGTCGGCGGCGTGGCATGGTGCTCATTCGACCAGCGCTCCGCGCGAATAGCGGAGCGAGAAGTATGTGACAGTGAAGGCCAGGCTCAGGAGAACCACGCCCATCATCGACGAGAGGCCGTAGTCGTTCTCCACGACCCCGCGCTTGTACAGGGTCAGGGCGAGCGACCGTTGCTCGTTCAGCGAGCCAAGCAGGAGCGGTTCGGCGAACGCGCCGATGCTCCAGCCGAAGACCATCAGGGCGCCCGCGATAACCCCCGCCCGGGTCAACGGCAGGACGACCCGCCAGAACGTCTGCCACGGGCGAGCGCCGAGGCATGCGGCGGCCTCCTCGAGCGTCGGATCGACGTTGCTCAACGCGGTGCCGATGCTCATGACCATGAACGGGAAGGTGAAGATCGACATCGCGAACACGACCGCCGGGAGGCTGAACAAGAGGTCGGTATTGCGCAAGCCCAGAGCGTGGATGATCGGGTCGGCCGGTCCGCCCGGCAACAGGATGAAGCTCATCCCGAAGGCGACGTAGAGCGCCCCGAACATCGGGAACACCATCAGGGCGCGGACGAGATCGCGATAGCGGATCCGGCGGACCAGGATGTAGGCGAACGGGAATCCGAGGAACAGGTCCACCAGCATGGCCAGCGCGGCCAGCTGGATCGTGACGAACAGGTTCGGGAGGTAGCGCCCGACCATCGCCGCATAGTTCTCGAGCGAGTAGACCGGTCCTCCCGGAGACAGGAACGAGTTCGACACCGTGAAGCTCATGTTCACGATGAACGCGAGCGGGGCGTACAGGAGGAGCAGCGCAAGGAGCGCCGCGGGGGCGAGCATCGCCGCAGTCCTGAGACGCGCGGTGCGCTCGCGCCGCCGGATGTCAGGAGCGCCTGACAGCGGGGCTGCGGCCAGTCGACCTCGGGCGGCCGACTGGCCGGTCTCAGCGGTCATCGATGGGGTCGCCTCGGTGATCGGTCACGGCCTCCCGCCGGATCGGGTGACCGGCAGGAAGCCGCGACTCTCTGATCTACTGTCCGATCTTCTGCTTGTAGTAGTCCTGGAAGACCTTGGCACTCGCGTTATAGGCCGCCCAGTCGATCGGCTTGAATGACGACTTGATCTGGTCGAGGGTGGGGTAGTAGGTGAAGTAGTCGGCCTTGAACCAGTCAGGAACCTGGTCGACGTAGTCCGGGCCGAGGAAGCCCTCGCTCAGCTCGCTCCACTGGCCGTGGTCGATCGGCCATGCGTTCGGGAACTGGACCTCCTTGGCGAGTCGCCAGTTCATGAAGATCTGAGCCAGTACCGGGTGCTCGGCGCCCTTGGGGATCCACTCGTAGCCGTTGGCCGGGTAGATGGTCGACGGGACGAGCAGCGCCGCGTCCGGATGACCGCCCAGGTACTCGAGACGGGCAAGGCTGTTCCAGAAGAAGACCACGTCGACCGCGCCGGACTCGAACAGCTTCTGGAGGGTAGGCTGATCCGTCGTGTACTGGACGACGTTCGGTCCGATGTTGGTGACCGCCCAGTCGACTACCTCCTTCATCTGGTTCGGGTCCTTGTAGTCCTTGCCAAGCTCGGCGGCGAGGCCGAGCAGGAAGCCGCCGGCCGTGATGTCACCGGGTGCGGGCAGGGTCACCTTGCCCTTGAGCCGCGGGTCGGCCAGGTCCTTGAGCGACTTGATCCACGGTACGGTCTTCTTGTTGAAGACGACCGCAGGGTATGCGGTCGACTGGAAGGCGACCGATTCCGGGTCGTGCTTGAACGAGTCGAGCACGAGTTTCGCGTTCGGGATCAGATCGGACGGGAAGGCCGCGTCGACGAGCCCGGCCTGGTCCGCGTCGTACCAGTAGTTCTCCTCGACGGCGATCACGTCGTACGGAGCCGGGTTGCCCGCCTGCTTCGCCGCCGCCATCTTGGTCAGGTACTCGCTCGGGGCCTGGGTGCCGACGTAGTTCAGCTTGATGTCCTGGCCGTAGGTGTCCTTGACGTACTGCTGGAACTGCTTGACCAGCTCGTCGGTCGCAGCGTAGGTCCAGTTGCCGACGGTCAGAGAACCCTCCTTTGCGATCTCGGCCTTGACCTCGTCCGGTGTCATGTCCTTGTTGACGATGGAGACGTGGACCGTCCCCGCGGCGGCGCTGGCCGGCGCGCTCGCCGGCGCGCTGGTCGGCGCGGTCGTCGGCGCCGTCGTCGCCCCGCCGCTGCTGCAGGCGCCGGCGATCAGGCCGACGATGGCGATCGGGACCGCGAGTCTCGACCACCGGATCAGGCTGGATCGGTTCACCGGGTCGTCCTCCTCCTCCATGATGTGGACCCCCGCGACAGGCCCCAGTATGCCCCGTGTGTCACGACCCGCGCGGGAGCATCGATCGCGCAACGAGCGGCGCCTGCCGGTCCCCAGGCAGGGGCTTAACGTTTACGCTTGACGATGCCACTGGCCCGCAGGATACTCGTCGATGGCCCTCCGTCAAGGGGTCTTCCGACCACGCGAAGGGACCAGGAACATTCCCGACCCGACCCCCCAATCGATCACTACGACCGGGCCGATGAGCACGCGAGCGAGCTTCGCATCGGTAACCCTGCGCGATGTCGCGGGCCGGTCCGGCGTGTCGATCACCACCGTGTCGCGGATCCTCAACGGACGCGAGTCGGGCGTCCCGATCCGTGACGAGACCAGGCAGCGCGTCCTGGCCGTGGCTGCCGAGCTCGGCTACAAGCCGAACCTCCTTGCCCGGGGCCTGCGCGGCAGCCGCAGCTCGCTGATCGGGGTGATCGCCCGGGACGTCTCGGACCCATTCCACATCCAGGTCCTCCAGGGGGTCAATGAGGTCACCACGGCGCGCGACTATCGCCTCTTCCTGGGCCACGTCGACTACCGGCCGGACGTGGCCCTGACGTACGGTTCGATGTTCGAGCGGTCGCACGCCGACGGCATCCTGATCCTGGGCGACCTGGCCGGAGGCGACGAGGCCCTGGCCGATCTCACCGTCCAGCACCGCTTCGTCGTCGGGGTCTCGGATCGGACGGCGCGGATCTCGTTCCCGGGGGTGTACTCGGACAGCGCGGAGGGGACGTTCGTCGCGCTCGAGCACCTCTGGCAGCTCGGCCATCGCCGGATCATCTGCGTGTTCGATCCCGGGACGGCGGACCAGCGCCAGCGCGCCGAGCTCTACGCGCGGTTCCTGGGCGACCGGGGTGAGACGGGATCGGTCGCGTCCCACCAGGTGTCCCAACCGGACCCCGGACCCGCCTATCGGCTTGGTCGCGAACTCCTCGCCGGGCACGAGACGACCGACGCCCCGTCGGCCATCTTCGCCACCTCCGACACGATTGCGATCGGTCTGCTCCAGGCGGCGTACCAGGCCGGCGTCGTGGTCCCGGACCGTTTGTCGATCGTTGGCTACGACAACATCGACATCGCCGCGTTCACCATCCCGCCGCTCACCACGGTGAGCCAGTCGGGGGTCGAGATGGGGCGGACCGCCGCCACCCTGCTGCTCGACATGATCGATCAGGATCGGGCCGCGACCGACATCGACGACGTCGTCATGGCCCCGACCCTGGTCATCCGCGAGTCGACCGCGGCTCCCTACGGAGGTCTCGGCCAGCCATGAACGCGAATCGACGAGGTGTTCGTCGACCACCGCAAATGGGATCCGGAGGCACGACGACATGAAGCTCGGGATCAGCCTGGCGCAGGGTTGCGACCGCGAGTACCTCGGTCTCGACGCCCGGACGGCCTGGGACCGGACAGTCGCATCCGCCCGTGAGGCCGAGGCGCTCGGCTTCGAGTCGATCTGGATCAACGACCACTTCCAGGTCGACCCGCCGCTGATCGAGGCGCCGATCTTCGAGCCGTTCGTGGAGCTGACGGGCCTGGCGCTGGCCACGCAGCGGGTGCGCCTGGGTCATCTCGTCCTGGCCGCTGCGTACCGGAATGCCGCGCTCACGGCGAAGATGATCTCGACCCTCGACGTCGTCAGCGGTGGTCGGGTGGAGCTCGGGATCGGGGCCGGCTGGAAGGAAGACGAGTGGCTCGCCTACGGATACGGATTCCCCGACGCGCCCGAGCGACTGGCCATCCTGGCCGATCATCTCGAGATCATCACCCGGATGCTGGCCCCCGGACGAGCGACGTACGAGGGCGGCCACGCCAGCGTTCACGACGCGATCCACGAACCCAAGGGCCTCCAGGACCCGCGGATTCCGATCGTCGTCGGCGGGAATGGGCCCAGGGTGACGTGGCGCCTCGCGGCCCGGTTTGCCGATGAGCTCAACCTCGATGCGCTGATGCCCGAGGAGGTCGCTCGGGCGCTGCCCGTCATCGCAGAGCGCTGTACCGAGATCGGGCGCGACCCGGGGTCGCTCCGCGTGTCGGTGTATGCCTGGGGCCGACCCGCCGAGGTGGCGCCGGGCCGCGAGCGTCGCGATCGGATCCGGGAGTTCGAGAGCCTCGGGATCAGCCGGCTCATTCTCCAGGGCTTCGCGGAGGTCGCTCAGCGGGGCGTCCTCGAGTCGATCGCCGATGACGCCGCGGCCGTCGGCCTGCTCGACCCAGCCGCCCGGTCCTGAACCCGACCGTGCCGGGGCACACTCCTCGTGGCCGAGATCCCGATCGCCTGACCCACGGCCGGTGATCGCCCGCGTCATCCCGACCGGCGTCAGGCGCTCAGCGAGCCCGGCCCTCGTGGAGCATCGCGACCGACTTCTCGATCCGGCGCTGGCGCGTCTCCGCCGTCTTCGCCCCCTCGATCGACAGCACGTGCCACTGCCTGACCGAGTACGACAGGCCGTCGAAGAATCGACGGGCCCCGGGATCTCGATCGAGCGCCTCGGCGAAGTCGGCCGGGACCGTGACGACGCGGGGCTCGCGATCGAGCTCGATGTCGACAGCGATCTCGTCGCCGCCGGAGATCCCGGCGCCGGCCCGGTGCTCGGCGCTCACCCCGACCATGTAGGCGCCGCCCATGACCGCGATCGTGTTCCGATACGTGTAGCCGTTGATCGTCACCAGGACGGGCGGGCGCTTGCCGGCCCCGAGCGCCTCGACGACCTCATCGGGCACCTCCATCCCGGTCGCCGTCGGGCCTGTCTGGAGGAGCGTCGTGTGGAATCGCATGCCGGGTCCTCCGTGGCTCGGGTCCACCGGCCCGCGGGCCGGATCCGCCAGGCTCAGGATCCGCCGCCGAGCGGAGCCTCGCCAGCCTTGAGCGGCCGGAAGCGGAGGGCCGACCAGGTCTCGTCGATCGCGACCTGCGTGATCGGTCGAACGCCCAGCTCGGCCATGATCGGCCAGAGGGTATCTCGATTGATGTCGGTCCGGTTCGCCTTCGGGTAGGCGATCCACAGGACGGGCGTCCGGGTCAGCCGGTCGCCGTGGGCGGCCAGGACCGTGCGCAGCGAACGGGCATCGTCGGCGAAGACGAGGGCCGTGGTGGCGAGCTCCGGCCGGTCGACCCTCCGGACCCCGGCCGGCAGCGGCCCGACGAGCGCGAGGCGGCCGACGTCGGACGACCAAATGGTCGTGTCCGGCTTGATCAGCAGCTTGTCGGCCACGGACTTCGTGCTCATGGATGCCCCCAGTGACCGGGTTGGTCGGTCCGGCGAACGCCCTCGCAAGCCCGTCCCGCCAGGCTGTTCGGTCCCGTCACGGTCCGCGGGCGCGTGGACATGGTGTCCGAGGACGACCGCGCCGTCGAGCCCGGCGATCAATCGGTCGAGCCGATCATCGCTTCGGACGCCGAGGGGGTCATCCAACCCGAGATCATGGTCAGCTCACGGGCGAGCGGAGCCCGGCGACGATGTCGGCCAGCCGGCGCACACCGGCGTCGATCGCCTCCTCGACGATCGCGCCGTAGCCGAAGATCAGCCCGCCGGGACCGGTCGGGTCGATCCGGCGCGGGGCCAGCCCGGTGACGCCGATTCCGGCTGCCGTCGCGGCGGACACCACGGTGCCCTCGTCGAGGTCCGGCGGCAGCCAGGCGAGGACGTGCAACCCGGCCGAGGCCCCGACGGGGCGGACGTCGGGCAGATGCCGGTCGAGTGCGCCCAGGAGGGCATCCCGGCGGCGGCGGTAGATCGGGCGCATCCGGCGGAGATGATGGTCGAGCTCGCCCCGGGCCAGGAAGTCGGCGAACGCCAGCTGATCCATGGCCGGCGAGCCGAGGTCGGCCGTCACCTTCGCCGCCGCGATCGCCGGGACGAGCCGGGTCGGCGCCACGAGCCAGCCGAGGCGCAGGCCGGGAGCCAGGACCTTGCTCGCCGAGCCGGCGTAGATGACCCGCTCCGGGGCGAGGCCCTGGATCGCCCCGATCGGCTCCCGGTCGTAGCGGAACTCGGCGTCGTAGTCGTCCTCGACGACCACCCCGGGTCGGCGGGTCGCCCAGGTGACGAGTGCCGCCCGACGGTCCGGCGGGAGGACGCCGCCCGTCGGGTACTGGTGGGCCGCGGTCAGGAGGACCGCGTCGGCGTCAGTGTCGACGAGCCGGTCGACCCGGAGCCCAGCGTCGTCGACCGGGATCCCGACGACGTCGAGGCCGGCCTCCCGGGCCGCGGCACGGTAGTCGGGGTCGGACGGGTCCTCGACGGCCAGCCGCCGCGCGCCGTCAGCGCGGAGGACGAGCGCCGCGAGCCGGAGCCCCTGCGCGAAGCCCGTGCACACGACGACGTCCTCGGCCTCGGCCGCGGCACCCCGGGCGCGGTTGAGGTAGTCGGCGACCGCCCCGCGCAGCTCGGGGGTCCCACGCCCGTCGAGGTAGCCAAACCGCTCGCTCGGCGTCTCGTTGAGCACCCGCCGGACCGAGCGCAGCCAGGCGGCGCGTGGGAACTGGTCGACGTCGGGGCGACCGGGTCGGAAGTCGACGGCGAAGCGCACCGGCGCGGGCCCGGCTGGCCGCGCGGTCTTCGCGCTCGCCGTGCGGGCGACCTGGGTGAGCCCGCCGGGTCGACTGGCCAGATACCCCTCGGCGACGAGCTGTTCGTAGGCCTCCACGACGATCCCGCGCGACACCCTGAGCTGCCCCGCCAGCGCTCGCGAGGACGGGAGTGTCGCGGCTGGTGCAAGGCGCCCGGAGCGAATGGCGTCGCGCAGCTCGTGCTCGAGCTGCTTGTGGAGCGGGCGTGGATCGGTCCGGCTGAGCGGGACGAGCAACTCGAGCACCGAACTGGTCCTCGTTCGTGTCATCAGACCGGACCTTATCAGAGGACCGGTCGCGCGGCACGATGGTCTTTGCCGACACCCTCCCGGAGGAGCGACTCTGATGCATCCGACGACCACCCGGCTCCTGGCCGATGAGCGTGCCGCGGGCCTGCTCCGCGAGGCCGAGCGGGAGCGACTGGCGCGATCGATCCGCCGCTCGGCCCGCGACGCGACCGGGCGGGCGTCGCGGGGTTCCGCCGCGCGCCGCGGGCGGGCCATGCTCGGCGACATGACGGCAGCCGTGCGGGGACTCGCGGCCGACCGGCCAGGCCCGGTCCGCGACCGACGAACCAGCCGCCCGGAGGGTCTCGCAGGGTGAGCTGGAGCGACTTCGAGCACACCGCGCCGGAGCTCGCCGCCGAGGGTCGCCGGCTGCTCCACCGCGACGGGATCGGTCAGGGGCTCCTGGCCACGGTCCGCGACGACGCCACCCCGCGGATCCACCCGATCTGGTTCGCGATCGTGGACGGCCGGCTCTACGCGTTCATCAGCCGGTCGGCCAAACGGGTCGACCTCGAGCGGGACGGCCGGTTTGCGCTCCACAACCACGTCGACCCCGCCTCGCCGAGCGAGTTCTCGGTCCGCGGCCGGGCGGTCGCGGTCGACGACGCGGCCGTCCGCTCGGTCGTGGCCGCCGATTGGGCATTCGAGGTCGACGAGACCTACCGGCTGTTCGAGCTCGAGGTCGAGGCCGCCGTCCTCGGAGCGCGCCCGGGCCCGGACGACTGGCCGCCGCAGTACGCCTCATGGACCGCGGACGCTCCCCGGTCCTGAGCCGTCCACCGACCCGCCCGGTCGCGGGCGACGATCAGGCGGCCCCCGGCAGGCCCATCGCCGCCGCGAGACGGCCAGCATCGATGCCGACGCCGAACAGCGTCGACGAGGCCTGGGTGCGCAGCCAGAGCGAGCCGAGGAAGAAGAGGCCGGGCGCCTCGCTCACGCCATCGACCTGGCGAGGGAAGCCGAGCTCGTCGAAGATCGGCAGCTCGATCCAGCCGTAGTCGAGCCGATACCCGGTCGTCCAGACGATGGTCGTGATCCCGGCCCGCTCGAGATCGAGCTCGGCCAGGACCGGCGGCTCGAAGTCGAACGGCTCCCGATCGTCCGGCGGGGCGTCGATCTCCGCCCGTTCGATGAACGCGTCGAAGAGGCCGCGGAAGCGCTCGTCGAAGAACCGGTCCGCCCAGGCCAGGTTGGCGGCCAGGTCGGAGGCGAGGCCGAGCCGCGCTCCGTCGACGCCATCGATCCGGCCGAGGAGCGTCATCCCGTCCGCTGCAAGCTGACGGAGGTTCGTGTCGTGACCGCCGCCGTGGCCCGAGCAATGCGGGTTCCCGGCCAGCCGCATACGCGGGTCCGGCAGCCTGTCAGCTGTCGGCAGCGGGGTCCCGAGCGCGTCGCCCCGCTCCGCCACTTCGGCCAGCCAGCGAAAGGTGTCGCTCCCGCGGTATCGCCGCGGCAGCCGGCCCGCGCTGCCGACCGACAGGAAGACCCTCCGGCCCGCCGCCTGGAGCTCCTCGGCGATCTGGACCCCCGATTGTCCGGAGCCGACGACGAGCACTGCGCCCTCGGGCAAGGCGGACGCACTGCGGTACTGCTGGGAATGGAGCTGGACGACCGCCTCCGGAACCTGCTCCGCGACCGGGGGCCGATGCGGCACGTGGAAGCCCCCGGTTGCGACGACCACGGTCCGGGCCTCGAGCGGTCCGCCGCTCGTCTCCAGGCGGAACCGGTCGCCGACGAGGCGCAGCCGCCGGACCTCGGTCGCGAGCTCCACCGGTGCGCCGATCACGGCCGCATACCCGGCGACCCGACCGGCGATCTCGTCGCGGGGCATGAACCCGTCCGGGTCCGGGCCGTCATACGGATGCCCGGGGAACGATGCCGTCCAGTTCGGAGAGACGAGCCGGAACGCGTCCCAGCGGTCCTGCCAGCCCCCGCCGAGGCTGGCCCGCCCGTCGAGGACCACGTGGTCCCGGTCGGCTTGCTGGAGGTGCCAGCTCATCGTCAGGCCGGCCTGGCCGGCGCCCACCACGACGGTATCGATCGTGCGCACCGATCCAGTATCGCCCGGGCGCCGGAAGCGGATCCGGGTTCTGGCGGCCTCAGGGCCCGCGACGCGCCCCGCGAGCAGCCAACGCCGTCGCCGCCGGCTCGTCGGTCGCGGCGGCTGAGGGGTCGGCGGGCTTCGATCCGCTGCCGCCCGGATCCGCGAGCCGGCGGACCCAGACCGGTTGGCCGGTCTCGGACGGGTCGGTCGGCGCCACGGTCCGGACGCCGGCCGCGGCGGCATCGGCGCGTCGCCGGATGCGCCCGTCGCCGGCCAGCATCCGGCCATATCGGGCGGCGGCGTCGACGAGGCGCTGCTCCGGGAGACGGAGATCAGGCTCGGGCGAGTCGAGGTTCGCGCGATCCGGGGCGTAGCTGCGACCGCCGTGGGCCATGCGGGCGATGAGGCGACGGAACGTGGCCCTGCTCGGTCGGCCCGCCATCGTCAGCCCACCGTCCCAATCGGGGTATCCGACGGGGTCCGGTCGAGCGGGGCCGTGTCGAGCGACACGCCGGCGAACCGAGAGGAACCGAATGGGCCTCCGGCGGCCGACACCTCGGCGTCAGCGGACGGGACGGCCATCCGTCGCCGATCGTGGAGATCGTCGTGGATCTGGGCGTGGGTTCGTGGGTCGCCCGGGTGCGGGTGGGCGTGGGCGAAGTCGTGCTCGTCGGGGCGCCACGGGACGCCGTCGCCGAAGAGCGCCTCGAAGAGCCGGACGAGATCGGGGTCGAACTGGATCCCGGCGTGGCGGCTGAGCTCCGCGATCGCCTGCTCGTGGGAGACCGCCCGACGGTACGGTCGGCCCGCGACCATCGCCTCGTAGGCGTCGGCGATCGCGACAATCCGGGCACCGATCGGGATCTCCTGACCGGACAGCCCGTGCGGGTAGCCCCGCCCGTCGTACCACTCGTGGTGATGCAGGACGATCGTTGCGGCGTCGCGCAGCGCGCCTGCCTGCTCGAGGACGACCTGGCCGATCTTGGGGTGCTCGGACACGACCCGCCACTCGGGGTCCGTCAGCTCGCCGGGGTTGGTCAGGATCTCGTCGGGGATGGCCAGCTTGCCGAGGTCGTGGAGGAGGCTGGCGGTCCGGACCCGCTCGATCTCGCCGTTCGGCAGGTCGAGCGCCCGGGCCAGGCTGACCGCCATCTCCGCGATCATCGTCGAGGGCTTGCCGGCCCAGGCAGGTCGAGCCTCGAGGGCGCCCTGGAGCGCCGCCGCGGCCGCCCCCATCGCCGCCCGGCCGACCTCGACCGCACGCTCGCGCGCCTGGGGCCCGATGGCGGCGCGGCGGATGAGGCTGCCCTCCTCGATCTCGTGGAAGACGTAGACCTGGTCGCGCCCGAGCGCCTTTGCCGAATAGAGCGCCGCGTCGGCGTCTCGGACAAGCGCGTCGAGCTGGAGGAACTGGCCGAGGCCCCCGGCGACCCCGGCGCTGAGGGTCACCGTCAGGACATGCCCATCGTCGAGGCGGACCGTGCGCGACCCGACGAGGCGACGGAGCTTCTCGGCGCTTGCCGCCGCCGCGTCGGCGTCGGTCTCGGGCATGACGATCATGAATTCTTCGCCGCCGTACCTGCCGACCAGGTCGACGGCCCGCACGTTCGAGTGGAGGACGTCGGCCACCTCGCGCAGGACGGCATCACCGGCCATGTGGCCGTGGGTGTCGTTGACCCGCTTGAAGTGGTCGAGGTCGACGAGCACGATCGAGCACGGTCGCTGGTAGCGCGCCGCGCGATCGAGCTCGTCCTCGAGTCGCGCCAGGAGCGCCTGGCGGTTGAGGACGCCGGTCAGCAGGTCGACGGTCGCGAGCGTCCAGGCCTGCCCCATCCGCTCGGCCAGCCGTCCGAACCCGGCCCGCAGCCGAGCGTCGTCGACCGTGCCCGTATCGACCATGGCGGTCAGGTCGGTGGCGGTTGCGAGTCGCTCGGTGAGCTCGACGATCCGATGCATCTGGCGGCGGCCGATTGTTGCCGCATAGCCCGCCGTGCCGACGAGCGCGCCGACGAGGGCGACCGCGAGCACCGCGAGAGCGATCCCCGTTTCCTGCGTGATCGTCACCGTGCCCCCGACACTCCAGAAGGTGCGCGAACCTAGACGCGACCCGTGTGTGGCGGGGCGCGGTTTCGATCGGACTCGGCCCAATCGTCGCGGTGCGCCTCCGGACGGGCCATAGCGAGAAGGTCCCCGGCCGCGAGGCTGGCCGGTGGTACCGGGCCCGGTCAGGGGCGGTGCCGGGACGCACGTCCCGGCGGCGGGTAGGACCATCGTCCGGGTCGGCTTGCGGCCTGGTGGGGTGCGCTGTGGTTGGTCGGTGCGGCGGTGCGCCGGCGCGTCCGGGGGCCGCCGGGGACCGACGCACCGGCGCGGCGGCTCAGGCCTCCAGGCGCGCTCCCAGGTAGGCCAGTCCTGTCGCCGGGTCGCTGATCCGGCACGACCAGCCGCCGCCGTCGGGCCAGACGACGGTCCTGGCCCGGCTCCCGGGAGCCGCGGCGCCGAGGTACTCGAGGCGCCAGCGGCGCGGGATCGAATCGACGGCCGCGACCCCATCGGCGCCGGTCGCCCGGATCGCCTCCTCCGCCCAGTCGAGGTACACCGCGTTGTTGACGTGCCCCATCGGGTCGAGCTCGTGGGGTCGGACGCCGAGCTCGACGATCGACGTCGACCCGTCGTCGGGCGGCGTCGCCCGGACGCGGATCGGCGCGAACGTCGTCTCGGGCATCGCGAAGACGGTCGCGAAGACCGCGGGGATCCGGGTCGGGACGCCGTCCCTCGTCGTCAGCGCCCAGTCGACCATGAGACGGGCCGCGACCTGCCCGCCGCCGGTCGCGAGCACCGTGCGTCGCCGGGCGATGACCTTGCGCGCCGCGACGGCCTCGGTCGTCCCGAGGAGCTCGTCCCCGTGCCCGATGGGCAGGAGGAGGTCGAGCTCCACGCCGCGGACGACCCAGGCCAGCCCGCGCACCGCGTACCACGACCGGCCGAAGCCGCGCTGGTCGGAGTGGACCCAGGCCAGGTCGGCGGCGTAGCGGAGGAGCGCCGACGTCCGGACGAGCCCATTCGGGGTCGCCTCGTCGAACCGGACCCGGAAGGCGAGGCTTGCGCGCCGTCCCGGGTCGTCCTCGAAAACGCCGTCCGCCTCGAACCGTCCGGGCTCGGTGCGGTCCGTCATGACCCGCCGCCGGCGGTGGACTCGGCCAGCCGCGCGAGGGTCTCGATCGCGATGAGCCGGGTCTCGGCGTGGGGCGCTGTCTGGCGGTCGAGCCGGACCCGGCAGGAGCGCTCCGCGTCGAAGACGATCAGCCCCACGGTCATCCGTTCGGCCTCCTCGAGCGCGTGCCGGCGGGCGTCGTCGAGCTGGTGGAGGACGTCCGCGCCGATCCCGCGCGCTCCCCACTTGCAGTCCCACGCCTCGGCCCGGCCGGCCAGCTCGACGGTCACGTCGTACGGATGGATCTCGGCGGGAACGCCATCAAACAGGATTCGCCGCTCACGCCGGATCGCGGTCGCAAAGGCGGGGCCCCGCCGGGCGAGCAGGAGGGCACTGAGCGCCTCGACGATCGCGCCCCGGACCTGGCTGCGGACCTCCTCGCCGCGGTCGGCTACCTCGAGCGATACGGCCAGGATCGCCTCGGCCCGCTCTCGGGTGCCGGCCGGAACGGTCTCAGCGAACAGGCTCGGGAACATGCACCGCCACGCCGCGGGATCCATCCGCGTGCCGTTCATCACGGCCCGGGCGAGGATCATCGTGGCGCGATCCGCGCCGGCCAGGAGCGTCGCGGCCCGGGTCACGAGCGGATCGGCCTGGATCGCCGCGTAGACCACGGCACGACCGTCCGGCGCGGCGTCCTGGAAGCGCATCAGCGTCCCGCGTCAACCCGCGTCGCCGACCGCGAGGAGGACGACCTGTGGGAAGGTCGACAGCCAGTCGATCGCGCGATGCGGGTCGAGTCCCGATTCTGTCTCGGCGATCGCCTGATCGATCGCCGCGATCGTCGCCGTGGAGGCCGGCTCGGTGCCGCGCTCGTTGGCGACCTTGGCCAGTCGCGCCGCCCACGCATCGTGGAGGTCGTTGACGTAGGTCCACTCGTCCTCGACCTCCTCCCCGATGTCGGCGAGGGCTCGCTGGGCGGCGATGGCCCGCTCGAGGAGGTCGCGGAGGCTCTGGCCCGGCTCCATGCCCGCAGCCTAGCCGAGACCGGGGTCAGCCGGTCGGGCTGGCGAACCCGGACAGGGGCAGGCTCGGCACCGGCCGGCCGGCGGCGACGTGGGCGTCGACGATCACCCCCTCGAGGGTCCGCCGGCAGCGCTCGTCCCAGGCGCGGCTGTAGGCACGACCGGCCGTTCGCCGGAGCCGGGCAGCCTCCGCCCGATCCCCGCATCGTGCCAGCTCGTCGATGGCATCGAGGGCGACGCGGTACAGGACCGGCAGGTATTCCGCGAGCGCGGTGTCCGTTCCCATCACCGTCAACGATGGGCGGCCAGCACGCGCCGGGTCATGACCGACTCGTCCGGGTGGCCCGCAGACCTTCGGGCCACGCGGTCACACGAACCGCCCGCCGGTTCGCCCGTCCGTGGCACCATTGCCGCGATGGCCGCGACGACCAGTCATCGAGCCCAGCACGGTTCCGAGCTTCGCGGAACCTGGTACATCGTGCCTACGCCATTCGACGTGGATGGGTCGCTCGACACGGCCTCGCTGGCCCGGGTCGTCGAGGCCGCGATCGCCTGGGGTGTCGACGGCCTCACGGCCATGGGGGTCATGGCCGAGCCGGCCAGCCTCACGCCGGACGAGCGGGAGACGGCGCTCCAGACGGTGTTCGACGCGGCGGCCGGCCGCGTCCCGGTCGCCGTCGGGTGCTCCGGCCAATCGGTCGGCGTCGTCGTCGCCCGCGCGGCGGAAGCGCGCCGGATGGGGGCCGCGGCTGCGATGGTCGCGCCGCCGACGCTGCTCCGGAACCTGGACCTGCTGCCCGACTTCTACCGGATGGTCGGCTCCGACCCGGAGCTGCCGCTGATCGTCCAGGACGAGCCGGCTGCCACCGGGGTCACGGTGCCCGTCAGCGTCCTGCTCGACTGCCTCACGTCGTCGGGCGCCCGGACCGTCAAGCTCGAGGATCCGCCCACCCCGACGAAGATCGAGCGTCTCCTGGCCGCCGATCCGGGCCTGGCCGTGTTCGGGGGCCTCGGCGGCGCTGCAGCGCTGTGGGAGCTCGACCGCGGCGCCTGCGGCACGATGACCGGGTTCGCCTACCCGGAGGTCCTGCGCGCGGTGCGGGTCGCCCTCGAGGGCGGTGACCGGGAGCTCGCCGGGCGCCTGTTCGACCGCTACCTGCCGCTGCTGGTCTACGAGGCCCAGCCGGTCGTCGGGCTGGCCATCCGCAAGGAGGTCCTCCGCCGTCGCGGCGTGCTCGCCCATGCCGGGGTCCGCGGCCTCGGGGGGCTGCTCGACGACAAGGGTCGAGCTGCCCTCGACGGGATCCTCGATCGGCTGGGCATCGTCCCGTCGATCGACCCGTACGTCCCGACAGCCTGACCGAGCGCAAGCGAGGCGCTGCGATGGATCTCGGACTCGCCGGGCGGGCGGCGCTCGTCGGCGGAGCGTCGTCCGGTCTCGGACGGGCGTCGGCCGAGGCCCTCGCGGCGGAAGGCTGCCGGCTGGCAGTCTGGTCGCGCGGTGGGCCGGGGCTCGAGGCGCTGGCGGCCGAGCTCCGTGAGCGGCACGGGACGGAGGTCGTGGTTCTGGCCGGCGACGCGGCCGTCGCGGAGACGGCCGAGCGGATCGCGACGGAGGCGCTCGCGGCGCTCGGGTCGATCGACATCGTGGTCCTCAACGCCGGCGGCCCCCCGCCCGTCGACCCGACCGCGACCGAACGGTCCGGCTGGGAGCGGGCGTTCCAGCTCCTGTCGATCACCCCGATCGAGCTCGCGACGCGGCTCCTTCCCGGGATGCGCGAGCGACGCTGGGGCCGGGTCGTGGCGATCCTCTCGTCCGGGGTGCGCCAGCCGATCCCCGACCTCGTCTACTCGAACGCCGCGCGGAGCGCCCTGATGGCCTGGCTGAAGACGACCGCCCGCGCGGTCGCCGCCGACGGCGTCACGATCAACGGGGTCATGCCCGGCCGGCTCCAGACACCCCGGATCGAGAGCCTGGACCGCGGACGCGCCGAGAGGTCGGGTGAGACGGTCGAGGCGGTCCGCGCCGCCCACCTGGCGACGATCCCGGCCGGTCGCTACGGTCGGCCCGAGGAGCTCGCCGCCTGCGTGGCCTACCTGTGCTCCGAGGCCGCCGGTTACCAGACCGGGACGTTCACGGCGATCGACGGAGGTCTCATCGCCGGCCTCGCCTGAGCGACGTCCGGGTCAGACCGGGTCGACCTCGATCGGGTCGCCGACCTGTAGCTCGCCGTCGTCCAGGAGGCGGGCACGCAACCCGGCCCGGTGGACGAGCGGCCGGAGCACGGGACGGCCAACCATCTCCTGCATGTGGGCGCACGGCTCGCACAGCTCGACGCCCTGGATCCGGACCCTCCCGACGCGGAACGTCCTGCCGACGAGCTCGTTGAGGCGCACGCCGCGGGTCGTCAGGTTGCGCCTGGTCGCGCCGGGCTCGAGGCGAATCCCGTGCTCGTCGGACAGCCAGTCGAGCTGCTCCGCCTCCACCAGGGTGACCTCGCGGACTTCGTCCGGGTCCTGGGCCTCGACCGGGAGCGCGTAGCGGTCGCCCTCGAGGCCGATCCCGGCGATCGCGGTGACCCGGTCGACGGCGCGCATCGGCCCACCCTCGACGTCCGCGAGGTGGATCGCCTCGAGCGAGCCCGGTTCAGTCGCCGCCATGCCAGCCCGACCGTATCGCGAATCGGTCCAGTCCGTCTACCGCTTCGGACCACGAGATCGCGAGCCGCTCGACTGTCGCGCCGGGTGGGCCGGCCGCCAGGTCGCGGGTGAAGGCCTCGAGGTCGGGGCGCGAGCCCTGGGCGACGCAGCGGACGGATCCGTCCGGCTCGTTCGCGACCCAGCCGGTCAGACCGCGGTCGATCGCCATGCGGGCCGCGAACATCCGGAACCCGACGCCCTGGACGCGACCGCGGACGACGACCTCGACCCGGACCGGACGATCGCCGCCGGCCGCGGGCCCGGTCATGCCGCCGCGGAGCGGACGCGGGGCCAGGCGAGCAGGGCGACGTCGATCGCAAGCTCGGGGTTGGCGTTGCCGGCGATCTGCTCGGCGATCCGGTCGAGCCGCTCGAGGAAGGACGCGAGCGAACCGTCCGGGAGCCGCGCCGCGGCCGTCGTGAGCTCCTCCAGCAGCTCCGTGTCGTGGACGGCGCGCCGGCCCGCGAGATCGTCGTCTGTGGCCAGCCGCGCCACGGCCAGGTCGCGCGCGAGCTCGCGCCAGACCGCCAGCAGCTGGCGGGCGGCCCGCCGGCGCTCGGCCGGCGCAAGCCGGGCTGGACCGGTGGACTCGTCGTCGTCCTCCTCCGCCACCGGGCGGCCGGCGCCCCCGGGTCGGACAACGGCGGACACCGGTTCGGCGAGCGCGTCCGCCAGGTCGCGCGCGCGTCCGAGAAGATCCCTGGCTGCCGCCAGGCGCGACGCGCGTCCGGCGGGGAGCAGGTCGAGCAGCGTTCGCGTCAGCTCGTCGCGGATCGTGACTGCCTCGGGCACCCGGGCGTAGGCCACGGCGATGCCGGGGCGGCCATCCGCCAGGCGGGCGAGCCGCGCGGCAGTCGACGCATCGGCCAGGCCGAGGTCACCGAGCAGCCCCTCGATCTCGCGCGGCCCGACCGGCCCGAGCCGCACGCGCGCGCAGCGCGAGCGCACGGTCGGCAGGAGGACTTCCTCGCGATCGACGCACAGGACGATCGTGACTCCCGGTGGCGGCTCCTCGAGCGTCTTGAGGAGCGCGTTCTGGGCGTCCTCGTTCATCCGGACCGCGCCCTCGATGACGGCGACCCTGGCACCGCCTTCGACCGGCAGCAGGGCGAGCTCGCGGAGCAGGTCGCGAACGCCGCGGGCAGCGCGGGCCTCCCGGGCATCACCGATCACGACCTGCTCTCCGGGACCCTCCGGCGCGAGACGGTGGACATCGGGGTGGTTGCCGGCGGCGACCAGCCGGCAGGACCGGCAGGCACGGCACGGCCGAGCCGCCGGGTCGGCGGCCGTGCAGAGCAGGCCCGCGGCGAGGTCCATGGCGAGGGTCGTCTTGCCGACGGCCGACGGCCCCGCGAGGAGCACCGCGTGCGGCGACGGGCCCGTGATCATCGCGGCCACTGCCGCGATGGCGCCCGGCTGGCCACGGGTGACCCAGCGTCGGCTGGCCGCCGGATCCGCGCCGGGAACCGGACGCGACGTCACGGCGGCCAGCCCTCCTTATCGGCCAGCTCGGCGGTTGCTACGACGCGGGGTCGGCCTTCTTGCGGCTGGTCGTGCGGCGCCTCGGAACGGTCGTCCCCGCCTCGTCGGCTGTCGCCCCAGTCGCCGCCGCCTTCGACCGGCTCGTCGTCCGGCGCTTGGGCGGCGCGGCCTCGGCGTCCGAGGCCGGGCCCGGCTCGCTCGCGGCGGTCGCGGCCGGCCTGGTCGCCGTCGACCTGGTCCGGCTCGGCGACCGGCGCTTCGGGGCCGGGGCGGCATCGCCCGCCTCGGGCTCGGCCGAGGCGGCCTCGGCCGTTGTCGACTCGACCGAGGCGGCACCGGCCGGCTTCGACGCGGCCGTCCTGGCCCGGCTCGGCGCCCGGCGCTTCGGGGTCGCCTCGGCAACCTGGGCTCCCGCGGCCGGCTCCGCTGCCCGGGGCTCGGTCCGACCCGCCAGCTGTGCCCGGAGCATCGCCTCGAGCTCCGGCGGGACCTCGCTCCACGGCTCGTCCGATCGGCCGGCGGCCGGTCGCTCACGCTCCGGGCGCGGGGCGACCGGGCCGCGGTCGTCGCGGCGAGGCTCGCGCCCTCGACCGCCGCCACCGCCCCGGCCCGAGACGTCCGGGTAGCGGTTGATCCCGCCACCACCACCGCCGCGCCCATAGCGCTCCCGGTCCATCGCTGCCGCATAGGCCCCACCGCGGCCGCCGCGACCGCCGCGACCGCCAGCGCCGCGACCGCCAGCGCTTCCGCGCCGCTGCTCGGCGATCAGGTACTCGGGGATCGCCGGCTCCTCCTCGTCCTCGAGATCGAACGGGGTCGATTCGACGGACGGGGTCCGCGTCTGTCCGATCTGCGAATCCCAGACCGACCCAAACGCGCCGGGACGCGGTCCGCGCGGAGCGCTGGCGACGAGCTCTGTCTCGTCCTCTTCCTCCTCATCGGCGAGGTCCTCGTCGGCGACGACCGGCGCGACGACCGGCGCGCCGACCGACAGCTCGCCCGTCTCTCGCCCGCGACCGCGACCGCGACCGCGACCGCCACGTCGCCGTCGGCGCCGCGGCCCTTCGTCCGCCCGCTCGAGCTGGTCCGCCTCGGACTCCTCGCCGACAGCGGGCGCGGTCTCCTCGGTCTCGGCCGGTGCCGCGGCGAGCCGCGCGGCCGCCGCCTTCGACAGCTTCTCGCCCGGCAGGGCGACGAGCCCGACGCCGGTCGCCGCGATCGGCTCGACCTCCGGCTCGGCCCGGCGGGTGCGCCCGCCAGCGCGGGTCGGTCGCGCACCGGCGGCCGCCGGCTCCCGCTCGGCCTCGGTTGTCCGGCCGCGGCCGCGACTCGTCGGTCGCCCGCGCCCGCGACCCGTGCCCTCGGTCAGCTTGTCGGGCACCTCGGTCATCGACAGGTCCTCGCCGTCGTCGGCGACCCGCCGGCCGCTCCGCGACGAGCCCTTCTCGACCCGGGCGATCTGGATGATGTCGGTGAACTGGTCGGCCACGTCGATGAGATCGGACGAGGTGTTGCCGCGGAAGCTGATGACCTCGACCCGGACGCCCATCTCCTGGACGGCCCGGATCGCCGGGGCGAAGTCGCCGTCGCCGGACACGACGATCGCGACGTCGAGGTTGCGGGCGGTCTTGAGCATGTCGACGACGAGCTCGATGTCGAGGTTCGCCTTGACCTTCCCGTCGCCGTACTTGCGGATGTCCTTGCTCACGACCTTGTAGCCGTGGCGCGCGAGGAAGCTGTGGAAGTTGCGCTGGTTCTCGTTGTCGGGGTCGAGGCCGGTGTACGCATAGGCGCGCACGAAATCCCGTCCTGCGATGGCCGACTTGAGGAGCGTGACGTAATCGATGTCCACGCCGGCCGCCTTGGCCGCGTAGAAGATGTTCGCCACGTCCACGAAGACGGCTACGTTCTTGCCCACGTTGACTCCTTGAGCTGGTGATGTGCCCACCGTCGCGCCGCAGCGCGATCCGGGGGCACAGCTGTTCGATCGATGTTCGGATTGGTCATGGTTGTCGGACCGCCGTCCGTGCGGCCGAGACCGGCCGCTCGAGCAGGACGCCGGCCTCGCGGAAGCCGCGCCGGTCCCAGCGTGCCCGCTCGGCCGAGTCGGTCGGACGGGCCACCTCGACGCTGGCGCAGCCCTTGTTGCGGGCCGACCGGAGGAGCTCCTCGATGAGCACGTCGGCGACCGCGTCGACGTCGTGCCGTGGATCGGTCACGAGCAGGTCCACCGTCCCCACGAAGCCGCCGGCCCGGACCGACGGACGCAGCGCGAGGATTGCCGCGCCGATGATCGTGCGCCTGATCTCGGCGACGAGCACGCTCGCCTGGGGCAGGTACACGAGCTGGCGGAGCAGATCGGGCGCCACGAGCGGGCCCGCGCCCTCGTCCATCGACGACGTCCCCGCGCACAGTGCCACGAGTCGATCGATGTCCGTGATCCGAGCCGCTCTGACCTGGTAGTCCACGCTGACGGGTGAGACCTCGCGAGGCTGGGCGCGATCGTTGCGAACGCTTGAGTCGGGATCGCCCGGGTGATCGCGAGCGCGCCTTCAGGGGCGAGCGGCAAACCGCTCGGCAGCCACCTGCGGGCGCTCGTCGACGGATGTTGCAATCGACGCGCCGGTGGCTAATATACGGCATCGCTTCGGCGGCCACCTGCGCGGTCGCCCGAGGTCCGGTCGTCGCGCCGTCACCCGCACCGCACCGACGCCCCACCGCGAGTCCCAGCCACGGCCCAGGGGAGTGGGCCCAGCGGCGGACCGCACCGGAGCGGATTGGGCGCCGGGGACGCGCCGATACCAGGCGAGGGATCGTCGCGCAGGCGGTTTCGACCGGATCGCCCGTCGAGCGCGGCGGGCGCGAACTGAGGAGGAGTCGTACATGAAGAACGCCAAGCTCGGCGCGCTTGTCGCCGGCGCGGTGATCGTCTTCGCCGCCTGCAACAGCGGTGGGACGGCGACCACTGCTCCATCGAGCGGTGGCACCACCGGAGACACCAGCAAGGGCACCGTGAAGTTCGCCATCGAGCTCCCGCTCCAGGGCAGCGAGAAGGCGGCCTCGCAGCCGATGGTCAACGGCATCCGGCTCGCCATCAAGGACGCGGGCGGGGCCGTCGGCGGCTACAAGATCGACATCCCGGACTCGGCCGTCTACGACGACGCGCTCAACGGCGCGCACGATCCGCAGACCGGCGCCAACAACATGACCAAGATCGTCGCCGATCCGGATGTCGTCGCCGTCATCGGCCCGCTCAACTCGAGCGTCGCCAAGGCGCAGATCCCGATCTCGAACGCGGGCGGCCTGCTCCAGTGCTCGCCGGCGAACACGAACCCGGACCTGACCCAGGGCGACCCGGCGAAGCAGCTCCGGACCAAGCCGAACAACTACATCCGCGTGGTCACGACCGACAACATCCAGGGCCCGGCCGCGTCGCAGTACATCCACGACGTGCTCAAGAAGAACTCGGTCTACATCATCGATGACACCGAGACCTTTGGGAAGGGCGTCGCCGACGCGTTCGAGAAGGACTTCAAGGCCCGCGGCGGCACCGTCGTCAAGCACGACGCGGCCCCGAAGACCACCCAGGACTACGTCTCGATCATGACCGCCGCCAAGGCGCTCAACCCCGAGGCGATCTACTTCGGCGGGGTCACCGCCACCGGTGGCGCGCGGATCCTCCTGGCCGCACAGCAGGCCGGTCTCGGCGACATTCCGTACGTCGGTCCCGACGGGATCAACGACGGCTCCGGCGAGACGAAGGACTCGTTCCTGAACCTGGCCGCGGCCGCCGCCAAGAACTCCTATAGCACGCTGGCCGGTCCCGGCACCTTCGCCAGCAAGGACGCGTTCGACGCGGCCTACAAGAAGGAATACGGCATCGACGCCACCGGGTATGCCGGCACGGCCTATGCCTGCGCCCAGGCCGTCCTCGACGCCATGAAGCGCGCCACGGCAACCAACCCGGCCGACAAGACGGCGCTCCGCGAGGCGCTCCGCGTCGCCGGCACCGACACCGCGCCGAAGTACGCCACGATCCTCGGCGACATCACGTTCGACGCGAACGGTGACACGAGCCAGAAGATCGTCTCGATCTACTCGTACGACCCGGCCGGCGCGAACGGCAAGGGCGACTGGAAGTTCGAGACCCAGGTCGACTACGCCACCAAGTAACCGATAGCGACCGAGAGGCCGGGGATTTCACAGGTCCCCGGCCTCTCTCTATCCAGGACTACCCGTCGGTCTCCGCACCTCGAGGTCGGAAACCATGACCGCAATCGCGACACCGGCCGCCGCACCGAATCCGCTGGTTCGCGGGCTCCGCCTGACCGGGCTGGCGACTGGCGCGATCGTCGGGTACATGCTCATCCTCTGGATCGCCCTGGCCGTCGTCCAGGGCCTGCCGCTCGACTCAGCCCTGCCGGTCGCCGCACAGCAGACCGTCAACGCCCTGTCGATCGGCGCGATCTATGCGCTCATCGCCCTCGGCTACACGATGGTCTACGGGATCATCGAGCTGATCAACTTCGCCCACGGCGACATCTTCATGCTCGGGGCGTTCCTGTCGGTCGTGTTCCTCGGCGGGATCATGGGCCAGACCGGGGCCGTCGAGCAGATCCTGCCGCTGGCGCTCCTGCTCCTCGGCACGCTCGCCTTCACGATGCCGATCATCGGCCTGCTCAACGTGGGCATCGAGCGGGCCGTCTACCGGCCGCTCCGGAACGCGCCCCGACTGGCCCCGCTGATCACGGCGATCGGCGTCTCGTTCATCCTCCAGAACGTCGCCCTCATCCTGGCCGGCTCGGGCGACCGGGCGGCCCCGCAGATCTTCCCGCTGTCGTGGCAGATCCAGGTCGGCGGCGCCTCGATCTCCGTGCTGTCGATCTTCATCTTCGTCCTGGCCCTCGTCCTGATGTTCGGGCTTCACCAGTTCGTCAGCCGGACCCGGATGGGTCGGGCGATGCGCGCGACGGCCCAGGACCGCGAGGCGTCGGCGCTGATGGGCGTCGACCTCAACCAGACCATCTCACTGACGTTCCTGCTCGGCGGGATGCTGGCGGCCGCCGCCGGCGTCGTGTGGGGCCTCCGGTTCGGGTACGTCCGGTTCGACCTCGGCTTCAACTCCGGCCTCAAGGCCTTCACGGCCGCCGTCCTTGGCGGGATCGGGAACATCACCGGCGCGGCGATCGGCGGGTTCATCATCGGGTTCATCGAGAACTTCGCCGCGTCGCTCGGCTACTCGCGCTGGTCGGAGTTCCTCGTGTTCATGATCCTGACGTTCGTGCTGATCTTCAAGCCGACCGGCATCCTCGGCCAGCATTCCGGAGACCGGGCATGACCGCCCTGACCTCGACAGGACAGGCGTCGGCCGGGGCCCAATCGCCGCGGGCACGGCTGCGCGACTTCGCAGAGCACCATCGCTCGTCGACGATCATCGTCGGCATGGCGATCACCACGGTCCTGATGATCGTCCTGCCGCGGTTCCCGCCGCTGTCAGTCGTCCAGTCAGAGCAACCGTGGTTCGATGCGTTCGCCAACGCCGGGGTGTTCGTCCTCCTGGCGATGGGCCTCAACGTGGTCGTCGGCCTGGCCGGCCTGCTCGACCTGGGATACGCCGCATTCTTCGCGATCGGCGCGTACACCTACGCCTACTCGAACTCGCCGTACTCGCATACGGACCTGCCGTTCCTGCCGATGCTCATCGTCGGCGCGGGGGTGGCGGCGGTCTTCGGGATCGCCCTCGGTGCGCCGACCCTCCGGCTGCGCGGCGACTACCTGGCGATCATGACCCTCGGCTTCGGCGAGATCGTCCCGATCGTCTTCCTCAACCTCGAGAACTGGACCGAGGGGACGAACGGCATCGGCGGGATCTACCGGCCCGAGCCTCTGCCCGTAATCGGCGAGTTCTCGGCCCTGAGCCCCTTTGCGTACTTCATCGTGATGGCGTTCATCGTGACGATCGCGATGATCCTGCTCTACCGGCTCCAGGATTCGCGGATCGGCCGTGCCTGGAACGCGATCCGCGAGGACGAGCTGGCGGCCGCCGCGAACGGCATCAACACCGTCGCCACGAAGCTCCTCGCGTTCGCCCTCGGGGCGACGACGGCGGGCCTGGCCGGTGTGTTCAACGCCTCGAAGCTGACGATCGTCTCGCCCGACCAGTTCTACTTCACCGTGTCGTTCACGGTCCTGGCGATGGTCATCATCGGCGGGATGGGCAACATCTGGGGGGTCGCGGCCGGCGCGTTCATCGTCTTCATGATCCAGGCCGTCCTGCTCCACCAGCTCAACACCATCACCGAGACCCTGAACATCCCGATCCTGTCCGACATCAACTACACCGACTACCAGTTCCTGCTGTACGGCATCGCGCTCGTGCTGATGATGCTGTTCCGGCCGGAGGGCCTGTTCCCGAGCCAGCGGCGGCGGCGCGAGCTGCACATCGCCGAGGAGATGGGCGACGGCCTGGGTGATGAGCCCGGTGTCGTGGGGGCGATGGGCGAGACGCCGGGGGCCGAGGAGCTCTTCGAGGAGAGCGCCGGCGAGGGTGCGCCGGGTGCCGAGCGATGAGCGACATCCTGCGGGCCGACCGGGTCACCAAGCGCTTCGGCGGCCTGGTCGCCGTGAGCAGCGTCGACTTCACGATCCCCGCCCAGGCCATCGTGAGCCTGATCGGACCGAACGGCGCCGGCAAGACGACGTTCTTCAACATCATTGCCGGGATCTACGACCCGACCGCCGGCGAGATCGAGTTCCACGGCGAGAAGATGATCGCCCACTCCCACCGCGCCTGGCTTGAGCCAGTCTTCTGGATCCTGCCGGGCTCGATCGCCGGGCTGATCACCGTGCTGCTCGCGGTCGCCGGGGCGGCCGAGGGCACGCTGATCATCGGGATCTTTGCGACGGTCCTCCTCCTGCTCCTGTTCCTGGTGATCGGGGCGATCCGCCCGCCGTCGTACCAGCGCCAGCTGGCCCGGGTCGGGATCTTTCGCAGCGCGCGGCCCAACGACATGGTCGTCGCCGGCCTGGGCCGGACGTTCCAGAACATCCGCCTCTTTCCGAACATGACCGCGCTCGAGAACGTTCTCGTTGGGATGCACGCCCGGCTCAAGACCACCTGGATCGACGCGCTCTTCTCGACGCCGCGCGACCGGTCCGAGGAGGTGTCGTCGCGGGTGCGCGCCCGCGAGCTCCTGAAGCTGACCGGACTCGAGGGCGAGGACGACCAGCTGGCCAAGAACCTGCCCTACGGCGACCAGCGCCGGCTTGAGATCGCCCGCGCGCTCGCGTCCGACCCGGTCCTCCTCCTGCTCGACGAGCCGACCGCCGGGATGAACCCGCGCGAGACCCAGCAGCTGACCGACCTCATCAGCATGCTCCGGCGAGAGCTCGGCCTGACGATCCTGCTCATCGAGCACGACATGCGCGTCGTGATGGGGATCAGCGACCGGGTCACCGTCCTCGACCACGGCGAGAAGATCGCCGAGGGCACGCCGGACGAGGTCCGGGCGGACCCGAAGGTGATCGAGGCCTACCTCGGAGCGCCGGCCGCATGACGGCGGCGAACGCGACGCCGCCACCGACGACCGCACCCGTCGACGGGGCGATGCTCGTCCTCGACGACGTGAACACGTACTACGGCAACATCCACGCCCTCCAGGGGATCTCGCTGGTAGTCAGGCAAGGCGAGATCGTGACCCTCATCGGGGCGAACGGCGCCGGCAAGACCACGACCCTCAAGACGATCAGCGGGCTCCTCCATCCGCGCCGTGGACACGTCGTGTTCGAGGGCAAGGACAT
>Ga0326726_10000828_pt1 | contig 28277 bp, 26 predicted proteins | sample MHFenrmetagenome_2_FD_207603 | JGI IMG/M metagenome (GOLD analysis project Ga0326726, IMG submission 207603) | Lab enriched peat soil microbial communities from Michigan Hollow, Ithaca, NY, United States - MHF15MN | ecosystem: Environmental > Terrestrial > Soil > Wetlands > Peat | place: USA... | reverse complement strand
CGTAACGCCGACGCCCTCGCATCGGGAAATCGCCGGCGCATTCCTGGAGGCCGGTGCGCACGTCCTCGTCGAGAAGCCGATCACGGCGACCGTCGAGGAGGCGAGTGAGTTGATCGCCATCGCGAGCCGCTGCCGGCGCGTGCTTCAGGTCGGTCATCTCGAGCGCTTCAATTCGGCAATTCTCGCGCTCGACGGGCTGCTCACCGTGCCGCGATTCGTGGAATCGCATCGGCTGGCGCCGTTCAAACAGCGCGGCACCGACGTCAACGTGGTGCTTGATCTGATGATTCACGACATCGACATCATCCAGAACATCGTGCGCTCGCCCATCACCAGCATCGACGCGGTCGGCAGCAGCATCTTTTCGGGCGAGCTCGACATCGCGAATGCGCGCCTGCGATTCGAGAATGGCTGCGTAGCGAACACGACCGCGAGCCGCGTGAGTCTGAAGACTGAGCGCAAGCTCCGGCTGTTCCAGGACGATGCCTACTTCTCGCTCGATCTGCATCAGAAAGTGATGACGCTGATCCGCAAAGGCGCCGGAGTCGGGCCCGATGGCCTGCCGCAGGTGTCGATTGATGAGCGCAGCTTCAGCGACGGCGACGCTCTCAAGTTGGAAATCGAGTCGTTCCTCGATGCGGCGAGAACAGGGCGCGCGCCGGTCGTGAGTGGCGAGGATGGCCGACGCGCCCTCGCAACGGCGATACAGATTACCGCGCAGGTGGAGAAGAGCCTGCAGTCCGTTCGCCGCGCCCCGTAACTCGATCAGTGACCGCAAAGCTGAGTGTTGCCAGAGTCACTGCGCGCGTCAAAGGTCCACAGGTCGGTTTGCGTGCTGACGAGCAGTCCGCTGTCAGGCGCGGCGCTATAGCGCCATGCGAACACGCGCACCCGGTCACAACCGTTGGCACCGGCGCCGCGTACGAGCCGAGCTAGTGTCAGTTCGTGCGTTTGATCGGATACGCCGGCTACGGCGGCTGACTTCAGAACGATATTGTCGACATTGTTGTAGCTGCTGAAGCGCCACAGGTACTCGGCAATCCACTTCAGATCCGTTGCGGCAATGGGTCGTTTGTTGACGTGGCCCGCGGCAGTCGTTGCATGGCGCAGGTCAACGCCCAGGCGGTCGAGAAAATCGCAGCGATAGACGCGCATCTGTTGCGGGCCCAGGCTCGATGAGCGTGACGTGCGCACGAATTCATAGAAGTGTTCGTTGCTGTCCGTTGCGCTGAGATCACTGTATACGGGCTGCGCGAGCGCGACTGTTTCAGACCAGGCAAGCGCCTGATTCCAATCATCGGTGCAGAGCTCAAAGGTTGGATCCTGCGGCGCAACGACTGTTGCGATGTCGCTGTTCCTGATGTGAAACGTCGCTGTGTAGCTCGAAACCGACGCAGGCTCGGCATAGAAGTCGGCAGGCGTGCGCGCACTGTCCGCGTAGAGCAGCCCGGCAATTTGCAGGTCAGACTGCGGAACCGGACGTGCGTTCTGCGGTTGCGCCAACGGTTGTGTCCCGCCGCCGCCGCCGCAGCCGCAAAGGATGGCTGCGCACGCTGCGGCGAAAGCGCGGTGCGCAAGAAGACCGGAAACAGTAGAAGCCATGCCACGCGACCTGGGTCGGCGCGCCGTCTGTGGCGCGTCGCCTGACCTTCAATGGCCGGGATATCGTCGTGGAGGCGCGAAGCTTTAGCGCAGCCGCACACTCCAACCTGGAAGTTGGAGGTGGTAAGTGGTGGAGGCGGGGGGAATCGAACCCCCGTCCGCAAGCACTACGCTTCCCGATGCTACGTGCGTATCCACACCTATTGTTCTCACCTCTGGCTACCCGATGGGCGGGGAAAACCAGCGGCCAGCCGAGTAACGTTTAGCTGTCCGGAACCTCGAGCACGACCGGACCGCGAGCTTATGAGCGCGTCCCCTGATTTGGATGCATAAGCACATGCCAGTCAGAGGTTAGCCGGGATTAAGCGGCTAAGGCGTAGTTGTCGTCGTTGGCAACTAAAGTTTGCAGCATGTTTTACGAGATGTACTGCACCTCGGCACGCACTTGAAGTTTCGCAACCCACGTCGAATCCGGTCGCCCCCAAATGCAAGGTATACATTGTAGCGCAGAGCGGCGTTTCAATGGGGATCGCGTTCAGCGATTGCGCAACAGGCGTGCTTTGTCGCGCTGCCAGTCGCGGTCCTTCTCGGTGGCGCGTTTGTCGTGCTGCTTCTTCCCGCGCGCGAGCCCGATTTCGAGCTTGGCGCGTCCCGCCTTCCAGTAAAGCTTCAAGGGAATCAGCGTGTAGCCACGGCGCTCGACCGATCCGGCGAGGTGATCGATCTGATGCCGGTGCAAGAGAAGCTTGCGGGTGCGCGCCGGATCGGTGTTCACATGGGTAGACGCCGATGTCAGCGGCGAAAAATGGGCCCCGAGCAGCCAGGCCTCGTTGGCACGCAGGATCACGTAGCTCTCGCTGAGCTGCGCGCGACCGGCACGCAAGCTCTTGACCTCCCAACCGAGCAGCGCGAGACCCGCTTCCTCGCGATCCTCAATGAAATAGTCGTGGGTGGCCTTGCGGTTGACTGCGATCGCGGCGGGTTGTGTTTCTTTCTCTGCCATGCGGACAATGCTAGCCGGTGCGCGGGCCCATAACATCATGACCATCAAGACCGTCGAGCGGAGTCTGTTGCTGCCGTACGCGCCAGCGCAGATGTATGCACTTGTCAACGATGTGGCGAGCTACCCGAAGTTCCTGCCGTGGTGTAGCGCCGCTCGCGTGATCGAGGGCGATGCGAGCCATATGCTGGCGGCTATCGAGATCCGCAAAGGCCCGCTGCACCTGTCTTTCACGACGCGCAATGCGCTCGAGGCGGACCGGGCAATCCGGATGGAGCTGGTCGACGGCAGCTTTCGCGCGCTGCGCGGCGCCTGGAGTTTCGCCGACATCGCCGGCAAGGGAGTGCGAGCCGGGCTGCAGCTCGAATACGACTTCAATGCGCTCACGAGCCGCTTCCTGCTCGAGCCGATCTTCGAACGCGTATGTCAGGCGATCATGACCGCATTCGCGCAACGCGCCCGCGAGGTCTACGGACGAGCCTTGCCGACAGTCTGACTTCAGGACGTCGGATTGGGTTTCGCCGGTTCTGCCGCGGGAGGCACGCCGGGCAATACTGTTGGAGCACTCGCGGCGGGCATCTTCAGACGCTCGATCCGCGCTACCTTGTCGCTCTCAAATTGCACCACAACGTGGCGCGTTTCCTTGTGCCGCGAATGGCCCTTGACCAGGAAGTAGTAGTAATCCCATCGGTCGGTATCAAAACTGTCGCGCACCATCGGTGTACCCAGCAGAAAGCGTACCTGGCTGCGGGTCATGCCGGTTTGCACGCGATCGATATCCTCCGGCTTCAGGAAATTACCCTGCTGGATGTTGATGCGATACACGCATCCGCCGCACGCAATGACTGCGCCAAGCGCCAATGTAACGAGAGCGGCGTGAACTTTGCGAAGCGGAAGCGCCATGTGAGTCGATCCTTAATGTTTTTGCGGCCGATTCCGGGTCGGACTGGTCGCAAAGCCGGGCCGAGAGGATAATCGACCGCGCGCTCCCGTCCAAGCCGATCGACTCGAGTCCTGGCTACGGGCGTGACATCCGCGCCGGCACGAAGAGCTTGTGTGGTGATGGACCATCGACATGCGGAGATTTCCCGTGGAACAAAATGATCTACGCCGCGCCGGCTTGAAGGCCACCGTGCCCAGGATGCGCATTCTCGACATTCTGGCCGGCAGCACGAACCGGCACCTCAATGCTGAGGACATTTATCGCCGCCTGCTTGAGCAACATGAGGACATTGGTCTTGCCACGGTCTATCGCGTGTTGACCCAGTTCGAGTCCGCGGGCCTCGTCACTCGCCATCATTTTGAGGACGGCATGGCTGTTTTCGAATTGAATCAGGGCGAGCACCACGATCACATCGTGTGCTTGGATTGCGGCCGCGTCGAAGAGTTCATGGAGGCGAGCATTGAGGAACGGCAGCGTTCAGTCGCCGAGCGCCTCGGCTTCGAACTCAAGGATCATTCCCTGACCATGTTTGGCCACTGCATCCGGCCAGACTGCCCGCGCCGCCAGCGGCGATAGCACATCGCAGAATAGCCAGGCAGGGCTGCTTCAGCCGCTACGCATAGTCTGTGCCGCCAGGCGCAGCATCTCGCGCGCATGGTCGCGCGCCCGCGTGGTGATTTCCACGCCGCCGAGCATGCGCGCGAGCTCCTCAATGCGTTCGGCAGTGCCCAGGGCTGACGCCACCGTACGAGTCAGTTTGCCATCGGTGATCTTGCTGACGCGCAAGTGGGCGTGGCCCTGCGACGCGACCTGCGGAAGGTGCGTGACGCACAGCACCTGAACTCGGCGGCCGAGCTCATGCAGCTGGCGTCCGACGATCTCGGCGACGGCACCGCCGACGCCAGCGTCAATCTCGTCAAACACCATGCACGGGATCGCGACCTTGCTCGCTGCGGCCACTTGAATCGCGAGACTGATGCGCGAGAGCTCGCCGCCCGAGGCGACGCGTGACAGCGCTTTGAGCGGTTGCCCGGGATTGGCGGCCACTACAAATTCGATATCGTCCGCTCCTTCACGACGCACGGCGGGCGGCTCGGTCGCGTCGACTTTCACCTCGAAACGGCCACCGCTCATGCCGAGCGCATGCATCAGGGCGGAGACGGTGGTTGAGAGCGCTTTTGCCGTGCGACGCCGCGATTTCGTCAGTGCCGCGGCGGCTTCGACATAGCGCGCCGAGGCCTGTGCCAGTTGCGTCTGCAACTGCCCGAGCTGCGTCTCGCTGCTTTCGAGCGCCGCGAGTTCGGCGGCCAGCCGATCTCGCGTGGCGGCGACCTCGGCGGGCGTGACCTTGTGTTTGCGGGCCAACTCCTCAACGGTCGCGAGGCGTCTTTCCACCCAGTCCTGCCGCGCCGGATCAACGTCGAGCTCCGCGAACGCGTGCCGCACGATGTCGGCCGCTTCGCGCAGAGAAACGCCAGCTTCGGTGAGCAGCGCTTCAGCCGGCGCGAGCTGGCCGTCAAGCGTCGAGAGGTTTCTCACCAGCGTCTGGCTGCGGCTGACGAGGGCATAGGCACTCCCGCTGTCGCTGTCGTACAGTTGATCGAGAACCTGGCTCAAGCCCTCGCCCAGCCGGCCTCGATTGGCGAGGCGGCGCTGTTCTCTCTGCAGTTCTTCGACTTCGCCAGCTACCAGCGCAAGCGCGTCGAGTTCACGCACCTGGTAGCGCAACAGTTCCAGTTGAGACGCGCGATTGGCGGCCATGGCCTGCAGCTTCTCGGCCCGCTCGGTCAATTCAGCGACGAGCGCGTAAGTTTCTGCAACCTGGACGACAAGCGCGTCGTGACCCGCATGCGCATCGAGCACACTGCGTTGGACGGCAGGGCGCCCGAGCGATTGAAATTCATGTTGACCATGGATGTCGACGAGGATTTCGCCGAGACCACGCAATGCCTGCAGCGATACCGCCTGGCCGTTGACATAGCTGCGGGAGCGGCCATCCACAGAAATTGAGCGGCGCAGTACACACTCATCGTCGCAGTCGATTGATTGATCCTTGAGCCATGTATGCGCGGCGCTTTCGTTGCTTACGTCGAACGTCGCGCTGATCTCGGCGCGTTCCGCGCCATGGCGGACGACGTCACTCGCGGCACGGCCGCCGGTAACGAGCAGCAACGCATCGACAATAATCGACTTTCCAGCGCCGGTCTCACCCGTGACCACCGTGAGTCCGTCGCCAAACTCGAGTTCGACGCGATCGATCAAGGCGAAATCGCGGATCTGCAGATGGGCGAGCACGGTGGCCTCAGCTCTCGTCGATGCTGCTGGGTGCTTGAAACGCGCCGCGGCCCCAGCGGAGCTTCGACCGCAACAGACGGAAGTAGTCGTAGCCGGGCGGGTGCAGGAGAGTGACGCGCGCGTTCGTCGGGCCGATGGTCAGGAGGTCGCCCGGTTCGAGGTCGCCAAGCATCGCGCCATCACAAGTCACTTGGGCCTTGGTGTCCGGTCGCTCGCTCAGCCGCACCTCGATGCGCGCACGGCTCGGCACCACGATGGGGCGGTCCGACAGCGTATGCGGGCAGATGGGCACGAGTACCACGACATCCAGATTGGGTTCGACGATCGGACCGCCACATGACAGGGCGTACGCCGTTGAGCCGGTCGCGGTTGCAACGACCAGTCCATCGCCGCCATGCGTGTTGACGTAGCGCCCATCGATGGCGGTTTCGAAGTCGAGCATGCGGCCGGTTTCCCACTTCTGCAGCACCACATCATTGAGGGCCTGCATCGAGTGCGATTTGCCCGATCCCGTGGTGAGCGTGGCGCCAAGAAGCGTCCGATGATCTTCGATGTAGTCGCCGCTCAAGACCTGATCGACACGTTCGATCATTTCCGCGGGCGTGACATCCGTGAGAAAGCCGAGTCGGCCGCGATTTACTCCAAACAATGGTACGTCGCGCCCTGCCAGCAACCGAGCCGCATAGAGCATGGTGCCGTCACCGCCGATGGCGATGATGAGCTCGGCCTGAGCGGCAACCGCGGACTCCGGCAGTCGCGTGACTTGCGCACCACGGAAGTCGGGGGCTGCCTCCTCGGCAACGAGAACGACATAGCGGGAATCGGCAAGGTGGGTCGCAAGCGTAACCATTGCGTCCGCCACTCGGGCATCGCTTGCGCGGCCTATCAGGGCGATCGTGCGGATGGTTCTGGCCATGAGTCCGCGATCTTTTAGCACGACGAAACCATCACGACCAGCCGGACGGCCTGCCAAATGCACCTGAAATGCGTTTCCCTGCGCTGCAAGCCGACGCGGACGTCGCTTGACGTGCTGACAGGGGCGTGGCTAGCTTCTGCACCGTCGGCGGACCGGCCACCCCGTAGCCGCCGTTATACGGTGTCACCCCCAGTGTCGACCACCATGGCCACCGACGCAGCCGAGGATGTTCTGAATGAGCGTGCCCAGCGTCTGCTGAAGCTCCTCATTGAGAGCTATATCCGCGACGGACAGCCCGTCGGCTCACGCACCTTGTCGCGGGAGTCGGGCCTTAGCTTGAGCTCCGCGACGATCCGCAACGTGATGGCGGATCTCGAGCAGCTGGGTTTCATCGCCTCGCCGCACACTTCCGCCGGCCGTATTCCGACCGACAAGGGCTACCGATTTTTCGTAGATACCTTGATCAAGCTCGAGCCGCCGGGCAGCGCAGAGGTGGTGGAGCTGGAGCGGCGTTTTGAAGCCCACAAGATGGACCTCAAGTCTCTGGTCGCCTCGACGTCTCACATGCTATCGGGCGTCACACAGATGGCCGGCGTCGTTACCGTGCCGCGCGCGCACCATCCCTCGTTGACGCAGATCGAGTTCGTGCCGCTCTCGGAGAATCGCGTACTCGCCGTGCTCGTGGTCAGTGGGCATGAAGTCCAGAATCGCGTCGTGCAGCTGGAACGCCATTTCTCGGCAGACGAGTTGCGCCGTGCTGCGAACTACCTCAATGACCAGTTCCGTGGGCGGTCGCTCAACGAGGTGCGCAGCGAGCTCGTTGAGCAGCTGCAGGAAACGCGCCGGAACATGAATCAGTTGATGCTGGACGCCATCCAGGTGGCGCAAAAGGTGTTTGGTCCTCCGGATGACTCGCGGCTCGAGTACGTGATTGCGGGCGAAACAAATCTCATGGGTTTCGCCGAGCTTTCCAATGTCGAAAAGTTGCGCCGCCTGTTCGAGGCGTTCAACGAGAAACGCGACTTTCTGCACCTGCTCGATCAGAGCCTGACCGCCGACGGCGTGCAGATCTTCATCGGCCAGGAATCGGGCTACACGATTCTCGATGACTGCAGCGTGGTCACCGCGCCCTACACGCTAGATAATGAAGTGGTGGGCGTCCTGGGCGTGATCGGCCCCACCCGCATGGCCTACGAGCGCGTGATTCCGATTGTGGAAGTAACGGCGCGTTTGCTGGGTGCCGCCTTGAAATCGATCAAATAGCCCAAAGACTCGCGAAGCACTCTCCGCGGCCTCGGAATTGTCTCTGAGGTTTGTTTTTTAACTTATTGATTTACTGAGGTTACTCACGCATGTCGAATGCCGACACCAGCCGCCGGCCGGGGCACGAGGCAGCGCCTTTGGATGTCGATCCGGACAAGACGACCGTGCTGCCTCCGGAGAGCTTTGTGGCGACCCCGGAGGACGAGCTCAAGTCTGCGGTCGCGAACGCCGATGCGCGCGCCGAGGAGCAAAGAAGCCTCTATCTGCGAGCGCTCGCGGAGCTGGAAAACTATCGCAAGCGCGCCCAGCGCGACGTCGAGCAAGCCCATAAGTACGGACTCGAGCGATTTGCCAGAGACCTGCTGGGCGTTGCAGACAGTCTGGAGGCGGGACTCACGGTTGCCACTGCGGCCCGTAATGCAGGCGTCATCGAAGGCCAGCAGGCGACCCTGCGGCTCCTCATGGCGACATTTCAGAAATTCGGGATCACGGAGATCGATGCGGCTGGCGCTCCTTTCGACCCTGACAAGCATGAGGCCATGGCAATGCAGGAGTCGCAGACGGCCGAGCCCAATTCCATTCTGCAAGTGGTGCAGAAGGGCTATTTGTTGAATGGCCGACTGCTGCGTCCGGCAAGAGTGATCATCGCGCGCGCCCCTTCGGATAAGTTGACGGCGGCTTCTTGAAGCCGCCGCCCGCACCCCAAAGTACCGCGCAAGTAATAAATTTTTGGAGATCCTGAGCATGTCCAAAGTCATCGGTATCGACCTCGGCACGACGAATTCCTGCGTCGCCGTCATGGAAGGCGGGAAGCCGCGCGTGATCGAGAACAGCGAGGGCGATCGCACGACGCCTTCCATTGTCGCTTTCACAAAAGACGACGAGGTGGTCGTTGGCCAGTCGGCGAAGCGCCAGGCTGTGACCAACCCGCAGAACACGCTGTTTGCCGTGAAGCGCCTCATCGGGCGCAAATTCACCGACGATGTCGTACAGAAGGACATCGGGATGGTTGGCTACAAGGTCGTCAAGGCCGATAACGGCGACGCCTGGGTCGAGGCGAACGGCAAGAAGATGGCGCCGCCGGAAATTTCGGCGCGAGTGCTCATGAAAATGAAGAAGACCGCCGAGGACTACCTCGGTGAGACGGTAAGCGAGGCGGTAATCACGGTGCCCGCCTACTTCAACGACTCGCAGCGTCAGGCGACCAAGGACGCAGGTCGCATCGCCGGTCTTAATGTCAAACGCATCATCAACGAGCCGACGGCAGCTGCGCTGGCCTACGGTCTCGACAAGGATGGCGGCGATCGCAAGATCGCTGTCTATGACCTGGGCGGCGGCACTTTCGACGTTTCTATTATCGAGATCGCGGAGGTCGACGGCGAACGGCAGTTCGAAGTGCTATCGACGAACGGTGACACTTTCCTCGGCGGCGAAGACTTTGACCTGAGAATCATCAATTTCATCGCCGAGGAGTTCAAGAAGGACAGCGGCGTCGACGTGCGCAAGGATCCGCTGGCGATGCAGCGCCTTAAGGAGGCCGCCGAAAAAGCGAAGATTGAATTGTCATCGACACAGCAGACCGACATCAATCTGCCGTACATCACGGCGGATGCGAACGGCCCGAAGCACCTGAACGTCAAACTCACGCGCGCCAAGCTCGAAGCGCTGGTCGAGGATCTCGTGACGAAGACGGTCGAGCCTTGCCGGATTGCCCTCAAGGACGCGGGGCTGTCCACCAAGGATGTGGCCGAGGTCATACTTGTGGGCGGTCAAACGCGCATGCCGCTCGTGCAGAAGACGGTCAAGGATTTCTTCGGCAAAGAGCCGCGCAAGGACGTAAACCCGGATGAAGCTGTCGCCGTGGGCGCCGCCATCCAGGCGGGCGTGCTTGCGGGAGAAGTGAAGGATGTGCTGCTCCTCGACGTCACGCCACTATCTCTCGGTATCGAGACCCAGGGCAGCGTGATGACCAAGCTCATCGAGAAGAACACGACCATTCCGACCAAGGCGGCGCAAGTTTTCTCGACTGCGGAGGACAGCCAGACGGCCGTCACGATCCATGTGCTGCAGGGCGAGCGCGAGCGCGCGTCCGATAACAAGTCGCTTGGCCGCTTCGATCTTGCCGACATTCCGCCACTGCCGCGGGGTATGCCACAGATCGAGGTTACGTTTGACATCGATGCCAACGGTATTCTCAACGTGTCGGCGAAGGACAAGCAGACCGGCAAGGAACAGAAGATCGTCATCAAGGCGTCGAGCGGCCTCAACGAGGCTGAGATCAAGCGCATGGTGAAGGAAGCCGAGGCGCACGCAGAAGAAGATAAGCGTTTCCGCGAGCTGGTCGACACCCGCAACAAGGCTGACGGCCTGATGCATTCGACGGAGAAGGCCGTCAAGGATCTCGGCGATAAAGTCTCAGCCGAGGAGAAGCAACAGATCGAGACCGCGATCGCTGGACTGAAAGCGGTATTTGCGGGCGACGACAAGGCAGCCATCGAGGCCAAGGTCGAAGAACTTGGGAACGCCTCGTCCAGTATTCTGCAGAAGGCCTATGCGCAGAGTGCCGAGAAGGGAGCTGATGCCGGCGCCACAGGAGCGGGCGAGGCGCAGGGTGGCGCCAAGAGCGGCGCGAAGGACGATGTTCTCGATGCGGAGTTCGAGGAAGTGAAGGACAAGGATCGCAAGACCTCGTAACTTCGCTTCACGAGAGAAATGGCGACTATCCGGCCGCTGGTGATGCTACGTCACCGGCGGCCTTTGCATGCAGGGCGCGGCAGCCCGACGGACGGAATGGATCGGCATGGCGAAGCGTGACTACTACAAGGTGCTCGACGTCGCTCGCAACGCGAGCGAGGCAGAGATCAAGAAGTCGTATCGGCGTCTCGCGATGAAATTCCATCCGGACCGGAATCCGGATGACAAGGAGGCCGAAGAGAAATTCAAAGAGGCCAAGACAGCCTACGAAGTTCTGACGGACGCGCAAAAGCGCGCCGCCTATGATCAGTACGGTCACGCGGGTGTTGATGCCGCGCGCGGTGGCGGCGCGGGCTTTAATACTGCCGACGGATTTGGCGATATCTTTGGGGACGTTTTCGGCGACATCTTTGGCGGCGGCCGTCGTGGTCGATCGCAGGTGTTTCGCGGCGCAGACCTGCGCTATGAGCTGACGCTGGATCTCGAGCAGGCGGTCTTCGGAGACCAGGTCGACATCGACATTCATTCGCTCGGGGAGTGCGCCACTTGTAAAGGCTCCGGTGCGGCGAAAGGCAGCTCGCCGACGACCTGCGATACCTGCGGCGGCGCTGGTCAGGTGCGCATGAGCCAAGGCTTCTTCACGGTTCAGCAGCCCTGTCCGCGCTGCAAGGGCCGCGGCCAGATCATCAGCAATCCCTGCGATACCTGCCTCGGTCAGGGCCGCGTCCGCCGCAATCGGAAGCTCTCGGTCAAAGTGCCTGCCGGCGTTGATACCGGCGACCGGATCCGGCTCGCGGGAGAAGGCGAGGCTGGGCGGAACGGCGGACCGCCAGGCGATCTGTATGTTGAAGTGCAGGTTCGCGAACATCCCATCTTTGAGCGCGATGCGAGCCATCTTTCCTGCGAGGTTCCGGTGAGCTTCGCTACGGCTACGCTCGGCGGGTCGGTCGACGTGCCAACGCTTGATGGGCACGTGTCGCTCAAGATTCCTGCCGAGACGCAGTCGGGCCGGGTGTTTCGTCTGAAGGAGAAGGGCGTGCGTCCTGTGCGTGGCGGGCCGACCGGCGATCTCTTCTGCCGCGTCGCCGTCGAGACGCCAGTCAATCTCTCCGGCGAGCAGAAGGAACTTCTGCGAAAATTCGAGGAGTCGCTCCACAACGATCGGCGCGACCACAATCCGCGTGAGCGCTCCTGGCTTGAGGGCGTGAAGAAGTTCTTCGAAGACATCGGCCGTTAAGCTATGCCAGCCATCGCTCTGTTGGGCGCGACCGGACGCATGGGGCGTGCGCTCGTAAACGCCGTTGCTGAGCGCCCGGACATGAGAATAACAGGGGCTCTTGCCTCCGTAGCCAGCAGACATCTGGGTAGTGATGTCGGTACCTCCGCGGGAACTGCTGCCTTGGGAGTGACAATTACCTCTGACATCGACGCGGCGCTGCAGGCTGCGGACGTTGCAATCGACTTCGCATTGCCAGGGAATCTGATGGCCCGCGCACAAGCGGTGGTGGCCGCAAAGTGCAACTGGGTGTTGGGTACGACCGGCATGAATGAAGCACAGCGAGCGGCCGTCCATGCCGCGAGCCAGCGAGTAGCGGTGATTGCGTCGCCAAACATGAGTATCGGTGTGCAGGTGTTATTGCGACTCGCCGATGCGGCTGCGCGTGGGCTGCCACTTGATTTCGACATCGAAGTGTTCGAAGCCCACCACCGCGACAAGATCGATGCACCGTCGGGAACTGCGCGGCGACTCGGCGAAGTGCTGGCGACGGCGCGCGGCACGCAGGTGGCAGCAGCTGGCGAGTTCGATCGCGCCACTGCGCCGGGTCCGCGCAAGGTCGGATCCATCGGCTTCGCGGTCGCCCGTGGCGGGGACATCGTCGGCGAGCATCGCGTGACATTTGCGGGCCGCGGGGAGCAGCTCGTGCTCGAACATCGCGCAACGGATCGGATGGCATTCGCGCGGGGCGCGGTCGCCGCTGCGGCGTGGCTTGCAGGCCGCCCCGCCGGCCTTTATGAGATGAGCGACGTAGTCTTTGAAAAATAAAGAGTTACATCGCTTTAATGAAGTATATTCGAAGCCATCTGTTTTACATGGACACTGGGCCGACGCATACCTAAAATGCGCGCCGCCGCAACAGCGAGGGGAAGCGTGAAGTGACGACACCGGCAGTGCTGGCGCTCGAAGACGGTAGCGTATTCCGCGGTATCTCCATTGGGGCCAAAGGCAACACCACCGGCGAAGTCGTTTTCAACACAGCGATGACGGGCTATCAGGAGATCCTCACGGATCCATCGTATTGCCGCCAGATCGTCACCCTGACCTATCCGCATATCGGCAACACCGGCGCCAACACGGAAGACCTCGAGTCGCAACAGATCTACGCCGCAGGCCTTGTCATTCGTGATCTGCCGCTTGTCCACAGCAGCTGGCGCGCATCCGAATCGCTAGCGAGCTTTCTACAGCGGGGCAAGATCGTCGCGATCGCGGAGATCGACACCCGCAGGCTCACGCGTGTGCTACGCGAGAAAGGTGCGCAGTCCGGCTGCATCATGACCGGCGACAGCATCGACGAAGGCGCGGCCGTGAAGGCGGCGCGCAAGTTTCCGGGCCTGAAGGGCATGGACCTCGCCAAAGTCGTTACGACCAAGAGGCAATACCAATGGAATGCCGGTAGCCTCTGGCGCGACCAGCCAAAGGGTCCGTTGCGCTCCATTCACCGTTTGCATGTGGTTGCCTACGACTTCGGCATCAAGCGCAACATTCTGCGGCTGCTGTCTGATTTTGGCTGCCGCGTCACCGTGGTGCCGGCACAGACACCGGCGGACCATGCCCTAGCGCTGGCGCCAGATGGCATCTTCCTGTCGAACGGGCCCGGCGACCCGGAACCCTGCGAGTACGCGGTCAAAGCCATACAGAGATTTCTCGATACCGACATTCCGGTTTTCGGGATCTGCCTCGGACACCAGCTGCTCGGTCTCGCGAGCGGCGCCAAGACCGTCAAGATGAAGTTTGGTCACCATGGCGCGAACCATCCGGTCCTGGAGATCGAGACCGGGCGCGTCGCGATCTCGAGCCAGAATCACGGCTTTGCCGTGGACGAGGCCACGTTGCCAGCGCAGCTCAAGGCGACACATCGCTCCCTGTTCGACGGATCACTGCAGGGCGTCGCGCGCACCGATCGGGCCGCATTCGGCTTCCAGGGCCATCCGGAAGCCAGTCCAGGTCCCCACGACGTGAAGCCTCTCTTTGAGCACTTCATATTGCTGATGGTGAGGCGCCTGCAAACGCTCCCGCGGACGCGCGCCGAAGCCCGTACCAAGCGGCTGGCGCCAGAAACACGCGACGCTCCCGCCTGAGGGCGTCCCCTTAGATGCCCAAGCGAACCGACATCGAGAGCATTCTGATCATCGGCGCCGGCCCGATCATCATCGGGCAGGCGTGCGAGTTCGACTATTCCGGCGCCCAGGCCTGCAAGGCTCTGCGCGAGGAGGGCTATCGCGTCGTCCTCGTGAATTCGAATCCCGCGACCATCATGACCGACCCGGACATGGCCGACGCCGTGTATATCGAGCCGGTGAACTGGCGCACGGTCGCTCGCATCATCGAAAAGGAGCGGCCCGACGCGCTCCTGCCGACGATGGGCGGGCAGACCGCCCTCAACTGCGCGCTCGATCTCGTGCGCGAGGGCGTGCTCGAGAAATTCGGCGTCGAGCTCATTGCCGCTTCGCGCGAGGCCATCGACATGGCGGAGGACCGCGAGCTCTTTCGTAACGCCATGCGCGAAATCGGTCTCGAGACGCCCCGTTCGCGAATCGCCCACAGCATGGAAGAAGCGCTCGCCGTGCAGGCGGAGATCGGCTATCCGACGGTGATCCGCCCGTCTTTCACGCTCGGCGGCAGCGGCGGTGGCATCGCATACAACCGCGAGGAGTTCGAGGAAATCGTGGCGCGTGGCCTCGATGCCTCGCCTACCAACGAAGTGCTGCTCGAAGAGTCGGTGCTCGGCTGGAAAGAATTCGAGATGGAAGTTGTCCGTGACAAGAAGGACAACTGCATCATCGTCTGTTCCATCGAAAACCTCGATCCGATGGGCGTGCACACAGGCGATTCCATCACCGTGGCCCCAGCGCAGACGCTCACCGACAAGGAATATCAGCGCATGCGCGACGCATCGATCGCGGTGCTGCGCAAGATCGGCGTCGACACCGGCGGGTCGAACGTGCAATTCGCGGTCAATCCCGAAGACGGGCGCCTGCTGATCATTGAAATGAATCCGCGGGTGTCACGCTCCTCGGCGCTCGCGTCGAAAGCGACGGGTTTCCCGATCGCGAAGATCGCCGCCAAGCTCGCGGTTGGCTACACGCTTGATGAGTTGAAGAACGACATCACGGGCGGCGCAACACCGGCCGCTTTCGAGCCGACGATCGATTATGTGGTCACCAAGATTCCGCGCTTCACTTTCGAGAAATTCCCGGGAGCGAATACGCGCCTCACCACACAGATGAAATCCGTGGGCGAGGCCATGGCGATCGGCCGCACCTTCCAGGAGTCCTTGCAGAAAGCGTTGCGCAGCCTCGAGACCGGCTGGGATGGACTTACGGAGCTGCTCGTATTGCCGCTCAGCGAAGAAAACGAAGCGCAGCTCACTTATGAATTGCGCTCGCCTGGCGCGAATCGACTGCTCTATGTCGCAGACGCGTTTCGCGCCGGTTGGAGTCTCGAGCGCGTGCACGGGCTGACACGCATCGATTCCTGGTTTCTCGTGCAGGTCCAAAATCTGGTCGAGGAGGAGGCGCGCGTTCGCCATCAGGGTCTTGAAGGACTCGACGCTGGCCGCATGCGGACACTCAAGCGCAAAGGCTTTTCGGACAGCCGCCTCGCGAAACTCACGGCGTGCGATGAGCAAGTCGTGCGCAAGCGCCGGCACAAGTTGGGTTTGCATCCCGTATACAAGCGTGTCGACACCTGCGCCGCGGAGTTTTCGACCACGACCGCGTATCTCTATTCCACCTACGAAGAAGAGTGCGAGGCGAATCCCGACAAGCGCCGCAAGATCATGATCCTCGGGGGCGGCCCGAATCGCATTGGTCAGGGCATCGAATTCGATTATTGCTGCGTGCACGCCGCGCTTGCGCTGCGCGCTGATGGTTGCGAGACCATCATGGTCAACTGCAATCCGGAGACAGTCTCGACGGACTACGACACCTCCGATCGCCTCTACTTCGAGCCCCTGACGTTCGAGGACGTCATGGAAATCATCGAGAAGGAGAAGCCGGAGGGCGTGATCGTGCAATACGGCGGCCAGACGCCGCTCAAGCTGTCGCGCGCGCTGCAGGCGGCGGGCGCGCCGATCATCGGCACCAGTCCCGATTCGATCGATGTCGCCGAGGACCGTGAGCGCTTCCAGCAGCTCGTCAAGAAGCTCGACCTCAAGCAGCCTGCCAACGCGACCGCTCGCACCGAAGATCAGGCCGTGGCGCTTGCGAAGGAAGTCGGGTTTCCGCTGGTCGTGCGCCCCTCGTATGTGCTCGGCGGCCGCGCGATGGAAGTGGTGTTCAGCGAGGATGACCTGCGCGCATACATGACGGACGCCGTCAAGGTCTCGAATGACAGTCCGGTGCTGCTCGATCGATTTCTCGATCTCGCCATCGAAGTGGACGTGGACGCGATCTGCGACGGCCACGACGTGTTCATCGGCGGCATCATGGAACACATCGAACAGGCGGGCGTGCACTCGGGTGACTCGGGCTGCTCCCTGCCGCCGAACGGACTTACGCTCGAGACGCAGGAAGAACTGAAGCTGCAGACGCGCAAGCTCGCGAAGGCGTTGAACGTCGTCGGACTCATGAACATCCAGTTCGCTATTCAGAACGGCGTGATCTACATTCTCGAGGTCAATCCGCGTGCTTCACGCACTGTGCCCTTCGTTTCCAAGGCGACCGGTATCCCGCTCGCAAAGATTGCGGCACAGGTGATGGCCGGCAAGACCTTGAAAGAACTCGGCGTGAGCGTCGAGCGCGTACCGAAGTACTTCTCCGTGAAAGAAGCGGTATTTCCGTTCACGAAATTCCCGGAGGCCGATCCGATTCTCGGGCCGGAAATGAAATCGACGGGCGAAGTGATGGGCACTGGGCGGACTTTCGGTGAGGCCTATGCCAAGGCTCAGGCCGCGTCGGGCGTCACCTTGCCGACTCGAGGCGTTTGCCTCATCAGCGTTCGCGATCGGGACAAGCCGGGTGCCGTTGCGTTGTCGCTCATGCTGCGCGAGCGCGGCTTCGAGATCGTCGCGACCGACGGCACCGCAAAGGCGCTCGCCGACGCTGGCGTGCCCTGCCGGCGCGCGAACAAGGTGCGTGAAGGCCGGCCGCACATTGTCGATATGATCAAGAACGATGAGATCGCGCTCGTCGTCAACACGACGGAAGGCAAGCAGGCCGTACGCGAGTCGCGCGAGATCCGGCGCGAAGCGGTGCATCGGCGCGTGACCTACTATACGACCGTTGCCGCAGCACGTGCCACCTGCGACGCGCTCGATCATTTGAGTGAAGTCGAGGTCAATCGGCTGCAGGATCTGCACAAGGAGTTGATCGCGTGAATCGAGCGCCCCTCACCATGCGCGGCGCCGAGCGTCTGCGGGCAGAATTGAAGAAGTTGAAGTCCCAGGACCGCCCGAACGTGATCAAGGCGATCACCGAGGCCCGCAGTCATGGCGACCTTTCTGAAAATGCCGAGTATCACGCCGCGCGCGAACAGCAGGGCTTCATTGAGGGCCGTATCAACGAGATTGAATCAAAGCTCGCGACGGCCGATGTCATTGACGTCTCGAAACTGCCAATGACGGGCAAGGTGGTCTTTGGATCGACGGTCGACCTCGAGGACCAGGACGATGGCTCGAAGGTGGTTTACCAGCTGGTCGGTGACGCCGAAGCCGACATCCGTCAGGGCTGGATCTCCGTATCTTCGCCTATCGCGCGCGCGCTCATTGGCAAGAGCGTCGGCGAGGTCGTGGACGTGACCGCGCCTGCCGGCACGCGTAGCTACGAAATCATCGCCGTGCGCTTCATCTGACTGCGCTGGCACGCGGACAGCAATAGCCCCGAGGAGCCAGGATCGCCCATGCCAAAGCGCAGCAAGAGCAGCGCCCGCTGGTTGCGCGAGCACGTCACCGACGAATACGTCAAGCGCGCGCAGAAGGAAGGCTGGCGCTCCCGGGCGGTGTACAAGCTTGAGGAAATCCAGAAGGCCGACCGCATTCTCAAACCGGGATCGATCGTGGTCGATCTCGGTGCGGCACCCGGAGCGTGGAGCCAGTACGCCGCGCGCGAGGTCGGGGAGAAGGGCGAAGTCATCGCCGTGGACCTGCTGCCGATGGACGGGATGGGCGGGGTGCACTTCATACTCGGGGACTTTCGCGAGCAGCCCGTGCTCGATGAAATCCTGGCAAGAATCGCAGGCAGGCCGGTCGATCTTGTAATGTCGGACATGGCCCCCAACCTGAGTGGACTGGATGTGGTGGATCAGCCCCGGGCCATGTATCTCACTGAGCTGGCACTCGATTTCTCGCGCCAGGTGCTGAAGCCTGGCGGGACCCTGCTAGCCAAGGTCTTCCAGGGCAGCGGCTTTCAGGAGCTGGTGCGCGCGACCCGCGAGGCATTTGACGATGTCCGGCTGCGCAAACCCCGGGCATCTCGGGCCCGAAGCGCAGAAATGTACTTGTTGGCCAAGGGTTTCCGTCTGTAGTAGCTTTGGAACGTCCTTCGCATCCGCCTGTCCAAATGCCGCGTATTTTGTTCGTTTGGGCTGAAATCATCGACGCTAACCCGACTACTGACCTGAGGACGTACCGTTGAACGATCTCCCCGTTAAGCTGATTCTTTGGCTGTTCGTCATCGCCGTGATCTTTTTCATGGTCACGCGCTTCAGTGGCGCGAGCGACAAGACGGTCCCGTACTACCAGTTTGTCGAGGAAGTGCGACGCGGTGATGTCGATTCCGCGGTGTTCGATGCCGAGACCATCAAGTTCACGACCAAGGCCGGCACGGATTACCGCACTGACAGCCCTGAGACTGACAACACCGAGATCATCACGCTGCTCGACAAGAAGGGCGTGAAGTACTCAGCCGCCGCTCGCGAACGCATGGGCTTCCTCGGCCAACTCTTCCTGCAGGCGTTCCCGGTGCTGCTCTTCCTCGGACTCTTCTGGTACCTCATGCGCCAGATGCAGGGCGGCGGCGGCGGACGCGGCGCGATGTCATTCGGCAAGAGCCGCGCGCGGCTCCTGGGTGAAGATCAGGTCAACGTTACGTTCGCCGATGTGGCGGGCGTCGATGAAGCAAAGCAGGAGGTCGTCGAAATAGTCGACTTCCTCAAAGACCCCGGCAAATTCCAGAAGCTCGGCGGCAAGATTCCCAAGGGCGTGCTGATGGTCGGCTCGCCCGGCACGGGCAAGACCCTGCTGGCACGCGCCATTGCAGGTGAAGCCAAGGTGCCGTTCTTCACTATTTCCGGCTCCGACTTCGTGGAAATGTTCGTCGGCGTCGGCGCTTCGCGCGTACGCGACATGTTCGAGCAGGCGAAGAAGCACGCGCCCTGCATCATCTTCATCGACGAAATCGACGCGGTCGGCCGCCATCGCGGCGCGGGTCTCGGCGGTGGCCACGACGAACGCGAACAGACCCTTAACCAGTTGCTTGTCGAGATGGACGGCTTCGAAGGCAACGAAGGCATCATCGTCATCGCGGCGACGAATCGTCCAGACGTGCTCGATCCGGCGCTGCTGCGCCCGGGCCGCTTTGATCGTCAGGTCGTCGTGCCGCTGCCGGATGTGCGCGGGCGCGAGCAGATCCTGAAGGTCCATATGCGCCGCGTGCCGCTGGCTGAAGACGTGAAACCGATGGTCATCGCGCGCGGCACGCCGGGCTTCTCCGGCGCCGACCTCGCGAACCTGGTCAACGAAGCCGCATTGTTCGCCGCGCGCGCCAACAAGCGCCTCGTCACGATGGATGAGTTCGACCGCGCCAAGGACAAGATCATGATGGGCGCGGAACGGCGCTCGATGGTCATGAGCGAGCAGGAAAAGAAGCTCACGGCCTACCATGAGGCGGGCCACGCGATCGTCGGCTACGTGGTCCCGGAACACGACCCGGTCTACAAAGTGACGATCATTCCGCGCGGCATGGCGCTCGGCGTCACCATGTACCTGCCGGAACAGGACCGCTACAGCACCAGCAAGCGCAGGCTCTACAGCCGCATCGCCACGATGTTCGGTGGGCGCGTGGCCGAAGAGCTCATCTTTGGACCGGACGCTGTTACCACGGGTGCGTCGAACGACATCGAGCGCGCAACGGAGATTGCCCGCAACATCGTGACCAAGTGGGGTCTGTCGGATCGCCTCGGGCCGCTCACGTATGCGGAGGAGAGTGGCGAGGTATTCCTCGGACGCTCGGTGACGCAGCACAAGCAGGTGTCGGACGAAACTGCGCACGCGATCGACAATGAGATTCGGCGCGTGATCGATGAAATGTACACGCAGTGCAAGGACATCCTGCAGACGAACATCGAGAAGCTCCACAACATGGCCGATGCCTTGATGCGTTACGAGACGATCGGCGAAGACCAGATCAAGGACATCATGGAAGGTCGGATACCCCGACCGCCCGTGGGCTGGGATGACGTTGCGCACAATCCGCCTCCAAGTGGCAGGCCACAGTCCGCGGCACCGACCGTCGGCTCGCCGGCGCCCGGATCGACCTGACGCCCATTGGGCAAGGCTTGCACCTGAAACCGGCGGCGCGCGCAAGTGACCGCCGGTTTTTCATGGTCCGATACATGATCTGATAGCAGTTGACCCTCGATGCAATTGCGCTGCGGATCAAAGCTCTTGTCGCTCGTTGAACCCTGCGTGATGGGAGTCGTGAACGTTACGCCCGACTCCTTCTCGGACGGGGGTCGCTTTTCTGACACGGCCGGCGCTGTCACACACGCACTGCGACTCATGGATGAGGGCGCTGCAATCATCGATATCGGCGGCGAGTCGACGCGGCCCGGAGCGCCTGAGGTGTCGATCGACGAGGAACTGCGTCGTGTCATTCCGGTGATCGAGCAGCTGCGGGCACGCGTCGCCGCGCCGATCTCGATCGACTCGCGCCATGCGCAAGTCATGCGTGCCGCGCTCGCGGCCGGCGCCGACATGGTGAACGACGTGCAGGCGCTGCAAGGGCCCGAAGCCCTGCAGGTTGTTGCGGATTCCGACGCCGGCATTTGTCTCATGCACATGCAGGGCGATCCGCGCTCGATGCAGCAGGCGCCGCACTACAACGATGTCGTGACCGAAGTCCGCGACTTTCTGGCGGCGCGTGTGGCAGCGTGCCGGGCTGCCGGGATCGACGCGGCGCGCATCGCAATTGACCCTGGCATCGGCTTCGGCAAGACGCGTGCGCACAACCTCGAGATCCTGTCGAAGCTGCAGGCATTTACTGCGCTCGGCCGCCCGATCGTGATTGGGGTCTCGCGCAAGGCGACGATCGGCGCACTTACCGGCCGCCCGGTCGCTGAGCGCCTGGCAGGCAGCATAGCGCTCGCAACACTCGCGGCGGCGCGCGGAGCGGCTATCATTCGCGCGCACGACGTGGCCGCTACCGTCGATGCCATGAAAATCGTTTCCGCGATGCGGGGAGAGGCGACTTGAGCAGAAAGTATTTCGGTACCGACGGTGTGCGTGGCAAGGTCGGCCAGCATCCAATGACCGTCGACTTCGCACTGCGTCTGGCAAGCGCGGCGGCGCGCGTGCTCGCTCCGCAGGGCGGCAGGGTTCTCATCGGCAAGGACACGCGGGTGTCGGGCTACATGTTCGAGTCCGCGCTCGAAGCGGGTTTCGTTGCGGCGGGCGTTGATGTGCTCCTCGCCGGACCGCTGCCCACGCCCGGGATCGCCTACATGACGCAGCATTTCGGCTGCGACCTCGGTGTCGTCATCAGCGCGTCCCACAATCTGTACGAAGACAACGGCATCAAGTTCTTCGATCGGACCGGCGGCAAACTGTCGGATGAGCAGGAAGCGCAGATTGAAGCGCTCCTCAATGAAGCTGCGATCACCTGCGAATCGCGCAAGCTCGGCCGCGCGACGCGCATCGATCGCGAACGCGTGCAGTATCAGAAATTCTGCGCGAGCACGCTGCCCGAGGGCGTGGATCTCACCGGCTTCAAGATCGTGATCGATTGCGCCAACGGCGCCGGCTACAAGGTCGCGCCACGCGTGCTTGCCGATCTCGGCGCCGACATCGTGCCCATTGGCTGTTCGCCGAACGGCCGCAATATCAATGACGCCTGCGGGTCGACCGCGCCAGGGCTCCTGCAGCTCACGGTGCCTGGCGTACGCGCGCATGTCGGTATCGGGCTCGACGGCGACGGCGATCGGCTCATCATGGTCGACATGCTCGGCCGCATCGTCGACGGCGATCAGCTTCTCTATGTCATCGCCAAGGCGCGTGCCGAGGCGGGTACGCTCAGGGGGCCGGTGGTCGGGACCGTGATGAGCAATTTCGGACTGGAACTGGCCCTTGCCGCGAAGAACATCGAATTCCGGCGCGCACAGGTAGGCGACCGCTACGTTCTCGCCATGCTCCGCGAGACGGGCGGCATCCTCGGCGGTGAAGCGTCCGGGCATCTGTTGTGCCTCGACAAAGCGACCACGGGCGATGGCTTGGTGAGCGCCTTGCAGGTGCTCGCCATCATGAAGCAGACGGGGCGGCCGCTCGCCGAACTTGCCGCGCCGATGACTCAGTTTCCGCAGAAACTCATCAACGTGCGCACGCGCGTGCGTTTCGACGTCGATTCAAACGCGATCATTCGTGACGAAGTTGCGGCTGTGGAGAAGGTGCTCGCTGGGCAGGGACGAGTGGTGCTCCGGGCATCGGGAACCGAGCCTGTCATTCGCGTCATGGTCGAGTGCCGTGACGAACTGGGCGCGCGCCAGCACGCCGAGCGCCTTGCCCGGGCCGTTGAGCGGGCCGCGGCGACCTGAAGGGTCCTCATTTCATTCAACTCATTGATTTTGCGGCGGCCTGCCTATAATCTTGCGCCCCTTTTTTTGACGGGCGCCTGATGTCCACGCGCAAGCCTTTGGTGGCCGGAAACTGGAAGATGCACGGCACGCGCGCGGAGAATTCCGCGCTCGTGGCAGCGATCGTGCAAGGGCTCTCGGGCGAGGAGAGCGTCGAAGTGGCGGTCTGTCCGCCATTCGTCTATCTCGCCGATGTCGTGCGTGCGGTGAAGGACACGGCGGTCGCCGTAGGCGCGCAGAACGTGTGCGCCGAGCCGATGGGCGCGTTTACGGGCGAAGTCGCGGCGGCGATGCTGCGTGACATTGGCTGCCGCTACGTGATCGTCGGCCATTCGGAACGCCGTCAGATCTACAAGGAAGACGATTCGCTGGTCGCCCGGAAATTTCTCGCCGTCCAGCAGCAGAAGCTGACGCCAATACTCTGCGTCGGAGAAACGCTGGAGGAGAGGGAGCGCGCGCAAACCGAACAGGTGGTCGCGCGACAGCTCGACGCAGTGCTCGCGGTGGCGGGCATCGCCGCATTGGCGCAGGCGGTCGTTGCTTACGAGCCCGTATGGGCGATCGGGACCGGCAAGAATGCGACGCCAGAACAGGCGCAGACGGTGCACGCTTTCATCCGCGGCCGGCTCGCGCGTCAGGATGCTAAGATAGCGGGCGCGATACGTGTCCTGTACGGCGGCAGCGTGAAGGCCGCCAATGCGGGCGAGCTCTTTGCAATGCCTGATGTCGATGGCGGGCTCGTCGGCGGCGCGTCGCTCAAGGGCGAGGAATTCATGAGGATCTGCGCCGAGGCCTGAGGCTTCCGCCCGATCGAGAGAGAACACCTGCGATGCTGCATACATTCCTGATCACGATGCACCTGCTGATCGCGACGATTATCGTGGTGCTCGTGCTGGTCCAGCGCGGCAAGGGCGCCGAGGCGGGCGCAGGTTTCGGGGCCGGGGCTTCGGGCACGGTGTTCGGCGCGCGCGGCACGCATACAGTGTTCTCGCGCGCGACCGCGGTGCTGGCCACGCTGTTTTTCATAACGACCGTGTTGCTGGCCTACGTCGGCGAGCCGAAACAGGTCGGGACATCGACGATCGAGCAACAGATCGAACTCGAGCGGCAGCAACAGCTGAAGCAGGCGACCCCGCCTGCGGCGCCTGGTGCGCCGACAGCGACAAATGCCTCCCCGGCAGTAGTTGCTCCGGCAGCGCCAGCTTCGGGGACGACAGAGGCGCCGACAAAGGCACCGCCGGCGCCTTCATCCAAGCCCTGAAGGCTGCGCGATTCCGTACGCGGACGTGGTGGAATTGGTAGACACACTAGCTTGAGGGGCTAGCGCCGCAAGGCATGGGAGTTCGAGTCTCCCCGTCCGCACCAGCTTTTCTTTCTTGCTGCTTCTTTCTTTGCGCTTACAAAAAGCAGTGAAGAACAATAAGGGTTTTCCGAGGACCGACCGACCCTCTCGCACCCGCCGAGCCGCCCACAACCCGGTGTGCGCGGGACTCGCCCCTGCTACAATCCGCCGCGATTTTCGCGTCTCACTGAAGTCTCTGACCGCCGTTCGAGTCCAATGCTCGAAAAGTACTTGCCCATCCTCATTTTTCTCGGCATCGCTGCCGGCTTCGGCTGTCTTCTGCTAGTACTCGGCTATCTGCTCGGGCCGCGCCATCCCAATTCCGAAAAAGCGTCCGCGTACGAGTGCGGCTTCGAACCGTTCGAAGAATCGCGCATGAGATTTGATGTGCGCTACTACCTGGTGGCGATTCTCTTCATCGTTTTCGATCTGGAGACGGCCCTGCTCGTGCCGTTCGCGGTCGGGTTCAAGGGACTCCCGTACTTCGCCTGGGTTGCCGTGCTTGGGATCTTCCTGCCGATTCTGGTGATCGGTTTCATCTATGAATGGGGCAAGGGAGCGCTGGAATGGGATTAGACGAAGCGCTCGAGCCGGTCATGAGCAACAAGGGCTTTCTCCTGACGACCCGCGATGCACTCTATAACTGGGCGCGCACCGGCTCGCTCTGGCCGATGACCTTCGGCCTCGCCTGCTGCGCCATCGAAATGATGCAAGCGGGCGCGGCCCGCTACGACCTCGACCGTTTCGGCGTGGTGTTCCGGCCGAGCCCGCGTCAGTCCGACGTGATGATCGTCGCGGGCACACTCGTCAACAAGATGGCGCCGGCCCTGCGCAAAGTCTACGACCAGATGCCGGAGCCGCGCTGGGTCATTTCGATGGGTTCGTGCGCGAACGGCGGCGGCTATTACCACTATTCCTATTCGGTTGTGCGGGGCTGCGATCGCATCGTGCCGGTGGACGTCTATGTGCCTGGCTGCCCGCCCACGGCCGAGGCTCTGATCTACGGCATCCTGCAGCTGCAGAAGAAGATCCGCCGCGGCGAAACGATTACCCGATGAAGATGGCCCGACAAGAGTTCAAATAAGTGACGGAGCGCCTCAATAAGATCGCCTCGGCCGTCGCGGCGCGGCTGACTGGAAAGCTCGAACGGCTGCCGTCGCTTGCGGATGAGCTTGCGTACAAGGTCGGGGCGGCCGACCTGCTCGCTGTTTGCCAGACGCTGCGCGATGCCGAGGATCTGCGCTTTGAAATGCTGATTGATCTCGCCGGCATCGACTATCTCGACTACGGCCAAGCCGAGTGGAAGACCCAGGCAGCAACCACCACCGGTTTCAGCCGGGGTGTGGAGCGCACGGCCGACGAGTCGACGCCGGTCCACGGGACAACACAGCCGGGCGGGCAACGCTTTGCCGTTGTCTATCAGCTGCTCTCGATCACACACAATTCGCGCATGCGACTGCGTGCGTACTGTTCACCCGATGAGCCGCCGATGATCGATTCAGTGTGCGATGTCTGGGCCTCGGCCAACTGGTTCGAGCGCGAAGCCTTCGACCTCTTCGGCATTCTCTTCAAGGGCCATCCGGACTTGCGCCGCATTCTTACGGACTACGGCTTCATCGGGCATCCGTTCCGCAAGGATTTTCCGCTCATCGGCAATGTCGAGGTGCGCTACGACGCCGAGAAGAAGCGCATCGTGTACGAGCCGGTGACCATCGAGCCGCGCACCCTCGTGCCGCGCGTCATTCGTCACGACAATCGCTATGCCGCGGCGCTCAAAGATCCGAAATGAACGAGATCCGCAACTACACCGTGAATTTCGGTCCGCAGCATCCGGCGGCTCACGGCGTGCTGCGGCTCGTGCTCGAGATGGACGGCGAAGTCATACACAAAGCCGATCCGCACGTGGGGCTCCTGCATCGGGGAACGGAAAAACTCGCCGAGTCGAAGCCGTACAACCAGTCGATCGGCTACATGGATCGGCTCGACTACGTTTCGATGATGTGCAACGAGCACGCGTACGTGCTGGCGATCGAGCGGCTGCTCGGCATCACGCCCCCGCCGCGCGCGCAGTACATCCGCGTGATGTTCGATGAGATCACGCGCATTCTGAATCACCTGATGTGGCTGGGCGCGCATGGCCTCGATATCGGCGCGCTCACCGTCTTTCTCTTTTGCTTCCGCGAGCGCGAAGACCTGATGGACTGCTACGAAGCGGTCTCGGGCACGCGCATGCATGCCACCTACTACCGGCCGGGCGGCGTCTATCGCGACCTGCCGGAAGCGATGCCACTGCATCGTGAGTCGCGCTGGCGCAATCAGAAAGAGATCGATCGGCTCAACGCGCGGCGTTCGGGAACGCTGCTTGATTTCATCGAGGATTTCACCAGGCGTTTTCCGGCGTGTATCGACGAATACGAAACGCTGCTGACCGACAACCGCATCTGGAAGCAGCGCACGGTGAATATCGGCGTGGTGACGCCGGAGCGCGCCTTGCAGCTCGGATTTACGGGTCCGATGCTCCGCGGCTCCGGCATCGCCTGGGATCTGCGCAAGAAACAGCCGTACGAAGTCTACGATCGGATGGACTTCGACATTCCGATCGGCACGCATGGCGACTGCTATGACCGCTATCTCGTGCGCGTGGCGGAAATGCGCCAGTCGAATCGCATCGTGCAGCAGTGCATCGAGTGGCTGCGCAGGAATCCAGGCCCCGTGATGGTCGAGGACCGCAAGGTCCGGCCGCCGGCGCGCGCGGAGATGAAGGGCGACATGGAATCGCTCATCCATCACTTCAAGCTGTTCACGGAGGGCTACTGCATTCCGGAGGGCGAGACCTACGCGGCTGTCGAGGCCCCGAAGGGCGAGTTCGGCATCTATCTCGTTTCGGACGGAGCGAACAAGCCTTATCGGCTCAAGTGCCGGCCGCCAGGCTTCGTGCATCTGTCCTCGATGGATGAAATGGTGAAGGGCCATATGCTCGCGGATGTCGTCGCGGTGATCGGCTCGCAGGATATTGTTTTCGGAGAGGTCGATCGATGAGCGCGGTTCCTCCGGTGAAAAAGAACGGCAAGACGGCGCTGCTCAGCGAGCACACGCGCGAGGAGATCGATCACTGGGTCGCCAAGTTTCCGGCGGGCAAGCAGCGTTCGGCCGTGCTGTCCGCACTGCGCTTCGCGCAGGAACAGAACAACGGCTTTCTGACGCCGGATCTCATGGACGCGGTGGCCGAATACCTCGGGCTTGCGCCCATTCATGTTTACGAAGTGGCGAGTTTCTATTCGATGTTCGAGACCCATCCCTGCGGCCGGCATCATGTCTCGGTGTGCACGAACATCTCTTGCCTCCTGAACGGCGGCGAGGAAATCCTGGCTCATTGCGAGAAGAAGCTCGGCATCAAGGTGGGCGAATCGACCAAGGACGGCCGCATTCTCCTGAAGAAGGAAGAGGAGTGCCTCGCCGCCTGCGTCGGCGCCCCGATGATGATGGTCGATCATGTTTTTCACGAGCATCTCGACACCGCGAAGGTCGATGAGATTCTCGACAGGCTGAAGTGAGGCGCGCGTGGCTTACGAGCAGAATCTCGGTGTATTCGAACCGCTGAAGCTCGAGCGCTCATGGACGCTCGCAACGTACCGCTCGATCGGCGGTTACGAGGCGTGGGAGAAGATCCTGCGCGAGAAGCCGCCGCGCATGCAGATCGTCGACGCGGTGAAGGCTTCGGGCCTGCGCGGCCGCGGCGGCGCGGGCTTTCCGACCGGCCTCAAGTGGAGCTTCATGCCGCGCGACGCGGCGGGCGACAAGTATGTCGTCTGCAACTCCGACGAAAGCGAACCCGGCACCTGTCACGACCGTGACATCCTGCGCTACAACCCGCACGCGGTGATCGAAGGCATGGCGATTGGCGGTTACGCGATGGGTGCCGCCGTCGGCTACAACTACATCCGCGGCGAATTTCTCGGCGAGCCGATTCCACGCTTCGAAGCGGCGCTGGCAGAAGCCTACGAGGCCGGGCTCCTCGGCAAGAACCTCCTCGGCTCGGGCATCGATTTCGACTTGCACTGTTTCATCGGCGCCGGGGCGTACATCTGCGGCGAGGAAATGGGATTGCTGGAGTCGCTCGAAGGCCGGCCCGGCAAGCCGCGCTTCAAGCCGCCGTTCCCG